>Ga0179591_1251417_pt1:15000-19708 | contig 19708 bp, 14 predicted proteins | sample CZOMad2_1_08_16f_FD_182891 | JGI IMG/M metagenome (GOLD analysis project Ga0179591, IMG submission 182891) | Vadose zone soil fungal communities from Angelo Coast Range Reserve, California, USA - CZOMad2_1_08_16fungal (PacBio error correction) | ecosystem: Environmental > Terrestrial... | reverse complement strand
ACCCCATTTTCCTCCCATTTCCAGTCTCGAGCTCCCCTCCTATCTCTTCTCTCAGATCCAGGGCTAGGACTTCTCCGGAGGTTTTGGAGTCTCTAGGGCTTTTCCGGCTTTGACCCCTTCTAGAGACGTTTTCGATGAACACATAGAATGAGAAATAGCCCCATTTCCCTCCCCGATCGCCTCCCCGGTTCCCCCCAACCCTCTTCTCCTTCCCCCTTCGATGTCGTCTCTGGAGATCTCCCAGGTTTCAGCTTGGTCTCCCAGACCCTTTTTTTTTTCTAGCCCCTCCTTTCGCCCCCCCCTTGCTAATTTAGTCTTTTTTAAAAACTCCGCGGCTCCCAACGCCTCCCCTCCCCCCCTTATATTCTTTTTGGTACCCCATTTTTGGTGAGGAATAACTAAGGGCCCTTCATCCCATTTATGGACCTCCCCAGGTCCTTGTCGATGGAAAAGACATTCCCTTCTTCGATCTTCCCTCCCTCCCTCAGCACTTTCTTTTTTTCCGGCCCCGATTTTCTACGACGACTGACGTTTTCTACCTAGTTTTTCTTGACTGCAAAGCTGTAGAGCCAGTTCAGAAAAGACCTCTCCCTAATTCTTATTCCTTCTCTCCTTTGTTTCAAACCCCTGTCTGTTGAGGACATGTCGTTTTGGCTTCACGATCTATTTTTTTTCTTAACCTAGCAGGAGCTGGAGACGACGACTCTATGAGTCTTTGGAGAAAGGCTCCCTTTTTCTCCTCCGCCGCTTTCCCTCCCGGCTTTCCTCCAGACCCTTTTCCCCTGCTAGATTGCCCTCCCACCGAACCCGACTCTCGTCTGGAACACCTCTATTTACTTGATTGATTGCCAGTCGAATTATCGAATACCAGTAGATTTGACCAAAGGCCTTGACCCCACAACTTGCCCCATCTTACACCTCCTTCGTCCACCTCTTTCCCAGCCCCCCCACTCTTCGCGCACTTACACCCTCATGTATTGCTTTGATCTTTTCAGATTTCCCCCGCTCTGAGTTCTTTAGACCCTGGGCATCCACATCGCCGAGGATGTAGAAAGCGACAGGTTGAGTCCATCTCACTCTTATTGTCCCTATCCTGTCTTTCGTCCAATAATAGACACTTTAATCCCAATCTTTTCCAGATCGTCATGAGGGCATATCCCTTAATCTTAGGGACACCCGAGCCGCTCACTCTTTTCATTCCCTTTTCCCTTTCCGGCTTCCTCTTCTTTTTACCTCTGCAAATGAATCATTAGGTTTGTAGACACTCGTTAGAGGTTCTTCAACAGTGTTAGCTTTGATAGGGTTGGAGAAGTATCCCTAATCTTTTTCAATTCCCTTCGGACTTACTACTTATCCTCACTGGAATGAACCCAGATCCTCTACCAAGAGAGAAGACAGGCGAATAAGAACCTTTCGACCCTTTCGATCCGATCTCTCATTTCCTGCCCAAAGCGTCTCTATTCTTTCGCGCTGACGCTGTTATTTTTTTAGCCTTTCGCCTTTTTCTGATAGTCTCCAGCTGTATTTCAGGGTAAACGACCACTTAGGGTTGACACACCTTTTCTTCTTCTTGACTCGCCCACCCACACGTGAAAAAGCTCTCGAGGGATGGTGTTCCGACCTTGAACCTTGTTTTTTCGACGATCCTTAGAATGTGAGAGTAGTTGAACGCAAGGAGATGTTTTCTCTCCATGTCTTCCTTCACTACTTATCTTCTCTCCCCCCGTTTTCTCCTGCAAAGAGGTAGCGAAGATTCTCCTTAACTGGTAAACCCCTTTTCTTACTGCTCTAATTTGTGAACCTTGGATTGGACTAAGAGACCTGAGCTGGTTTAGGGAGTTTTAACCAGATACTACTTTCCCCTCTTTTTAGCCCGACCTCTCTTTTCTTCCCCCCAAGCCCGAAGATGTTGATTTCGGTTTTCGTACCTTCCCACTGACATTTTGAGGTCTTATAGCCTGATTCCTCAGTCTTCACCACCTCACAGTTGGCGAAGATGCATGTATAGAGTGCCTTGAGTTCCTCCTCCCTTCCCACTCCCCCCTCTTTCTCTCCCGCCCCTTTTCCCCCCTTCTCCTCAGATGTCCCTCTCCGAGTCTTTCCGTTGACAGAGGACCATTGTGATTTTTTCCGTCATGGACTTTCCGATATATTACGTGGGGTTTACACTCAACAAAGAGATCTTGAGCAAGAACGCCGGTTTTCCGGTTCATTACTCCCACTCTTCCTTCTCGGATGAACGAGACTTCTTCGAGAAGCCTTTCAAGATGCAGTTGCACATGTCCTCGCGAAATGAGCTTTGTATTAGGTCTGGTTTGATCTTCTTTTTTCTTTCCCCCCCCTCCCTTTTTTCTTTTCTCTCTCCTCTACCCTGAAAGAAGACTCTTACTTTCGCTTCCCCGGCCCTTTTTGTGCTCGATCCTTTTGTCCCCATCCGGCGCCAGAGAGACACGCGCGAGTGGGTGTCATCCGCGTCTTCTCTTTTTTTTTCCGCACCCTCCAAGTCAAAAGGCTTCCTTTTTTTCCCCTTCAGCTCGTTTCAGCTGTACCACCCACGGCCCCCCCCCCTTTGAGTCTCTTTTTTTCCCCCATAACTCCTTCTTTTTCCACCCCCCAATGGCTCTTTTGAAACGACCCCCTCCTCGTCTTGTACCTATTATTATAGCGTGGCGTTTTGGATGTTGAATAAAGGAGGAAGTTACGGCGGATTCCTTCCCATGCACTCTTCTGGCCCCAGTTCGGCTCCCTCTTCATAGTGATCCCTGGACCTCTTCTTTCTACCATTTTCCACCCGTCTGTACTTTGAGACAGAACCGAGAAAAGAGTAGGTGCTTTGCGACTCGTCATCTTCGTTTCCCCCCCCCCCCCACCTCTTTTCTTTTCTGTGTTTTTTTCCCCCCTAAATAACCCCGCGGAGAATGAGTTCGGCAAACCCCCAGTTCCCCCCCTTTTCTCAGACGAACGTGGACTTTTTCAAGGAGGATAAGGCTAGAAACCGCGTGGCTTATCCTTGCGCCCTCTTCCGGTCCTCCCCTTCTCTATATTACCCAGACATCGACGGGCTCGTGAGACTGGCGCTCAGGGACTTGATATGCACCATTCTTCCGTTAAATAAGAGAGAATCAAGAGAAGTGCAAACGAGGGTTCGCTTTTCCCCTCCTCTCCTTTGGTCCCCCCTTCGGGGTCTTGGTTCCTAGACCGGGACCCCTAGAGACGATTTTTCTCACCGATTTTCTTATCCTACTCCCCGAGAATGCCCAGTTGCGAGCCCATCTTTAGTGTTAAATCCTTCAGACGTAATCGATGTTGGCCGGCAGTTTTCGTTCTTCGTGTGGTCCCTCATGAGTTTCTTGATCGTTTCCTCTTGTAAGTCGTTAAGGACTTATCTTGTCAGTGCTTCCTGAGGCCAGCGCCCTCTTAGATGAGTTGAAAGACCGATAAAGAAGCGTCTTCTACCTTTCCTCCCCCCATTTCCCGTCGTTCTCCAGAGGTTACTACTTTTCCCCTTTTTGTGTCTTCCTTCCTTCTGCCGCCTGTCGCGTTGAGGCCTTTCAAGTGATAGTAGGATACGATATGAGATGGACCGAGCTCGACTATCTATCCTCTCCCTTTCCTCGAGGATCTTCTTTTGTTGTGGGTTCCTGTCGGGGTCACTGACCGGATCGTTGCCAGCCGCTTTTTTTTCTTCACACTCTTATCCCCCCTCTTGAGATGGCAAGGATGACCTTGCGTGCAACTCCCCTGTTCCGTTGCACGACCCTCTTGGGAGCGTTCCCTTGAAAGTTCGCACAAAGACACCCAAAGATAGGGTGGAAGGGCCGATTTTTTTCTGTTGAGGCTCTTCTTTCCTCATTCTTTTACGTCGGTCTTCCCTTGAGAGTGGTATTTTTCCTGCGGGTTGTATCGTGCTGTTCTTTCCTGCTCAGTGATGTGAACTGGAACCTTCACTCCGCTCGATTCGTTCGAAGAAAGATACTATGTTGGGATTCTTCTTCCCCCTCCTTCCTCTACGTTGAACCCCTTTTCTGCGGTCCTTCCCCTTTCCCCTCCCCTCTTCTTCAGGTAGAAAATGGATCCTTTTCCTCCGTCTGGCCCCTCGGCGCTACCCTGGCTCCCTCTTGCAGAGAGATATGCCAGTCAAAAGGTGTCCTCCCGCCTGGATCTCCTTCCCATACGCACTTTTAACTTGATTTTGCGCCGTTTACAGCGTTTCTTTCTGACGACGATTAGACCCAAGTCTTGCTCCTCTCTTCCCCTCTCAAGTAAAAAAAATACCATGATGGGGAAATGAGGCCTCTCCCCCTTACGTTTTCCTTTCTCCTCCTCCCTTCCTATTGATTTTAAAGCCTGTTTGGTATCTACCCCCCTCGTATTCTTACCCCCCCCGTTCTTTACCCCCAGAACTAGTCCAGTGATTTTCCTTTTTAGTAGCATTGTAGAAGAGGGGGGAACATAATTTTTCCTTTTGGTTTTCTTCTCCCCTTGCTTCCGTGGAGATGGTCATATAATGTCCCATTTCGGAGGCCCTTACCCTAGTACAGTTTTCTTTCTCTTGAATCGGCGCCCTTTCTCTTGGTGTTGGGGGGAAATGAAGGCCGCCTACCGGAATTTTCTTTTATGTCTCGGCTATTCATTTTCCCTCTTTTTCTCTAGAGTTTTTTTTTCCTGCCTCATGCGTAGCATTTGACGAGTTCTACCTCTTTTTTTT
>Ga0179591_1251417_pt1:0-10000 | contig 19708 bp, 14 predicted proteins | sample CZOMad2_1_08_16f_FD_182891 | JGI IMG/M metagenome (GOLD analysis project Ga0179591, IMG submission 182891) | Vadose zone soil fungal communities from Angelo Coast Range Reserve, California, USA - CZOMad2_1_08_16fungal (PacBio error correction) | ecosystem: Environmental > Terrestrial >... | reverse complement strand
GGGTCTACCAGCAAAATGGGAAAGTTCTCTCTCCTTCTTTTCTTCTTTTGACTCCCCCCCCTTTTTCCCTCTGGCGCCACTCCTTTGATTCCTCGATTGCCTTAGGAAGCTGACGCCCCTTCCAACCTTGAGTCTCCCTCTCCAATCCCCTTTGGAAAATGATGAAGAGATTCCCACTCTCCTCGTTCTTCTTTCCATGATGAAATTTGGTTTTTTTCGATTTTCAATTTCCTGTTCCTCTCTCCGTTTGTCCTTTTCAAACTGTAGTGAGAATTAATGGTTGAATTAGGGTTCTTAATTTCAACCAACCCTTTTCCGTCTTATCCCCCTCTCTTCTCTTCGTCTCTCCCGAATGATGTCCCCGCGTCGTCAATGCGATTTCCCCCCCCCTTCCCCCTATGTCGGTCTGGTAGGATATCTCTTTCTCTCATAATTCAGTTTTGTGTGAGGATACTAAAAGTCTATCACTCGCCCCCCCTTTCTTTCTTTTTGCAATGTTTTCTCTTTTTTCCTCCCTGCTTGTCGACGATGACGCCTTGGCGTGGTTTATCGCGGCAGCTCGTTTTCTCCCCCTTCCCCCCCTAAGTCCCCCCCTTCCTTCTCTTCCTCCCCACGCTCTCTTTGTGACGATCTTTCGTATTAGATCCAGTCCGCATGAAAGCTACCTAAACCATGGAATTGGGCAAAGAAATTCCTCTTTGCGCGTGTCCTCCGTGCTTCTCCGTTTTTCAAAGGTTGTTTTCTGCGCCCTCCATTCCTTTTCCCCCTTCCGTCCCCCCGCTTCCTAATTCCTAGAGGAAAGCAGAGGATCGATGGAAAGATTCAACGTAATATTCCTCTGAACGTTCTACCTCTCCTACTTTCCCACCCTGTCATTGCACGTGCGCCTAGTACCAAGTTTTCGCAAAAGTTAGGATTTAGACCCTGCTATTTAGGATACCAAAAGAGGGATTCTTCTCGTTTAATCCACCCCCCTTCTCTGCTCTTCTTCTCAACTACCGTCACACCAGGTAGAGACGAACCGTTTCCGTTGAAATTCCCTTCAAAATTCTGGCCCGATTTTTTAGAAGTTCTACAAAGTAAGGGTTCAACTCTCGATCTTCTCCACCTCCTCTCCTTTCTCTTGCGCCGGTTTTGCCTCCCCCTGGGTCTCGGGGTATAGGACAAAGTTATTGAGAAATTCTCCGAGACCCCCCCCTCCTCTTTGTGCACTTTATTTCTCTTCAACGACTCTCCCCGGTGGTGAACCCGAGGGGAGAGTTTTCCCGTTCTTTACCTAGTCTACGATCGAGACAGATCTGTCTCCCTCGCCCGAGAGGACTAGAGAAGAAGAAGTGTGGTAAAGAAATGTCTCCCCCCTCCCCTCCCCCACAGTTTCTTCTTTTCTTCTTACGGCCTTTTATGAGAGATGGTGATTTTCTTGCTATTGCAGCGGTCCCTCCCCTTTTCCCCCCCTTCCCCCTTGAATCCGTCCTCTTATGACAACCAGAGAGATGAGACTGTCCTCCTCCTAAAATCTCTCCTTTTCTCTACTTCTGAAAAATTTGCCGATGGCGTTTCATGGTACTCGCCTGACCTGCGGCATTTTGAAGCTTAAGAACGTCCGGAAGAGTGACCGAGAGGAAGTTTGTGAGCCTCTCGGCCTCTCCTTATGCTTAATTTAGACTCTCCTTTCCCCTACTAGGCTAAGAAATGTCCCGAGTCTGTTTCTTTTTGTCGCGTTCTTGCCCCCTTACTTTTCCCTCACGCTCTATGAAACCTGCCTGATTTCGAGTGCCTCATAAAACTGATATAGTTTCATCCCTTTGGTTGCTCATTTCAAGGAGCCGTGCGCAAGCCGTCGCCGGCTTCCCCCTTCTCTCCAGCAGTTTTTCGTAATCGTTCCTTTCCACTCCCCCACCTCCATCCTTCTTTTTTCGTGCTAGGACGATTTGGTTGATTTATGTCTCTACGCTTTTTTCTTTCCTTTTTCGTCCGGGAGAGGGGAGTAATGCTTGCTGGAGGTCGCGAATACTTGATGTGATCTCCTTAGACATTTACTTTTTTCTTGAGGTTAAAAGTTTAAAATAGGTTAGAAGAACGATCTCTCTTTTCTTGACCCCCATTTCTTTCTCAATCGAGTCTTTTCACCCTTTATTCTGTTGCCTCTTTTTTTTCGCAGCCTGTAGTTCGGTCGCCCTCTCCGGTTAGCCCACTAAGCCTGACTTTAGTAGAAGTTCTTAGGATTTCTCAGGTCCCCCTTTTGATGAGGCTTCTCCCTTGCCAGACCTTTTTCCCCCCTCTTCTAGGATAGCCTTCATAAGTCATTAGGGACAAGGCTGTCGACGCTTTTTACAAGTCGTTTCTTCCCAGCCTCTTATTCCATAGTAAGACTCCTCTCCGACCATATTTTTAAAGTAAAAAAATAATGGCTTTCACAGACTTCCTCCTCCTTCTTGCAATCTTTTCCTCTACAGTAACCTATTTCGGGCCAGAACGGCTGAATCTATACCATTCGTTCCTTTCCCCCCCCCTGATTACACAATCCCTCCCCAGTCTTTTTCTGGATTGTTCTCCTCGGAGTTTGTGAAACTTTCTCTAGACTCTTCCTTTCCTTCAGGGTCGAGGCATATATTCCTTTTTAGGCTCTCCCTCTTCCTTTGAGTTCCTCGACGCTTTCCTTGACGGTAGTCCAGCCCGTTTTTTTTTTTTGAACCTTTCCTTCTCCTTTTCCAGGTCTTGGGTGGTCGATCTCGCTTCCCCCTATTATTTCTCTATCTATACTATAGGTTTTTTTTCCTCCCGTTTCTTGGCTTAGTCCTTCCCTCAGGCGAAGACTTGCCACGCCGCCGGCTCAGATCGCCGAGTCCCCTTTCGAGATTCTAAGGAGCCTCTCTTTCAGTTTCTCCCGAGAGCCCCTGCTTCCCACTGGGACATATATATTGTAAATTCAATGTGGTTTGTTGAGAGAGATAAACCAGTTTTCCCTCATTCGCTATATCATCCCCCCCTCTTTCTCCTGGAGCAGCTCAAGGGATAGTTCCACGTCTCGCCTCTTGCGCTCGGCCCCTCTCGCTTTACTCAGTCATGAACGGCGCTCTTCAACCTCTGCAGAGTCCCGCTAGATCCATTCACTCTAATGATACATCGAGTGACCCCTTACCTGCGAGCCTTGCATGTCACCCAACCCCGTTTTTTCCGTGCTTGACGCCCGATTAGATGAGAGATCCCGGGTCCTCTTGAAGGCCCCGCACCTTTTTCAATGTATATGACTCGTCATTCCGAAACTTACCCGTCGGACCCTTGAGGATTTTTCAAAACCCTTCCTCCGGCTTGCACAAATCTCCCTAACGCCTGATCTTTTCTTTTTCCTTACGTTTGTTGAATCAGCGCCCGGGGGATCCTCCCACCTTTTTTGCCCTCTCGTTTACTTCTGCCACGACTGACCACGTCGTCCTATTGCGCCTTCTGACCCCTTTTATTTTTTCGTGACAATTGTTCTCTATTCCTCATGCGATTATAGGAGAAGAACTAGGGTAGCAGGCAAGAAACTCGGCTCCCTTCGTTTAGGCCGGCTTCTTCTAAGATGATTGCCCGTTCGTCACGGTTCCTTTCATATATAGTGTCCTTCTGACGCCGAATAAGTTCTCGAACTGACGAGCGTTTTAGTTTCTACCTGCCAAGTGAGCGTCCCCCCCCTTAGGCGTCTGCCCCCTTCCCTTTTCCGTCTTCCCCTGCTGTCGATATCATACGAACGCAACATCTTTTCTTTTCTTCTTGAACTCTCCCCCCGTCGTGAAATTTTACTTCTTTCTGTAGACGTAGGCAAGTAGGCCCGATAACCCAGCCTCATTTACTCCCATTCTGCTCCCGCGTACCATCCAGGAGTCCCCCCTCTCCTTTACTCCAAGACCACCACTGGCGCGCACTAAACCCGCATGGAGTCCTTTTGTGATATTGCCCGCCTCCACCACGCGGTGTTCCCGTCTATTGAGTGCACGAAAAGGTCAATCCTTGACATCTCCCTCCCCCCCTTTAGACCGATATTTTTTTTTCTTTAGACTCGAACGAGTCGTGCCAGATCACGTTCCTTTCTTCCCTCACTCGGAACTCCGCCACCGAGATAATCGCTGATGGCTGTCCGTTTGAATATACACCCGAGCTCTGGAAATCTCGATCTTGATCTATCCCTTTCCCTGCCCATCTGACGGAGGATAGGATACTCGTCCCCTCGAAGTCTATCGTCCCTCTTAGTCTAGGCCACGTTTGCTCGGTATCGAAACGATGTAGAGGACGAGTTTTTGTTTTCCTTTTGCTAGGTTTGCCCTGTCCGGATTCAGGACCGAGCCTTCCGTCCGCCGCAGTTCTCTCACCTTTCCGATCCAGGCGCCCCCCCCCTCCTCCTTTCGATTCTCAGAGAATGCTTGAAAAGCTCGAGGGGAGTACTGATAGAGGTCGGCGTCTTTATCAGTTCTCTTTTTCGATGTTCTTTCCTTTCATCCATCGGGGTGTAAAAACCTTTTCTTCGTTTAGTGGTCCGCGAACACGTTTCCACCGATCCCTCTCCCCCCTTTCGTCTCGTTTTCGCCTTCCCCTTGTTGCCGATCCAATCGCCTTTTTCCTCCCCGTCTCACTATCCCAGGAGATGTTGGAAGAAGATTGTATCGTTCATTTTTTTTGATCGGAGCACGTTTCCGACAACGCGGTCTGCTCCGTCGGAAACGGGCACCCCACCCTGGCCTCGCTCCCTTTTTGAACGGGTAGTTGGAATCCTTCATCGTCCGGAGTTGGTGAGTTGATTGAACAGAGTAAGGGAATTCCAGCGGGGCTTGAACTCCCCCGGGATCCCACCCCCCCTCTTACTTGTGCGCTCAGTTGTCGAGGCGAAATACACTCCCTGGGCATGGTATCTTGGAATTCCCTAGTCCAGGGACTCCCCTCTTTCACCATCTAGGACAGATGATGTAAGGTTTATGATTCAGTGCCTGCCCACACAGTTACTGTGAGCATCAGAACCCTTTCAAAGAGAATCCCCCCCCACGACGACCGGTTTCTTTCCACCCGAGTTCCATGGTTTTTCTCGATATGTAATTGAGGAGATATATTTTCTCGCTCCACTGATATTTTCTCACGCTTAGTTTTTCAATGGCAAGCCACGCGGATGACGAGGATGACACCTCTCTTTCTATCCCCGTCATCATCCTTGATCAGAGTTAGCGTAACTTTCCTGAGAGAAAGATATTTCTGTTGTAGGCTCATTTCTTCCTCCATTGTTTTCTTCCTGATAATACGTCCCCTCACTCCCCTAGACATTGATCCCTTCAAGGTTAGTCCTAAGCGGGCAATCCGGATGATCTCAGTCTCCTCCGCTCGTGGGAATAGGAGAAGAGCCTTTCACTGCACAGAAGCAACATTGCGCCTAATAAAAGAGATAGTGTGAGCTCAAAAAACGGACGCTTCCAGTTGTACCTGACCGCCCATGGGATTCTTTCTTCCACGACCACTCGGGCTCGGTGTACTTTCGGATTTCCGGTGCCAGCTCTTTAGAAGTGACTCCCCAGTTCGGAAGTGTGTCGGGCGCCCCTGGCACTCTAATTCAATCAACGCTGGTCCGACTTTTGAATCCGAGTATCGTACTTCTCCGATCAGCCGGTTTTCTCCCAGGTCTGTCCCGTGCGCCTAGACACCGAGCGCCACATCGTCCGGAATTTTGATACGGTTTTGACTAGTAGGGAAACTTTGTTTTTAGTTAGTAGCCCTCACCCTTTTTTTCGCATGCGGCTTCCAACTACCCGTCACCCGTCGAGCCTCAAGTGGCCGTGGTGCCCTTCTACGTATAGAGGATCTCCTCAGTGGAGTTTCGCACCTTTCCGAGACCTTCATCTTTTCCAGAGACGATCTTTCTTCCACGACATCGCGGGATCTTTGCGGCCGGTCCCACCAGGGCGAGGTGTACTTCAACCAAGTTCCTGCCCGGCAAATAAGAGAGACCTTTCGATATAGGGAATTGTCCTTCGTCCCTTCCCGTGAAAAGGTTTTTTTGTCGGGGAGCGTGGGACCCTTTAGCCCCTCCCTCTAGAAGCTTCTCGAGGCCTGAGCTTCTTTCCGCCGACACTCGAGGCTAAGAGGAACCGCCTCTCGAGCTTTATCAGGGATTTTTATAAAGGGCCGGCCAGATGTTTATTGGCTGTTTGACTGCGCGAGGTGTACTCCCCCGGAGATTCCGCGGGAGGAACGTAGTTACCCATTGTCCCGAAGATGCGATGCCAGATTCCGATGAGAATTGATCCCTTTGCCTCTTCCAACGCCCTTTCTGCCCTTGCTCTACAATCGCCAAAACGTTTGAAGAGTTGAGAAGGGTTACGCAAGGATCCGTGGCGTCATGAGACGGCTCAGAGGTCCGGGTTGAGCTCTTTGATATCTTTCTTAGCTTTCCCTCGCTCGACGGCGACCGAGGGCCGTCATCATGCGCGAGGAGCCGGTTGGAGGGCTGGTCGTTTTTGGATCCCTTCTTTTAGCGTTAAGACTCTTCTTCTTCTCACACTGACCACCCGCTGAGAGGGGCAAGGGGGAAGTTCTCCACGCCGTCTCCGGGGCCCGCCCGCGTGGGGTCTTGGGACAATTATCCACACCTCCCTCCAATCGAGGGTTTGTGCGTGCTATGGTGGTGGCTGGTAGGCGTAGTTCTTTTTTCTAGGGCTTGATCTTTTAGTCCTTGAGGCTGGAGGGTCGCGACTACGTGATTCTCGCCCGGAAATTTTGATGACTGTCACTTTCCTCCGTATTCTCTCGTTTCCGAAGAACTATCTATGTTGCGTTAGGATGCATCTTCCCGTCGTCCGGCTCGGCGGGCAGTTTTAGTTTCACCCTTTTCGCCTTCTTCGGCGTTCGCCACGGCGACTGTTCGCCCCTCCGCCTCTCTTTCGTCGTCGCCGTCCTTGTAGCAGGGAATGCTTTTCAGTTTCCCTTCCGTTAATCTGACCAGACGAGCCTCCCCGCCTTAGTTCACTGCGCGACCTAGACCATCGTTCTGGCTTCTGCATCGTAGAAATCTTCCCATTTTTTCCATCTTTTTCTTCCAATCTTTTTTCACCCCCCCCAAACTCATGGTTCCCGCCCCTGCTCCTACGCCACTGGATGTATTGTACCTCGACCTTAACCGAGGGAGGGCAAGTACAGGGGATACCCTTGTTCTTACCCCCCCCAGGCCCCCTAATTCGACGGATGCGTATGCGACGAGTTTTTTGAGTTGTGACCCCTCATACATCCCCAACCCCAAATAGCGCGGTCCTGCTTAAGGCGGGACAGAGCAGGACCATGTCGGATATTCCCGAGTCCTGCCGTGTGTTCTAATATTGAAGCTTTCCGCAGTATGAGTTTTTGGGTTCCCCTTTGGAGTCGTCTTCGTCGTGTCCCCCCAGCCTTCCCCTTTCTCAGTCTTAGGTCAAGGTATCGTAGTCTTCTCGAGCAGTGTCCTCGCTCCCCAAGTGAGAGTCTTCCTCCCCTGAGGGCAGGAGACTATCTTCGCATCGGGGGGTAGCCCTGGCGAGCGGTCCGGTATCCAGTCGGGCCTTGATCTCTGAGCGCCTGCTTCCCTTTTGTGTCTATCTTCCCCTCATACACTTTTGAGAGATCTACATTCGCATGTAGCCGCTTCACTGCAAGCTTGCTCCTGCACGGCCAGGGTCGGGCCGTGGATCGGTTCGGTGCGCTCGGCCCTGTCGAGTCTACCAGCAGGTTGCCAGCCCCCCCCCCTGCTCGCTACCCTCATATTTTGCGCCTCGAATTGCGACCCCAGTTGCTGCCGCTCTCCCCTTTCTGTGTACCCAACACTCTCTCCCTGGCTTCTCGCGTCTAGGTCTCACCGGGCTGAAGCCGTTTCCTGGCCTCCGACCTTTTTTCTTTTCTTCATCGCCCTGAAGCACTGTTCATTTCACTTTCTTTCTGTCCCACCAACTTAGTCGGAGTCCCCAAATACGCCCCTACCCCCCTTCTTTGCGATTCAGTTGACTCCGTGTGTGGGAAGGAAGAACGAAGGTTTATAGATCCCATTTCCACCTCCTTTTTATGTCCCTTTCGGTCCAATGCTTAAAAGAGTAGATTGGCAGTCGAAGACATTTTTGTTCCCTGTGTCAAATATGTGTTCTGCGCTGAATGACTGCGATTTTCCTTCTAGGCAGCCCTTTTTTTGACCCTCTGGTCGAGCGGGCAACGGTGAAAGACTCTCTTCTTACGGTCCCCCCCTTTACTCGGAGGACCCTTAGGACACGTTTATCATATATGAAGGAGACTGCCCGAGCCTGGGCGCCCGACTCCTATAGGAGGAGGTTTTCAAGTGAAGTGGATCAATCCTTCCTCTGACCGAACCGTCTACGTGATCTATTCTCCGGTTACGAATCTCGAGATGAATACGAAAGCACCAGCGAGAATCTTTTTTCTTCCCCCCCTTTTATCTACGGAGTGACCTTTTCCCCAGTCCCTCTCCTTAGTGCGCCAGCCGCTCACCCCAAATCAGTTCCAGGTCCCTTCTCCGTCTTTCCAGTCTCTCAGGCGTAAACGCTCTCACTCACCCTTTTCCACCACCCGCTTTCCGTTCCACGAAAAAGCACCTGCTTATGTTTTTTGACTATTCCGTCTACCCCCTCCTTTCTTAACCAGGTGCCCGAGTTTCTGCCATTCGGGATCATTTTTGCCCGCGGTGTAGAATCTATCCTTTTCTCCTCCCCCCTCTCACACGCGGCGTGCACTCTCCCGATCCCCCGCTCCACTAATTGCTTTTACAAAGAGTTTACCTAGACTTTCTCGGCCTCTTAATTTTCTGAGTATACGGCCCCTATAACTCCCTAGATTGAGCTAAAGGACCAACTTCCCCTCTCTTGCGGCTTTTTCCTTCCTCGGCCCCCTGAAGTCTTCCGCGCGTCCCTGACAACCCTTCCCCGTTTGGGTTAGAGAACTTTCTTACCTTTTTCTCGATGGAGAATTCGCATCTCCTCTTTGGTGCATATTCTTCCGGCTTCCAAGGTAACGTCTCCAGGGACGTTTTACCTCTTCCCACCCCACTCGTCACTTTTCGCGAAAAAAGTTAATTCACCTCCACTGATCACGTCAGCTCTCTCTCCTTCTTTCCCACGTCTCTATTTTCTTCTCTCCTCTGCTCGAGGTCGTTAGATAGCCCCGTTCTATAGTATCCCCTATTTAGTTTTTGCCGTGTGAAAGCGCAAATAGTGTTCCCAACGGGAGTCTTCTTTTGCCAGCCCCACCCTTTCCCCTCTTCTTTCCTCTAGGATTTTTCTTCAGTCAACTGTTGCCGATTTCTACCTGGCCATCTCCTTTTTTCAGAGTTCCCCGGAGATGTAGTGGAATCCAACTTTTATTTAACCTTACCTAGCCCCGTCTCTCCTTTCTTTCCCTGCCACGCCCCTTTTCTAAGCACGTATCCTTCCAGCTGTCACGTTTTCCCCCTTTTAGGATGACCTTTTACTTAATTTTTTGAAGCACGGAGAGGCGAGTTTTGGCCTGTTCCTTTCACCCATCTGCGCTCCCCCGCGTTTGGGAGCCCGGTCCTCTTTCAGTTATCAACCAGCGCTGTTTGCGATCGTTGTCTCCTGTGCAAGTACAACTAAATGGTTGACAGTTCGATCTCGCTCAGTCCGTCCCTTCCCCCTTCGACATGAGGTTTCCCGCTTTTTTCTGTCTCGATTCCTTTCTGGAAGCCTCCCGCCACGTACTCTGTCGGCTGCTCTAAGACCCCGGACAATTGAGTAAGACCTTTTTCCACCTCCGATTTGGTACTTGAACTTTCCCCCCTTTTGTTTTTAGTCTCTCGTTCATGGACTTCCGATATCTCGTTTGTGGACCCTTTCTCACGAGTCTCGTTTTGACAGAATGAAGTTTCCCACTTATTTCTTATTTTGGAACCTACAAGCAGGCCTTAGAGGCTGCCAACGACGCGGTTCCTTCTTCTAATCTTCGTTTCAGCGCCCCATTGAAGCGAGCTGTCCACCCCTCTTGTAGCCGGTTT
>Ga0179591_1350858_pt1 | contig 19712 bp, 18 predicted proteins | sample CZOMad2_1_08_16f_FD_182891 | JGI IMG/M metagenome (GOLD analysis project Ga0179591, IMG submission 182891) | Vadose zone soil fungal communities from Angelo Coast Range Reserve, California, USA - CZOMad2_1_08_16fungal (PacBio error correction) | ecosystem: Environmental > Terrestrial > Soil >... | reverse complement strand
CCTTTTTTCGGTTTGATAGTCCCGGCCCGGTCTCAGAAGGTACGGAGAAGGTTCCTCTCTCCTCCGGTTCCTTGGTCAAGTCAGGTTTTCACTCGGTTTCGTATTCGTCCTCTCACTATCCTTTTCTTTTTTTCCAAGCTTTCTCCATCCTCTTTTTAGTATGGGTTTTTTTCGGTTTTCTTTTAGCAGCTATTTTCCCGACTGACATGGACGGATGTGAGCTTTTCTTTTCCTCCCTTAGTAGGCACTTTTCTACTCCGTGAGGATAGAACCTACCAGTGAAGGCCTTTTGCTTTTTCTTTTTCGCGCACTTGACGTGGAGGGGGTGGAAATTCTCCATTTTTCATCGATCTAAGATTTATCCCCCCGTCGAGAGGACCCTCGACACTGTCCTTCGCTCCCTATAGGCGCAAGAGGTTTTCACCGTCTCTCTGAGATGTTTTCTTTCCGTTGTCTTTGAAGCTCCTCGTCTTATCTTGTCGAGACGCAAGCGATAGTATCGTTCGATCGTCCTTCCCTTGTCCGTTCTCAGTTCTGAGCATTCTTTAGGGCCTGAACTTTTTCCCTTGATTTCTCTTTTCCTGCTAAGCGAAAATTGTGGAGCTGAGGAGGGAGTTTCCGCCGACCTGGTTCTTTTGCTCCTTGAACCGTCCCGGTTTTTTCAGTTTTTTATTCTTGGCTTTATGACCGGTTCTTTGGCTTCTTTTCGCAGGGCAGATTTTCTTCTTGCACCGATTTTCTTCCCCCTTCCCTCCCCTTCTTTCCCTTCCTGGTCGCCGCGCCTTCCCTTTAGAGCAGCCCCACCTGGTCCCTCCGTCTAACTTTTTCGGCGTTCGCGGTCCTTTTTTTTTTCAATTCATTCCGCTTTTTGCTGGCCCCGACTCTCCCTCGAACCGGCTTCCGCATTCGTCTCCTTTTTTCCCTTTTCCCCTTCGTCTGACCAACCCACTTCGTTTTGACGCCATCTGATTTTTTTTTTGACGCGCTCTCGCGCCTTCTTCCCGCCCGCGAAGCTAATTAACGAGCGCGCCTTTCAGGGCCAGAGCCTTTTCATCGGTCTGAACCCCTTGACTCTGAACGATCGCCTCGCCCTGACCCTTTCCAAAGCCGCGGAGGCAATCGGTTCCGATTTTTGCTTCTTTTCGTCCTTTCCTGCAACTTATTTTTTCTCCGTTGAAAGTTTTTTTTCCTTCCGTCGGTCCCTTTTTCAGGTTTTTTTTTCGAATGACCCTTAGACGCCTTTTGGTCATTACTCCCTCCTTCCTTTGGAATTTTGGTTTTTCCTGTTTATTGCCGAATGTATCCCCCCCGACCTGGCTAGAGTTCCCTTCCTTTTCTCTTTAGAGGTCGTCCTCTCTCGTCTTACGTTTTCCCATGCGCCAACTTTTTTTTTTCGCCTTCCGCCTCTTTGGTACTTGGATTTGGCTAGTGGAGGGTCGATCTTCCCTTCCCTAGGCTTTTCGCCTCATGGGAGTCTCGGTTTTCGTCTGTTTTCCTTTTGAGCCCTTCCCTGTTCTTGATTCAGATTCTTCCCCCCCTGCATCGCCCCTTTTGCGGTCGAGGGCGGTTCTCATTCGGTCGGTCGTTTTTCTCACGCGTCATAGCATAATAAGCACTCCTTTAAAATTGAGGAGGGAACCCTCTCTTTCTCCTCCTTATAGTTCTTCTCTCTTATTGCTTACCCAGTTTAGGTTTTTTTGCTTTCCCATACCATTTCTCTTTCTCCCTTTTTTGTTTTTGTTCTCTTCTTGGATTTATGTGTCGTCCTCCGAACTGATACCTAGGAACCCCCTCTTTTTCTAGAGCCTCCACTCTCTCAGCTGCCGAGATGTTTTAGAAGCCCTCGTCTTTTCCGTCTAGGTATGCTTCTTTTGAGGAGCCCTCCCCTCAATCCTTTACACTATCCCCCCTTCGCCATTCTCAAAGAAGACTTTCTCTGGACCTCTCCTTTCCTCCCTGCTATTCCTCCTTTTACGCTCGACCTCCAACGCCGTCCCCCTTTCGCCCGCCGATTCTTGTTGCGCGCGCGGACACACGTTTCTTTGACCACTCCAAGTCCGGAGCGCTGCCGCTGCGCATTGCCCTGTCTCAGCGCTCTGGAAGCCCGCGAGAAGGTTGATTTCGCGCTTCGCTTCCCTCCATAGGCTTAAATCACCCCACCAAAAACTTCCCTCCCTCTTCTTAGGTTAAGGTTTTTTTTCTCATCCTTTAAGCTCTGACAACCTGGACACTGTACTAGGGAAGACCCCCCACACCCCTTTAGCGATCGCTACGATGTTTAATGAACTTTTCTGCGACGAGTCTTCATTCTTTATGTCCCCCAGATGAATAGACACTCTCCTTGAAATGGTCACGTTTATGAGATACCATCTCCGCCCCTTTTCCTGACCCTTGTCCCTTCTTCTTGACTGCACGGCAGTGCTCTCGCTCTGCTTGATCCTTTTTCCGAAGTCATTTTCTCCGTAGAGTCCAGCAACCGAGCCCCATTCTTGGTCTCCTCGATCTTTTTTTTTGTTATTATAATTTTTTCTACCCGTCCCGACCGACCGTAATTTTATGCTCTTTAGATAGAACTTCACGGGAGACGAACTTGGTATTTTCTCTGTAACTCAAATCCTCCCATAGACGCCCTTTCTTCAGGAAGCGTACCCCCCTTTTTTCTTTATTTCTTATCGTGATCTCAACGGAAGTTTAAAGGTCGTAGGTTCACCCGAGCATATCGGTCCCAGCCGTCTCCCTTTAAGCTTCTCTCGTCCACAGGACTCCCTAATAACATAAGAAATTTACGTTCCCCCCCCGTCGTCTTAACTTTCACACTACGTTCGCCCTCCCTACCCTCCTACGTCTTGCCTCCTGTCTTTCCCCCCTCGAGTAACCTTAAATTTTGCTTTTTCCCGTAGCTCTGGAGTTTCATCGAAGAGACAGGAGCCCGGAAGATCTTTTCTTATCTCTCATCTTCTCAACTTATAAGCTTTTCCAAGTGACCGACTTTTTTTTTAGTCACTCAGCAGTCTGCTTCCCCAATTTTTTTCTTTTTGCCCTCTCCTATGTTTCTCAGGCAGTTCTGTCTTTTTCTATTTACCTTCTTAGGCCCTCGCACCTCGCGAAGAATTGGACATCCCCCCTTTCTACTCCCTCTTCTTTCTAGTGACCTTCCAATTTGTAGACATCCTCTCAGGAGAGATCTTCTTTTGGTTCACCTTTTTCCCTGCCGGCGGCCCCTTCTGAGCTTCCTGAGACAACGTGCGCGATACGGTCCTCAGCCAAATATAGCCTCTTCTTCATTCACTTTTTTCCATATAGCGGAGTGAGGACTTTTTTTCTGTCACAGATACCCCCTGTCTCCTTCAGCAAGAAGCGTTACTTTTTTCCACGAGATAATCTCTCCCTCATCTCATTCCCCTTTTCGCGGAGCCGTTCCATATGGACAGTTTTCCAAATGCTCTCCTTCTCGCTTTCACGTCTCAAAAGATCTAGCGACCTGTCCCTGTGTTTTCTCTCATGATGAATGTCTCTTTCGGACCCGAAGACTCCCCAGAAGTTAGTTTGTGATGGGCCCCCACACCCCGACGGGCCTACGCTAGAGTTGAGCCGCTGTCCTAAAGGTTCCTCTCTCCCCGCCCCGGTTAGGGGTTCGAAATGTAGAAGGACATTACCTCCCTCTTTTTCCAAACCTCTGATAGTCGATAATAGACCTTTCTTCCTTCCGAGGGTTGGTCGACCTATCTTTTTATTCCCCAATTGCCTCCCCCTAATAGACTAAAAGAAGCGGTTTGGTATCACCCGCTACTGGCTAGGCACACCCATGCCCTTGGACCTTCCCCCTCTACTGCTACTTCATCTCATGAGACAAGCGACGCCCCTCTTCCTACCTTTACCTGGGAGTAGATGCACAAATTGCTCCTCTCTTCAATCGCCTAGCCTTTCTTTTCCCATGTCTTTCGATCCCCCTTCTGAATGAATTTTACAGAGAGAACGTCCCCGCCCCTTTTTTTTTTTTTTTCAGGTTACCCGCGGCTTCTTTGAGACTTTTTCTCCCGGCCTTCCAGTCTTACAGCTCTTTTAGAAGAATTCCCTGTGATCCGAAACAGTTTTCCTGGAGTAGAGACGCTCTCTAGTGTCTTTCTTAATGGACGGGGCGCCAGGAGCTAAGATTTTTACCTCTACGGATCAAAGAGTATCTCGCCCGATCCGGTCTCTCCTCTTACCCGGAGAAGCGGAGAAAAGACTTCCGGCTTCGTCGCAATTTTTCCCCAGTCACCCTCAGAAGGATATGAGGGCGCCTTTCCTTCCTCCCGTTACTCCCTCCCCCCCTCCGCCCCTCTGGCCGGCGGGAGTGATTTGATCCTGTTCGTCCCTTCTTTTCCTCCTCGCTTCCCTTCCTACTTTCCTCCCCCTCGCTCGCAAACGCTGGCAAAGGTTTCTTCCCCCGCAGCGGTTTTTTTCTTTTCTTGCCTTCCGCCGCGCTCCCCTTTTTCACGCCATGCGGATCAGGCCCTCGATGTCTCTCGAGGTGCTGGCTTTCTTAATCGTGTTCACCCGTTTTTGCGATAGTTCTTTTCTTTTTTTGCTTTCTCCCCCGCCCTCAGAAGACGAGGGATTACCCATTCATCCTCTTCTCCCCCCCCCCATCCCATCTTCTTTTTCTCTTCTGTTCCTCTCTCCTCCCCATAAGCTATGGTGCAATCCTTTTTTTTTTTCTGAGCTCAGGTTCCTTTCGAGGACGGAGCGACTTTTTGTTTCTCGTTTTCGTCTCTCTGACTTTTCTAATTTCCCCCTTTCTCTGGTCTATGTTGCTTGTTTTTGACTGTCTCCGCCCTCTCTCCCTTCTTGAGTTTTGGAAACGACTCGGAGACCTCCCTCCCCACCGCCGAGTCCCCTTTTTGACTCGGGCGTCATTCTCCTGGTTGAAGGAGCTGCGGGGACCTTTTCCACCCCTGCGAATTCTTCCGAGTTCTCTTTGTTGTTTGACGACAAGTTTTCCAGAGAGTCTTTCTCCCGCTGTCTTTTTAGGTACAGGTCACCTCCTTGTTGTTATCATCCCTCCCCTAGTCTCCTAAAGTGCTTCGGAGGGACTGAATCCGCACGGTAGGTTTTTAGATCCTCGACCATTCTCAAATGATCCTTTCGCTGAGTCCCAGTTTTATCGACTTTTCTTGATAAAGATAAGAATCTTCTTGTAGTCTCTTTCTAGGTTAGAGACGGCATTCCTTCTCCTCATTATTTAGTCCCTCCCCCCGGCCGGACGGGCGCCTAACGCGCCTTGTTCTTTCGAAGGCATTCTGGGCTAAGGGATTGGTAGGGAAATCTTCAGAGCTTTCGACTTCCGATATTAGGGCCTGATCATAGTTACTGCCCCCTCCTCTCCCTGCAGGCTCCTCGACTTGTTGAAGTAAACGGGCGGTTCTTTTGAAGGGTCTTTCGCCAAGGTCTTCGATGTTACCCGTGATGGAGTACTCTCTGCGTGGACACTTCCCCTGGACTCTTCAAGACTTCTCCTTGGTTGGGCATATTAGGCACAAGCGCCTTAACTTTCTTCCGTTTCGAGTCTCGTATTTTGGCTTCTACTTTTTTTAGCGATTCTGTTTCCTTGACGATGGAAGCTTCCCCCGCACGGATAGGCGATTAACCAGCTCTGGGGCGGTAGAAAAATTTTTTCTCTGTAGCTCTTTTTTCCCGGCATTTTTCACTCTTCATGCGTATTTCAGACCCCCCACTTCCTCCTGATCTGGCCGGTCGATTCGTAATTTCCTTTGGTTTCCGCGTTTTGTTAACAAGCTTTTTGAATGATCGCCGGTCGAACTCCTGAACTCAAACTGCGAGTCTGCCTGTTTCCCTTCCCCGACGACAGCCTTCTTCGAGGCCCATCGATTCACTTCCCTATCGTTTGGGACACCGACTAGGTTCGTTCCTCCTTAGGCTGCCCCTTTTCTCGCCTTGCATGCTCTTTCCCGCGAACCTGCGGAAGAGCGCCTATCATTATTTTTATGATAGACGACTTTTTCCCTTAGGTGTCCCTTTCCTCTCCCTGCTCTCTCCTACATTTTCAAGGATGAAAGTCCTCGGTATTTTTTGACCCTCGGTCGTGACGTTCTCGGTAGCCTGTTTTGATTTTAGTCAGTTTCCCTCAACAGGCCCCTCTTCCCCTGAGATCCCCTCTCTCCTTCCAGCTGGTTTTAGGAGGGAGTTACCCCCCCTATCCCTCTCCCGTTTGTTAATTTTCCGGGTTTTTAAGACCTTTAGCCGGGGATTGACTCTTCTCTCTCTTCTTCTATCCCCCCTTCTTCTCAGTGTCCTTTCCCCTCTTAGAAGAACGTCATAGAGGACGTTGCTCGGGGTCTTTTAGGTTCTCCCCTGAACAGATTCGCGTTGAGGCTTCTTTCGCCTCCTCCCCTCCTCCAGTGCTTAGACAGAGAGACTCTCTAGGTCTCCCCACAAATCCCCTTGGAGAGGAGCTCTAGTAGGCGTTTGGCGAGTGTTAATTCTCCGAAGATCTTGTGGAGCGCTCTTCCTTGCTTAAGATCCTTTCCTTATTTCTTTCTCTTTAGTTCTTTAATAGAAGAGGCCCCGCACCAGCCGTACCCCTTCTTCCTTTGATCTTTCGGTTTCTGTACGATTAACATTTCTTCTACTCTCTTAGGAGGTTTTTCAATCTTTTTTTCTTCTCCAGTTAACTACTGATCCTGTGCTGGATTTCCTTCTCGATTTTCTTAAAGATTTGTGTTTGGCATCTTCTTCTTAGGCTTACTTACCCCAAGATTCATTGATCTTCCCCCTATCGAGTAGAACTGAAGGGCTAAGCCATTTCCCAACGCCTCCCCTCCCCTTTCCGAATTGTCCCCCCGAAGAAGTAGTCACCGATGAATTCCCTATTGCCGTCTTCCCTAGTTTCCACGGAGTGAAGGGTGGGCGTTTGAGCTCTCCGTGCCCATCGGCCGGTGATTCCCCCCCTCCCAGTTCCGTCCCCTATTTTTACGATCACCCACCCCCCCCCTTCTCCCTCCCTGTCCTTCTCCCTACTACCTCTCGACTTTTTTTTTCTCTCTAGCTCTCCTATTCCTAAGTCTTGTTTCTCTCTCACCTTTTCCCTCGCAGTTTTTTGGGCATCCTCCCGATTTCCTCGGTCGACCATTTTTGTAAATGAAGCTTGTATCCCCCCCCCTTATACCCTTGCCTCAGAGGTCTCCCCTTTCCCGGCCGATGCCATTCTTTTTCTTTTCCATGAACTTCTCATTCACAGGTTGATCTCCTCGATGGTGAACAGGAAGTCAGGTTTTTTTTTTGGCGACTCTTGCCCCATATTCCCCCCCCTTGACTTTCTCCTCTGGATGAAGCCGCGTGCGGGCAAGTTTGTTTGCCCTTTGCTTCTTCCCTTTGCCAGAGCTAGTCAGCTCCTACGATTATAGAGGGCAAAGATTTCTTTTCGACTTGATTAATTTTCCCCGCGGTACGAATTTCCTGAGGTTGTTCGTTTCTGGCGACGCCTCTTAAGAGTCCATCAATAGGAGGACATTGAACGTTCGTTTTTTCCTGTTCCCCTTTGTAACGTGTGATGCTTTCGTCGGGAATGATCCCCCCCCCCTCCTCTTTCCAATTTCCCTCCCTTCTTGGAGTCGAGAAGCCGTTTTCTTCTTCCTGGGCTTGCCTCGCTTTCCTCCCCCCCGTTCCTCCTCAAGAATTCCCCTTCCCCTTAGATTTTTCACTTCCCGACCCTTTTCTCGTCCTTTTCTTTTTCTTCTTCCCTCCTTTCGACCGGATCTTTCTTTGCTCCCTTTTTTCTCTACGCATCTTTCCCCTCTTCTATTTTCCCGTCTTTGAAGAGGATTTTCGGTTCTTCCGACAGCCCCTTCGACTTTTTCCTATCGTCTCTGAGAACTACTCTCCCTTGCCCACGCGATGGCTAATAGCAAGGTGTTTCTTTTTCTTTCTTTCTCTCTTTTCGAACATCCCTCCTCCGACAATTACCATATTGCCCCTCTTCTTCCCTTGATTTGATGGCAGTTATTCAGAGCTAAGCGCCCCCCCGTTTTTTTTTTTCCTTCCACCGAGGTCCTTCAATCGCCGAGAACCGGCTAATCGAGAAAGCCTATTTTGGTAGTTAGATTCTCTCCCCCAGTCCCGCTGACCCCCCCATCAAAGTAATTCTCGATTTCCTACACAGTCTTTTCGAAGTCCTTTCTTCCCTCTGCAGATCCTTATCAAACCCTTGAGAATTCCCTGCGTAGACTCGTCTCCCCCCTCCCCCCCTTCCCCTCCTGATCCCCTACCCCACGGAAAGCCGCTGCCTTGATGGATCTGTTTCTCCCTATGTTCAATCAGTATCCCCGGAATGAACAAACGAAAAAATTCGCGATTTTTTTTTTTTTTTGTTTTTTTTTTTTTTTTTGACGTTTCATTTTTTTTTTGCCTGATTTCTCTGACTATTGCCTCTCCTCTTCTCTTGAATAGAATAGGACTTTTCATTTTTCGTTTCCCCGCATTCATTTTTTCTTCGTTCAAAAGTTACTATGCACCCCATTTCTTGAGGTTTATTTCCCCATGCCCCTGGCGGATCTTTATTCGTGATGCTTCTCCTTTATTTCCCCCTTGACCCACCATTTTTGTTTTCAGCAGCTCGCCCGAACCCACAGCGCCCCTAGGGCGTCCCCGTACTCTCTATGGGTTTTTGCTGTAGACTACTTTCCCTCTGTCTCCATGTAGACGATAAGGGTCTAGAATTCAGACTTCCCCCCCCCTTCCGACTCTTGCCCTCTTCCTTTTCTAAATCACCTTATGACGGAGTTGCTATCATAGGGACCTTTTCCTGCTATTTCGGCATCTCCTAGCCCCGGGACTGCAAATTAGGTCAACAGCGATAGTCTGACCTCTCGACAGAGCAGATGATCCCACGCTCTACAAATCCCGCTCAATTCCGGAAACCGGCACGTTTTTACCAGAGACCCTCCAGTCTCTGCCTAAACATAAGAATAGACCTTAATATCCCTTCCTTTACTCCCGATACTTTCCTTTTTTTTATTGCATTCGGTCCCTTCTGGATCCTCTTCGGAAGAAAGACACGTTCAGCTTCTTTCTCCTTTTCGATTCCTATTTCCCAAATTCCCATAAGATTCTCTTTTCTGCAACGCTATTCTCTCCCCCCTCAACGTTATCTGTATCCCCCCCCCAGTTTTCAGAGATGTTTTCCCTTTTTTCGGTGACGTGAGTACGTGTATAACCCCGGCCCGCTTATTAATGAATTAAAGTCCATCCGATTCCCCTTTCCTTCGCCCTTTCAATTTTTTTCGAATTACCAAGCTCGAAGTTTTTTATACTTTCGTCCTTGATGCTCCATCCTTGAGGAGGTCTCTTTTTCTCCATGAGCCAGTACCCAGGGAAGAGATAGATATAAGCGTATCCCGATCGCTCTATGCGACCATCCCTTCCCCTTTTTCCTTTTCAAAGGGGGATTCTCTTTTGATGAGAACCTAATATTCTCTCTAACCTTCCCCTCCCCTCTCTTATTCGATAAGGATGCAAAGGATTCGCTACTGCCTCTTACGAGAACCTACCGACGGTCTTTCTACACAGCGCCATCCTCTCTACCCTGCTTCCCCGTATAATTGTGAGATCCCCGCTTTTTCTCTTTTCCTGACTATTTAAGAAGAGTTTGGCTTTCCCCACTATTTTGCCTTCTCTTACTCTCCGCGCAGCTTCTTTTGTCGAGTAGCAAAGTTCGATACCCCCTGTTAGTTTGTTGCTTTTCTTTAGGAGAGTTAAAGATGTTGAACTCTGTCGATACCTCCTCCCTCTTTCCCCTCTCCCTGGCACCGATCCCGCTTCGGGGGGTTGGTAGAGCTTCCTTTCCCCTCTTGCCAAATTTTGACAGAACGCAAGCACCTTCTATTGAGCTGGCCCCTCCTCCTTGTCTCAGAATCTCCAACATTCAGGGAATATAGGCGGAAGTAGCTCGTCCCCTCTCGAGCCTTAGAAGCCTTCGACCTAGCATAAGGGTCATCTTACTTTTCCGGGTGAATGTTTACCACCGCGCCGCTTCTTTTTCTATCAAGAGAAGTTAAGATAGAGCTCTCAATCCCGTTCTAACTTCATATTGAATCGCGCGCCCCCTCCAGAACCGGTTCTTTGCGAACGAGTGACTCCCCGCGGTTATACATCCCCCTTCTCTTCCCCTCCCCCCTTCACAACGCTTCACGATTTAATTTTCTCCCCCTCCCTCCAATGAATTGCGAGACTGACTTCGCAGTGTGTAACTTTTCCAGTTCTCCCCACTTCTACTACCAGATAAGACTGGATTTACTCGGATCGAGACTCACCATCTTTTTCTAAGCTACCGGTCGCTCTGCTCCCCTAAGCTTTCCTCTTCACCTTCAGCGCCCCCTTTTTTGAGCCAATTTCTAAATGAGGAGATACGAATCTTTCCCTTGCACCTTTTTTTTTTCCTGACCCTCCGCCTCTTCGTCTCAAGTCGAGTTGATTCTCCAGTAGTCAACGTTCTAGCCCCAGTATGCAAGACTAGGGAGTTTCCTTTTTTTTTTTTTTTCTCTCCACCCATAGATGGGACACCGTTTAGTAACCAAATGACTTCCAGCCCCTTCCTGCTTTCTGAACGATTGCTCAGAAGACAGCGCCGGTCTTTCCCCCCTGTCCTTTGTCGATTTCAGATAAGGATCGATTGTTCTCCTCTTTTGTATAAGAAATCGGCCCCCCTTTCAGTCTCTTCCCCTTTTCGGACCCTCGCTCTCAAAAGGCGAAGCCGTCACCTCAGTTTCCCCCCCCTTAGCTACATTTCCCCGAACCCCACCGGAAAAGCGTAAAGATTCTGCTCTTTTCATCGTCGCCCCTCCTGTCCTTTTTAATACACCTTTTTTTGTGTCTCGATCTTCCCTTTGCTTAGATTTGATACCGAAATGGTTTAAGGCCTCGTCGCCCTTTTTTGTGTTACTAATCTATGCAGAAGGCATCCTTTTTTTAGTCCCCCTTCCGCCCTTTTCTGGGTTATTTCTCCTTGAGGAAGTAAGAAGCGACTTTGTCGGGTTCAGATTGAGTTAGAAAATCCCTCCCTCTCCAACTACGCTAAGCCGCTTCCCCGCTTCCCTTGATCCCCCCCTTCCCCCCCCTATAACCATCCCCTGTGAATACCGGAGAGCTCTTTGCTGGACCACCTTAGAAGTTAGGAAAGCTTTAAGTTTTCCACTCCCGATTTTCAAGATGCCCCCCCTCTGGCCCTCCTCCCCCTTCGGTTTCTCGTTTTCTCTCCAGCTTTATTCCCGTTACGTTCTAGTTCGGCCCCTACGATGGCCATTCTTCCCCCCTGACGGGCCTAGAAAGATTTTGCTGGAGGGGGCCCACTTTCCACACTTTCAGGTGGTACTCTCTACCAGACTTCTTTTCTTTTTCTTATTCCATGAGGCGAGGGCGCCTCTTCCGACGCGAATTCCTTATCTTTTTCCTAGGCCCCAGAGAGACCACTGCTCTCCTGTCTCTGCTCCCCTTTTTTCTCTTTAAGGATAGACCGATTCGTTATTCCCACATCATTCGATCTTTCTTACAGGCTATTCCCCTTGCTCCGCCCGCGCGGCGTCGTTATCCTTTCTGGAGGGAGAGGATTGCCATTCTTCCCCTTATTAGTCAGGAGCTTGGGTTTTCCCTTCATCTCTTCCTCCCCCTAAGCTTTCTTCCTAGGAGATTAAGCGCTTCTCCTACGGACTTTTTTTTAAGTTCAGAGGTTCACCCAGTTCCTCTTTTCCAGTGAAAGGCCTGTTCGCTCCCCTTCGCTGTCCCTTCACTGATCCGTTCGATCTTGAAGCTCTCTATTTTTGTCGAATTTATTCACCAAAGGCCTGACCCCAGACCCTCTACGTTCCGGTAGATGCCCCTTTCAGTTCCGCATATGCGCGATCTACGTAGACACCGCGATGGCTATTCCACTTAAGGTGGTGGTGAGGCCTTTATCTTAGGTTTGTTCTCCCAACAATTCTCGTATTTTTCGGTTCGAGGTCTGCAGTTCTGGTGAAGGCTCCCGAGGCTCCCCCCAACAACCAGTTCACGATCGGGGGTTTTTGCTCCATTTGCTCGAATCTTTTTTTTTCCCCCTCTTTTCTTAAATAACCCACTCCATTAATAACCACGAACTTTGCCCCTCCTCTTCCCCAAGGGCAATTCTGAACATCCATAGTCTCCATTCCGATCTTTTACCAAGTATTAGCGTTTCGCAACCGATTTTGTCCTCCTCACATTCCTCTACCCCCTCGCCATGGTCTTCGCTACCAGTGCAGACCTAGTAGAGATTTTTTTTCTTTTTTGCTGTATCCCTTCCCCCCCCCGGCTCAGCTTTCTCTCGGCATCGTTCTTTCTCTTTCTCCTTTTCCGATCATTATGCCACTTGAGAAGGACCCTGATTTTCAGGTGTCAACCCTCGTTTCCTTCGCACCTTTGTCTATTTTGCGATTTCCTTTTCCGTACCCGACCTTTTTTCCCCCTCGCGGCCAAGTTTTTATCCTCTACTCGCCTATGTGTATAGGAGGTTTCTCCCCCTCTTCTTCTAGAAAGTTTCTTTGAGACCTTCCTCACCAGAGAGCCCGCCCCCAGCAGGCTTTTGAAATATTTGATTTGCTAGTTGAGGAGAAGTGGCGGTCCCCTGAGGACCTCTTGATCTTTTCGGCAGTGGTGGTTCTTATGGGGTCCCTTCCTCCTTCAGTGGATCTCTCCCTAGTTCAGAGGAGATAATCGTCACGAGTCCACTTTGCTACGTCTTTCTCCCTGGTTCTTTGACCAGATAGAGGAGCTGTAGATATCGTCCGCAGTTGCTCCCTGTTCTCCCCCCCCTTTTCTATTTCTGCTCTGGTAGAGTCTTCAGATTTAAGGCTTCCCTCCTTTTTTGTCCTCGGCGCGTCGGCTTAATCATTTTGCTGAAGACTTGCCTTTGCCTCCCCCCTCGATGTTTATAGTCTTGGGGAATCCTTGACCATGGATGTCTCTCTGGTCTGTTCGCTAGACGGTAGTTATCGGCAAGAAGGCGCCTTTTTTGGTCCCTTTTCGTTTTAGCTTTTGCTTTTAAGAGTGAGTGGTTTCTTTTTTTTCTCCCTTCTGCGCTCCGTGGACGTGAGAACGATCTCATCTTGAACCATCCCCCCCTCCCCCCTAGTTCTTCTTTCTTAATGAACTCTCCTTTTCCTCACTCTCTCCCCATAACCTTTCCTTGTCTAAGCCGCAGTAGCCAGATAGGAATGAATTCTAATAGTTCTTCCTTCGGCCTTGGATGGAGACTGCGATGGCACCTGAGGATCCACAGTTCCCTACTCCGGCTTCCCTCGCCCAACCCACATTCTAGCGAGTAGGATCTATCGCGCTTGTTTTTGTCTCCAGGTGACTTCCTCCTTAGTCCTTCTTTTTTCTCTAATTTGAACGCTCCCCCTTCCCGGCCTAAAGAAGGACAGCGATTTCATCGGTCGACCCCTGTTTTTTATCTCGACTCCCCTTTTAGTTCTACAAGTTGCCCCACTTCCCCCCCGAGTCGACTTCTCTTTATACTGAGATGTATCATCGTTAGAGAAAGATACTGCACCGGATGCTCCTCCCTTTTACTTTGGCTCGATTCCTTCTGTGAGGCTCTGACCCCCCCCCCCCCCCCATCTTTTTTTCCAGAGATATGATCTTTGACGTCTCCTTCCTGCTTTAGGGGCCTTTTTTTGTTGGTTCATGTTATAATGCCCCCCCCTCTTAGTCTTATAGAGCCCTACTCCTCCTCTCGAGGGGCCTTTCTCTTCTCTAGTCGAATCTTAGGCTAGCAGCATACTTTTCGGTGGCTGTCTCTTTAGGCGATTCGCGCTCTCTCCCCCTCATCCGTTTTTGGGGGCTTCTATTTCCAGCCACTGAAGTCTGTTTTCGCTGCTACCCCCTTTTTTTTATTACTCCCTTTCCTGCCTCATAGATTCCCCCGACGCCCCACTTGGCGGGCTTTTTGAGGAAGTTCTATTTACTTTCCCTGCTTTTTTTTCTCCCCTGGAGAACACTTCTTCGTCGCTACTCTCATCTTCCCCCGCCTTTCATTTTGCTTCTCCCCCCGAACATATCGTGGAAGCGTCCTATTGTTCTTCTGATATTTGATGACCAGTGCTCCTCTCTCTTTTCGCGTTACGTTTTCCTATCTCTCGTTTGGAATTCGTTTTTGTTGTGAGACCTGGAGGTATGCAGTCCGTCGACCATTTCAGTCCTCCGATCGTTCACCAATCTCTTCTTGGAGATCATTGCTCCACGTTTCCTTGTTCCCCATCGCCCCCTTTCCTTTTTTTGTCTTCTGCGTCTACCCTTTTGGCGCCCCCTCCCGATCCTCCCCGTTTTTTTTTGTTACAAAAAACCTACCGAAATTTCGCCCGCAACAAGGCCTGTTTTTCTTCCTCCGATTTTTGACGAGATTTAGCGGTTCAGCACCCTCGTCTTCCGACCCCTAAAGTCTGCTTCCCCGCTGAGGAGGGCTCGTGAGGTAGAAAGCTAGAAAAACTCCACTGCTCTTTTTCGCGTTGGCGGATGAGCTCTTCCCAGCTTTTCTTCCTCTCTCCCTGTTTTAGTCGCGCGTTCCATGACGAAACCCCTTGCACCTTCAACACCCCCCCCCCACCTTCCTCCAACTCTCCACTTTTTTTTTTTCGGATTTTCCTCTATCGGGTGCTTCGCCCCCTCGACGGCAGAGTCGTAAAACATCAGTCACTAGGTTCTTTCTCCTTGTTCTTATATGGATCCCCGATTCGCAGACTGACCTTACCTCCCCTCGCAGCGTTTGCCCTTGTCCCTTTTGAGGAGATAGTAGTAGAAAAGGGTAGAAAACTTTATGCAGTCGAAACTGACTGGAATTCCTCTAGCGTGATTCGCCCCTCCTACTTAGTTTCTACTTTTCCCCTCTCTCCGCCAACCGCTTTCAGAGGAGGATCCTCTTACTTTTTTTTTTTGTGCTGTGAGCTTTTACCCCCTAAATCCCCCCCCTTCCGTGGCTTTCTCTAGCTTTCTCCCCATCCCGGCGACGACGTATCCTTAGATGTACCTTTGGAAAGCATAGAATACGAGTTCGCTTAGGAGGTATATAAGCTCTCTATAACTTTCCTTTCCCCCCCATCTTTATATTCCCTCGCATCCTTCCGCACGTCGCTGATGCCGCCGCCTCTTCCATCCCGCCCGTCTTTACCCCATCCCTCTCCATACGGCCCCCACCGGTCTCCTCCCTTTAAAGAGCACTAGCATCCGATCCCGACCCCCTCCATCCCTTTCGCGTATCCCCCCTTTGGTTTTATTCGTCTCCCCCCCTACTATCCTCGCCTTCCCCCTCTTCTGGCGGCGCAGTCTTCACCGAACCTTCACTTGCGACTACGTCTCTTCCAGCATTTCGAGCGAAAGATGCCAGCCCCGCCTCTTTCTCTGACCCCGCTCCTCTTCCTCAGAAGCTATTTCAATAGTTTGCCTCTTTCCGTGCGCTTTCGGGATTTTTCACGTCCCCCCCTCGAAGACCCAGTTTTCTCGGCTCTCCCTTTCGCTTTCAAACGAATCAGCCTAAAAATATTGCCCGGAAAATACCTTTTTATTCTTTTCTTCTGAAACGTTGAGCAGAGCGTTCATGAGTTTCCAGCCCCTCCTCGTTCCTTTCTCCTTCGCCAGTTTCCAAGCGATAGGATACTACCTACTCCCAGATTCTCCTGATATGATGCCGAAGCTTTGCCCCTGACCTAGACCGTGGAGGAGTGGGGAGGGACGATAAAGGCGACAGTCTTCTTTTCCAGGCGGCCTTCGAACTGTTTCCATGTCCTCCTCATTGTCCCAGGTCCTACAAGCTAATGAACCGGCCTGCGACGGACGTAGAGAACCTGCGAGCCTTTAGTCCCGATTCCCCGAGAAGCCAGTCTTCTCTAAGTCTTTTTTGTGAATGTCTCGCGCCCTTCTTTTCGTCCCCTTGCACTGCCGCAGTACGCGAGTCGTTTTTCGGGTTTTTCGCAGTTTTAGATAAGAGCTCCTCTGAGCTTGCTGTTTTCATTTATCCCCTTTTTTCCCCTTGAAGGTTCGCGCGTCGTGTCGTCCCCCCGGTATTCCCCCGCCCTTTCCCCCCCCTGTCCGTCCCTTTCTCGATCTTCAGACCTTTGTATCGTCGAGTTTCACCCGCCGTGTTTCTCTGCCCCTTGCATTTGCTTCTTCCCCCCCCAAATGTCCGTCCTCCTCGGAAATCCCACGGCAGAGATGGGGCCGCACTTGATAGCCGTCTTACAACACAAACTGACGGGTAAGACTCTCTTGTGGACGTACATCGCCCACTTTTCGGAAAGTAGAAGAACCCGCCGACAATCACGTACCGATCCGGTGACGGCTGCACCTTGCCCCCCACAACACAGAGAAGATAATAGTCCCTGGCGCCTTTTCCCCCCGGTCCCCCCCCGCGAGAGTAGCCTCCCTCAAATTTTGATCATTTATCTGGCCCTGGAGAGTACCCAGGAAAATCCCCTCTAAGTTTCTTCAAGACCCCGTCAGATTCAGACGGGCTCTCTGATTCCGTTCCCTCCAGACGTATATCTAATTCTACGCCATTAACAAGGAGCTGAACCCTCGTTCTTCCGCGGTCCCCTCCCTGGCCAGCTCGCCATTTTTTATTAGTTTACCTACGATCCCTCTCCGCTCTCTCGGCCGCTAGCAGGCGCCGCTCTGCTAACATATAGTTTCCCTCTTCTTCGCTGCCCGCCCTCCTTCCTTATGGTCTTTATCGATATATTAACCGTTTTACGAACCCCCCCTGCATTCTCTTCTCTCCGCTCTCCGTTGGGGTTGGGCTGATCTGGCTCCCAGTCGTACTCCCCCTTATCCGACCATGCGCCCTTTTGCTCGCACCATAGCTCGAAAGGCTTTCGTCCCCACCTTCAGCGTCCCTCGAGTTTCCAGCTTGTTCCCCTAGACTCTTTTGAGACAGTCCCGATGATTGTTGATGCGTTTTTGGCGGCTTCTAAGCTAAACCCGCCCCCCTTCTCAGTTCCTTCTATATTTAGGCTGCATCACCGCACCGAACCCAGAATGATCTTCCCTCGCAAGAATTAGAACCCCAGCGAACCCCCCGTTTCGATTTCCCTCCTCTCTTCTCCCTCATCCGTTTGTCCGAGGAGGACTTGCGGCGATTGAATTTTTTTTCCACGAGCTTTTACAGAGTGCGCCCTGACAGCTCGCGCCCCTCTAACACTTCTTCGGCGTTCGTGTAGTGTGATTAAGCTCTGAGGACGCCATCAGGTTTTTGGGTGCAGTGCTTATACCAGAAAGCCAGCACCTCGCTTCAGCCTAGACGAATTATCGGCGACCATCGCTGCCAGGTTCCCCCCCTCGGCCCCCCTCCCTCCATTGAAACGAGACGGGCACCCACCCTCATCAGTTCGAACGCCATTAGCGATTGCGGCGGTGGGGGCAGCCGATGCTCTCGTTTGTTTTCTCGGGGGTCTTAACGTGGACCGCTTATCCTCCCCCCGCCGCGATTTTCGGAGGGGCGGGAAGCACGGTCTTTAGCTGAATAACCCTTTCGATGCAGCTGAGCGCAGTCGCGAATTGCGTTTCGTAGGGTTGAGAAGAGAGAATTCTTTCTGAGTCTCCTGATTGCCGAGCCAGAGGCCATCAGACTCTGCTGCCCCGCACTTCAAGGAGCCCGAAAAGAGGCGGTCTTCGGCTCGCCAGGAGATGGAAATAGGCTTATCTGTCTAATTCTGGCCGTGGAAAGGGGAAAGGAATCAGCCCAAGCGCCGTAGCCCCGGGCTTCTCCTTCGAGTGAGCAAGTCCGCAGGGTGAAGGGAGCGAGTCAAACCTCTCGTTAGATGAGTTCCCTCTCTCGAGTTAAGACAGAATAGCAGATGACCCGAGAACGGAAGTCGGAATGCGGTGCAAAGAAGATCAACCTCTGAGGGTCGGTGTCTCCCCGTCGGGGCGCGCCGATCGAGAGTATTAGCAGTGGGCCGGCATTTTGGATAGGACCCAAGTGATACGGGCCCCAACGTCGTGGCGGATCCCCTAGGCATCCTCCTGAGCCCTGTCTCCCCACCCTTTCCCGCTGATTTGGGCCAGGGTCGATTCATAGCGAACTTGATTCGACAGCGTTTTTCACCGCCTTGACTTCCAATCGTACACTTCCCTACCAGACCTCTTTGCGAGCGGAAAACGGCGCTACGCTGCCAAGAGTTCGGATTCACAGTATATTTGCCAGCACCGGACTTAGCCAGACTGGCCGTTTGACCAGCAAGAGGAGCGCCCTTCCACAGGGACGAGGTATCGTGCGTTTTGCCCCGCTGCTCGACGGGAGGTCGGAGAAGGGTTTTTATCGGTTCTCGGCGCCGGAAGTAATGACTGGATGAAGCTTACAGGAAGCGCGGCAGGGGACTCTTTCCGGGCATCCTTTAGGATAGGTTCCTTCCCCCCGGTCTTTACTGATGCACAGATCGTCTCCCTTTTGGGGTCGCGCTTCATTTCGACAGGTGCGCAGGTCCTTTTATGCCGAACCGCCCCGTGAGGAAATAATATTTCTCGTGGATAGACCGGAGGTGGCCGGCCTCGAGTCATTCAGTCTTGCTGGTTGAAGTGGGTATGCGAGGGCTCTCCTCGCCAGAAGACAGAGAGCTCGGAAGAGGTATATAGGCGCCGCGCCCCCCCGCCCCCGTGGGAACGGCTGGCGGCCCCAGGTCGAGAGCGGCGAGTATCGTCGCGTTTTGCCCTGGTGCGTAGCTTGAGAGAGAGCCAAGGTTCTATCGTTCGTTCGGACCCCCTCCTTGCGATGAGTCATGGTCAGACCCCCGTGGAAAGGGATCGTGCTCCTCACTACTCTCCATGAGAGGGAGCTTCGTTCTCGAGTCTTGTGATCCCAGAGTCAGATTGGACGTTAGTGCTGATGGTGCCCATCTTCCTTTTTTCTTGTTAGAAGAGCTCGGCTCCTGCCCGATATTTCTATTCCTCGGTGCAATAGCGATGTTTGGCCGGGATTCCTCCTCCTCAACGGTTCCTCCGCAGGAACCGTGGAGCACCCGACGCTCCGTCGTTATTCGTTCATGCAGTCCCGAACTGGCCGGCGGTGCCGAGGCGCTCTCCCGCCCCTCCCCGGATGACGCATCGACTGTAGGACTGCGTTCGTCTACCCCAACTTTCTATCTTTCCCCTTTCCCCCTGAGTCTTGTTTCTTTCCCCCTCTCCGCCTTCTCGTTCACAAGCTTTGACTTGCTCTTTTCCCCCTCCTCTCCTCCCTGCGGTCTCTCGCCGTCTTTCCGGTCCGACACTTTTTTTTTCTTTTTTGCCGGACCGCCCCTTCTACCCCCCCCCTCCCAGGACGAGGTTCTCTGCCCTGTGTTTCGAGCCCCTGAAATGAACAGGCTGCTCCTTTTTCTTCTTTCTTTTTTCCTTCCCTTCCGGTCTTGCGACGTACCTCTCTCGCCCCGATTCCTGACGTCAGGCACGTTTTTGCCCCTTTTGGTTTTTTAATTTTTTCCGATTGTCGTACTCTGCGTCGCCTCTCTTTCCCGTTCCCATCTCCTTCGGAACCTGCCGCCACGCGTCGTTTTTGCATGCGACCCGGTTTCTGTGCGATCTTTATTTTCGATGCTCTTCGTTCTTTCCCTATTTCATGATTACGGATCTTGTTTTTACTCTCCCCGTAAGGAAAAGCCCCTTTTTCGGTTGCCGGTTTCCCTTTTTCTAGGGAGGGGCTTTCGTCCCCGAGAGGCCGG
>Ga0179591_1335778_pt1 | contig 19718 bp, 22 predicted proteins | sample CZOMad2_1_08_16f_FD_182891 | JGI IMG/M metagenome (GOLD analysis project Ga0179591, IMG submission 182891) | Vadose zone soil fungal communities from Angelo Coast Range Reserve, California, USA - CZOMad2_1_08_16fungal (PacBio error correction) | ecosystem: Environmental > Terrestrial > Soil >... | reverse complement strand
GCTGCCATAAGAGTGCCGCCTGGCGGATTCTTTAACCCGTCCAGCAGGTCTAGTCGGTATACTCTGCGCCTTTGCTCCATCCCAAAAGGAAGGTGTTTCCCGGCAGGCCGCTGCTTTCCCTCTATTTATCCTTTTCCCCCTTACTTCTTCCACAGCGGGCGTTTCTTTTCCTACACAGCCCCGGATTCTGAGGTTAGATTCCTGCCCCCCGCGTTCGTTTTGGTTTTTGGCTATGTAGCTTGGCTGTCGTCGGAGAACAGTTACTCCATGTTTTTCTTCCGTAGCCTTTCGCGTACCAGTGAAGTTTAGCTTTTTCTTTTTGAAGAAACCAGGGCGGCCAGCATGAGCTGGACGGTCTCGGAAGAACCGCCTTCCTGAGTACACTTCAAGAGATCCTACGCCGTATGGATTTCTTGCTAGGCGTCACCTCGAGGCTTCTTAAGATAAGACCTTTCCAGCTTATTGAAGACCGTTTCGGCGCTAACTTCCGAGTAGCTTGAGGCCCCCCCTTCTCCTCGTCGATGGGCCCTGTCACATTTTAATGCTGAGAGGGTAATAAGGTAAACCGAAACCTGCCGTCCAGCGACCACGCTTTTGGTCTGCATCACATTCATGAACCTCCTTGGTCTTTTACTTTCGGCCGAAAAGTCTCGTTCTTACCACCGCTGGAAATCCTGCACCGCAACCTCCTTCTACGAGGCCGTTCTTAGAGGGGTACCTGATTTATCTGAGAGACTAAGTCCTCACCCTGTTTTTCCCATCCCCCCAGGGGTTGGCCCATAGTCCCCCCAGTCGGCAGCTGGCGTAATAGTCTAAAGGTTTGCTCAGGGGCCTTTTCCTCCCCGTTCGCGTCAGACATTTGTGCCACCAAGGCGCCGTTGTCCTCCGCTAGGAATTCCCATTTAGTTGCCGGCGTTTCCTGGCATCAACCCAATTGGCCAGGTAATTTAAAAGGTTTTACACCCTTTCTCCCATGTCAACACCTGAGGCCCTCGATTGTTCCCGAACATCACCCCGTTCTTCTTGGTCCCGCCGATCATACATCTCGGCTTTTTTTAAGAGGCGGCCGTCCGGCGGCAGTTCTCGGTTTTTCTACCTGCGCTGTTCCGCAGACCGTATGAGGGCCACCCCTTTCTGCCCACCCGGCCTGCATACCCGCTCTACTTTCCTTCGATATATTCTTCCTTTCCCTTCTCGAGATCGCCTAAAAGGAGGGGTAATGACGGGAGCAGGGCTTGTAACTTCCTTTTCGAGAGGCGGGGGCTTCCTCAAGCCTTACGACCGTCCTTGTTTTTTTTCCCAAATTCGCCGAGGCGCGCGACGCTTGAAGCCGTTGCGTTCCGGTACGGGTTTTGGTTTCGTCCATTTTTTTTTTGGTGGCTTGATCGGGGTCCCATTTTCGGCGCGGTTGCCTTCTCCCCCGGTGTTTGCCGGATGTTTTCTCAAGATAAATGGCGAAGTCCCGCGGCGCTTCCCCGACCCCTCTACTTGGATTATCTTCCCCGAGAATCTCGTAGGCCAAACACACTGGTGGAAAGTCTCGCCGAATTTATGCCCCGAATTCCAGGTAGACTTGACTCCCCTTTTTCTCCCCGTAGCACCAACGGGGGATGTTTGTCCATTTTCGGTAGTATCTTTTTATCCTCTCACTTTTCCTTGACCCTCAGAAATCACCCTTTTTTTCGCCTGACCTTCTGCCTTGAACGTATTCCTTTTTCCTGCGGTGGAACGAATCTCGGCCGGAAAACCGGCTAAGGGAAGACAACAAGGTTTTCGGGGCCGGGGGGAGGGCGCAGCATGCCGCTGCCAGGTCCAGCTTACTGAGCTGCGTTTAATACCCCTACCCTCAACATGATGGCTCGAACTTCCTTTCTTTTCACCCCGCAGAGGATCGACCAGCGGCGCCCCCAAGGGCAGGTCGCCGAAGCGCCCCTGCAGTTCTCTGTAATTCCTACGAGACTTCCCGTCATTTAAGTCTCCAATTCTGCCCAGAAGTGCTTTATTTTGCTATTTTGGTTACCCTCTGTAGATGAGGAATAGCCAAGTCAAAGAATCGGAACTCCTGGATCCACCCTTTCTGTGAACACAACCTTCTTTTCTCGGAGGCAGCGTACGAATGTCTTTCTTTCAGCCCCCCTTGCTGCCTCCGAGACACCCACACCACCTGGAATTGCGACTCTGCTGGCTTCCTCTTCACAATGATCTTTTTACAGCCTGTTGCCCCGCCGTCTGATAGGACGTGTGCCAGGTCTTTCTTTTCTCTACGCTCCGGATTCAGCAAAACATGGGTAGCCTACATCCCCAGAGCGAGACCGACGAGCTTCTGAATCAGTGGTGTAAACGGTGGTTCTCTCGTATCTCTCTCGGTCTAAGTCCTCTCTCTCTTTTCCTCTTCCTGTTTTGTTTTTCTCTCTTTGATACCATCATCCCCTGCCTGGTTCATGAGTTACACCACGCCCTCACCATTGCGGCCTCCCATGGTTTTCTCCCTTCGGATTTCGTTGTAGCTTCCTGAGGCACGCTGCGGTTCTCTAGTAAGATGTTCAAACAGTAGCGCTGTCCCCACGCGTGGCTGATCCCCCCAAATCGCGGTAGCTTGCGCGCACCAGTCATCTTGTCATTTGTTTGGTGGGTGTTCAGCTCTTTTTCTCCTTGGAAAACAATGTTCCCGCTACTTTTTATCGAAGCCTGACCTCCTATTGCGTTTTCAACCCTTTCGGGCAAGCGAGCTCTTCTGTTTTTGATCGGCTTTGATTCCCTCCTGAAGCGTAACCGAAGCACGCCCATTCTAGTAAATCTTGCCTGCTTCGTTTGTATTAGTAGTCATAGCGCGTATTCCGCCTAAATTCCCGATTAGGCCCCCGTTCTTCCGCGAGATGATCCCGAGGCCTCCACGCGAGCATCTTTAAATTTCCCTTTTTTGTATTTTGGGTAATATTCAGGAACGGTCCTGACTCCGACCGGAGCCGCGAGCTGCTCCTCCCCCTGTGCCACATCCTGTTTGTCTTATTCCCCAGCCCCAGGCCGATGAACGCTAAAAAATTTCATATCCTCCTGCTGCGAAAAGACCGCTCTATTTCTTTCCCCCCGTCAACAGAGGTATGAAACTTTACTTTGTCCTCAGTCATCGGTGAAGCATTTTTGAACCTTTCATCTATTACTTGATTATCTTCTTTTCCCGCCTTCTGAGGGTTCCCTGACAGCGACCTTCTTTCATTTAGCGCGGGTAAAATCTGGTTAGTTCCTTTACTGAAGCGAAGCCTCATGCGACAACGTGGCCATTCTCAGCCGGGCTCCCAATTTTTTCCCACGAAACGAACCCATTTCATTTTCCGATGTCCCACCGCCCACCAAACACCTGTTTTCAGTGCCTTGTCCCAGGCCTCAACATCTCATAATACGAGGAAAGCGGCAATGGTGTAGGGGAGGGGATGAAATTAGACGCACATCCGTCCCCGCCTAGCCGCTTTATGCTCCCAGTTCATTAGAACCCCCCTTTGGCCCCCTGACGATCAATCATACGTTGTTTTGTGTCGAGATATCGCCGCCGATGGTTTATCTCATTCCTTTGCAGGAATGGTTCACGGTTTTCCCTCCGAGTCAGGTTGCTTTCCAGCTCTTCTCCGACTTCAGAGGACCACTTCCCTCCTCCCTCGCTGCCTTCCGACGACAGATTGACCGACGCTTACGAGATGGTCGGCTCGTAATTCCGGACGGCTCGAAGTGGGTTTTCCACTCTTTCTTTAATCCCGGTGTTAGGATCACTTTGGTGATGCCTTTTTCGCTGAAAATGAAGCGTACCCGGACGTGCCCGGCAAACTCCTTCATCGTCCTTCTTTCCCACGTTCCGGGCTGATCATCCCTTCCTTTATTGTGCCTTAAGCTGTACAGGCTAGCCTCCATGCTGCACGTCCTGAACTACTTTTGCTGTATGTCTTTCTCATACCATGATCGTGTGGCAAGCGAAAACTGTTTTTTTTTCGCCTCCTCTGTCGCGTGAGTAAATGGTAGAGGTAACTATAGGAATGGTAGGATTCAACCCTGTCCAGGTGATACTGCACGGTTTTCTTGGACAGTATTCCCGCGGGATCGCCCCCTCCTTTAGGCTAATATTAGGGGAACGCCGAGAAATTTTTACATGATGGCACCGCCACAGAGTGTATTTCCTTCCAGAGTGGTCGACACAGCCTCCCTCCAGCGGCGGCTACTTCCCCTGGCCTGATGTCAGGCCGCCAGCAACCCCTAGCTGGGTTAATAACGGCTTTCTCGGTGATTGCGGTAGCGTTCATTCATTCCAGATAACCGCAGCTCTTTCCCTCCTGGTTGCCCCACGATGTCAAATAAGTTGGTCAGCGCCCCCGGAGCGTTTCCGATTGCCAGCTCCACCTCCGCCACCATGATGCCGACGCCCCCCCCCCTGTGACTCTAATTGCGCTTAATCAAGACATTCCGGCCTGGGGTGATCCGATTCGATTGTCGTGTCGCTTTGACACGTTCTCTCCCTCTCACGCTCCTTGCCTCCTTGGACCTACCTGATTGTTTTTTCCTGCCTTCAAGCGAGCACGAGAGTGGCGAGTTCCGGAACGGTTTTAACGAGGCCGCCAGTGATGGTCCTTGTCAGGCCATCCTCTTCTCCCCTTGTTTTGTTTTTTTCCCACCAGCCTCAGCGTGCACAGCCTGCCTGCTTTTCCCCCCCCCCTCCTGCTGCCCTCTTTTGGTATACCTGCGAGGTTGGGTAGGCGCGCCCTCCCCTGTTTCTTCTTATGAAGGACCTCTTCCGTCCTCTATATACCATTTCACCAGTAGAAGAGCAAGAGAAATTGCTGACCCCATTCGCCTCCCCGGTAGCTTTTTCTGTCGAGCCAGGCCACAGATCCGGTTTTCAGGTTGTTTTTGCTTCTATCAGAATGCTCGTTCGCCCCTTCTCCTGGCAGATAGACGCGCTTTTCCTCCTCCCGTACATTTGTTTTTGCGCACCCCCCGTAGGAAAGGATTGGAGTATTCCGAATGCGACTCGGAGCCCATCTGAGACCGTTCCACGCTTTATGTGGGATGCCGTCGCCGTCGCGGAGTCCTCCCCCCTTCTCTTTCCGCTTCTAATGTCTGGCGAGCCGTTTAGTCTTTGAACCCGGTAGTTACTAAAGCGGTAGATGGCCTCCCCCCCCGGGTGTATTTTCTCTTCAAGAAAGAGCCCCCCCCCCCCCCCCCCCCCCCATTCCGAGCCGAAATGCAGACACCCTTCCCAGCATGCTTACATGAGTTCTTTCTGAGTTTTCCTTTACGCCAGCATCCTCTTAGGGTCCCCGGAACGCAAAAGTCAGGTCGCGCCAGACAGCAGCCTATTTTCTCTTGCCAAATCTACCTTCTTATCTTCTACTGATTCGGAACCCTTACCTCCCATTGTGTTCGAGTTTAGCCCGCATGGTTCATTAAGGTAGGAATCAATTACGTGCTCGGTAAGCCGGATCTTTGCCAAGGAGGTTTTGAGCGTCTCTCTCATAGTCAGGAAGGAAAGCAGCGGTCGTTTCCCGGTCCCGTTCCCCCTTTTTAGACTTGCGGTAATAGCAATTTTCCACCTTTGATCCAGCAACCCATTCGTGCCCGACCATTAGTAAAACCTCACCCCCACTGTTTCAGGGACGTCGACCAATATAGGAAGAGGATCCCAAGATTCTTTTACAGGAAGATGCCTTTGCGGTATAAAGCGGGCGCCGCTTCTGCGACCATCAACGACCCTAAGATTCGTCCCTCTCCACCCTTCATGATCCCATTTCTTTTTTCTCTTCCCCCCATGAAGGGTAGTTTCATATATTAATCCATTCTCCGTTGTTGTTTGTATCTCGATTTCGCCTCACAGGTGTGTTATAGAAGACGGTTAGCCCCCCCCCCCCCCCCCCACCCCCCCCCCCCCCCCCCCCCCCCCCCCCACACCCTGCCCAGGCACGCTCCTAGGAGGGAGGCTGGTCGCTTAGACCATCTGCTTCGACACCAATTCTCCCCCCCTTCCCGCGAAGGCTCTGGTATCTGGACCCGCACTTTTCTTTTAATTCCGGACCGGCTCGAGCCGTTTTTTCTTTTCAGGCGGACCGAGGGATGCACGTTCTTGGATTCAAAGGGGTGATGCACGTTAGACCTCCCTTCCAAGGCTACATGCTTTCCGACCGGCGACCCTCGTCTTCCTCATGGCGACATTCGCGCCTTTCCCCCCCCCCCCCGGACACTTTTCCCCGTTAATTGATGGCCCCCTGGAAAGGGCTTCGTAGTATATGCGCCATGCTGCTCACCTTAACTGGGAGAGGTTCTTTCCAATATGAGCTAATGCGAAAGCGAAATCATTCCTTTTTTCTGTCTTCCTGCTTGCGTGAGAAATGTGTCCGCGGGGTACTTCTTAATGTTAGTCCTGAACAGGCTTTCTTTACCCCTCTGGAAAAGGTGCTGTTCCGGGGCTCTCCTCCCCTTTCCCGAGGGGTATTGACGCTGTAGGGAATGAAGGCGAACCTCCGCACCCGGGAAATGCACTGATTCTCCCCGAGTGCTTTTCCCACGTCCGTCTAGTCCTCCTTTCTCCACTCCGGCTGCGAAGGCACATTTCCTTCCCGTAATCTCCCTCCACGTCCCGAAGACATCTTCTTACGGCGGTTTTGATGAACAACTGATCGCGTCCTATCGCGTCCGATCAGTTCTATCGATACGCCAGCTTCTTCACCCTTTTCTGACCGTCGTCACAACCCCTTCAGGACAGCCTCTTGGCGCGTCGAGGCTACATGCTTCGCCTAGAATTTTTTCCTAACCCCCAACCACTGGAAGACGAACTCATTATTCTTCCCCCCTCAGACTTTCACTAAGACCCTTTGGTGTGATAAGCCACGCCGTGGCGGATGATAGGCGAAGTGCTACCAATGTATTCCTCAGCATCGCTAGGGCAGATCCTCCCAACTGGGCTGCGCGTACTTCCCTCTCTCTCAAGTTAGTCCGGCCTTAGTTCAAAGAAGGCAGCCTGGAGCATCGTTAGCCTTCCTATAGTTCCTACTCTTTATCTATGCCTGCGCATGAGTGCCCTCCTTTTTTCGCCTGCGTCCCCCTCTTAGGGTGTGATATCCCGCTGCTGCAGGTAGCTCCCTGTAAGGCTTCCCCCAGGCTTCCAGCTGATTTTTGTCTCAAACCTGGTTTTTCTTTTCTCCGTTTCCTCTCACTTCGTTTCCCCCACCAGGCCTAAGAGGTAGTAGATGCTTTAGGGCTATCTCCTCAAGTTCCCAACATTTTTAACCTTTTTCTTCGTTTCGACTTTGGTATAGGTTTTGCTCCACTTATTCCTTCACTAAGAGAGTAAAGACGGTAAGGCGTTCTGGTCAGAAACCGGTACCCTAACCTCCTTATAGAGGCCTCCTTTTTTTATCTTGTACCGCCGATCATTATTTTCTCCAGCCTCTTCTTTTTCTTAGTCCGGACGTAGTTGGTAAGCCTCCGGAAATGGAGTCTTCGGAAGCTTTAGGCTTCTACTAAGTCTTTCATTTCCTTTACAGCGCCTACTCTTTTCCGATGGCCCATCAGTCCAGGCTTTTCCTTAGTGTCCTTTCCTGTAACGCTGCTTGGTTCCTGTCACTGAGCACTCGGACCTTTTCTCCCCGGAAAGACCTTGGCAACTATTACCGTTGCGCCGTCCCTCCCCCCGGTCGTCTGGTCCTGAAATTGCACCCGTCAAGCACTTCTCGCGCCCTCCTTCTTTTACCTTCGCGCCTTCTTCTTAGCTGCTTTAATAAGTGACCTAAAAATGGTCCCTCCCCCCTTCCCCCATGGTGTCGGTTAGCAGCATTTTGCGAATAGCGTAATCGCTGTGCCAATCCTTTTTTCCTCCCGGTAAGCCGGTCCTTTCAGAACGGCGCCTGTGAGCCAATACGGCCATGCGTCGGTTTTCCTTTTTTTCTGCATTCCCCCGGCCAGTTAGAACTCCGGGCATAAACCCATTTTCCAGTCTCGGCCTAGTTTTAACCGTAAGTCGTAGAGAAGTGCCTCCTACTCACCCTCTAGTCATAGGAGTTTCAAGCGGTAGAGGCCTGTTTTCTCAATTCTTCGGGAGAAGAGATGCTGCACTCGAAGACTCCCGCCTTACCGTCTAGGCCACCAGCCTGGCTTTCCCTTTCTTTTCTCCTTTTTTTCCTACCTTAGTGCTCTGAGATCGCCCAGATCTATGACCAGTCCGACGGGTAGGTCAGGACTTTTTTTTCCCCTTCCCTAAGATCAGGCGGATGTATCAGAACTCCCGTTCCCCCTGAGAACAGGCCGCGACGGCGCTTCGGCCTCCTCTTAATACTCGTAGCCCCCGGTATTGAAAGACACAAGACCCGTGGGATTTTCTGGGGTTAGGCCGCTGTTTCGCTGGCTTGATGCAAGTTTAAGTACCTTCCCCTTCTCCCGGTCTCCTGTCCCTGTTACTATACACCCCTAGCTTAGAATGAGCCAGCGCCTTCATGCGACACCTCATTCTAAGGCGCTCCCTTTTTGCAACTTGCTGCCCCGGTTCTATTATGTTTTCAAGGACTCAAACCCTGGGGGAGAGGTTTTGGAATTTTTTCTGGTTATGCCTTTAGACCCCCCCCTCATCTCGTTTCAAGAGCAATCAATTTGGGCTGGCGCGCGATGTCCTTCCCTTTGATCTTCCAGCTTATTTCTTGGGGTCCAGAATGGGGAGTCCGGAAAGGATTTTCCTGCCCAGAGACCAATCCCTCTTGATTGAGGCCTCCTAGTGTGAGGTAAGAGGACTTTTTTCTTTCTTCGGTTTTGACTCTCCACCAGCGCCAAGGGCATTTAACATGTGCCCCTAGTTACTCTTCTGTAGCACCTCGCCTCGAAACCTTGACTCCTCGCCCCCGAGAAGCTGCATGCGACTTCCTCCCCTACGCTTCCCCCGCACCTAAGGAACAGGCTCGCGTTGATCGGTTTTTTACCCTCTTCCTGTAGAAGGCTCTACATCACCTGCGACGTTTTTGCCTTTAACCCAGAAGCTGCACATAGGTCCTCTTCGTTAGATTCGACCAGGATCATTATAAGAATAAGAGAATCTAGCCAGCCACCCCCCCCAACTGCCTTAACTAGGGCTGTTCTTGCATCCTCTCCCCTCCATAGGTGCAGCCGTTCCTTTTTTTTTTCCTCCCCCTATGGCGGCCGGCGAGGCTTTCTTTAAACATTACTCTACGCGGTAGCGGGCATGTTTCCCGCCTACCCCTGGTTCACTTCACGCCTCTCCTACGGCCGATTTCGGTAAGAGGAAGCCAGTTGCCCTCCTTTTATGGTCTGGTGTATACTAATAATTTGTTGTTGTTGAGGATGCTCTCACTTTTCCCTCATGGCTGTGTTCCCCCCGTTTCCGTCTGCTTCGTAGGTCTTCGCGATTGCAGTTCTTCTCTACAGACCCAGGAGTTCGGATCCCCCCCCCCAGCTGCGCGAGATGAAACCACGTCGCCGTAGCAGCGCCTTTGTGATCCCCCCAACAGTCACGTCGATTTCCGTCTGCAGCCTCCACGAGTCGGGTACCCCCTTTTTGTTTTTTGTCTTATTCAAGCTTTGTCCAGGAGCGTATCAAAGGATAATGATGAATCGCGGCCGATGACAGAGTACCCCTTTGTGTGCCGTCCTTTTCACCGCCAGGTTTCGGTGATAGAGGCCGCTGCTTGGTCCTTCCTCTTTCCCCCTGCCGAGCCTTTCTCCAGCCATGAATAGTAGTTTCCTGCAGTCGTAGGTTCCCTGGCAATTCCTTTACCCCGTAGTCTTCCTTTTGAAAGACATTTGCTTGACCCCACACGGCCGATGGTAAAAGCAGTACACAGTTGGGCGCGGGTCCTGCGGCAGCCTGACATCTTTCTTGAATGCGCTAAGTCTCCGGACGGCACCCCCCCCTTACCGCCTTGGCCCAGAGTTTGTTCTCCAGTTTGTCTCACCAGGCGATGCTGTCCCCCGCTACACTGGCAAAGAAGCACAGTCAAGGAGTCCCCCTTCCAGTCCCGCTGATATCTGACCCTCTATTTTTTTCTTTTCCCAGTAAAGACACAGACCCCCGAACCCCCCCCCCTTTGTGTCCATATAAGTGGATCCGTTGCGTCATCTTGTTTAGCGCCCTTGCCTTTCCACCACTCTTCCGGACTGTTCACTTTTTATGCGGGTGCCAGGAAGGCGCGGCATGTCGAGCAGGTTCGGGGTCGGCCATTACTCGACGGTTTTAAAGTTACTTCCTGTCCCCCACCCCCCTTATCCCCAACCCCCTCTCCGACCCCCTTCGTTGTAAAAGCCCTTCAATTAGTAGAGAAGCTCGTTTTTTCTCACCCCTCGGCCGGCCTTGACCTTTAGGCCATTTTCCTGTGCATGGTTCTCCAACGGCGGCCGCCCTCCTTTTAGTACCGTCCATGGCCGGAAAAGGCCTTGCTTAATTCTCTATTCCCCAATAAGGGGAGGATTATCCTCCTTATCAGTGTTTTTGTCTTCTCTATCGCGACAAAGTTTTTTTTTTCATCTACGGGGAGAAGGCCGGTGACTGACTTTCTCCTTGCCCTTGGATTTTATCTTCGCCCGAAGAAGGGAGAACGCACCGGCTTCGGGCAGCTGATTTCAGTCATATTCTTCGCTGTACGCCCGGCCGGTCTACGCCGGGGTGCGGTTTGTCCCCGTTCCTTTGGTGCGGGATAAAGGGTGATTGCCCTGCTGTGCTGATTCATGCCCGGGTGCCCGTACCGACCCTGCTGTCTTTCCTGCGCGACCTTTCTCCTGTACAAGAAATATTTTTTTTAACAGCCAGCATCGCCTGCCTTTGCTCTTTAGTGATATGAGACCATTTGTTTCCTTCTGAGATAGCCTGGGGGAGAGTGATTCCTTTTTCGTCTCAGGAGTTTCAATAATGATTCTTTGTGGTCAAGCGACCCTCCCCTCGGATTGCGGCGATGCTGTTTGTCTTCTCCGTGGGGTGGATTTTTTACACTCATCGGTGGTCTTCCCCTGAACGGCGCCGGGAATTCCCCCCAAGTTTTTTCCTTTATATGCAGTTTCGTGGTTCCTGGTCGACCTTTTTTCCTTTGTTGTACCTGACGAAGTCCCCTTCCCCTCCCCCCTTGCACCTTCGACCCGAGTATGTGAGCTCTAGACAGATGCGAGTAAGACCTCCTTTCCCGCCGAAGATTAATCCGTCCCGATTTGATCTTCGGACTCCCAGAAATGGTTGTTTCCTCAGGTCTAGCTTGTAGGCTTGAAGAGTAGCATCGATCCCCAAAGTTCTTGCCCGCCTTTGCAACGTCCGCTTCCCGTCCGGATTTAAGAGGCGGCGGTCCCTTATCTTCCCCCATGTGACTCCAATTCTGCTCGACGACAACAAAACTGTTCCCTTACTCGGTGTTCCTCCTTGCTATCCTCAACCTTGGCTTGGTGGGATCAGCCACTTTCCTTTCCGCTGATGGGTTGAACCCAGGGTATTTAGCCCAGCGGTGCCTGAATGGACTCCCCCTTTTTTTTGCCTAGCTTATCCATGCGTACCTTTTTCCTCTTTTCCCCGCAGGGGGAAAGTGAACGTCCTTCCGCCATGGAATGTGCAGGTTCCATATATATTTTCCATCCTTTTGTTTGTTGATCATCAGCGGCCTGCGCCCTCCATGCCAGTGATGGCTTTTTTCTTACCGTTCCGACTGCTAATCTTCTTCTGTCTTCAAGCGTCTCCCCCCAGCCCCTTCTTTTTATAGTATCCTTTTCGTCGATTAGACTACGTTCCCTCTTTAGCAAGTTTTTTCTCCCACCCTGAAGACGAGGTAGCTCTTGTTCTCCTCCCAGAAATGAACAGTCACTCGTGGGGTCTTTGATAGTCGAGCAGGCATGGTTGGAGTCTACACAATTCTCCTGTCTCTATGCGAAGATTTTTTTTGACCTCAGGACAGGGGTGAAGCTTTTTTTTCTTTACCCCGGTCGGCTGGAGGTTCTCAGAGGCAGGCCGTCTGCGTACCTGACTATCACCCGCCGATGCTTACGGACAGCTTACTAGGGGTGGAGTCACTCTCCTCCTGCCTTAGCTCTTCCCTTCGTCTACGCTGAGACGGACAGCTCATCTTTTTGGGTCTAGCCCGCGGCTGATTGGACAGTCAGCCTTACGGATTGATCGGTCCTTTTTTTTCGCTGTAAGCGGAGTAACCTACATCGCTCTCCTTCTTACCTTGGCTGCGCTAAAGAAAGACCCTGTTGTTCTTCCTTGAGCAGTCTTAGCCCCTTCCTCTTACCAGACTCCATGGTTTCCCCCCCCGCACGTAGCAGCAGGCGCGCAGCCCCTCCTGTTTTTTTCTTGCTTGCGATTCCTTCTCCTGAATTCCGTCCCTAAAATGGGGACAGAACATCCCTTTTTCCCCTTTCCTCTGTGAGAAGCATGGCGTCATAGTCTACCTTTTATTTTGTCTTTTGCCCCTTTTCCTCCGCTCGTGTCACAGGCGTTGTCATTCCTGGTTCTTTGGCTTTCCGCCAGAAGCGTTGTGGGAACATGATCTGCCAGGTCGCACTTGCCCCTGGGTAATTACTTTCATCACACATTCCCCCCTTCAACCAGATTGTAAAAGACCATCCCCCCCTTGCGTAGATAAGGTCGCGTCGTCCCTTACCGAACATCCGCGGTTACTTGGTGTCTCCTCCCTTCTCTTACGGGTTCTCTGATTTCCCCTCCTTTCTGAGTCCCGAAGCTCTGGAGTGAACTTTCAATGATAAAATTGATCCCCACCATCCTTGAGGCATTTTCCCCCTTTCCTTGTTGTTGAGTCTACCGGTTTGTTTCCTCTCCTGGGATCTTTTATTTTGTTGGCCGAAGCGAGGCGGGCGTAGTCCCTCTCTCTCTCCTAAGGGAGAAAGGCCTGCGACGCCCCCTTTCAGCGGCCTCCTTAGGATATCAGTTTCCCGGCCCACTGCACGTGGTGTGTGACTGCGTTCGTTTCCTTTTTTCTTTTTCACCGGTGATGCGGCTGGAGATACGCCCCCTCCTCGTAGTATCCCAGTGACCTGGTGGAAGTCATTCCCATACCGCTAGACCTCCTTTGACCCAGAATCGTGCCTCTCCCGGAATTGTTTCCCTTTCCGGCTCCTTTTTATCCTATGAGAAAGTGATGCCTAACCGATTTCCCTTCCCCCACCAGTTGGCCTTTTCTTTTTCCAATCCAAGGATTAAATCTTCTCTTTTGCTGCGAACGACCCCCTTTTTTTTTCCCCCTCGCGCCTTTAGGTGTCTTGTTCAACTGTTTTTGGGTCCCCGCACGGCCTTGTGTGTCCCTTTTCTGGAAGACAACTTCCCCCTGCGGCCCTGGGAGGAGAAAGCTAGTTTGATCTTTTCCGAAGGTTTTCGATTTTTCTTTCGAAGCAGTGACCCGCGCACTTGATGGAATTTTTCCCCCTTTTTCGTACCGCGTGTCTGTCCTTTTCTTTTTTCCCCCTCGCGAGAGTGGTTCGCGCTCGGAAATGGAAGGTAGGCCTCAGAAGGAAGGCTCAACCCCTCCGGCAGGCTGGTGAATTTCTCGCTGTTTGCGAGTTCCTCTTTTTGATTCGTAGGCGGCATCATCACTCCCCCAGTGCCCGGACCTTCTGCAAAGAAGATGCACACCATGTCTTCCGGTAGCTAGTTTCCTGCCAGGATCCTTCATGAATCAGATCTTTTACGTGCAAAAACCACTTTATTCTGGGGTAATTGAGAGATCACCTTCCTGCTACAGCGGTCGAATTTTTTTTTTTTTGATCAGCCAAGGTTCCCCTTTTCTTTTCCTTCCTGCGTGGTAACCCCACAAGGTCCCTCTTTCACTGCGCAAGGGTCCCGATTTTCCGACCTGGTCTTTGCTCGCTCTCCCTTCAGCAGAGAGACCTCCTCTGCGGCGCAGCAGGCTGAACGGGTGACCCTAAGCCACTCTTTTTTCTGATGAGAAGGAATTCTATTTCATCCTTGTTTTGTTTCTGGATGTCTGCGCATCAGTTTCTAATTTTACTTCGTTAAGCCACGCTTGTTGGCCCGGCCTGTAGTACCGTTTCTTTTTTTCCCATTTGGCGCGAAAGAGGTAGGCTCCTTAAGGATTGCGGCGTTGCCTTGTCGTAAAAAATTTGCTCTCCTCGCCCAGTCTTCTACCCCAACTTCCCTCCGATTCTCTCTTGGGTGATAGAGAAGCCTCCCCGGGTCAGGTGGTTGTTGGATGTTTTGCAGGTTCTTCTTGATTAGGGACCCATTCTCCTCAGCTAGACCGCCCGCATCTCCTCTCCCCAGGTTGTGCAGAGGATGGATACGGTTAGGGCCAGAACGCTCGTTTTCTAAGAGTTGCCTCCCTTAGATAGCCCCCAGCCCTGACCCAGGATTCCTCCAAGCATTTGGCGGTGGAGTAGGAAGAGAGGTTCTGTAATCTCCTCCATGGAAGTCGTTTCCCCTCTCTGATTGCTGGGCCCCTCTGGTATTTTTTTTCCGCAAGAGGTCGATGGAAGGTTCTTTTTTCCCTGCGGAAGGGCCCCCGACCCCTCGCATTTGGACCGAGACGCCTGCAGCTTACTGCCCCTTCCCTCCACCTGGAAGACCTTCCCCTTTTTTCCTTAAAAAAGGACTGAGGTCCCCCTAGGAAAATCCCCCCGCACAAAGAAGCTGACGCCTCCTCCCCGCCCGATTGCCCTTTTCGATTAGTGAGACGACTTTCCCTACCCCAGTTTGTGTTTTTCTTCGTCCGATCTTTCAGCTTTTTTCTCATAGTATGTACCCCTCCTCTGGCTTCAATTCAATTAAGGCTCCTTTTTAGCATTAATGATCCGTCTTTGATGTCTTTCTTGGCCGGAAAGCCTATTAGGTTCTCTTCCGGAAGCCGCCCGTGTTCCGTGCCCCCCCTTGGCTTCCTATCTGGAATCAACTTTTTAAAAGGGGTTTTTTCGTCTTTCCCTCAAGCACCCCCGGCTTCCTCTCAGCGGCAGCCTCTACATCTCTTCCCTCCCCCTTTTTCCGCGGCCCCGCATGCAGTCTTTTCCTTAGGGCGCCTCCCGCTGTTTTTTCATCTTCCGACAAGCAAGAGCTTCTCCCCGGTCATCAAAAGTTTCTACCAGCGGCCATCTTCCTTCACACTTTTTTTTTTTTTTTCGAGGGATCGAAGTTGTTTTTTTTACTACGGTTGGGGGTAGAGAAGGCAGGTTCACTTCCATCGGCTTTCCTTTGGGCTGCAGCAGAGTCCTCCTCCCTCCGGAGAGCCGGGACGGCCCCTGTTCCGCCGCACGCCGAGGCGTCCGGAGGCGGACCGGTTCCTTGGGTTTTCTGGTGAAAGGGTCGTTCCCCGTGTGGATTGATACCCAGGGGTGATTCCCGTGGAGAAGTACCTTTCTTGACCTTTTTCTCCTGCCCTTTTGCCGACTGTCTTCCTTTATATGACCGCTCTCCTTTCCTTTTCCCCGCATAGGATGACCCGGTCCTTTATTGTGGACCGGCGCCCCGACTCTTGCCCTTCTGCGGGATAGTCCCACCCGGAGAGGTTTTTTCCCTTTTCCTTATAAGGAGCCCAAATCCTTTTTTCCCTTTTTAAAGCGACTAGCGGCTTTGAGTCGTGCTGACTTCGTCGTTTTCGTGTGTTTTTGGAAGCATCTTAGCCGTTGACCCCCTTCCTCCCTTTCAGAAACTGGCCCACGGTTGTGGCCGTTGAGGCGCAGAATCTTTTCCCCTATTCCTCAGCTTTTGGCGCTTTCTTCCATGAAGCAAGGTCATGAGATTTTCTTTCCCATCTCCCCCTCTGTCTCCGCCTCTTCTCGAAACTTTCCCTTCCTCCTCGTGGACTCCTTTCCCTTTTTGCTTCCTCCGCCGCGACGGCGACGATCTTTTACCCTGCTTCCAATGTGAGGCATGAACCCATGAAGAACTTTTCTGTCATTAGCAAAAAAACCGATAGAACAGGATCCCTCCCTCAATCTACACAAAAGTCAGCACACGTAAGGGGCTTTCTGATTTTGAGCGGGTACCTAGAGAGACTTCGCGTCTCTTTTTTTCGACCAGAAAGCCCGGCCGACCGTTCCTTTTCCCCCTGCAGATGAACGGTCTGTCAGCGGGCGTCGCGTCGAGTTTGGTCAGTTTCTGTTCTTTCTTTTTTCCTGGGTACCTGCTGACTCGCGATCCCCCCCTTCAGAAGAGGAAGACTCAGAAGGGTTTTCGCGAACAATAAAGATTTTCCCCCCTCCTCCCTGCCTTTTCTCTTGGATCGCGTCTTTTCCTGCTCTGTCCCTTCAGGAACGCTGTTTCCCCTTATCTCTACGAGGGGCCGCAGCGCGCTTTTTTCTCCCACCTTTTGCAGCCCCTCCCAGCAGAGCCTAGACAGAGAGCGTCTATCAGGGTTTCCCTTTAACGCAGTGAACGTTGCCCTGATGCCTCTTTCCTTTCTCCCCTCGTTGTTTTTTTGCTATCTGCATTCATTCAACATGGCTTCTCTGTTTTCACCAGTTAAAGAATGGACGTTTTAGACCAGGTTGAGAAGAATCCCCCTTTTCTGCCTGTAGCCTTCACTGTTCGAGCATAGCTGATCGCCGGCCAGCCCATTTTACACAACCAGGCCGGCCCCCCGCCCCCCCTCCCACTCTTCAAGAGAAGATTTTTTTGTTGTACTCGCCAGGCAACGCTTCGGTTCGGTGTTCTCTCCTTATGCTCGGAAGTCCAAGGCTTTTTTCAGATCGACTATCCCGCTATTAAAGCCTTTCTCCTGGTGCAGCCAGTCCCCAATGACGATGGCGGTTCTCGAGGACGCCGCGTACTTTCCTTAAAGAGAAGTTATCAATTGCTTCTTGAGGTGTTCTTCCATTTTCTCGAGATTTTCCTCTCCTCATACCGATAGGCTTTGTAGGATCCCTCTTTTTTGTTTCCCGGGCCCTTGACGCTTGATGCCCCCTTCCCGTTTGCGAGGGGACGTTGAATCCCCTGACCCCCTGACCTGAGGAACATGCTGCTCCCCTCCGGCATTGGCCGAGTGGTATCTGCAGCCGCAGACATTAGTTCTTTCCCTACTAACCTCCCCCTTCCCCTCCAGAGCGGCAAGCGCCTTTTTTTATTGCCGATTGACTCCCTACCTGGATACCTTACCAGGTCGTTGAAGACTCTTTCAGTTGGTATCCCAGAGCTTTTTCGCGAACAGTTTTTGCCGGATGGTGGCTTCCCTGAAGTTGCTCTCTGATGTCAGCTCGATTCCGGCCCGGACAAGCAGTTTCCCCTTCCCCCAGGCGACACTGTCTTTAATATAAAACGGTCCCTTTGATCGACCTCCCCCCCTACCGTCCCCGCACTCCACCCAGGATCTTCTCAGTCCTTTCCTTACCCAAATCCTAAGAGTCGTTACTCTCTCCCCAGGCTTTCTCTTCTTCAGAAGCAGTCTTCTACGACGTCCTCTCCTATTCGAAGGCTGCTCTCTCACTGCCCTTTCGATCTTCATCTATCTTTTCCTTTTCCTGTCCTTGAGGATATCGCCGAGGGATGTTTTTCGGAAGGCACACCTCCCCCCTTTTTCTTTTTGGTAAGCAGCGCTTCCGCCCTCCTTGGACCAGTCAAAGCAGTTTGTTTTTTTTTCCGAAGATACCTATGTTCCGGTCAGGCCCTTACCGGGGCCTGGGCATGGGAGGGCCTCCTTGTTGTTTCTTTCCCCCCCCCCTTTGATTCTGGTCTGGAGCCTACCCACTGCGAAGGGAGTATGGACTTTACCTTTTTTTTTCATGAATCCGCGTTCGCTTCCTGCCTCATCCGTTCGACAGAGTCCTTCTTTTTCTGGCTTCTTGACCATTCTCCTTCGCCTGCACTCGGACTAGGACCAACCCTGTGAGGAGGTGCCCCAATTTTTTCCCTTCTGCAGGGCCCTTAAGAAGCGAAATATCCTCTTTTCTCTCCGAAGTGCACTGCTTGACTGTCCTTTAAGTGAGAGGCAAAGGATAGTTTTTGGTGTCCGGAACCCCTTCCGGTGAACAACGCGGCAAGTTTGCTTCCGTTTTGTCTTCGATGCGAGGGCGGTAAGGCTGCGTGTAGTTCATTCCATCAGCCGCACCGGTTCCCATGGCCCTAATAGACCGCTTTCTTCCGCGGGCTCGCTGCCGCCTCCCGGGCGACTTTTACATAGGTCTGCCTCTCCTTCTTTTCCTACATCCCGCAACTACTTCAGCAAGCAATTTCTCCTCCTGGGTACGCCTGAAGGTCCCGATCACCCCTCCTCTCGTTGACCGCCCTGTTTGCCGTGAACCCCCCTTTCCTCTTTCCACCCCTGTGTGGATGCTTTCCTTCTCTCCTACTCCGAGACCATGTTTTCCGTAGTCCCCCCACTGACGAGATATTTTCCTGGTGAGCTCTTCAACCTCAAGACTTCGGCTCGGTGTGATCGCTGATAGGAGACTTTTTTTTCCCCCCATATCGACGAGCTTTTCTGACAAGGCTGTCCTCCCCACCGGAGCTAGACCGAATGTTGCCTCCTCAGCCCTTTTTTTACGCGGGCCGCAGGCTAGCGGTCTCATATCTTTAATATAATTGTTGTTGTTTTCCCTGTGAGGCATCCCAAGACCGTCTCCTCTTATTTGCTGCGGCTCGAGTTGCTGTGTATTGCGCGCCAGCCACTTTTTCTGGCCGTCACTGCGCGTCTTTTGAAGAACTTGTTCACTTCTTGCTCCAGGGAACTCTGAACTCTTGGCTGATCCCCGAGGGAGGGTTAGTCGTCCCGATAAGAAAGAGTTTCCAGTCTCCCCCCGGTTTTTTTGCTAGTCGAGCAGAGGAGTAGGCTCAACAGGATCCCAGTCCTCGACCCCCCGGCAACGAAGCTCCGTCTGTGAAGGCGATGGTGGAAGACACCAAGGTCGTTTTTGCCCAGGCGAGATGGAGGACTCGCGACTTACCCTCGAGACACCCTGAGCGTTCTCCCTGAGGACCTTTGAGCGGAGTCGCCGTTGTAGATCGGAAATTTTTCCGTACTTAGGAAGCCCGGCTTGGGTCCGTGGTTCTTACCATTTTTTAAGCCCCTCTGGACAGATCATGTCAGGCATTCTTTGGTCCTTGCTGCGTTTTTACAAGACCCAGCCCCTGATGGCTCAACTAAGGCCTCCACTTGGCCTTTTTTCCCGTCGGTCCGTGCCGCCCATTTTTTTCCCCGCGAACTGGAACGACTTTTGCACCTTCAAGTCTTTGCGCCAGCCGCTTCTCTTCTCGTGCCATCGCTGCCTTGTTTCTTTCACCAATGAGACAGAACTCACGGTGGTTCTAATGTTACTGGAGAATAGTAAATTCTCCTCTTGAAACATCAATTTCCGAGGCTACTGGGGTTTAAAGGTCCTTCTGAGGAGGGTCTTCGAGCTGAAGTCGATTTCTTTAAATTTACCTCCCATATCGTATCATGGACATGTACTACATAAGTGGGCCCCCCCTTCTCCAAAGACCCTTCCTTTTCCCCAAAGATCCCCCCCTTGTCCCACCCATGCCTATGACCCGTTAAGGGACTAAAGGCCTGAACATATGAAGCGGTCTCCCGAGATTCCCCCAGAGGAAGCCTCTTACCTTTTTCTCCTTCTCCTTTGATACTGACCCCTATGAAAGATCCTTAAACTAGCCGCGGGTGCATTGCTGATTTCTTAGATAACTTTTGGAGATATATCCCTTTATCCCTGTTGGTGATGGAGAGGTATTCCTCCGTTTTCTCTCCCCCGAAGAAGTTCGCAGGCCGGGCCGGGCCTCTCGAGGGGGAGGAGTTCTCCATGAGGAG
>Ga0179591_1283053_pt1 | contig 19725 bp, 21 predicted proteins | sample CZOMad2_1_08_16f_FD_182891 | JGI IMG/M metagenome (GOLD analysis project Ga0179591, IMG submission 182891) | Vadose zone soil fungal communities from Angelo Coast Range Reserve, California, USA - CZOMad2_1_08_16fungal (PacBio error correction) | ecosystem: Environmental > Terrestrial > Soil >... | reverse complement strand
CCATTCTTCTGCGGCCCGGTTTTCTATGCAGATCCGTCTACCTGAATCCCAGAGCACTTATGAAGGTCTCCTCCGGGGCCTTTTTTTGGGATGCGGAAAAATTTTTCAGCCTCAGACTGATCCCCCTCCCGCCGCCCTGACCTACTTTGGCACTGTTCCAGCCTCTGCGCATCACTCTTTTATTGAATTCTAGCCATCCGTTGAGGAGGCCCGAGGGGCCTGACCCAGGTAGGATGCGACCACAATCCTCTCCCTTTCCTGACGCGCCACAGATCGCCGATCTGCGACTCTTTTTCGCGACTTCATTTATCCCGGTCAGCTCTTTAACTCAATTTCTCGGAGACGTTTCCCCGGCGCTTCGCCTTGAGTCAATTCACTCACCGGGATTCCTTTTCCCCTCCCCAGCCGTTGCCAATACCAGTAAATCTGGATTTTCTTTGCCACAGGAAAGTTTTGCCACACAACCTTTTTTTTTCCTCCAGTCTGCGCACCGAAGCCCCTTTTTTCCTCCCTCGGACTTCTCAAGTCCAACGTCTCCCAAATGATAAACTCCCTTTTTTATGCTCATCGCCTTTTCTTATTCACCGCTGGTATTTTTTCTAGACTGCCGCCCCCTCTCCCTGTTCGCGTTTTTGCCCGACCCCGCATCCTTGGCGTTCGCCGTCGGCGACTCGAGGGCGGTCTTGGCTTTGCCTTCTCCTGCTTGCTCGCGACTTCAAGTTGAGCCTTGCCTTCGAGCGCGCTCCTGCGGCCCTGCTGTCGCCTCTTTCCCTTCTTCTCCTTTCTTCTGGGCGCGCCTCTCCCTTACAGGGGGGCCTCGCCCCTCTGTGGTCCCGCTCGCGGAAGCACTCTCCCGTCTGCTCGCTCTGGGTCCTCGGGTTTTCTCGGTCGACCAATAGGTTTCCTGGGACAATGGTCTCTCGGGAACGGATAATCTATGACACTTTGACCATGGCCCGCCTTCATAGGACTCTGGACGCACTCCCCTTAGAGACTCCCATCAATCATCATGCAACAGCTTGGGTCATAGAGCTATCTTGTCCGGATACACCGCCTTCCCGGCCGCCAGATTATCTCAAGTTCAACTGGCCGATACCTTTTCCTTGGACACAACGATGATTCGAGGAGGGAAGTTTGTTTCGATCGATTCCTCCTTTTGCTTCTAACGTTTCAGTTTAAGTGCTTCTTGAAGAAAACAGCGCGGGAACCCTCCCCCTATCACAGGCGTGCGGTACTCACCACTTTCATTGCTGCACATGCACTTGACGCCTACCGCTTTTTAAACATAGAAACCGCCTGACGCGCCATATCCCTTCACCTCTTGACTGTATCTTCGACGGGTTCAAGAAGTCACTCATTGCTTCTCTGAGAAGATGATGGCCCAGGTACGAGCATCACTGCGTTTAGGTACGAGCTAGACTGCGCGAATTTCGTTTCCCCCCCTCGTGAGTTTTCTTCAGCGGCCTGCCGGTCCCGGGCGACACTCCCGTCCGATCCAGGAGAAAGCGTCCATTGTGATCCACTCCCTCTTGCACGCGAGCCTAAGGCCTGGCATTTTATAGTTAGCCTCGGCCTTTTTCTCTTGTTTCCCCACCCTTCTTCCGGCATCGACGTGCCCCCCACCTCGCTTTTTTCAGGCTATTTCGAGGGTCGATCTCTCCGGGATTTAGACAAGATTGGCGCGTCGGTCCTCCCGGGCCCCCTTCGCTGTGATGATTTTTTCTTTCCCGGTTACCTCCGCCTGAACTTTGCGTCTCCACCCACTTTTTTTTGTTTTGCGACTCACCTGGCGAGGGAGACACCGGGACCCCCCTCCAACGGTTTTTCTTCTTCCCGATTACTAACTCCATCCTTAGTATTGCCTGCCGCGACTGCGTCCCCGGCTAGGAAAAAGTCAGCCCTCGCCCCGCTCTTCCTGCTGGTCGAGGTCCTAAACGCATGAGAATGTGGCCTGCCGGTTCTATGGAGAATCTTCTGATCTTCTGCGTGAGATTCTGACAACTATGAACCTCGATATGGTTCAGAGGATCTACTTCGAGTTGTCCAGCGAGAGGGACTGGCGCTATGTTCGGAATCCTTGCCTCCTTTTGGTCCCCATCGAGCCCCGCTGTTTCGGGCTGCCCTGCCTTCTTTCTTTTCTTCTCTCTCCGGGTAGAATCATCATGGCCTTTGAGGTTTGGCTTGTCTGGACGAGTCCTTTCCTCGGCAGTCCTCGCGCGCTCATCCCATCCCTTTCGGAGATGTACGCTTTTTTCTGTGTCTTTCGAGTACCGGCTTCTTTTCGCTGGACAACTCCGTGCCTGCCCCCGCCGTTGACTCTCCTAGCCTTTTGCCTAGAGCTCGCCTGCTGTTTTTCCACCTGATTCTTCGACTCGATCGCCGCTAACTGTATCCAGCCTCCAGTTACAGGCCCCTGCCCCCCTCTGCCCCGGATCGCCGGTCCCTATTCCCCCACCTACGTTTATCGCTCGTCGCCGCTCTGCGTGGTCACCCCCCCGGTTCGCAAGAATGGACCTTTGACCCTGTGCGAGCCACCGTAGATTATAGTAGGTCGCGAACTCCCACTGTGTAAAGTCCGTCCGCTCTCCTTCCTCGTGGTGTAGTTTCGGCTTTATTTGGCCGTGCTGATAGGGGGCTTGCTCGGAGCCTGCGAGTAGTCCTTAGTGAACCAGCAGATGCAGAGAGGCTGCCCCGAAAAATCTCCCCCTCCTTGGCTCCCCGCTACAGTTTATACGCGGACGTACCCTTCTATATTTCGTTGGTCCCATCTTGAATTTTTCCGAAGCGTTTTCGCCCTCGCCTGCAGGACGACTCTGCCCTTGGGGAAACGACCCCCCTATCTCCTCATTTCCAGGTTTCAAGCTTAATAGACCCCAAATGTCTTTATAGTAAACCCGCCCTAACTTTTCACCGCTGAAGAATTCCGTTGGACCACTTAGATATCCATATTCGGAGATTTTTCTACCCCTAATAACGGGGTAGAGGACGCGTTTCTCTTACCTGGAGAGACATCCTTCTGCTTCCATTGAGGCCCCTGCTCTTGACAGGAGCCGCTGAGCGCCATGAGCAGATGATTCTCTTTTCCCTCCTCACATGTTTTTTCTGTCGTTGGAGTTTCTGGGCCTCCCTTTATATTTTTGAGCCGTACTTTCTCCGCCATCTCTCCTCCTCTCCTTGACGCCTCGATTGATTCCTTGGTCTCGGTAGCGCTTGGTATCTCTAAGTGTCCCCTTGCTCTTGGTCCGCCCAGCGGGCCCTCCTGCGTTGTGAACTTTTCTTTTGTCGATGATACCCATGACCTCCCATGGAAGGCTGTCGGTTTGCCAGTTCTTCCCTTAAAGCCCGCTTTTTTTTCCCCACCTGATCCGATGGACCCACCTTCTCTCGCTCCTTTACGCCACTCCTTGATTCCCCTTTGGGATTGTGTAGATTTCGTGTCTCATCGTTTTTTTAGGTTTTTTTGATTCTGGCTTTCTTCATCTCGTAATTTTTCTCGAGCCTGAATGTCAGTGCGATTTAGCGCTACACAATGACGTCATGCTCGGTCGCGATTTTTCCCCCCTGTTTCGGTGTCTTTTCCGGTCAGGAGATCTGGGTCTCTAGAGGTTTGCCCTGTCGCCGGTGTTTTTCACGCAGAAAACCTGCTCGTCCTCAACACCTTCGTTGCGTCGCGATCAAGTCTGTTGACCCGGGTGAGTCCCCTTTTTATTACGAGCAGGTAGTACTTCCCTCTGTGCCGTCATGGTTGTTTGTAATTCGGTTCATTGTGTCGATTAGCGGTCGCGCAGAGGTTCGCCTTAAGCAGAGTATCACTTCTTTCCTTGCAGCGTCCCTTAGAGATTTAGCCCGGTCTACGACCGTCTCCCTCACGTCTTTCAGTGTACTTCTTTTTAGCTACCGCGATCAGGCGGTTTTTTAAGCCGTCGAGGGCAAAGATCCTTTCTTCCCTATCGGACTATCTGTAGAAGGGAGCTCCCTTGGGTCCCCCGGCGCACCGATAGCAACTCTCCCAGCCCGAGTATCGATGATGGATCTCCCGCGGCGGACTTTTGATCGCCCCCCCTCTTAGCGCCCCGCCTAGAGAGCCTAGATCGTCCTTTCTCCCCTATAACTCCAGCCTGCCGGGCCCTCTCTCTTCCGAACCGATCTGTTCTGCCGCGTTTCTGCGCCAGCCCCCCTCAATCCTGACAGGCCTCATATCTCGGAAACTCCCCTCCTCCGCAAACGCTTCCACTGCTTTGCGCGGCCTGCACTGCCAGCTCCGGTTCGCGCTCGCATTTCCTGGTTTCCTCGCGCCGCAGCGCCTCCGCTGAGGGCATGGGCGAGATTATATGTTGAGGAAGCGTTACCTCTCTCCCCAGATGATTGGAGGGTTTCCCCCTTTGCGGTCCTAGAGAGGTCGCCTCCTCCGTCCCAGGTCTGTTTGATACTCCTGAAGCTGCAGAGTTTGATAGGCCGGCCGAATAGAGACGTACGAGGCCCCCCAGCGCAACCATGTGCAGCTGCGTCTATAGCGGTCGTATGGGATGACCTTTCGCGTGGGGCACTTAGCTTAGAACAGTGGGCCAAGAGGTCCCTCCTCTCTCCTTTTTCTCCTCCGCCAGCGGGATTCCGGCTCCTCTGGCGTGGAGTAACCACGCAGACCCCCCCGAGCTCCGTCTCCTGTAGGAGATCCAATTTCGGTCTCCGAGCTTTGGTCCCTCGGACTTTCACTAATAGATGACACGACTCTTCTTGGTCTTCCTTGTCTCATTCAGAAAGGATCTTACTTCTTCCCCCCCCTTCAGTTTCCTCTAGATTCTCACGAGGTGGTGACGATCTGTCTTCTCCAACTAGCGCCTTGGTCGCGCCGTGCGAGTTGTTGACATTTTGTTTTATCTGAGTAGCAGTCATGTCTCCTTCGCAGCCCTTTCTCCTTGGCATGCCTCGGGGTCGCAAGCCGAACCTTTTTCGCTCCTTCGACCACCGCTAAGACACAGCGCTTCCCTCCCCCGCCCTCCTATCAGCGCTTGTGACGACTCTGTCTTTTGATTGTTTTTGCCCACCCCTCGGTCGCTCTCCGTCCCCCCCCTTTTTGAGCTTCGCTAACTTGCCCAGCGCTTGCCTTCTCGCCTGGAGGAGTAGTTCTTCGGCCAGCGTATTTACGCCCATGGGGTCCTTCCTTGACCGCCAGAAGCGCTCTGGCCATACGTATGCCCTCTGACCTCTCCCACTCGAACTGGTTGTCTGCAAAAAAGTCATAGTTCAGCAAGATCTGGAGATCTCTCCCTTTCTCGCTCTGCGTATTTCTGACCTGGCAGAAGTTTTTATCCCCCCATACTAGAGACGATGGGCTCACCCGGCCCCGTCCTGCCGCCTCCGCTGCGCTCCTTCTAGGAGGAGTGAATACCGGTAGAGAGTTTCTAATTCATTTCCTCCGGCATGCGGTCCAGACTTCGCCGTTTGTTCGTCGGGAAGCCTGCGTACCCTCTCGAGTTTTCAGACCCGAACACGTTAGTAGAACTTTTCTCTACATCTGAGATGTTATATGAGTAGCGGTCCCTATGCGCGGAGGCTGCGCCTCTCTCCCCCCGCGTCCGGTCGCTTTCTCGTACGCGGTTGGGACATGCCCTCCTTCTGTCCGCCGGCATTGTACTGGTCTTGAGCCTTGTAAGGTGGACCCCCGGTGCCCCCCTTTTCCAATCTACCCCTTATTTTTGCCGTTCGCAAAGGTCCTTTCGCTGACGGACTCTGTTACCCCCCCTTGACGTTTCGAGACCGTTCTCTCTCTGCTGATTTTTCCTCCTCGCCGGAGTAGACTTTCTGAAGGGAGAAGCCCGTTTCAGCCCTCTTCATCGGCATCATGGGAGAGGATCCGGTGTTTCTAGCGTTTTTGCGTTTTAGTCTGCCATTGACAAAGGTTTTTCCACTAGGAGCGTAGAGCCTATTTTGGCCCCCGTTTTCGTTCCCCCGGACCCGATGGAGCAGAGCCCCCCCCCTCGCCCGGTCCGACGTGCGTGTCTCGTAGGCTACTCAGTCCTCAGTCCGACATTCTCTTCGATTATCTCTCCGACTGTTGTTGTTTTTTTGCTTCCTCTTTTGGTTGAGCGAGCTTGACTGTCTCTCTCCGCCGCTTCTCGCCCTGTCAGAAGTGTTCCCTTTGCGCTCTTCTTTGTTTCTGTGGATGGACTCCTTTCCTCAAAAGCGATCTTTTCTCCTCCTCCAACTCGCTGACCTCTCGGTTCTTCAGCTCCTCGCACTCGAAGAGACCCGCCCTGACTCCCGTTTCGGACTTTTCGAGTGCTCAGGTGCTTCTCAAATACACTGCGTCTCTGCCGGCAGCTGCCGCTCCTTTCCGATCCTTTCGCGACGATTTTCGCGACGTTTTCCTCATCGTCGTTTCCGATCCGCTCCTGCCCGAGTGCCGGTCTATCATCCGTTTTCTTTCCGTGGTCCCCCCTGCTTCCTCAAGTTCCACACCCCAGCCGTCGCTCAGGACCCACCTCAGTTTACCTCTTGTTCATGATGGAACTGACTTGCGAAAACTTTCGCAAAAGCCACTCAGCCCCTTCCTCTTGTGTGTCTTCAGCATCGTCTTAACCTTTCGACCCGTCCCATAGTTACGCAGACTCCTTTTCTCGAGCACAGGAGTTGTTTCCTTTGGCTCTCGTGAAACCTAGTGGGTCATTAGGCTTTTCTGAACGAAAAACGCCTCTGGCACTTGAAATTTCCTTTTTGACCTATGAGGGCCGATGCTTTTGTAGGATTGAATCTCCTTCCTCTGTCGAAGGGTATTACTCTTGGCATCGCGTAACTCTCGCAAAGCGTGACGATTTGTTCGTGGCCCGGAGGCACCCAGAGGTTATGGAGTACACTTTTCTCCGCAAGTTGCTGAAACATCCCCCTCGGCTATGCGACGCGACTCCGACTGAGCTTTCCTGAGAGCCAGCTCTTTTGGAACTTCTGCCTGATAACCTTGAGGTATTTGGTCCCAAAGGGGACATTGCCCTTTGCTTTTCGGGAGTCGGCTCCCTGACTCAGCTTCATGTACTAGAGGGACGTATCACCTTGCGTCCCGCTGCTTTCATTCTGTTTTTTTCCGGTGTCCTTGGGACCGTCCCCACTCGTCCTTCCGTCCTTTGAAATCTTCGCAACTCGAGATATCCCCTCTTTCTGAACAATGTCTGACGAGGATTTGGAGGTTCTCTCCTTGATCTTCACCTTCGATTTTTCAGCAGGCCCAGTGCGTTGGAAGTCTCGCTTTTTTGCCAGAGAGCTCGTTCCCCCTTATGCCCGTCCGGGCGGACTCTAAGACGCACGTCTTTCCCATTCTGAGAGTCTTCAACACGCTTGATCTTCGCCATCCATAGTAGCCCCCCTTTTCCCTGCGAGCTGCGCGACCGAGACCTACTTGCTTCTGAGATTTTTTTGTCCCGGCTTTTGTGCCCGATCGTGACTCCCTGATTCGTTTTGCCGCTTGCGAACGGCCCTTCCGCTCCCCTTTCGGAGCCTGAGCGACGCGTCTTGTTGCTCCCGGCAAGATTTTTTTTCGATTTTCTTCTGGTCGATGGAGCCCCGTTCGTCCTCCCTTCACCCGTCTCGTGGCAACACGTTTCTTTGATGTGGCATCGCGTGCCAACCTCCCCGTGCTTTTCTTTCGTCGAGGATTTGAGCTCTCCTTTTCTCGCAGTCGAATGCGGCTCTTTTCGGCCTCCTAGGCTTTTCGTCGTTTTTCTTTTCTTTCCCTTTTCCTTCACCGAGCATTCGCTTTCTTCCAACCCACACGGAAGGTTCCCGCTTCCCCCATATTTGCGGTTGGCGAGTCAAGGAAACAGCCCTTCTGCCGAGATTTCGTTCAGCGCCTATTACGAGTGGAGATTTTTCTTTGATTTCCCCATTTGGCTGCTGCGTTAACCGGCCTTCTCCCCTTCCGAGTGTTCCCATTGCTGGCCGCCGATTTCCGTCGCATAGCCTGTTGTTAGTTCTGTCTCTCGCCTTCCTGGGCGGAGTGCGCGCTGTACGCGAGAACGAGGCGACCGATCTTTCGCGATTCTGTTTGTGTGAGGTTCGTGCGAGTCCGGCTCTTTTTTTCTGAGTTTGGAAATAGGCTTCGCGGTTTCGCGCCCAGTTCTTATAGTCGAGCGTTTGCGCTTTGATTCATTCAGGCTTTCTGGTCCGCTTTCTGGCTCTTCTTGGTACGGCACGCGCTTTCGCTTTGGCTCTCAGGCGAGACCCGATTTTTCTCGACCCTTGGCGTCTTCCTTTGGAGCTCTAAGATTGACCTTTCCCCTCCTGCTGGCGCACCGAGCCTGCTTCTTGCCCTGCTGAGCCCTCCCCTGTCTTTTTTCGGTCGATGATTTTCCGATTTGCCACCCTGCTGCATCCTTTACCCTTCCAAAGAATAGACGTACTCGCTTCCCGATCACACGGCTGGTGCGGCGCTCATCGCAGCAGTCTGTCGGTCGTTTTCGGCGTGGTCCACCCTCTTCAAGGGTAAGACGATCTTCGACTTATGAGCGCCTGGACCTTCCAACTTTCTTTCCCCAGCCGGTAATCCCTCTACAAGTCCTTCTTTTCCTTTTTGATTTCGCGCGAAGATCTGCCATTCCCTTCAAGGGAGCGCCTCCCTTCGGCCTATCATGGAGATGAACTTCCTTCCTCCTCGGGCCTCTTCTCACCCTCCCAGCCCAGGTCAGTTCCGTCTGTTCGTCACTTTCGCTCGCGTTCTCTTGTCCCCCCCCTTTCCCCTATCTGGTGCCCCGACCGCCGTCGTCTTTGAATATGCCGGGTAACTGACACCCTCCTTCTTGCGCCTGTTTTCCCCCCTCAGCGACAAAACCGTCTTTTTTCAACGCCCTCGCCTGTCCCGCTGCTTTTCCGCGTACCCTTCGACAAGAACCCCTGATTCTCCTACGCACCCCAATCTCTTATATTCTTGACCCCTTTCAATGAGCGCCAGGAGATTTTTTCCTGCGCGAGGTGAGCGGCTGAAGGAGGCCCGCGAGCTCCTTCTCCCTTGTCCATTCTCTTTTTCCTCCAAATCATGATTTTCCTTCTCTTCGTCTGGGTTTCTTCCCGAACTCCTGATCTCGGCCTTTTTTTCCCTCCGCATCACCTGATATCCATCGCGGCTTGATCTTCCTCGGGGATGCTCGCTTTGAGTGATGTCGTAGATTTCTTGTCCACCGTCTTTCGTTTGTTAACATTCGCGTTGGAACCTGTTTTCCCAGTTTGTCGATAGTTTATTTCAGGTAGGTTAGTTCCTGTTCTGCTTCAAGCTTTCTCTTTTTTGGCCCCTCCCGATGGACCAGCTCGCTCTCCTTCAGAACAATGAGCTGATTCCTCCTTGGGTTTATTTAGGTCCTCTTGTGTCGACATCGGTTTTTGCTTCTTGTGTTTCATCTACAATAGTACCTCGTCCTTTTTTGCTCCGCTTCCAATCCCTGGTGAGGACGGAGCGAGAACCTCCGCTTGACTAGGCTCGGACACCCTTTTTGATGTATCCTAGGTTGATGACGGCCCCTTCCCTCATCTTCTCTCGAAGAGCAGTATGCTGCTCCTTGTTTGTTGACCCCCGCCGAAAATCCGTGACCCTCTCGAGGCGCGCGCGATTTGACGTTGTTATAGGTTTGTACGAAGCTTTAGACGTCTATGGGCATTTTCTGGATCGTCTTCGTTTCCGAAGCGCGGCCTGCTAGATTTGCTTCAGTCGCTTGCTCAGCCGGCTGGTCTCCTTTTTCACGCCTTTTTGCTGCGGGAGCCAGCCACGGCGGTCCTATTAGAGATTCCAGTCAGCCCTCTCTTACTCTTGTGACTTATCCTTGACGCGCGAGCCTCTTTTTTCGGTCGATGGACCCCGCTCTCCTTTTCCTCGCCAGCCCGAGCGCCTCGAGATTTTCCCTCTCCGTCGACCTCTCTTGACCGTCGCTCCGAATTTTTTCGAAGACCAAGAGAGAGAGTCGGAAAAGAGCCGCCCCCCCCCTTTCATAGAGAAGACCGCTCGTTCCCCAAGTTCCCCTTTTCGCACACGTGGCTTTCTTTTTCTTTCGATTCTCTTCTGCCCCTTCCCCCGCGGACGACTCTCGGACCCCGCAGAACAGGTTTCCTGATAGGCCCCCGGACTCTATGGCGGCCATCACCTACCTCTCGGTTTTTATCCTTCTTCAGGATCGAGAGAAGAGCACGCGGCCCTTTCAATCGATGTCGCCTCTTTCGGTGAGTCGCGAGAAGAGAACCGTCCCGCAATTCGTTTTCCTCTCCCTATTTCGCTCGGTTCGATAGTCCCCCCCGCGCGGGTTTCAGCCAGCGAATTGTTGGCATGGAAGGTTCCTCGCGGCAGCTTGGTTTCCGTACGACTAAAATCATTGTCCCTACTACGTCGCTCGTACTAGTCCGTTCCCACCGGTTTCGAGCTTCCTGAAGACCTAGCCTACCCCAGTCTTTTGGAACCTTACTGCGCTTGGCCGGATTGCGCCCGGTCTAGACGCCTTTATATCGGTGTGATCATCTTGTCTCTTACCCCTACCCTTTAAGCTTCGTATCGGTACCTGTTTAGACCCCCTTTTCCCCTGAGGGGACGCCATGCATCCTTCTTTCCTCACCGGGCACCCTGGTGAAGGCCTGGCGCCCGCTCCCCGGGACGCTTCTTTCCGTCGATTCTAGATAACCGCAGGTTCTAGCTTTTCGTGTCTGGCACAACGAGCCAGGTGGGACGCTTGAGAGTAGTTTCTCGTAACCTCTTTCGGCTACTCCTTCATGTCTGACTTTGCCCACCGGAGCCCTTGGAAGGGAACGCTCCGACCTGTCGTTATTATTATGAGTCTTCCTCACGCTGATCCTACTCACGGCCTCCTATCCTTTGGACTCCAGATGAGTAAGCTTTGTGCCCTCCGCTTGCCCCTAGATCTTCTCTTCGAGACGGCTTCTAGCGGTCTTCTCCGCGAACGGTCAACCCCCGCGGGCCATCGTCCTGGTCTTTTCGCGAACGTGCTGCTCGCGCGTCTCGAATCTTACTAGTGAATCGCCGTATGATAGACGCCCGAAGCATGCGTTCCAGGTGCCCCTTTAAACTTTTTCTTTTCAAAATTCCTTTTTAGAATTCCTAGCTCGGAAGAAAGCTAGGTCTATAGTTTCATGGTCGTTTTTGTAGTTTGTCTTGGTATTTTTTTAGAGTTTATTGCGAGCTAGTTTCAGTCACATGAGGTCCTTCCCATTCGTGTGCCCTCTCAGTTCGAGAGTTCTCCCCACTTTCTGTATCCTGATAGTCGACTCCACCCCGCCGGCACGCTAGATTTCGAGAATTTTAGCAGCGGCCCGCCCTAGGGAGGTTAGCAGGCTCACCATCGCTGGAGGGTCTACGGTCCACAACTCCCGGAGTAGCGTGCTCTCTTCGAGGATTCTCAGGGTGATCCCCTTTATCCCCTGCAGAGTTAAGTATTCCTTCGCACCGAGGTCTTTTTATGTTTCCTTTTCTGTTGACTTACTTTTTTAGAAGACTAATTTCTTTTCGTGGGTGGTTGCCCTTTCCTGTGTACTGAGCAACTTTTTTTTCCTACTGTGTCCCTCATGAACCCCTGCTTCTTGACCATGCCTCTCCCGTTTAATGGCGTGTTCTTTAGCAAGGAGAGGAGTTTTCTTTGACTCCCTATTCCCGTAGAGATCCTTTCTTCGCGCGGCCCCCCGATCGAGACTCCTTTGATCTCTCTGTGAGGGTTATCATTCGCAGACGTTTTCAATCCCTCTTTAATAGGAAGTACTCCTTACCCTGGCTTCCAGGTGCTGATTGTAGATAGCAGTTTGAGTTTTTTTTTTTGGGTTTTAGGTGGTTTGCTTTTCTGGGGGTTCTTGGTCCCGGGGTTTTTTGGGTTGGTGTGCTTCGGTCTATACGTCTCCAGCTTCTTAGGATGTCTTAGTCAGTCCCCCTGTTTCCAGGCGGTTTTGAATCCCACTGCTGGAGACACTCGGATCCCATTCTCCAGAGTCGCTCCCTCATCGGATCTTTTAGCGACGATCTTCCAAACATCGCAGAGTGCTTCTCTTTCTCCTTCCCCCCTCCGTGGTGTTTTTTTTTATTTTCTCTCGCAGACTTTTTCTTTTTCGTACTTCTCTAACTCCTTTCGTTCTGCTCTCTATCCTCACCCACGTGGTTTCTTCTTCTGGGGCTCCCTCCTTGCCGTGGTCTGCCCCCGTACCGCATTGCCTTTCGACGAGCTAGACGAAGCCCTCCTTTTCTCTCCTCCGAGAAGTGCCACTGGTCTCTCAACTAGAGCCTCAACCCCCCACTGGCCTTCGCACCTGGCGGTCCTAGTGCTTCTCAGGCTCACCGGTCTTTTTTTTTGATCGACCCCAATAAAGTTCACTCGGCTTTCCGACGCACTCTCAGCGCAGTCGAGCGGTTTTCGGTCATTTCCGAGGTCGCGCCCCTCCCCCCCTCGGTTGCGCCTTGCCTTTTCCTACTCTGGTGCTTCCGTGGCCCTCGCCTTGTCCCTTCCGCCACCCCTACTCTTCAGCCTCAGGACACAGTACCCCCTTGGGCTCATGCTCGGCATTTGAGCCACCCCGACTTTTTCCCCCAGCCCAGCTACTCGAGGTGGACTCTCGTCCCCCCTCGCGTACCACTCCCACTTTTATCACCTCTACGAAGACCCTCGCCTTTCGTTCCCCTCCAGCCCCTACCGTGGTTGAAGTATTCCTCTCCCCTCCTCACGTCATATCCTGTCTCAGGTTTCTGGTTACGACCCTTCGGACACCTATCCTCATGGATTCCCCTAGGTTAGCACATTTGTCTGGAAATAATAGCTGATTAGTTCCTCCCATAAGATGCGTAGAAGAGCTAGCGCTTCCCTTCTTCAAATGCGTGAGGAGCCAAGCTTTGACTGTGGTGTCAATTCAATTTTAATCAAATTCCACGGACCCTTCAGATAATGTTTATTCGAATTGGGAAAGACTCGCTGGGATGAGAAGGGCTCGCCTTGACGATTTCCTCATTTTGGAACAAGCTTTTCTTTGACCATGATGATTTTGTTTGATCTCCCTTGATTCCACTCCTGTTTTCTATCCCCTAGTCTTGGCCGAGATCACTCTCCTCTAACCTCTGCCCGGAGCTGGTGAAGTACGTCTCTGAAGGCTCCCCGAAGTTTGGCCGCTTTTCTTAAAGATGGACCGCCACCCTAATCGTTTCACACCCCTCGTGATAGAGGCATTCCGGATTCTTCCGCCCCTTCTGACTCTTTTGCAACCCAATCCCCTCGTAGTGAGCATCCGCGGCCCTCTCCACTCGCCTGTGGGGTTCTGAACATGCCCTCTCCGACTCTACCCCTCGCACTTGTAATCCCCTTCTTTGAGTACGTTTTTCACCCTCTGAGAGATTTCCGCCATTTACCTAAAATAGCTTAAGCCTTCGTTTTTGGAGAGAGATCGTTTCACGATCCTACGTCTACCTTCTTCTCGCCCGAGTCTATTTCCCATTTGCTCGTTTCTTATCCGATTGAGGCGGCCCTTCTGACCCCAGGATCCTGATCCTTACTGTAGACCTCGTTTCCGAATTGTTTCTAAAAGGCAATTTTTTCCAACTTTCCGCTTCGATGTAGGTTCTGTGACGAGCGGTCATCCCCTCGTTTCCGTTCAGACGTTTTTTTCCCGTGCCCACCGAGACATGATCTTTTGACGACTCCCCCCGTTCTCTCTGACGCTGCATCTTCGTTTACGGATCGGGACCGTAGAGCTCTTTTTTTTCAGGCTCCCCTCAAATGAACCAAGGCTTTTTTCTTCAAACTTCTTTCCGATTTGCCCTGGCGATCTGAAATATTTTTTCTTCGAGTTCCAAAGGAACTCCTTTAGGAGAATTATCCTCCCCCGATCACTAGGACCCTCGCCGAAATTTAGCGGTTATTTGATTAGCGAGTGCTCTCTCAACCCTTGGACGTTCTCTTCCGTCTAGTACTTTGTCTCATGAGAAACTGTCATTCTCTCAGGGAGCCTTCGTCCAGTTCAGGCGCTCTTTTTTGCTCTCAGAGGCCCCGATTCTTTTCTCCTCTCTATGTTCTACGAATTGTGTTCGTTGTGATTTCTTTTGTGCTTGTTCTTCTGGCCATCGCTTCGCTCTCGAGGGGGCTGCGCTTTTTCTGTAATAGCCTCCTCTAGAATGTTCTCTCCTTCTCAGGTAATAAGGCCAACACTTCCCGATTCGTTTTCCTGCATGCCGTTTTGCAGAGCCCGCTTCGTTTTCTGGGCCCCGCGGCGATTACTCTTTTTTTGGTGATAATTTTCGTTCCTCAATTGTCAGTGAGTTTTCTTTGGATCATAATATTCCATTCCCCTGCGCAGCCCCCGAGTGTGAGAGCCCGCGCTTCTCGACGCATTTTTCTCTTGCCTTTTCTCAGTTTCCCAATTTCTTCCAAGAACATGCCCCTTATCCCTTTTCTCTTTCGGCGAACCGCCCAACTTGACTATATCTCTCTCCATTCGCACTTCGTCCTTTTTGTCTTGAGTTTGACCCCGTGCGCAATTTAAGCGAGGATAGCAATGGCACTTTTGGCGACCCCACCCTGTTACCTTCCCCCCTAGCCCAGATCTTCGAACTTTTTTTCAGTTATTTGCGCTCTCGGGCCTCGGTTCAGTTGGATTGCCTGCACTCTCATCCTTCAGTTGTATGGAGATGCCGCGAAAAATTTTCACTCTTTCCCCTCTAAATTTTGTCCCTAAGATCTACTTTTTCCAGGAGCTCGCGAGCTTTCTTTCTTCGGTGCAGAAGCCGTCTCCGTTGACTCCCCTTCTTCGGTCACGAAACCTAGCTGGCTTTTTCATCTACTTTTCCCAAGTAATTTTTACGTACGGACCTTTCGGTGAAAAGTCTGCTCCCCGTCCGCGGCGACCCCGAGGATCGACCAAGGGGTGGACCTTTCCTCCCGGAGATGTTTTTTTAGGTCGGTACTTTTCCTTCTTCAGCGGAGAGGACTTCTGCCCTTTTAATAAGTTGTGTTGTTATATGCGCCTTGTTTGGCGCTCGCGGCCTTACTTCTGCTTGGCTGACAGCATCTCTGCGCTTTCTCATCCTTTTTTTCTTTATCTCCGGGTCTCCCCGTCGCGGGATCTTGATTTTCCTCTTTTTTTCCTATTGGCACAGCGCCGCTTTTTTTCACGAGATCGGGTTGTTTTTTTCCTTCCCCGGCAGTTCGAGGTTCGTTACGGGTCTCTCCCTCCGTTGGCGATGGACTTTCACCTACTTTCCCCGATGGAACAAGTAATTCCTTCTCGACGAACCCTAGGTCACCTTTACTGGGTCTGGCCCGATTTTTCTTGATAGTGGTGTTGCGGTTTTTTTGTAGCTGTTTTCATCAATCTCGTACTCTCTCTTGTCCTAGAGCCAATCATTGACTCGTCTCTGCTTTCCTCCCCTCTTCCCGCGTACTTGATTTTTTTTACACATGGGGAACGTAGATTATGAAGGCGGTTCCGATACTGGAGTTCTTTAGTCCTTTTTGTTGCCCCGTCCCCTACCCTCGAAAGTTCCCCCTCAGCGGTTCGGTTGCCCCTTGCGTACTTCCGAAGGGGAGAGCATTTTTTTTTCAGTTTTCGGGTGATCACTTTGACTCTCGGGCCCTCTTGTCGAACTGCTTCATTATTTTGCGAGCGGGCGTTTCGCCCCCCCCTCAACGTTTCCTCTTTGGCTGTTGCGCACGTTTCCTTTAGAGATTAGAGCTTTCCCGCGGTAGAGGCTCAAAAATATCGTCCTCGTGAGCGAAGACGTGAGTGCTGTGCCGTTGGCGCGTTTCCCCCCGAGTCTCCGTCCCCGCACGAGCGCTCGAGCTTTTTCCCCTGCCTTTTCGTTTCCGCCCTCTAAGATCAAGCTCCTCCCCTGCCCTTTTTTTTCGGTCCCTCTTTAAAACGCCCTCCTCTCATCTACAGCAAGGCCACCCCTCTTTTTAGAATCTTCACTGTTACTGTACCGATCGGGGTCTTCCTTTGTCTTTTGCGCACGCAGCGCAGGCCGCCGAGGTCAATAAAGAAGACAATTTCTGCTTTTCCTCTCTTCCTCACGGGGTCCGACATCTCTCGGGCCTTCATTTGCCGCTTCTTTTTTTTTCATGGACCCTGCGATTTTTCTCGCCTCGTTTCTTTGAGCGCGACCTGAAATCTCCCAGACAATCTTTTGTCTTTTTCTTTCTGATAGACCCTCGCCTTGTCTGGTACGCGCCTTTAGGTTTCACTTGTTTGCGAGCAAGAGCCTCAGGCCTTTTTTTCCGGCCGTCCCGGAAGCACCGAGTGGCATCCTCTTGCCACACGCATCTGGTGTCCCTGATAGATGATCCCCTCTCCTCGAAGAGAATCCACCGTGAGTGGTTTTATTGACTCATAGGGCTTTTTGTCCTACTTCCGAGATGCCCTTTTTTGGGGCTGTTGTCTCTTTGTCTTCTCCCTTATCCCGCGCCTTTCTAGAGGGGTCATTCACCCGTGGAGCCTAAGCTTCAAGTCGGAGTCTTTGTATAGATTTTTCCTAGGGAATCAGCGAAACACCCCCCCCCCACTCGGTAAGTTTCCCCTGATTTTTGGATTTAGAAAGGAGGAAGCCTACGAGTCAGGTGATCTTGTATCCTTAGCCTCTCTCGTGGTGGTGCCTTTTGTCGTTCCCAATCCCTCAGAGAGAGTTTTGGAGTACGAGCTCATACCGATTCGATTCCAAGTTGTGCTCCGGTTTTTTTCGTAGACTTTCTTCCTGTGAAGTTCTCTCCCACATGGCTTCCCCCTCCCTTCAGATTTGGCCGCGAATTCTTGCGCCACGACGCCCTCGGACCAAGCCCGCGTCAGCTAACTCCACCCGGCTCCCTCTTTTTTTGAGAAAGTGATTTTTCTATTTTGTTCATTTCGTGGGAAAAGCTCCCCAGTTTTTTACGGTAAGGAGTGGAGCGCGCCTAGAGAAATTTCCTCCCCCCAGCGAGGCTTGAGCGCTGTTATGAGTGCGAAGTGAGCCTTCTCTTTTTGTCGGCGGAGGGAAGACTGACTCGCTTTTTGCCTCATTTTTTCTTCGTGAACCCCGCTCTTCCCCTCGAAGCTTCCCTACAAGGTCAGATTGCCCGCCGCCAAGCATCCGGAGTCTCATTTCACTCGCCGCTTCGTGGCTTTCCTGGACAGATTTTTCTACCTCCCTCATAGGAGCGTGGGCATCCTCGTCCCCGCTTTTCGCCGCGCGTGGCTAGCCTTCCTTGCATGCTTCCTCTTGCACACGTCCTCGACTATCAGCTAGTATCTTTCCCCCGAGACGATCTCGGTCTCGCCGAAAGTGAGCCTCCGCCTAATAGGGCTTCCTAGGCTGAAACCGCACTCTTCTTGACCCGGCTTTTTTCTAAAGGAGTTTGTGATAGCGCCCTTTTCCTCTCATGAGTGGTATCAATGTTCGTCATGAGCCTGGGTCTCGGCGACCCCTCCTTTTTGGTGTGCTCGTGGCTCCCGCGGTTTTCCCTGTGTACTTTGCCCGTCAAGCATGATTGCCTTCTTCTTGAGACGCTTTTGGTCCTTCCCTTGCTTTACCCTCTTCATGTCACAGAGACGGCTCAGGGCCTCTTTTCTTGGAGCTTCCATACTAGACGTTTTCCCTTGAATAGTTTTGCCCTCTTTTTTGCGACGCAGGAGTAGGCTGTCATTTTTTGTTTTTTAGGGACCGTGTCCCGACCAGGAGCCTCGGGTTTTTCCTCGGTCGCCTCATTACAGGTCTTGTCCTCGGAGACTCGGGGAGCCCTCTTTAGGAGATCAGTAGTTGTCCCCTTCGTCGAGCTATTTTATTTTTGCAAGGAGGGAGTTGCCACTTCAAATTCGGAGAACGCGGCTTCTCCCAAATGTCGTCGGTGCTTTTTCCGATTTTCTTGGTCGTGTCGCGCTCGCGCAACGTCTGCTTCACTTCTATTCTCCGTTCTTTCCTGATACCCCCCCTTTCAGCGATGCGAGATGTTCTAGCACGTTTACGCGCCGGGCGCTCCCCCGATAATGGTTTGGTGGTTCCGCCGAGGTGCTCCCCATTCTTGTTTCTTCTCTCACCGCGAAGGACAGGAGCGTTTTTGACTTTCCCCCTTATTCTTTTAATCCGAGCCCGTCACTGGGAAGTCCGCCCTTTTCCGGCCGAGGGCTTCGGGCTTGTCCTGTCGCCCTGCTCAAAAACCGCTCGCGCTGTCCGTCGCATTATCGCTTTTTTTCGTTTTAGTCCGGTCATCGGATCCTGCTACCATCAGCTCCCTCCGGTTTTTTTCGGTCCGGTCGAGGCCGTGTTTCCCCCTACTTGGTCCTAGTCCTTCTCCAACACATTTCACCCCCCTGGGGTTTAGCTGCTCATGTGGCTTTAACCGTCCATTTGTTCTCCACCCTCTGTAACCAGCCCGACGCGACCTCCTTTGAGATCGTCGCTTGGCCAATAAAGCTTTACCACTCGGGATCACTCGCGCCTCTCCCTTTTTTCCGCGAGAGAACAGCCCTTGAGTACGTTTCTAGACGCGCGCAGAGGCGTCGCTTATTTTTGTGCCGCACCGGTCTTCATGGCAGCTTTGACTCTATGGAGGCCCGGGAGCTGGCCTCTCCGCTGTTTTCCCTTCGACCGGTTTTTCTTTTATTGCGCTCAGAGATCCGTTGCAAGCAGGCGGCGATGCCTTCGTCTCAAATATGCCGAGTCTGCGCGAAACTTTGGCTGATTTTTTCGACCGGAGCGTTGTTTTATAGAGCCGATATTCTGCCCCGCGCGCCCGATGCTTGATCTTTTCTCCGGAGGGCTTCCGGACAATTTTTGGACCCCTGCTTTTTTCGGGTCGGCGTCTCCTGAGGCGGAACTTCATCTTAACGAGACTTTCAGCCCTCTTCAATTCCATTCTCTAAGGTCATGGCCGCTGGTGGTTCCCTGTATTTTGGAAAGGTATCCTTCACCACGCTCAGACCTTTCTTTTCGCATGTGTCGCTGCCCAGCTCATCGTCATTCAACACCCGCGATGTATCTCGGACTGCCGTGGTTTCAGTAGCGCTTTTCTCGTGGTTGACCTTTTATCGTCTTAGGATGTGCCCTCCATGCTCTTTACCGCTGCGCGGTGGCCCTCTTCGAAATTGCTGTATTTGAACTCCCTTTCGCCGTTCTCTAAAGGCCCTTTTTCTTTAATCCTTATACGCGTTTAAGCCACCACTCTGCCCTCCGCTGAAGGTGCCCGCCTGCCACTCGTGTCAGGAGCTGCAGTTCATTCTCCTTTTTATGCCTACGCGCATCTTTTTTTTAGCTGATCGGAGTTTCGTTTTGAAAGCTCCTCCTAGAGAAGAGGCGCCTTCACCGCGAGTCGACCTCCCTTTTCCTCTATCAAGAGATCTCGCTCTGAAACTCGATGCGCCCGAGTCCTTCCATAGGATGTCTTCCTTGCATCTTGGCATCGTGCACCCACGTCCTCGATTCTTCCTAGATGGCAAAAAGCTCCTTGCTCTATCCTTGACTCCACGTTTATCTCAGGGCGCCTCCCAGTTATTTGGCCGAGCCGCGGCTCCGTTTTATGATATTGTCCTTCCTCGCCTGCATCAGATGGCGCTTCACACCGAAGTTCTTGATCTGCTATTTTATTACATAGAGGCTTGGAGGGCGAGCTCACCGGTCACCGCCATTCTTGCGTTTCGCCTCTGCCTTCCCGATTACGAGTTGATAAGCGGAGCTAAAATTTCCTTCCCTTGAGATCGGACCTGGTCCGCGCCCGAGCTGCTGCTAGCTCTTTCTTCCTAAGAGCCTTTTGCGGC
>Ga0179591_1236081_pt1 | contig 19726 bp, 16 predicted proteins | sample CZOMad2_1_08_16f_FD_182891 | JGI IMG/M metagenome (GOLD analysis project Ga0179591, IMG submission 182891) | Vadose zone soil fungal communities from Angelo Coast Range Reserve, California, USA - CZOMad2_1_08_16fungal (PacBio error correction) | ecosystem: Environmental > Terrestrial > Soil >... | reverse complement strand
GACCCCCTTTCCCCGCCCGTAAAAACTACCCGTTCCTTTAAATGTGTGTCAGTCTCTTGATGACTACACCTCTTCCCGAAGCCTTAACGTTGCCTTTGTTCCCTTAGTATGAAGCCCTTCCCCTACTGGTCAGCGATTTCCCATACCAGGCACTGTGCGCATTACAGTGCCGATTGATTTTGGGCCTCATGTTCCATCCCCCCTCTTCCCAACACCGTCCTGATTTTTATCCCATGGCTGACCTCTTTCCATCCCACTTCAGACGTGTACCGTCACCCGGCGCTTTAAAGCTTAAATTCAGATTTTGCCACCGCACTTTCCATTTCTTGTCCTCAGGCTGCTCCTTTGGGGCTATTTGCTTTTGAGTTTCAACCTGGCGCCCCGACATGGAAGCTACCATTCGGGAGGTTTTTCTCGCACCAAAATATGTTCTTTTCTCTTTCGATCATCCTACGATACCCCTGTCCCGCTAGTTGACCTGTGCCTTCTTACTTTCATCTATTTGTTTCTATTGTATCGCGTATTTAGACGCCTTTGAGCTTCTGTTGAGCTCAAAACCCCCCCTTCATCAGAAACCTGCTCCCCCTTTTCCCCCTCCACCGTCCAGGACAGCGCCGAGCTCCCCTCCTGTACCGTGCTTTTCCCCCATCCCCGTTACAACGGAGATCTATCCGTCTAGACCCTAGAGGACGCGCAGACCCGTCACAGGCCTACCCTCTGTGCGAGTAACTAGTGGCTCCCGCTTCGTGATTTATGTATAGCCCTTGGTGACGGGCTTTACTTATTACATCTTCCTATCCTCCGCAGCTCTTTTTTCTAGTAGGAGTTGGACGTTCTTGGGCGGCTACTTGAGCTGTACGCGTTTGTTTGCTTTTTATCTCCGCCTTTTTCCTCCCCGGTGAGGGGTTTGGGTACATGCCACCGGATGGTTGTTTTCGTCTGTTCTCATTCCTTTTTTTTTGTTACCAAGTACGATCTTGGGCTTTTGGGCGAGACTCGTTCCCGTGAACGCCTGCAAGCCCGCCCGCTTTTCTTCAACTTTCACCGTCTTTTTACGTTTTTGCCACCCCCCCCCTCTCCCTTTTTCTATCCCAGTCACCTCTGACTGCTGAGGGACTTTTTCAAAGGAGCGTTACAATTGGGATCATGGGCGTCGGGTTTCTTTGCGGTGTTTTTCTGTTTCGTCGAGAAGTGACCCTCTGAGGCAGTTTGCCCCTCCTTCTTTGGACTGGCCCCCCTCTTTCGTGCATCTTCTCCGTCTTAAATGATGCGGATTACTGGGCGAGAGCGGTTTTGGCGTCCTCCCCTTTATCGTGTGTTGGCCCGGCGATTCCCTCCCTTCCCCTTCTCCCCCTTCTCCTGCAGTTCTTTACTCTCTGCCGACACAACCCTGTTCGTTATTTCTTCTAATCGCCACAACCCCCCCAGCGCTGCTCCATTCGCACGTGACGCCGGTTGCTCCCCTCTCACCCCTCCACACACGATCGAAACATTGATGCCTGCTGCTGGCGGGTTTAAGTGACGTCCAGGCATTGGGGGCTATTCTATGTTGTCAGTAACGAGGTTCCCCGCCTAGTCCTTTCCTAGGCGCCAGCGCAGTGAACCCTCGGAGTCGCTCCCCTCACCCCACCTTTGGCTATGGACCATTTCCCCAGCTTTTTACGTTCCTTCTTCTTCTTTTTCATCAACTCTGGGGAACGCACGAGTCGAGTTCGGTCGCAATTACCGTTTTTGTTCGACCGAGTGCTATTCTGCCCCATACGAGTTAGGCCGGGTCCCCTGGCCTTCCTTCTCCCCTTCCCCCTGCTCGCCACCCCGTCTAGCTATAACGCCCATTCCGCTTATCACTTCCGTCGTCGGCAACAGAGAGGCTGATTAAATTAAAGCCTTCCCTGTCGGCCCCTTAATGTCCCTTTCGAACGTCTCGACACCATGGCATTGTTGGGTCTGAACTTTTTATTTCTGTCCGCGAAGCCGCCCTCCCACTTTCGGCGATCATCGACGGGTGGCGGTGTAAATGATAAGTTAATAGTTCCTTTTCCGTCCTCTACCCGTTGCATCAGTAAGTTGCAACCCCCCGATCGTCATCTTTCTATTGGCCCGCGGTTTTTTTTTCCCATCTTCTCTCCATACACATCGTTGTGCTGCGCTTACGGGCATTTCCGGAAGGACGCGTGCCTTTTTATTTCCGCATCACCAGCGGTATTCTTGTGATGGATGCTGTTCCGGTCCCATTTATTTCCTCAGTACAAGTTTAATCTTGTTCCCAGCAGGAAATGGTCATGCGGACGATCGGTTGTACGTTGATAAGTGTAGCCTTGACGTTTTCTATCGTACAGGTCAATCTCTCCCATTCTTGTTCTAACCGACCGTTGTTTAGCAGTATGTACTCTCACTTATTTCCCTTGCTACTACATCGTCGCGGTCCAGTCTGCAAACTTAGACCACCTTTTTCTCTCCACCCTGCCAGTGGTGTTTGCACCGACTCTTGCGTTGTTGCGGCCCCCCCCCAGGCCCGCCTTGCTTCCCATCAAGACCGCATCTCTTGTTCGCGATTTGATCGACCCCCCAAGAGCGTTTACCCGGCAGTCCTACCATGCACCTGGGTATGATTGGAGACCTTTCCCCTTTTCCGTCCCAAATCCCTCTTCCCTCCGATCTGTTCCTCACCCCCTTCCCGCCGAGGCCCCGGTCGAGGACATAGCGAATATATAAACAATCGCAGGTTTTGACTTCCAGCGCCGGAGCAGCTGTGTTTTTCCGCGGCCCCGTTTTGCATCCGCTCCTTTCTCCCCCTGTAGATCCAGCCCCCTTATTTTCCTACTTCGGAAAAAATTTTTTCCTGTGGTATTCTTTATATCCCATCATTTTCAGTGATTTGCTTTGGGCCGGCAGCAGCTTTTTTTCCCCCTTCTCGCGTTGAGTTAGAAATTTTGTTTCGTAAGTATTACGAACTATGAACCTCATCTTGGGGACGGCTTTCGAATTTCCGTGCCCGTGCACATTGGAGACCTCCTAAACCGGACTTCATATACACTCTACCCCCCGCACGTACCTGATCAATCTTTTCAATCTCATGTGAGGTCATCCCAGTTCCAATGAGTCCATTTATTGACCCCCTGCGTTTCTTGCTTCTTATTTGGTCAGGTGCTTTCCGGTCCTCCCCCCTCCTTTATTCCGGATGGATTTCTGTTTCTTTCCCACTTAGCACGCCGTTTTATCCCCCAGCGTTTTTATGAAGGGAGATGTCTGGTCCACAAACCTATTGGAGCTCACGGCTTTACGGGGTACCAGTCGTTTTTGAATGTGGTTTGCACCATCTTTTTCCGACCACCGTGCATGGACTCCCTCGGTCTGCGTCCCCCCCTTGTAATCTATCCCTACTTCTTTTTTTATTTCGCAGTGTTTTCCCCGCTGTGTCAACCAAGGCGTTTTTAGACCGCTTTCTACACAGTGCATGATGTTTTCCCCCCAAGGCTTTTTAAGTGTGTGTGTCGATGCGAAATAACGCGCCAACCGTATTTTTTCTCTTTCCCTTCCGGCTGTCCCATTAGCTCAGCTTTCATCGCTCGGCCTAACGGATATTCCGGATAACTCCAAAGATTCCTGCCGCTTCTTTCTACCTCCCGCCGGCTCTAATGGTTGGAACACTTAGTGTCGTTTACGATTCTAATAGTCCGAATAGTTGGCCAGCCCAAACTCCTCTCCGCGGCTTCCCCCTCCTTGACCCTCAGATCCCGCTTTCTGATAAATCTTCAACGGTTATAATTTTGAGATCCATGTAACTGTTCCCTGGTAAGAGGTCCCCGAGTAGTGGTGCTGCTTCAGTTCCTACTCCAGTGGTCGGCTCGTTGACACTCTTTGCTTGCAGTGTAGATTTTTCTTCGTCTTCGCCCCAAACCCCCCGCCCCATTGCTGCCCTTCCCCCGACCCAAGTCTCCTTGATCCCCACGGGTTTGCCTCCCCACCGACCCCTTAGGATCCCAGGATCTTGATCGTAGCAACCGTCCCCTGACCACTACTTCCGTTTTCAGTTTTCCTGCACTCTTCGGCGTCGACCCCTGCGAGGGCGCGAACCTAGATCAAAGAGTAGCGCCGGTCGGCTCCCCTGCTCCAATGTCGCTCACTGCCACGTCTCACTGCCACCGACACATTGACATGGGCCGCACATGTACCTTAGCGTCATTTCTCTCGGTTTTCTACCTTTGCGGTATATAGCCTCCGCCGAACTAGTTTTCCCCCCCCCATCCCCTTTTCCTTCCGGCGCTCGTTGGCTATTTTTGTGGATTCATTGGCTGACTTTGGGGTTGCGGTTTGATAGTGGACAGTTTTTTTTTGTGGTTGAGCTCCTGCCTTTTCCGATCTCTGTCCTTAGCCTCCTTACGGATACCAAACAACAAACCGACATCTTCCCTTCCGTCCCTTCCCCTTGACCGTCTAGGATCTGATTCTCGCGATTTCCCGCCCTTTCTCTTTGTTTCTCTCCCCCGAACCCCACCCACCGCTGATGCGCCAACGTTCGCAAGCGATGACTACCAGGCGAGACCCTGTTACTTACCTTACCGTTTGGGTCAACCCCTCTTCACAGTCCTTTCTTGGCCGTCACTCCTCACGGCACGTATTTGAATAGTGTTTCTCCCTTAGGACCTGACCTTGTTTTCTCCTCTTGATGATTTTGCTTTACTTAAGCGCTTCTAATCTACTTTCTCTTGCACCCTTATTGTATTAGAGCGCACATAGTGGGAACGAGAGATCTATTCCCACCCCCTGGTTCGTTTTGAAGCGCCAGTCGCGCCGTCTGCCACCCCCCCTGTGGCATTCTTCCGTACGTTTTTTATTCGTACGTGTCCCCTAGTGCTTCATTCACTGTCCGGTGCGTCGGTTTTTTGGCTGGTCCTGTATATATGTCAGCGCGTAGTTCCTCCCGGCGCTTACGAATTCCTCGTTTTTTTTTCTTGTCCTTCTCGACGGTTTTCCTTCTTTGTTTCGGTGATTGATACCTGAGTCGTTCTGTTCGCACTTGCTGTCGCCCAGGTTGATACTGTTTTCATCTGAATTAGATATTAATTCCGCCCGGATCGCGAACCGTCCCCCCTTTTTCCTTTTCATCACACCGTGATTTCTCCCATGACTTGGGCCTGAGGGGATCCGGTATTAAGCGAGACTAGGCGAGCGTGCGCCAGTCTCCGTCCCTCGCGTGTAGGTTTTTGACTCAGAGATTCTATCTTCCTTTTCCTCCTCCCTCCGTTGGTTTTTTTTGTCTTCTCTTCTTTTTCCATTGTACCCTTTTCCCTATGTTGGTGCCTCGTTCCTTACGGCGGTGGCGCAAGAGACGGCTACGATTAACTATCCCCGTCTCAGACGCGGCCAAATAGCCCACCTCATACTAAAGTTTTTTCCATCTCCACCCGGTTTCCCTTCTTCTCTCCTTTTCGGACTTAATTCCCGATGACCACCCTTCCTGAATCCCCCACAACCTCAAGGGTATCCCCTGGTTCAGGCGCTTGACCAGGTTCCATAATTATGTCCTGCAGACCCCTCCCCTCCCCGTCGGCGACCTCTTCAATACACGATTCCTCCGTTTTTCCTTAGTCGCCTCTCCCCCCTCGCTTCCGATTTCAGGCCCCTTTTTTGCCGCCGACAGGGAATGAACTGCTCTGACTTTCCCCGTGAGCCCGAACGCCATTGTCCGAACTCGTGGCAGCACGCTGCTTCCCCTTTTTTCCCCCAGAATTGTCCTGTTTGTTTTTGCTCTCTGCTTGATGACCTCCCTTATATAGTTGAACGACTGCTGTACTTGCACCCTTGAGATGACCTAGGCACTGTACAAGCCCTACAGTCCAAACCTTGTCCCCTAGCCTAGATATTCTTGCTTTTTCTCACACTCTTCATACTGTCCGTCCCGGTGTCATTTTTGGGCATCGATAGGGAATCATTTTGACCATCCAAAAACCGTGTTCGAGCTCGCTGCGACCCACAGGCTGTCTCCCCTCCTTTTTTCTCCTGCAGCTTGGTTCCGACACATGTTTACTTACTACCTGTCGGGAGGTTGGCCAGGTCTCTTGCACTTCACACTTCTATTGTGTGCCCGCACAGGCATTCAGGCACATCTAGACCTTACTTACGGTCCTGCCGTGTACTTCTTTTGAGGACTTCCAGCCTCGTTCCCTTTGTTCGTAATCCTCTTTTTTCGTTTTTCCTGCGAGGATTGCGATGTCGCACAGAAAAAGATCCTCCTGGCGCTCCCCGGCACCGGGGACCTAGCGCAGTTCGGTTACGTGATGTCTTTCAGCCTTTTTCTTTCCCCTCGTGTCTCTTTCCTCCTGTGGAGGACTGAGCTTCCCGTGGTATTATTTCCTCTATGATGTCTTTTGACGTTACTTTCCTGTCTATTTCTCTTTTTTTTTTATTTTGTGGCCATCTATATTTCGACAGGCTGAGATCTCTTTCGTTGCTTTTCCCCTGACGTACTTCCTTTGCATTTCAGACACGCTGTGCAAGCTTAGGTTTTCAGGCCTTTTGTAGATTAGCGGTGAATATAAGCTCCTAGCCGCACTCTTTTGGGCCCTTTTCCGGTGGTCGTCGTCTAATCTGCGGGTTCCTTCACCCCCAGTCTTTTTTTTACTATTGTTGTCTCCTCCTCGCCACCCCCTCTTCCGCCTGCAAGCCCTCGTTAACGACCCCGGGTTGGCTGATTACCCTGCAACTTGTGTGAATCTCGAGCTGCGGTGACCTCTTGCGCCCCCCCTCAGGACGTGTGAAAGCGTTTTGGTCTTCACGGTTTCTTTATTGCCGACGGTTTCTCCCCGCGCGTGTCCCTGTTCTGTTTCTCTTTTTGTACGTTCGTAATGGTGGCAGACTGCATCGCCGCTTTTCATGCCTGTATTCCCGATTTTCGTGTCTCGGTAGGATGATTTTTATGTTCGGATTTTGCTAGCCCCCCCAAGACACGCATGGGTGAGCCCTCCGCGGTGACTGTATTTCTTTTTATTCCCCCTTGATTCTTTAAATCCAGTGATCTTCAGCTGCTCTCGTGGTAGCCGAGCCATCCGCGGGCGCACACCAAGAACGGGTTGAGGTCTCTCTCCCCCGCCCCCAGACCGCGTTTTATCCGCTCTCGGAGCATTTTTTCCGACCCTTTGCTTCTGTATGCCTGCCAGCGTACCACCCCCGCCCCCACAAATCTTCCACCCCAGCTCGATGCGTTTTCATGTTGACAGACTCGCCGCATTTTCCGGATGCGGGGCTCTTCATAAGACTTTTTTTTCACCTCCTACCCCCATTTGAACGGACCCCGCTTCCCCACCGCTCCTCTTGCCTGTTGAAAGCCTCCGTCCCCTTTCACCCCAGCTTGAGGCCCTCGGCTTTCCCCTTTGGACCACCCTGGAAAGCTCAGCCGGTGCTCAAAATAATGATAAGTTGACCTCTCATGGGTGACCCCCACCTATCTCTCCATCTTTCGTAGTCATTTTGGCCCCCCTCCGCGACCCCCTCTTTGTCTCTTTTTTCTTTCGTGCACGTTCTTTATGGCTAAGACGCCCTGCCCGGCGTTCCCCCTCCTTCCCCTCGCCTCTCGTCGCCACCCTAGGGGATATAAAGACGGCGTGTCAGTTTATTTGGCCTCTTCCCCCCCGTCAGTTCCCCCAGCTTTGTCTCTCTTCACCAAACAAGAATTCCTATTTTTATTCTAAGGTGCCTCCCGTGTTCTCTACGCGATGTCCAAAGGGGGGGGGGCCGGTACTTGAAGCCTCCTTTTTCCCATGACCCTCCTGATCACCTCTCCTGCTGGTCCTTCCCTGCGAGCTTGCTTCTTTTTCTTTCTCCTCTCCTACGGCCCGCCCAGGTCCCCCCCCTTTTTTATTTCACCGATAGGCGTGCGATTTGAGAGGCAGTCGCCCATGGTGGATGCCCGGTGCTAGTTTTGGATTTTTTTTCGCTGTCTGAGCCTCCCGTCATCGGCGGCTTTGCTTTCCTTCCCCTTCTGCGCTTTCTTCTACCCTATTTCCTTTCTCCCTGTGCCAGGATGCCGATGGCGCGATCTTTTTTTTCTTTTTCCGCCGCGCGACGTACTCCCCTTTCCTTCCCTTCGTTGTTTTTTCTCTCCCGGGCTTTGAAGTAGTCCTTTTTTCGTCCTGCTCCCCTTTCCCCCCGCGCATCGGTACTGAACCCCAGGGCATGCTTACACGATATGTAGGCTCACGCCTTTTGCTCAAAATCCCCCCCGCTGTCCCCTTAGCGATGGATCCCTCCTCCCCCCCCTCCGTTTCGGACTTTTTGCTTTCATTCCCCGCGCCTTTCCAACAGGGGATAGAGAATTCTCGCACAATCCGAGCCGATGTTAACCTCTTCGTGACTGGATTTTCTAGTCGATTGTCTTCTCAGCTAAGTTCTGCAAGTCTCGCAGGCCGACTTTGATGAAGTTCCCTTCTAGTTTATTGTATAGTCGTCCGGTGTCCTTGTCCTCGCTTCCGTCGGCACTGTCCCAGCACTTGTTGTCATTAGCGAACAACGGCCCTGCCAAGTCCTCGCGCTATTGTCCACATGGGCTTGCAGTCAGCTTGGTGCCGACGACTTCTTCGATCCCTTCTCACCCCGTTTCCCATCTCCAGTCCTCTCTTTCCCGTCTTGAACGTGCGGTAGGTTCCGCTCCACATGTTCGTTTTCACCCCTTTTCCAGTCCATCACTCTCAATAGGAACCTCTTTCTCGATCCGGTTCCCACCCCTTCCTCCTTCACTTCAGACTTCGGGTTTTTGCCCCAGCCCTTTTGTTACCCTCCCCCCGTCTTTTATGAGAAAAGGGGTTCCCATTGCTTGAGAGGGGCGGTTTTCAGATTCCGATTTCTCGTTCCCCCAGTGATATCGCGTTGGTTTGTATAACAATTCAAAATTTTTAAGCGTTAGGAGTTTAACAATATTTAGACGACATAACTTTTAGGTCTGAATCCCCCTTTAACTGGTCTTTCTCACCCTACGTCCCCCCTCTTTGTTTCTCTTTGTTAGCTGTTTCTTTTTGAGGTTCTCATGTGTGACCCAGCTAGGAAAGTTCGCCCTCTGTTCGACGCATAAACAGCTGTTCGTTGTTTTTTGGCGATCCTAACCATACCTGCCACCGTCTTTTTTAGGGACTTGCGCCAGTCACCAGAGTAGTAATCACGTTTATAGACGCGAATGGGGAATTTTGCACCGCGGCCTACTAACGCCTATTAACCATAACAAGTTGTTTTCACGATTTTTATTGGATATCGAAGAGATAGACAACAGTTCATACATCTCATAGTGTACTGAAGCTTTTCTCATACCGCTTTCCCTTTCTCTCATCTCCTGGTCTTCTCTTTCCTCCTTGACTTTTAGTATAGTCTCACGAACTGCATCCGGCCCTGTTTGTATTTCCCCTTTTCTTCCCCTTTTCTTTCGATGTCCCCCTTGCACTCTTAAGAGATGTCTTCTTTTTTCTCCATTTTGAGGTGGACTCAGAATTGAACTGACCCCGGCTTCAGGTCGTTTCTTGCAGTTCAGCCTAGGCCGTTTCTGCTGCCCCCCCCTCTCTCGTTTTTTTTCCCTTGGGCGTGCCGACCAGATATAATATGACGACCCTCCGTTTGGCGACCACCCCCCATCCTCTGTATGCCTGGTCCCCTTTCCTTACGTTGGCTGTGATGTCGCCACCGCAAAAACTTGAGGTCCCCTGCGCCCTCCGTTCGTAATCCCTCATCCTGCGCGTCTCTTCCGACTATATTACATGCATCTTCTCTTTTTTATCGGCCTCTCTCCCAGAACCCTGTGTTACTTTCTAGAAACCCACTGTTCCCACGATTATCAACCATCATAGGCCGAAATTTACCCATTTTTCTCTTGGTCCTTAGTTTCTAAAGGGAGGCCAATGACATTCAGCTTTCGTACGTCTTTCCTCGAAGACTTACCTTTGGTGTTCTTTTCCCCTAACCCCCCCCATTGTTAACCCCTTTGCGATGTTTCCCCAGTTGTAGCTTTGTCCCCTTTAGATTTTTCGGATGAAGGGGGATTAGATTGATTTTGTTGTTTTCGCTTTTCCAGTCGCGCAAATTTTCCTTCTTGGCCGCGAGTTATCTCCTCTCCTCTCATTCGCTTCCACCCTCCAAGACAAACGAGATTTAAGTAATCCCTTGTACCCCCCTGCAGGCCCCTCTTCGATATATTCTGAGATACATGCCCACTAATTTTTCGAGACACCCTCCCGCCCACCTAGTTACTCCATTTCGGCGACCAAAGCGAGGACCACAGAGTTTTTCCTTCCCCGCAGGCCTTTACCCGAAGATGAATGACCGGTGGGGTCCCCAATTTCAGTCTCAGTTCTCCTTGAACTCTTTCTATGGCCCTTCCCCGATTGTAGACTCTTGTAGCAAGTTTTTGACTAGTTATTTTCTTCCAACGCGCGGGCGAAATGTATGGCCAGTGCCTGGAGTTCTCTATCCAGCTCTATTTTGGTTCTTCCCCCTCCCTTTTCTTCGAGATGCCCACAACCCCAGTCCCTGGTGACCTCATTTTTTGGCCTCCCGTTTTTCCCGCTTACAAGTTCCTGACAGAAGCTCTTGTTCTGACGCCCAGAATTCGTCTTCCGTTTTTTACGGAACTCCAGATCTCTGCCAGCTCTGTTCTATAGTCGTTACCCGTCATTCCCCCTCTCTTTTTATTGATTTCTTTTTTGCAGGATTTGAGTCTCCCCATCTCCCTGGTTCTATGGGATACCAGTGCTGTTGTTCTCTGCTGTTGATTATCAAGGCCTTAAGTACGCCGAAACTTATCGCGACCGCCTATCCCCGTTTTTGTTACCGCCCCATTCTTTCTCTAGGATTTGTGCTGATTTTTTGGGGTGCTATATGATATGAGGTCGAGCCTCCTCTGGCTCCGTGCTCCCTGGCCGTAGTTAAACACCCCTCTTCTTGCGGGTTCTCTTCCCACTCTTCTTCCTTCTCCTCCCTTTTTGTTTCTTTCTCTTTTTCCATGAAATTCTCCCTGTTTTTGAAATGCGATCCGGCTTTTGTGCCAGCAGGGCGTCCGGCTTTAAACCTTTTTTTTCCTCCCTGGTCCCCCCAGCACCTAATACTCCTTCTTCCCCGGGGTTTTTGTTATTGATCCTTGGTTTATTCGTTCGCCTATCATGGTCTCCTGCCCTTAATCCTGTAACATTTCGTATTATAAAAGCACCAGGTATAACCGGCGTCGGCGAGCTTTTTCTCAAGATCCGTGCCTAGACCCCCCCATTCCTGAGCGTTTTATGAATCCCCCCCTCTTTCCGTCGAGTGATCTTTCCCTTTCCCTATCTACCTGGCTGCAGCTCTGTCCCCCCTGCAGCACGTACAGGGATCCTAAGGCGCGTAGCCCCAACGCTGACGATGTAGAAAACGTTTTGGAAGACGCTTTCTGAACTTCCTTCCGCCTCCTATCACCATGTGCCCTGGTTGGACTGAGTGTGCTTCTATGCCGACATGCTAGACACCCGAAGATTCGGCGTGAGACCCCGATCCTGGCTGAGACCAATTTTACCCATCTGTACCGTTCCGCCTTATTCCCTCCAGGATTATTCCGATGCATACGTAACAACAACCCTCCTTCCCGAATCTACATTTGTCTGAATGATGTCTGGCAGACCCATTTTTTTGAACCCAGTGTAGTCACGCAGTACGCCTGAGTATGAGGTGACAGCGAAGCCTCTAGACGTGTTAAACAACAACTTGAATTATATGAGTAAAGTATTGCCGGATCAATTGACCGGTTCCAGGGTAAACGAGTCGCATTTATGTTGACTGTGGTTGCCGCAGCCGAAGGCCATAGCAAGTTTCCCTTTTAGATTTTTGACTGGCGCCGTCGTGCTTTGTCTGCTTATCTACCTGTCGGGGAATTAAGCTTGAATCCAGTTTTTTTAAGACCGTTTTGTTGTAGGTCTGGCGGATAAAGGATCTTTCGTATGTTGATCGTCCCTTTCTCTCCGCCACCCCCCCTTTTCCCCTTCCCCCCGTCTGGTCTCGCTCACAAACCACCCCAGAATCTTCCCAACCCAGACCCCAAGAAAAGTGAATCCCTAAGCGGCTCCGTCCGGTTACCGTGATTTTTCATCCTTTTAGGTTCTACGGCGACTCCCCCCTTTCGTCTCTTGACCTAGACGTCCCCCTCCTTCAATTTCCTTCGGCATATCGTGCGTCGATAAGTGGCGCAGATTACTTTGCCCAGATCCCACATTGCAGTGATTTTCTATATCTTCGGCTATCCCGCAGATCCCTAGTTTTTCCTTAGCGGCCTTAGAGGGGCCTTTCCCTCTGATGTCTATTCGATTTTTCGAACCTCGCGGCCTGGAGAAAGAGACGTTTGGTTGTTTTGACCTGCTGAGTTCTTGTAGGTTTGTTACGGCAAACTTGGCGGTCCCGCTTGCATTGTTTGGCTCGAAGAGACAACTAGGCGCACGCCAGACCCACATTTTAGCACACCTTCGGATTTTGATTCGGCACCCGCAACAGCCTCGGAGCCCCTCTTCGATCCAGGCCTGGGACCTTATTTCCCCCCTTCTTGCCGCCTTGTCTTCAGTTCCCGGTGAAGGCAGTTTGCATCTAATTGAGGTCATTTATGTTACGTCGTCTCTGGATTCTTTGAGAGCAAGACGGCGCATGATCAATTCTTCGGACTTGTTCGAGAACGTTATTGACCTCCCATCTTGCGGAGCTGTTGGCTTCTCCCAGACGGTCTCCGGGAAACCGGTGTGTAATTGCTGCCTGACAATCCGGATCCTTCATCTTCCGCCCCTGTAGAAATCCCCTTGCCGAAAACACCCCCGCGGTTTGTTCTTTTTTTCTTTTCCACCAAACAAAACAGGGACAGCTAGTTTCTCTTTTACATCTCTCGAACGTGACGCGTTGTTTTGAGACCAATCATACCTTACCTCCAAAGCTCCCTACAACTCTCGATGCTTTCTGGAGACTGAAAGATCAGTTCCCCAGTCTTCTCGGGTCCAACCTCCTTAACTTACTTCCATTTAGTTAACCAGATTGAGCCATGTCCCGCCAGTCTCCTTCCCTCCCACTTTTGGGCGTTTTTCATTGGTCCCACCGGGCATTTTCTCCCCCCTCCCCCCGGTGGCTTCATGATCTTGCTGGGTACCTTCGAAGGCCGAAACAAGAGTCTAGAAGCGTACCTTGGCTATTTGAGTGTCTCATTTCTGTCTCTCTTCCGGCTTTCTCGAGGCTCCTGTGCGTTCGGCCGCAATCGTTCACAGCCTCCCCCCCCTCCACTCTTGTGTTATTACCCCCATCCTTTTCGGAAGCTTGACAGATCTACGTGTAGGCACAAAGCTGTCTGCCGGCCACCCTTGCCCCTTTGAAGAGTTCCCCCCTCAAATTCATCCCGTTCGCGAATCTTCAAAACTGCCCTTTCTTTCTCCGGTTGGTCGAACCGGGCCGCGCTCTGCAAACTCGCGCGACTAAATCTATCGGGATTTCTCGTTTACATGTTTTATTGAGCGCATTTAGCCCTGCTCGGTTACGGCCGGACTTTTACAGCTCTTTCGCCGATTTTTGCGATCCTTCTCTTTTCCTCCCCTGTTTTGATCCTTTCTCTTCTTTGCGGTCGTACGCGCGTGGATCCCGCGCTCAACGGTGGCGATTGGTCCGCAAGTGCGAGACTCGTAACCTACGCGTTCCAGCATGCCCGGTTATTCTGCGTATGCAGTTTTTCCTTCCTTGAGTTCCCCTCCCTCTCTCCACGCCTTAAATCTTATCTTCTCTTTGTTGTTGTTTTCAATGTACTTATAGCGATCTTGCTAACGTTAAGCCACCGCGCCTAGGTCCGTGCCCCACGGACCAGGGCAGCTTTGAACGTATTTCATTTCCTCTGTTCCCTTCGGCAAGACTTGAAGGCACATTACAACAGACGTATCTATTAGCCGATTGTTTGAGCTCTCTTACTAAGGTCCCCCCAATTCCCCCCCCTACCGCATTGCCACCCCCCGGTTTGGAGACCCTTTCCCTCCGACGGAGGATCTTTGAAACTTTCTTGGCATGCGAGCGTCGAGTTCTGCCACTAAGCGATTCGTTCCCCTGAAGGGACCCCACGTTAAGGAGCTTTTATTCGCCTTCCATTTTTCTAGTATTCAGTTCGCCCCGGTTTTCCTCCCACGAGCGGTCCTAATTGTCATATATTAGAAGCCAACCACTGGATTCCTGTCAGCGTCAGCGCCAAGTCAGGTACATTCTGATGTTTTGGAATTCCGCAGCAGGTTCCCGTTACGCCTTAGCCTTTTCCCCCACCTCTTCCGACTCGTGATTATAAATTATTTGATTCCGTAGAGTTCTGTTTTCACAACTTCCCTCCCCCCCAGTTCGCCTCTCCCTTTCTTCCCTGTAAAAGTTTACTATTCAAGAGCCCCCGAATCAGCGTTGTCGAACCCCAACTCACACGCTTCGTAGATTTGTTGTCTCCCCCCCCTGACCCTTCGTCCTCCCAGCTCGAGCAACGGTCTTTTCTCTTGCCAGGTTTCAATTGCACGGCCGAGGGGCTCAGTTTGCCTGGTCGTCGCAAGGCTCTAGAGCCGGGTACACCTTAGTTCCTTCGCTCTTTTTTCTGCCGATCTTGCCTTGTCTTTGAAACCCTCTTGGCGCAACAGCCCCCTAGCGGTACATTTAGTGCGCGGTGGGCGTTCTCTCCTACTGTCTATCGAGCTCATTTTTGTTTTCCTTGCAGGCTGTTTCGATGGGCTCAAACAACCGTGGAACGAACCGGTCGTTACTAACAAACGTCTTTTTTGCGGCCTCCCCTATTGCACCCGCGTTTGTGGCCCCGTTCCTCTTCTATGTGCCTCCAGAGGCTAGCCTGCAAATGTCTGAATGTATTTGATCCCTTTACCTTTGACAAGCCACAGTGTGGCGCCTCTCACACTTCTTTGGCTGTATCCGCCCCCCCCCCCCACTTCCCTGCCCCATATATCGTGTCAAGCTACCTTCTCATTTTCGTTAATCGGGGAAATCCCAGAATCTGATTGCAATTCTGTAGATCCTGCCACCCTATCCACTCACTTGTCCAAACCACCTTCCCACCCCGCCCCGTGTAACTTTTCTCCCTGCCCCTTTTTTCACCGGCGGCCTTGCGAACATTGAGCCCTTGGAACTAACGGTCTTCCCAGAAGCTCTAATCGAGATTTGCCAGCGTCCTTTTTAGTTGTGGCCCTTCCTTAACCTCCAGACAGGTCGAGTCTCTTCGATGGCCTGTCCGGGCGTGAAGCGAGGTTCTTATTTGTTCTCGCCACCAATTCGTGTTTCTGACCCCTACAAGAATTCAAGAACCGCCCCCCCCTACCATTTCTTCGGAGCCCCCCCCCTCCCTCCCCACTTTTATCCTGGCTCATTAGCCGGGAGAAGTGACGCACTAACTTATCGACCGACTCCAGCAATAATAGCCATGCTTTTTCCGAACTTCCCCACCCCGCGGTGGTTATTTTTCACCTCCTCTCAGTCGTGGATAGCCGAAATGACAAGCACGCGTCTTGTTATTATTTTAACACCGCCATAGAAGCGGCGCAAATATTCGGCCTCCTCTGATAGGCCCTCCACTCCCCTTCGATTTCCTCTAGTCCTTCCGGGCGATAGAGAAGTCCTAACCTCCAATGTCTGAAAACCTCACGGTACCTGATAGAGCCGCTTTTCCATTTCTTTTCCCGTTTCCGGGTTGTCTTTCGGGTATGTTTTTTTTTTTTCGCTCGATGACCCACTCCTCCGCACCGGCAGATGGTCCGAGCAGCCTTACGTGAAGAATAAATTCGCAGAGACCCGCTTGTTTGCCCAAGGGCACGCTCTTCTCTTTTCTTCTTCTCTCTTGTTCCGATCTCCGCTACACCATTTCCATAGCCCCGATACTCTAAAACGACCCGGCAGCAGCAAAACCGCTACTTGAAATGGAGTGCATGTCTTCAGTCCTCCTTTGTAGTCATCTTGTCTTTCCCCTCCCTAAGCTTGTTTTCTTCATCACCTTTCCGTTTGCCAGAATTCCCCTTTGCGTTTATTTTTTTTTCTACACTTAAGTCGGAAGCTGGGGCCTGCAGCACGACTGACGGCCCGTCAACGAGCCCGTCATATCAATAGACTTTCACAGATTTCTCCTTCCTCCATGCGCCTTTCGCACCGTTTCCACGTGTTCTTGCTTCCTGTTAATACAAGCCACTACTGAGCTTTTCTTAGAAAAGTTCTTATTAATCGACCGTGCGTGCCTAAGTGTATTTATTCTTTCGTCGAGAAAGTTCTTGGTGTGCGACGTGAGAAAGCGGTATAGCGCCCACCCAATCATTTTTGTACCCCTCTTGTGAAGAACCCTATTTCCTCCCTCGCGCCCCGTGTTAATCGAGCGTTTTTCGAAGGGCACCGGACGATCATTGTCCCGGTTACTACGGTATTGTTGACAGGATGACCCCACTCCATTGTCCCCACTCTTCCGGGTTGCTTTCTACTTACTCTCTATATCTTCCTTCCCGGTGTATTTTTGACTCTTTGAAGTGGGGTCTCTTCGGCCCTGGTGCGCTGATTGAGATTCTGTGGAATCGGCTCTTATGGCTATCCCATTTCTTGGCGATAATTAGTTTGAAATAGGAATTATTACCTTCAAAGGGTCCTCCTAACTCCCCGTCCCCCATCCCCTGTCTCGAAAACGCCAGTAGCAGATGGTTGATGATTTTTTCGTGTATGTGTTTCCGCTGCGTCATTTCTCGTCTTTCGCCACTTCTGTCTTTTCACCTCGTATTTGATTGTCAGTTCGCTTTGTCCCCCCCACTCCCCCCTTCCTTTCCCTCCCCTACTTTTTTTTTTTTTTTCTATCTTTTCTCCTGGTCCATACGAAAAGCCCGCCAGGTGCGTTGACAAGATAGCACAGGCGTTCTATAGTAGCGGGCATGTTGCGTTCCTCTCACTCCCCTTGTCCTACTCGTGCCCCCCCCCCCCAGCCCCAATCCTCATTTTCTCCTCCCGGTGTCCCCTCTGACCGGGGGTCGTTCGCGATCCTGTCGTCCATTCCGATGTACAGCACTTATCTCCCCTATTACGATGGCCACATCGCGCCTGGCATCCCCCTTTCCCGGTCGACGGCCGGTTTTACCTCTCCCCCACTATATCGAGGCATACCCCTTCTCTCTATCCTTTCCTAGCGTGAACGCTTCTCAGAGTCAGGCTGAGACATTTCAGGGTCCTAGTCAGCTGTTTCGTCAACCCTTCCTCTTCTGTCAAACCCGACTTTTTTGGCTCCATCCTTCTCCATCTGTTTCTGCCCAGAAGCTGACATATTTGGGGTTTCATAGAGGCTGTTTATAGTACCCTTCCCGTTTCTTGCTTACGTTACGTTGCCATTAACCTAGGTCCTGCGCCTCGTGCATAAGTCCCTCACCCTCCTTTCAACCCCTCCTCCCGGTCGAGCCCTTGTCCACTGGTGGCAGCTAGTGAGGCTCCCATTTTCAGCCCTTGCTTTTGCACACAGCGTCTTGCCCGACCCTTTGCCACATGGTCTTGCTAGTTACCCTTTTCTCGCCTTGGTGGCTGTTTTAATCATCGCTGGTACGCGTCAGGGTTGCTGCCCATGGAAGTCTTGACATTTTTTTCCTGCGGTAGTTTGTCCGAACAATATGAGTCGCTGCGACCGAATACATACCCATGCCTCATACCTGCCGAGTTTGACGGCAGTGTCTTGACTTAATAGGTGCGTTTTGTCTTCTTTTTACATTCCTTGTGCCTTCTCCACGCACCTGCCTTCGCTGTTGTCTTTGTGTTCTCCGTGCCGTGGACGCCCAGTGCCAAATTGTCCTTAAGATCAATCTGCCCCTTTCCCCCACGCAGGACACAAGCATCGCGTCCGCCAGGTTACCTTGTTTATTAGTTCATGGTTAGCCTTTGTCCCGGCCTCGCGCCGGCCTTAGGTGACGTCCTTAGCTTCCTTTCCTGGGCTGACGTGTGTCGTATTTTCGGCAGATCGGAGGCCTTTTGCCAGCATACTGTCAATTCAGTTTTTAAACTCGCGTCCAGGTTCGCCGGTTTCGTGGTGGATCTACGTTTGCTCACGATTCAGCTTTACTATGACCCGTTCATTACGTTCATTGCGTTTCCCAGTTAGGAGACAGAGTCCTCCGCGTCATTCGATGCGTGCGACTCCCGGCCCGTGAGACGTTCCACTGGAGCCGGTGTGGTTATTTGCACGATAGGCATGTTTCGGTTGTTCTTCGGGAAGTCTTCCTTTCGGTCTTTCCCTTTTTCTTTAGGCGTTATAGTGCTGTACACTGTATGTTCTTCCGCCTCCGCAGACAACTCGACGGACGCTGATCCACTTCCCCTCTTCATACCAATTCGTCATTGCCTGAGTAGCCCCCACCGGACACAATTCGCACCTGATAGATCGCTTTTACCTTATATCCAACGTGGCAGCTCCCTCCCTTTTAGCACACGGGCCTTTAAGGATTTTTTTCTTTTGCAGTATCATGGCAATTGTCTTCGAGAACGTGCATCGGTAGGTGAAAATAATGATCATTGTAAACAACTTCGTCCCCCTCATCTCCTATCCTCTGGTATCCTCACGATTGAACTGTGCATCTGTAGGTGGGTAGTAGAAGTGTAATGCTTTTTCCCGCAGAGTCTGTTACTACGGCGTTCTTACTTGCTAGGAGCCCCCGCCCGGCTCTCCCTCCCTCGAGATTCATTGGACATACATCGCAGTTCCACAACCAACACCGCGGCCCACTCTTATCACCACACCGTTTACCAAAGACATCATTTTTCCGTTCACTCTGGCCACGCGAACCCCGTGCCGTGCCTGTTTTTGATCACACGACACCCCGCCCCCAAAAGCTGAAAGCCCCCATTTAGAATCACGAAGTAACCTTTCCCGCCGGCCTTTGTACTCCTCTGACCAAGTGTTTTCCCTTCCTAATACGGCCGTTACCCCGCTATTCCTGTAAATGACAAGCGCGTTTCTCCACAAACTCCTTTTGATTTTTAAGGTTTTGCCCATGGCCCACGCTACAGACTTGCTCCTGCTCTTGCTGCCCCCCTCACTTTTTTCCCCCCCCCCCCCTCGTCTCGTAACCTCGTTCACCCCGGGTTCCTGGTTACGCAGACATCTGGCTCCCCTTCGCGTGATATTGTCGTGCTTGCCTTCCTTTAGAGCCATTGAAGAACCCCTGCGTTAAGTGACACGTCGTTACCTCACCTCTCTCGACCCTTCGTTATTTCTCACCCGACGTCGGCCTCCTTTCTCCTCACGTCTTTTATTGCAACAAGCTGCTCTGGAACCCACATACCCCCACTTTCTCGTACCTTCCCCGTTTAAAGTTGTCAGCGAAAATGCACAAATTCGTCTTTAGGCAGAGTGAGGCCATTCCCCTTTTATCTCATCTTGACAGCAAACCTTCTCCTTCGATACCTCGCTCTCCGTCGATCGGTCTTTGAGCTTGCTGCAGATGAGACTTCCCTAGTGTTTGCCCTGCCCCCAACTGTTCCCGCCACAGCGTTAATTTCTGTGCGCGATTATTCGTCTGTAGGTTAGATACTTCCCCTGGTATTCTGCGTGATACTGGCCGTTTTCCGTAAGAGATGGGTAGCGAAATGCTCGGTCTTAGGCTTACCCTGGAAAGGCTTGAAGCCGTCCCTCCTAACCCTATTGTCATAGTCCATTTCCTTAATGAGGACGATGGCGATTTTACGTGAGTTCCGATCCGTCGCATCTATCCCGTGTCTT
>Ga0179591_1347891_pt1 | contig 19730 bp, 22 predicted proteins | sample CZOMad2_1_08_16f_FD_182891 | JGI IMG/M metagenome (GOLD analysis project Ga0179591, IMG submission 182891) | Vadose zone soil fungal communities from Angelo Coast Range Reserve, California, USA - CZOMad2_1_08_16fungal (PacBio error correction) | ecosystem: Environmental > Terrestrial > Soil >... | reverse complement strand
CACGTATTTTTCAGGCACGGTTCTCCGGATTGCTTTTTTTTTTTTCTTTTTCAAGGGTTTTTCCCTCCCTCCCTCCTTGTTGATCTTCTCGGTGGGCTTTCTGGGTTCTTAACTCTTTCTTTTTCGCCCCTTGGCTTTGAGTTCAATCCAAGGCTAAAAAACAGTTGGCAACCGCGATCATACGTTCCCCTTTTTTGACTGTGGTCCACCGTTTTTCCCCCCCCCCTCCCCTTCGATTCGTTTCCTCCTGATGCTCAGCTCCATTCAGTTCCCCTCTAAGTCGTCTGGGCCGGTCGATTTCGGTCCAACTTTTTTCCTGTGCAGAGAGTCAGGTCAGTTCCTTTTGCAACACTTCCAAGTGAGCCTCCCCCCTTTTCCCCGGAACCTTAAGCCCCATACTCGATCTCCTAGGAACAAAACAAGGGTCCCCTTATGTTATTGAAACAGGGAGGTGTCTTTTTTAAATAGGTGCTGTTTCCCCCTTTCTTCCACCACCATCTCGGGCCCCCTCTTTTGAACCCTCGCCCTCCCCCCTTGACTTCTCCCCTCGAAGATTGAATCCCTGTCTACGATCTTGGCCCGGGAGCGTAGCGCCTTTTTTTCCCCCCCTTTTTTTTGAGTCTTGGATGCTTCTGAGAACAAGTCGGTATCGTCTTGGGTGAAAACCTTTCAAGGAGTTAAGTCTTTCCACCCCCCCACCGGTGACCTTAGCCCCCCCAGGACGGGTACGCGACTGTTTTTTAGGACGTTTTCTTTAGGAGCGCCCCAGTTTCCCCCCCTAGTTCCTTCCCCGGTCCTTGACTTTCCCCAAACCGAGCACTTTGTATGAAGTTGGGTCCCCCCCCCCAACAGCCGCGAAGTACCCTGTTTTTCCCTTAGTATGTGCCCGATCCTGTTTTTTTTTTTTTTTCCAGGAGTCGTCCAGTCCCTGGTGTCCAGCGTGTTCACTTCTTTCCTCCGCCCTTCTCAGGGATTCCTTGCCGCTTTTTTTTTTGAAAGCAAACCGGCAGACTTTTCTCTCCCTTCGCCATAAACGTCGACGATCAAGACGACCTTTCCCCCAAAGTTGGCCTGTTTTTTTTCATTCCATGCGACAAACCCCCCTTTTTTCCCTTTCCCGCGGTTGATAGGACCATCTTTTTGCAAGCAACCCCCCCTCTTTTTTTTTTAGAATGTCTCCGTTTTTACACAGGTCGTCGGGCGTTTTTTTTTTCTGGCGGCAAGTTTAAGTCTGCGGCATCGGCCCATCTGATAACCACCTTTCTTTTTTCCTTTTTTCCCCCCTGAATAGCCTTTTTTTTCCTTTTTTTCCGAGTGAAGCGGGCGTGATATTGGTTGCCGGTTAGTTTTGTTGAGAGTCTTTGCGGGGGAAATCACTTTTTGATGGTTTGCGGCTTTTTTTTTTTCCGGTTTCGCTCCCTTCCTTTTTATTTTTAGGTTTAGTATCGCAGTGAGAAGACCTGCGCTTTTTTATCTTTGGGATTCCCCCCCGTTCGCAGAGGATCTTCCCCCCCCTTTTTTCCCTTCTTGATTGGGTAGAACTGCCCTTTTACTAGGTGTTGTCCCTTCCTTCCCGCTGCACCCTGGAGAGAGTCTTTTTTTTTTACGGCTGCGCCCCACCGGGAGGTAAGGCAATGGCGAGAAGCTGACAGCACTCCAATGCGCGTCGAAGGCTTCCCCCTTTTTTTCCCCGCTTTGCCCAACTTTCCCTGCCATTCCCCCTCCCCTTTTAAATTCCAGGACGGGATCTTCCACCTTTTGCCCCTTCCCCTCCCTTACGCAGCACTTGTGCCCCCGCTGTAAAAAACCCAACCCTTGAATCCCCCCTGATTTGATCCCCCCTCCCTTTCTCAGAGGTGACACAATCTATATCTTTCAACTCCGTTTTTTGTTTTTTTTAGCTCGGGGTAGTGTTGCTCTATTTTCCAGGGAGTTTTTCCCCGGGTTTGATGGTTATCGGCGTTTTGATAGAGTCCTTCCCCTTCCTGTTGGAACCGGCCTTGTGCCGTGTGACCATACATGGTTCCCCCCCAATGTCTTTTTCTGTTTTTTCCTGATTTGGACTTTTTTTCTTTTTTGCAACAAGATGTCGCTTAACCCCCTGCCTTTTTATCTGACCCGCAGCCTTGTGATGCTCGGGCTTTTTTATTTTTATCTCTTTTTTGTGCATTTCAATTTCCCGGTGGTGTTTAGAGGCGACCTCCTCCCCCAGATTCCTCTATTTCCCTTTATCTTCGCTGGGAATTCTTCTGACGTCGAAAGTGTGAGACCAGTCTTTTTTTCATTGTCTTTTCTTTAATCGGCGCCGGTAATCAAACTCAGTGACCCACCCACTTTGTTTGACCGCTGTTTTCTCTCCTTCAAAACCCCGCGCCGCTTCCCCTCTTCCATCCCGTATTTTACCATACAAACCAAAGTGTTCCTGATAATTCGGATTCCCCCCCCTTGCGACAATTCCCCCAAGTCCCTGCTTCCCTATTTTCCGCTATTTCCCCCCAAGGACCCCAGGTCGCACCAACTCGATTTTGTCAGTAAGCTCTCTTTGTTTTCTTCCTGAACCACTAGGCCCGGTGCCCCCCCCCGTTCCCCATTTCGCAGGTTGTCGTCACCTCCTTTTAAGACCCCACTTTTTTCATGTTTTCCCCCCTTCCCTTTAGGAACTCGGTGCGTTTGCTTTTCTTTACCCCATCTTACTACGGTTGGTCACCTATAGAAGGAATTAAAGGCCACTTTCCCCATGTCTCCTCCCCCCTTTTTTTCTCAATTTTGTCGGCAGCCCCCGTTGATGGTTCACGGTTGTGAATCGTCCGTTTTCCCTCCATGAGTTTGATTCTAATAGTTCCTCTTTCCCCCCGGCTCCCCCCGCCTTTATCGGCAGTCTACTCCCATTAAGGGGTACCCCTATGACCGAACATTAGGATCGATGGAAGTCATTCCTCGCTTTGGGAGTCCCCCCCCCCCCTGACTATGCTTTTCACTCGGGTCCCTTTTTAATGGTGTTGCCCCTGTGAAGTTTTTTGTCGGAGAAGTAAGGTTTCCCCCGTGGAGGTCCGAGGTGGCGCCCCAAGCCGGTGGCAGCAATTCCCTTGGTCCCTTCTTGAAGAAGGGGCCGACCCCTTTTTTTGATTACTTTCTTTTTTTCTTTTTTGATTTCTGTGACCTTCTTGGACGCTCAGGTTTGCACTCCAAGTCCCAAAAAATGGTGGGAGGTTGAACAGTTCCCAGGAATAAAGGTTGTTTTTCTTCGTTGGTCCCTCCCCTTCCCCTCCGCGGAGAATCCTTCCTTGGACCTCTAGACCCTTTTTAAGGTTTGATCCTGTTTTTTAGGATTGGCCTCTATGTGGCGTCTGGACACAGCCCGTCCTATGACAACCCTCCTTGTGGCTTCCGACTTCACATTTTTTTCAAAACTCCCGCCCGAGGACCCTTATGGAATTTTGTTTGGCGCCACTTCTTTGACGTTTTCGCTACGGGGGGGGACGGTTCCCCCCTTCTTCCTCGACCTTTTTCTTAGACCGTCTTAGTTTTCACCCTTTTTTACTTTTTTCCTCTTGTCCCCCCTCGACGCAAAGTCTTTTTGAGGGACTGAGAGTCCGTTGGCACGATACGGCCCCCTTCTTTCTGGGAAGCCCCGATCCCCAGTTCACTTTTTATCACGGGCTTTCCGGTATGGATGTCCCCCAGCCACGTGCGACAGATTTGGACCGCTGAGAAAGTTTTTGCTTTCCCCGACACACAGTATACTTCCCCTTTCGATTTCCCCCTTTTTACGGGGACGCCCAAACCTTCTTGGTCCTTGCCCTGATATTATCCTCTTCCTTCCAAGTTGTGTTTTGTGTTGAGCCCCTCTGTCAGGGACAAGTTTTTTTCTCAGGAGAGTTGACGTACGCAGCATTTTTAACGTGTTGCTTGCCTTCTCGTTTTTTTTTTTTGGGATCGGTTGCGCCAGCTGCTTCTCCTTGTGCCATCCATGGATTCTGGACAGGCGTTCTTCTCCCAAAGTACCTGTTGATGAGGGGTTCCTCCAAGGAACCTTTTATTCGTGAGCACGCCGCTCACTTCTTCCCTGTAAAGTCAAGTGAAGGATTCCCTTTTTTTTTCGTGGGGAAGTCCGTCGGTTTTTCCCAAAACCTTGTGCTGGTTTTAGCGGATACGTAACGAAAGGGCCCCCCCCTTTTTTTTTTTCCTCAGTAAGGAAACCCCCCCCCCCTTGCTTTTCCCCCCCCCCCATGAAGCGATCCTCCCTTTTTTTGGGCCCCCCTTTGGGGGACCCCGGGTCATGTAGGGTTTTTTTTCGTGGTCCAATGGTGGAACGGGTTTCCCTGGCTGTTCAGAGGTTTCCCACATTCTCGTTTGCCCCACCGTAAGTAAGAACTCTGCTCCCTTGCATCGCGAGGCAATTTTCTAGTCTGGGTCACTTATTTGCGACAAGGGTTGATTCCTGCCTCCCCAAAAAAAGTTGGTGGCGTCATCTTTTCCCCCATTCGTGGAGTTCCTTTCCCCCCTTAGTGAAGTCAGTGTACCCCCTGTTTCCCCCCAGCGACTTGTTCCCTGTCCTCGCGGCGCCAGGTAATACTTTGCTGACCCGACTTTTAGGGCCTAAAAACCGCCCCGACTTTTTTCCCCGAAACAGTGGGTCCTCCCCCCTCCCCCTGTGGTCGGGACACACACCCTCTACATGTTTGTCCCTTTCTCTTGCATGAAATCTTTCTGAGGGAACGTCCATCCAGCCGGACGGTGGCGGCATCTTTTTCTTCGTATGTCCCTCCCCCTTCCCCTCTCTCCCTGAGATGGCCGATGGGGGCGAACCCCTCAGGACCTGTTCTTTTTTTTTTTTTACTTTCGCCTCCCATCCTCTTGAAACCACCCCCCCCCCACATCATTTGCTACAAGGCCGTTGGCTGGGAACCCTTTTTTTCGCCCCCCCTTCTTTTTTGTCCAAACCGGTGAAGTTCTCCCTGCCCGTGTATCCAACGCCCGTCGTCCTGTCTGCGGTTAACCCTTAAGTTTGGTAGGTTCCTTTTTTTTTCCCCCCTTTGGGACGATGCCGCGAGGCGTTTTGTCCCCCCCTTCCCGTGGTTCAGTATTCCCCCCACCTTTTCCGTCCGACGTTAGAGTGTTCGAAGGTGCCGGGTTTTGCTCCCGCCGTTGAATATGAACGGTTTTTCTTTTTTCATTGAGAATTTGATCCTTTCCCCCCTCTCATAACACCCTTGTGTGTGCTCAGTGGCGGGCTTTTCGGCCTTTTGGGAGAGGTTTTTTTTTTTTTGAGCAAGCCCTTTTTTTTTTTTTTTAAATTGACGCGGCGGTTTGCACACGGTGTTGGGTGACCGTGCGACGACTCATCCTTCCTGCGGGGTCGAACCGCAGCGTAAGAGCGATTTTTTCAAACGGACTTTTTGGTTTTGTTTTGGCGATTCTGGCGGCGCTCGTTTTTTTCAATGACGTTTCCCCATCCCTTTTTCCCCCTGTGTCTATAAAGTTGTTTAGCAGCCCCCCTCCTGCGTACTGTCCCCTTTCCTTGTTTCGACCTTAACAGATTTTGTTTTTTAACCATTCCGCCTTCTTTGAACCTGGAGGAGTTCTCCCACCGTGTCGAAGGCCCCTTTTTTTCCCGTATTCCCCCCCCCCAGTGAGAACCACCCGTCCCCCCGCCTTTCACGGACCCCCCCCCCCGCCCGGATATGGGTCTTTTCCCCAAACGTCTACTTTTTTTTTCCCCTCAGTTTCGTTTCCTGTGGGCTTCCTTTTTTCTCGAAGGTTTGGGAGGCAAAATCCGGTCTGACTTTGATTTTTATGTGTACCCTTCCATATAGGTAACCGATTCAGTGGCATTAGTTGCGTTGAGGTTTTACCGGTTTTTTTTTGGACCCCCTCTTTTACTCGGACGATAGGTGGGTTGCTCTTCTCCTTTTAAACTTTCCCTCCGAACGGGCCCTTTGAACCCAGCTTTTTTTTCGTTTTCCAACAATTTTAAGCGATCTGACGACAGTAGATTTTTTTTTCTTTCTCGGAGATAGCGCCTATTCGTTTCCATGGGCCTTTTCCCCCAGTGTTTTGTTTTCGGAGGTCCCCTGTCCACCCCTCTCCTATTCAGTTGTGAGAGTTTTCAGAGAATAGTACGGGCCTTTCGTAGACCCCCCCCTTTTCAAAGGGGGCCTTGTTCTTTTCTAGGTCGTGTCATCCCACAGAAACTTGTTTTTTTGAGTCACCCACCCCCTGTTTTTCTCTTTCTGCGTCATGGTCTCGCCCCCCCCGACACCCCCCCTCCCCCCCCAGACTTTCCAGGGAAGTCCCTTACAAAAGCCCAGGTACCGATACCCCCCCCATCACACAAATTTGAATTTCTTCCTCGAGCCCACGACCCCGGACCTGTCCTTTCATATCACTCAAGCCTTCCTTTTGCTTTCACCGGTCCCAATTGTTTCTACCAATCGTCGTCCTCCGAGTTTTTTTTTTGCTCCTTCCCCCAACCACGTTTTCTGGCGGAGCTCGGCGGCGCATAGTCCCCCCCCCTTTAGGAACCCCCCCCCCTGACCTTTCAGACGACCTGTTTTTCTGCTCAGACTGCCTGTGTGTCTTTTCTTTTAATGTTTCAAATCTTTGGCCACTGAAACTGGATATCCGTCTCCAGACAGGGGCCTGAAAGTTTTCCCCCCGCGGTTTTTTGATTTTACTTTTTTTTTGAGAAGTTCTTTTTTGAAGGTATGAGCCTGTGCTTCTTCCCGAATAGGACAGCTATAATGGCGGAATAGAGGGGGCCCCTTTTCCCCCAGAGCGGTCAATGGTGCGCGCCCGTTAAGTTTTTTATGATTTCCCTCCTTTCTACTAGAGATTCTTCCAACATTTCTCCTTCCGAGGATGAAGGGGTGTTTGGGGTTTCCCCGTTGTGCCAGATGCTTCCGGGGCACACTTGTAGGGACCTTCCGTGGTTGGGACCGCCCCCCCCTTTTGGGGTCCCCTTTTTCCCCCCCTCTCTGCGCCCCCTGTCCCGCCGAAATTTCAGGGAACCGGGGGTGGTTGTTTTGATTTTGGTTCCTCCCCCCCATTGCTCCCTGGACCGATCAACTTAATGGTTGACAGCCCCCCTTCCCCAAAACTTGGTTTTTTTTTGATCGAGGGAGGCATTCCAGAGCTTCCGTTTTCGCCCCTACAGAGCATGCTTTTAATCGAGCCTTGACCGTGAATCTCCTTCCTTTTCTTGTACGGCCGAGTTCCTTTGGTGTCATAGATTGTAACCTTTTTTTAAAACAAAGAATATTTTTTTCCTGTCCAACCCCCCCCTTGTATCCGGGGCTCCTTTTTTCCTCCATTTCCCCCTTTTTTTCCCCCGGGAGCTTATTTCGATTTGTTTTTTTTTTTTTTTTTCCACACCGACTTTCCTGTTTTCCTTGGTACTCTGGGGTGATTTTTTGATTCTCTTGTAAAGGTTTGATATCCCTAGGTTTGGATCCCCCCCGATAGAGGATCCCCTACCCCCCCCTCCAAGGATCTGTTCCTGATCCGATGACGGCACGTCTTCCAGTGGGTCCGGTGTCACGCCCCCTCTTTTTTTCCCCCGTTTGAAGGAGGCGCCCCCCGGATGCCAAGCCACTATCCTTTCCCCCTGCTGCGTCACCTTTTTCTTCCCTCCCCTTAGACACCGAGAACGGTCCCCCCCCCTCTGCCCGCTCTTTGTCGGGACGGCCGGTTGAGGATTGCTTGGACATTGTTGATATCTCTATGTTTACCCCCCCTTTTGTGTTTTCTCCCTCTTCCCCCCCTATGTTTCCCGGACACGGTCTTCCCCTTTTAAGGCTCGACCTTAGAGGTTAGTCCCCTTTTTGGCCTTTATATCGTTGTAGGACGCCCCCCAGATGCTTGCAGCGTGGTGATTCATTTTCTTCTCAGAAGCCGGACCCCTTTCCCCTTTGGATCGGGGTGGGCGTTCCCCCCCCAATGCCTTCCCAAGTTTTTTGATTTCAGTGAGGAAGATTCACCCGAAAGGGCTCGGCTTGGGACGATTTCTTTTTTTTTTTGGTAACCCCCTCTTTTCTTTTCTCTATTTATAGCTCGTAAGACCTTTTCAAAATGAGACGCCGTGCCAACTTTTTGCCCTCTTTCTGAACCATCTAAGCAGTTCCTTTTGACCCCAAACAGGGGTAATGTGTTCGGTTTCTAACCATTCTTTTCACTTTGTCTGCCCCTTATCTTTCTCTATTACCTTTAAACAATAGGTTCCGTAGAACCCTTTTTGCCCCCCCTTTTCTGCCTCCCGCACTTCGGCAGAGTTTCGCCCTCCCTCGTCTCAGTTGCCCGCTGTAGGTGGGATGATCTCGGTCGACCCCCCCCCTGTTTGAACGTATCGATTTCCCATTTTTTTTTTTTTTTTGAGTGTCCAGGATTTTAACACGGGCGAGGGATTCTCCCCAGCCGGCCTGATGAGGTCCGGAGGGAATGTGAGCTCCGTTTTCCCTTTTTTTTTTTTGTTGCCCAGGCCCTTGAGGCGCAAACTTTTTACTTCCCCAGGTGCCCGACGGTGAAAACCCCGCTTTGGGTGTAAAAAAGCGGGCCATTTTTCAAAGTGGGCCCCCCCCCCCTTCCTCCCTTTTTTTTTTGCTCCCGAATCGTGGGGAATGTTCCCCCCCCATCCGGGACTTTGCGCCCCACCCCCTGTGGACGGGTTTTTTTTTTTTTTTTTTTTTTTTGGGTCTCTTCCCCTTTTTTTTACAGGCGATGCCCCCCCTCCCTTGAAGCGTCCCGATGGAGTCAAAGTCAAGTTTTTCGCATTACGGGTCAATCCCCCCTTGGCGCGACTTGATCCTTTTTTTCCTTGTCAAAGTTGCCGGTTTTAGCCCCCTGGCTTTTGATCTTTTGGAACCTCGGTGATTTTCCGTCAGTGCACACCCCCCCCCCCCACGACACCCCTCTTTTTTTCTTACAAGGTCGCGTTCACTCTTCGAGTTTGGTTCGAATTCCGAGCCGCGGAGTCCCTTGGCCCCCCAGAGACTTGGTTTTCAGATCCCAAGTAGGTTTTTTTTTCCTTTTTGAATGATTTAGTCTTTTGGTTGACAGGTGCCGGTTTTTTTTCTGGGCGACTGTTTCATATGTCCTTTTTTTCCCTTAGGTTTCGACTCTTTGATAGGCGAGGATTCCATGTGTCGGTTTCCCCTCTCGGTGGTGGCTCCAATCAGGCGCCCTGTTGGTGTCAAGTCTTTTCCTTCTTTTTTATGGCCGCTCGCCTGCTTTTTGTTTCGCCTCCACGGTTTCGTCTGCGGCTACTATTTACACCCAGAAGGCGGGGGTTTTTTTTTTCCCCTGGCCCTTTTTCCTTACTTTGTTAGGCCTAATTCCCCCCCCCTTTCTTGAGCACAAGATCGTGTTTTTTCTTCTGGGTTTTTGTCGCTCTGGTTTTTTCACAAAAACCTTGTTTCCGGGCATCTGAGCCCCCTCTCCTTTTTTTGACGGAGAGCTTCCCAAATCCCTTCTTTTTTCCTTGTGAAGTGTTTTAATCCACGCACGGCTCTTGGACCCGTTGCAGAAATGGCCACCTTTTAATTTCGTTTCCCTCCCTTGCTTGTTATCTGCTCCCCCACTATGTTCGACAAGTGCCGCCGTAAAAATATTCATACCTCCCCCATGATTCTCCCGTGGCGCCCAATTATTGCTTTCCAGACACCGTTTTTGTGGAATCCTGTCCGAGCCCTTTGTTTCTCGTATATCAGGGGCCTTAGTGTATCTCGATTTTACCCCCGGGCGGTCCTCAACCGGTCGGACAGCCGCGGCCGGTGGAGGACACTTCCCTTCGGTTCCCCGTGGTATTTGTCTCATCTTCCTTTTGGGGGTTTCGGGGGAGCTGTGTCCAACAAAGGGGTGTTTGCAGTCTTTTCCTCCCTTTTTTTATTTAAGAGGAGTTGTTGTCTTCTTGTCTCGGTCTCCCTTTCTTATTGCTCCCTTCCCCGTTGTGGGGTCGTGGAGCCCCTCTACCTCTTGAAAAGATAAGTGTTTTTTTTTTCCTTTTTTCAGCCTTCCTCTTTCGTGTGCAGTTCTACACCCCCCCCCTTGGCACGTTCAATTTTGATCCCGGTCTTTTTTCCTTCGAAAGGATGCTGAAACCCGCTGCTTTTGACAAAGCTTGCTTAGGACTCCCCTTGCCAGATTTTGCAAGTGTCCCCCTCCCCAGACATTCCCCCCCCCCTATCGTGGTTCTTCCGTACATTTTCTTTTGAAACTCCGCGACCCCGGTCCACCGATGCATCCCCCCCCTCGGGCTCAACGGACGTTCTCCACCGTCTCTTTCTCCTCCACAGTGGTTGGATCTTACAACCAAGTTCGTCGGCGGGCCCCAATTAGAGGATTTTAGTGGCCTGACCCCATGTTTTTTCACTACGGTCACGCCAAACCCCTAGAAAATTTCTGTCCTTCTTTCCTTTGCTAGTTCCTCTCCCCCCTAGGTTTTACTGACCCAGGGGACAGTCCTTCTAAGGAAACACTTCTTAAAGTGGGCGTCCTTTCCTCAAGACTTTTTTCTTAAGTGGTTTTTCGGACGTCTTCTCTCCTCCTGCTTTGATTGATGTTCGGCCTCCCTTCCTCTCGGAGGACGAATTCTTTTTCGTTTGAAGTCCCTCTTTCCCCCCCCGCGATGGACCTTTTTTTTGGATTTCCCCCTCCCGACCGAATCTTTTGAACAATCTCCGATGCTGCAATTTTTTTTTTTTTTTTTGTGATCTTCCTTTTTTGTCCGGCCGTTCTGTGCGTAGGTCCTGTAGGCGGGCCCGGTGTTGAGAACCACGAAAAGTAGGGTCCTTGTTGTAATGGGCGCGGTTACCCTTTCCCTGGAAACCCCTCGTCGACCCTGAGGTCCTCTCTCAACATTTGTTGAGCCTTGACCCATTGAACCCACTGGTGCCCTTTTAGTAACAAAACCTTTTTTGGGGCTGCTGCGAGCACCCAGAGCTCAAGGGGCGGGCCCCTTTTTAGGAAGGCCTCTTTCTCTTTGCGTGTTTTTTTTTGGTGACTTTACTCTAATTTGGTATTTCCTAGCCGGACTGCTGCCGAGGGGCGGTATTTTTTCACAAGGGGGGACTTGTCACCCCCACAGGTAAACATGTCTTCACCGTCTCCCTTTCACTCAATGGGAACATTGGGTGCACGGATCGCTTATGGCGCAATCTGTTAGGGTGCCAGGTAGCTAACTGGGTCGGGGAAGATGCTTCTTTTTTTTTTTCTTTGCTCGCATCCTTTCTTTCACGAGGCAGCTCTCTTCGCCAACCTTTAGTGATGTTTCTTTGATACTTTATGAGGGACTTTCAGAAACTGCTTCTTGGTGAGGGATGTCCCCTCCCCCTCTACCAGGGAACGGTGCAATTTAACCCTTTCGATTTATGGATGCACCTCCCTCACCCTCTGTTGGAGGCCCGACGGAGATATCGTTCCTCCCCGCCCCCCCTTAATTGAAATCACCGAGTTTCTTTTTGACCCGGCGCCTGCCTTTGGACAATTTTTGCCGGCTTAGCTGCAAATAGTTTATTTCTATCTTCTCCTTTCCCTGTGTGAGAGGATGAGTTCCATTTTTTTTCTTTCCTGTTTTATAAGGTTTTTTTCCTTCCCCTCATTTTTTTTGTTCGACCTATTTAGGTACCTTTTCGTTTTTTCTACGGTTGTGCGCAGTCTTTTCTTTCTGCAGCGTGGATGCTATCCCAGTCGGCCCTCCGCTCTTACTTAAAAGGTTACTGTTTTGGGACCTGGTTCCCTCCCTCTTTTGACTTTCTGCAGTTTTGACTTTCTTATTCCCCAGTCCAAGTCCAAATCTCTTTCTTAGGTGATTGATGCTGCCGGTTTTGACCCCCCTTTTTGAACCGTCGAGCTCGTCGTCAGCCCCCCGATTGAGCCCTTCCCAACGTGAGCAAGGCATCGACCTTACCCCCACAGGGTAATTCGGCAGCCACACAAGTCCGGTTTGGTACGGGGTGGCCCCCTTTTTTTTCCAGATTCCCGCAACTTTTACGTTTTGCTGTAGAAATAACGGCAGAGATGTAATTTTTCCCAACGCCTTTTTATCTTTTTTCAGCCTTTTCTTTCGTAGCCCACCGGATCATGTCTCTCCTCACAAAGTTTTGGACCTATCGCTGGACACCCGTAGTGGAGAGCCCTGTCCCCGGCCAGATCGTTTTTGACCCTAGTTCGACTTACGGGGGTTCGTTTCTTGAGCGCTCAACGTGGTCCCCCCAGACCAAGGAAATTGGGGACATCCGCCTCCTCTTTTTTTTACCGACTGAGCCATGTCGTGTTCACCACTCCCTCTCAAGAGACATGCATCATTTGCCCGAGTGCAGAAAGCTAATTTTCCCTTTTTTAAGTAGTCAGTCCTCCTTTTCCTGTTGGCGGCCCTCCCCGCTCTGCTACCCGTTTCCGTAGATGAATCCCCGTATCTAGCGTGATTGCGAAAAGACCCCAGTTTGGAAGTTTCTTTTCCTCCCCCCTCAATTCCACGGACGATCTTGTCTTTTGCGTACTTACCGGGTCTTCGCTGGATGTGAACGCATTTTCGTCCCAGTGTTCTTTGGAACAAGGTGATTCTCCTTAGTCACCTTACCCAGATTTTTTCTAAAAGTCAGTGGGTTAGTCATTAGGTACTTGAGCACTTTTTTTTTTTTCCCCGTTCCTCTTTTTTCGTCCTTGAAGGAACTACCTGGTTACTGGTCCAAAACCGTTATGAGCGGTATGGGCCCTGTTTCAGTTTCCTTGTTTTTTGAGGAGCTTCTGTGATTTATCTTTCCGTGTAATTGTATTTTTTTTTTTTTTCGCGGGTTTGTTCGGATTTTTATCACGTTTTTTTTTTCTTAGGCTTTCAGGCGGGTGCTATTGTAGTTCCCCGAGCCAAGGCTCGCCCCTTTGGCGTCCTTTTTCCACTTTTCTTGGGTTTGACTTTCCTGCGTCGGATCATACCTTTCCCCGCGCTTTTTCGATGCAGCACTAGTAGTTCATATCGTCTCCCCCCCCAGGATCGGGACTCGATTCTGAGGAGACCCTTTTTTTTCCCCCCAAAATTCTTTCAACCATCCTGATGACGCCGTAGCATCATCCCCCCTTTTCGGAGGCTTTTTTTGAGACCTAAAGACTTTGTTAAAGAACAAGGTCCTATCCTCCTCCGTTAAGTGTAGCCCCAACGGGTTCGTCTTTCAGTGCTTTGACGACGGTAGGAACACGTCCCCCCTAAGTACCGTAATAAACATTCTTATCGACATCCTTACATTGAGGCGGGGTCTACACCTTATCTTTTACAATAACCATAAGGTTTTTTTGTTGATTTTTTTCTAGACTTCTCATTCGTTCTGTTCCCTCCTGCCTATTAAGGGCTTTGTCTTTGATAGCTGTTCCCAGGTCTCGTTTTTCCCTTTTTTAATGCCGGACAGCGCAAATACGTAAGTTGGAGAAAATCCGTTTTCCTGTATCCTTTTAGTCTGTATACTTTCCCCCCTCTCCTTTCTCTTTTTCCACAAGGGTCCATCCTCGACGCATCTTGAGCCCTAGGAGCCTTCGCAGTTGATGGGCCTGACTTCCAGTTGTTTTGTTCCCTATGCGAGGAAATTCTTCATGACCACCGATAAGTTGATATTTGTTCCCACTTACGTCAGCTTCAGTTTCCACAAGACAAGTCCCCTTCTATTTTTCCTATTTCGCACTGTTCAACCCCCGAAAAGGGGTCGTAACCCGTCTCCCTTCTTCTTTACTCTGGCTTCCGTTACCCCCAAACGAATGGACTGCTACTGGTCCAAAAAGAGTACCCCCCCAAACGTTTTTGATTCCTCCTTCTCCCCTCTGACCTCACCCGCCTGATTATCTTCACACGGACGTTCAACCGCCCATTTCTTTCCCCCCCCACCCCGCTTTTACGTGTTTTCCCCCAGTTTTCTTCCTGACCCCCCCGTCTGGCGTCACGGAACACAACCCCCTTCTTTTTCCGGCTAGGTCCCTTTATAAAAGACTAATACCCACTGCGTACCCCCCTCCCATACTTCGGGCCCGTGCGTGTCATGAGCTCGCTGCAAACTGAACGGTATTTTATGACTTTTCCTCCCCTTTTTACCCGGTCGCGCTTCTTACACAGACGTTTTCTCCCGTGTAGTGTTTGAGAATAGGACCCCTCCCCTCCCAGATTTGTTTTCCCTCTTGACTCCTTATTCATCGCCGGATTATTCCAAGAGCTACGCTTCAAGAAAATCCGGTTCAGGAATCAATCTCCTTCGCTTTGAAAACACTCTGATGTTCAAGTAGCGGAGTCTGTTGTTTTCTTTTTCAAGAGGGAGGGTTCTTTCAACAAGGAGATTTTCTTCTTGGTGAAAATTACAGGTTTTCCAAGTGCACGAGTCCTTGGCTATCCCCTGCAGGGAAAATATGGTTCAGAGGGGGGAGGAAAGAGGGTTTTTTATGGTTTGGTTCTTTAGTATTATCCCACCCTGTTGTCCCCTTTCACCCCCCCCCGGAATTGTTTGCCCAGCCCCGTAACCAACTCTTGTGGTCGCGTCCTAGATCAAAAGTTCGGCTCCTTGTTCTACCCAGCGCCGCGTTCCGTTGTTCGGTCTTTGACTTGCGAGGATTTTCCCTGAGGATGACGTTAATTTCCGTCCTTCCTGTTTGTTGGTCGTTTGTTGCAACAGCCGTATTTGTCACGATTTGAAACCCGGTCACCTGACCTTTCTCTTTAACTAAATGAAATTTGGTTCCTCTTTTTGAGTTCTCCGATTTCGAACTGTTCAGTTTCTCTCTGGTGGAATGGGGTGTGGATCCGTCCCCTTCTAGATAGTATCATGCTTTTTGTTGCGGCTTTCCCCTTCCGACCCGGTCTCTTCTCTGATCTCAGAAAGATAATGTTTTGACAGCCCCTCCCCAAGTTCCCCCTTTTTTTGAAGGATCAGATTTTTTTCTTGTCCTGCAGCCCCCGTCTCCCTCATCTCCTAATGACGACTTTCCCCAAGAGGACAGGAAAAAATACCACCCTGATTTCGGGGTCCTAAGAAGTCTACGCCTTTTCCCACCCTTCCTAATCTTTCCTTTCCTTTACTTGGTGATCTAGTCCTCCACTTTTCCGGAGAGTTGAGGGTAAGACTGCAGATAATGTTTACTTCTAGGTTTCCCTCCTTTACGGTTCTCCGGTCTTTTCCTTCAAGTTCCCCTGCCTCAAGCATCTCATTAAACTTGGTCTCTGGGCAGCCCAGTGATCGTGCGAAGATCATCCTAACCAACTATTTCTTTAGTATTGAAATTCGAGATTTACCACAGTCGCGTATTCCTCTGCCTTCCTATTTCAAACTGAGAAGTTACCACCCTCAATCGGGCAGCCAAATAATTCGATGATCACAAATTTTTTTACATTTTTCTCCTTTTTAGACCCTTCTCAGGTTGACCCTTCACCTTTTCCTGATGATGTTCCCAGATGCTAACCCCGGCCCGAGCAGAAGCCCTTCTTGTTAAGGATTTTCTCCTATTTCCACCGACCTTCTCGACGGGACTTGTTCCTGCCCCAGGCATATGATATTCTTTGCTTTGTTCCTTTATTTCCTCTGGAAATGTTCTGAGTCCCATTCATTTCTCCGATTAACTTGTTTCGACACTTTTCGGCTTTTGTAGAGCTAAGTTTGGCAGTCCTTGCCCCACGGGACTGGATCCCAAAACTCGCTTTAGTTTAAGAAGGTCGCCCTTTTTTCTTTCACCACCCGGGCGTGGTCCCCCCAGTGAAGTATCAGCCATCTCTTTCTAGGAAGTAGTACCATTTCCTCGAGGCATCTTTCCTCTGACTCTTTCTACCTTGACCTCCCTCCTTTACTTCCTCTGCGATGGACCACAAGTTCCGGTCTAAGTAGAAATAAACTTACTCCGATTCTCCTCCCCCCCCTACAAGGGAAATTTTGGCCCTTTTCCTTGATTTTCCCTAATGGTGACCTATTTAGAATGGACCAGAACCGAAAAGATTTAATTGTTTCTATCTTCGCCTCCTGGCTCGTTTCTTTTTCGCAACTGTTGAACACTTTGAGGGTTTTCCTTGAAAGTGGTTTAGGTATCCCCCCCCTTCTTAAGAGGACTATAAAGGTTGACCCCTGTGGAGCCGTTAAGGGTTGTTGTGTGTGTTTCTTGTGTTTTTTTTTTTTTTGTTTTTATCTTCTTCATTCCGTGCGGGTAAGGGGTCGGCTTTAGATAGTATATCACGTTTTGTGTTTTTTTCTTCTTTCGTGGTACTTTCTTTACTAGGCGAGTGTTTATCGAAAGCTGTCAAGAAGGCTCTTTTCTCCCACCTCCAACTTTTTTGTTTTTGGATCACCTTCCCGTTAATAAACCAGGAAGGATGGGGTTTTTCTCAACCCTTTCACAGGCTCTGACTATACCCCCCTCTTGAAATCGGAGCTATCTTTTTTACTTGGTGTTAAAAAACAAGGTCTTTCAAGTCCATCCTTTGCCCCTCACGTGCCGGATGTACAAATATGGTACTGAGCTTGCTTTTGGAAGACGAAGCTGGTTCAGGAAGTCAATTGACCCAAGGCCTTCTTTTTTCAGAACATTTTTATCGTCGACATTGGTCTCGTCAGGAAAGAGAAGCGAAATCCCATATCCTTTCCCCCCTTTGATGAGAGTTTTTTTTTTCCCAAATCTCTCTTTTTACTTCCCTTTTTTCCTTCCCAGCAGAGTTCGGTACCACTTCTCTCCGGCATGATTCTTCATGTGAGCATAGTAACCGGGCGGAAACCACAAACTTAGATAGATAGGTGGGAGTTGCCTCTCCCTTGTGTCACCGATTTCTAGGGTCCCCCCCCCCCTAAATTTTTAGTCAACCCCTCCCATTGACAAGTAGACAGAGAATTTTTTTGAGCCACAGTCGCCCCTTCCTGCAGACTAGGAGGGCAGGACCCCTTTTCTCTTCTCCCCAGAACCTATTTCCTTTCTCCCTAGGTGCGCTCTCGTTTTTCGACCCTTAGCTGATTGGGCCATACCCCCGGTGTTTCCTTTGAGGTTGCCCCCAGTTCTTTCCTATTCGTTTGCGAGCTTTCCTGCTCCGAAGCTGCAGTTTCTCCCAAAAGCCTTCTGATGACACCGCGGTTTTCCCACGTCCCCCCTTTCGCGACCCTTTGAGGCAGCGTTTTCCAGTTCCCCCCCACACCTCCCTTTTTACTCACGCCGGAAACTCCGTCCTAATTGTCCTTTCTTTAGAAACTCCCCTCCCTGGCATGATTGAATATCAAAAACCCTTCCTGCCCTTCACCTGTCGAAAACTTTCGTTTTCCGCTACGAGGTTTTGGGGTTTTGATCCCTTCAAACGTTGGGTTGCCGGACACCCTTTCGCGTCATTTTCCCCTTTTTTTTTCCCCGGACCCACGGTGACAGAACATACCGCCCTTACCTGTTTCTGGGGTCCCCCTTTTTTTTTTTTTTTTTTTTTTTGTCATTTCCGATCCCCCGAGGGTTTTGCCCAGGCCAGGGTTTCCTTCCCTCACTTCCCCAAGACCACCGGGTTCCGGTTTAGAGCTTGACTCCCCCAAGGCGCCCAAGGTTTCTTTCTCCCCCCTTAAGGTCGAGAAGCCCCCTTGTTCGACACACGGCCCGCTATCTGGCTTTGTCCTGGACCCGGGGCGATCTCTAACGTGTCCCCTTTGCCTTTTTTACCGTAAATGTGCTGTGGCCCCCTTCCTTCGACGAGGTGGGGAGCACCCATCGGCTGTTCGTTCCGAATGCCATTTTCCTTTTTTGGTTTTGACCCCCTCCGGCGGAGATTTAAGGAGTGAGCCCTCCTTGTTCTTTCCCGGTCCCTTTTCCCTTTTTTTTTTTTTTGCACGAGTCCCTTGTTTTGTTCAAGATAAAGACCTTCCGACCAGTAAGAGTGAAGTTACCCCTTTTTTTTTTTTTTCGTTCCCCCTTGTTCTTCTTGGTCCCGCTCCAAAAGAATGGTTTCCACATCCCGTTTCCAAAACTTTTTTAGCGCTCTAGCAATCTCCTTTTTGCCCCAACAGTAGCAGCGTTGCCTCTTTTTCCCTCTTTGGAGCTGCCCCCTCTAATGGAGTTTGTCGTTGTGGCTACCCTTTTTGGTCGGCCCGTCTTCCGACTGGTACTGGTAACTACTTAAAGCCTCTTCCACTTTACACATGATTCCCTTTTCTACCCTTTAACATTTTTTGTTCATGTTTTTTTTTTTTTTTCGGGGTTTGGGTTTTTTTCGATTTCCCTGGTGTGGCACTGCTCCTTTTTAATGTGTCCTTCCCCCGTCGGATCAGAACTTCTTTCAGTCGGTTTCAAATCTGGATTACGGCGGCCTCCCCTCAAAGGATAGTGCTTTTACTTCGAGCTTCTTGCTTGTTCCGTCGTTATTTCACGTTGGATGGAGTCTTTTGCCATCCTTTTTCCCCTTTAAAGGTTTCCTTATCTTTCCTTCTCCTGGATCCCCTGCAGACCCTCCCCCTTAAGGCTGCAGCCAAACACGAGAAAGACCACGACTCGCTTGCCTCGACTTCTTGATTTTGAATTCTTTTTCCTAGTAATATATAATTTTTAATTCCTCCCAGTTGGTTTTCAGTTTCAGAGATCCTTCTCTCCAGATGATTTGCACATTTTATTTTTGTCTCTAGAGTTGAGTCCCTTGCAGAGCCCTGTTTCTTTCTTCTGTACTTATCCGTGGGCGGAATCTTGGTGTCCTTTTCCCCACTCAAGCGTTCTTGTCCATTCTCTTCAGAAGCATGAAAGTTTTCCCAAAGTTCTGTTGGCACTTAAAGAAGCCCCTGGTATACTCTTCCTCGCTCTAGATACCAGTCCCCCCGAGGATTGATTAGTCTTTCCTCTTGGCTGCTTTTCAGGTGACACCTTTTCAGAGGGAAGAAGTTTCTCTTTTCCCCCTGGGCGATCACTGCCCCAATTAGTTCGCACCAATCATCTCGTGAACCCATGTATGTAGTTTCCCTTGAGGACACCACTGGACTGTGAGGGTTGAAATAGTTTTTTTTGCTTAAATAGTAACCAAATCTCTTCAATTCCAGGGGGGAAATATCCAAGTGATTTGAGATTTTCCCACGGGCGGTCCCCTATGACCGGAGGGAGAGGTCCTTGGTCTTCGGCCCGTTTTGTGCTCTGGATGATTCTTTTTTTCCCCCCCGGTGGTGGAGTCCCTCCAAAACCCGTTCGTCGTCGGTTGTACCAGGCCACACAGGTGCGTGGTCTTTTCACCAGCCGGGGCGACACGTTTGTGGTCTGAGGCCCCGTTTCCCGGCCCTTCCTAGTGCTGCACTGTTGGATGGTTCCAACGCGCCCCTCCCCCTGGTTCCCCCCTCGCGTCGGGACTTCTTTTTTTTCCCCACCCAAACGTTTTGGACCCCAGCGACCCTTGAAAGATAGCGGATGGGCTCCAGTGCTCTTAAGTCTTCCTGACCTGGGACGTTCCCTTTCTTCCCCCCTGGGGGCGTGAAAGGAGAGTTTTCCCCCGCTCTGGGCATCAGTATCGGCGGGAGATTTGGCTCTGACCTTTTGCAGGACGGTAGCGCCTTCGCCCTCCACTGGCTCTCGATTCAGCCTTGCGTGGACCGGGCCCCTTTCTGGTGGCTGAAAGTATGGAGACCCCGGTCCAGTTTGCACCGCGTTGTCGCATGTCCCAGCACCCTAACCAGTCGAACAGTTTGAGGTCCCCTTTCCCTTCCCTCCTGGGGAGTGGTTAGAACAGTGTTTTAAGATGCCGGCCTGAGGTTTCTGTTCCCCCCGAAAGGGACGTGGCCGAAAAT
>Ga0179591_1421675_pt1 | contig 19732 bp, 16 predicted proteins | sample CZOMad2_1_08_16f_FD_182891 | JGI IMG/M metagenome (GOLD analysis project Ga0179591, IMG submission 182891) | Vadose zone soil fungal communities from Angelo Coast Range Reserve, California, USA - CZOMad2_1_08_16fungal (PacBio error correction) | ecosystem: Environmental > Terrestrial > Soil >... | reverse complement strand
TTTTCACACGATAAGCCAGATCAAACTCCATCAACCAATCACCCCCTTCGTGAAAGGAGTTTTTCCATTTTTTACTTGGTATGGCAAGGACGATATCGTTGCGTTTTTCAATCGTTCCGCGTTGACTTTTCCAACGAATTGCGTTCCGCCGCTTTTTACAAGCTTCGATCTCCGTCTTTGTCACGGGATAGAGTGTTTGGCGGTTTGAGTGGCGCTAGATCCAGGTGTTGGTCCCCCTTCTCGCCAAGTGCGCCTTTTGGCGAAAAGTTCCTCCTTCCCCCGCGTTCTCCTTTGGTCTCGGCGATGGCACTCTCTTCTATTTTTCCCTTCCCAGGGGAAATTTTTTTCCCCCAGCGTCCGCATTAAACAACCTCAGCGCTCCCCCCATCCACCTCTATTCGGCCAGCGGTATTCGGCCGGCGTATATGTCGTCTCCCCCGCATGAACCTCTCTAATGGGTTTCTCCAAAGAAAGACAGATTCTCGGAGGGATTTCCTCGCATAGTCAAACAACCTCCCATTACTCCTAATCGATTATCCGCTTCGGTAGGCTTGCGGGCAAATCCCCTCCTACACGGATCCCGTTTTCTCTTTGCCATTTAGAGAAGGGTATAGTGATTAGTTCCTTTTGTAAATGTCTTTCAGCGTGGTGTTCTTCCCTGTAAGCTCCAGCCTCCTAGGAACGTGAGATACAGAGCTGACCGGCGGTCCTCTTACCTCAAACGCCGTTACATCTCCAATGGCAAGAGACGAAGGACCCCTCTTCCTCGATTATCTTCTTTCAGCGGAGCGGGAATGCAGTTTGTCTTATTCCCAATCCAGAAACGCCGACATTCTTTTTCCAGCCATGCTTCAGTGAAAAGTCTCCTGGATCCTCCGCATAGTATCCCAGAAGTGGGACCGATCCTCTTCTCCGTCATCCTGTGGCAAAGGTTACTCGACATCGCAGGCATCTTGCCTCTCCCCCCGCCACTTTCATCCCCCCTGATCACCCCTTCCTTGAGGTGGTAAATGTCTGACTTCCGTAAAATCTAAGCTTCTTTAGTTGCGACCACCTTACAACAGTTCGGTCCGGTCAAGGCCGTGATGAACACAGTCGACCCAATCTCCCCTGAATAGAATTTCCTGGTTCGATCCTAGTTTCAACCTAAGGAGGAGAACTCTTCCTCCCCCTCTTTCCAAAAGATTTTCCCCCCCCCCCACCCCCCAGTTGCTTTTAATTTTTCTGCTTCAATCATTCGTTGCCTCTACGAAACCTCTCCCACAATCTCGCTGGGATTCTTCCCATGTTTCAAGAGGCAACCTTTCCCTCAAGCCCTGGCCGGGCTCACGGCCTGCCCCCCTGCGAAGCAAGTTCCACTTGTACGCCTCGCGGCCCTCTGCGGGCCGACAACCCTTTAGGATTCAGAGGCTTCCCACAAGCCGCCTAGGAGAGCTGACGGCGCCTTACACTCCTTGAATAACTTTTCTCGGATTGCCCCTTCGCCACGTCATGTGAACGCGCATGGAAATGCCCCCCCAGGATTGGCTCTCCGGCCCGTAAGGGACTTACGCGAGCTTCAACTCCCGGAGATATTTTGACACTCTCATTGGCACTATCGTGGCCTTCCCGCGTTGAAGGCCGGGACTCCTTCCACCGCTCCTCTCAAGGAGAATAATCCCCCCCCCCTCCCATGAAGGCGGATGTGGAAAGCCTTCGGTCCAAGACGCTACCCCTCTTAAACTAGGAAATGTCCCTTCTCTTTTTAGGAACCGTCTCGGTTAAGGATCGCGTCCTATAGTGCGCAGGAAGAGGACCCTTTCAAGTAGAAATCAAGGATCGGACAGCCCTTTCTGGGGCAACTTAAAAAGTAAAAGTCATTAGTTGACCCCTGGGATGAGGGACTGGAAGTAGTTCCTTATCGCTCACAATAACACAATCCCCTTGGTGGTACTTAAAGCGTCCCGGAAGATGACTCACACTCGTGTAATTTGCAATTCTGGGCTTCCCCTTCCGGACAAGAGGGTACGCCCACGAGTTTCCTGACCCTTACCACCAGGCGGATTTCCCCCCCACTGCACCTGATTCAACGGTCCCCCCCTCCAATTCACAGGGGCCGAAGTGCTTTTTTCGGGTTTCGGACCTTTTCAGGAACCTCGTGAACTATGTGAAGCAGGATTTTTCCTCCATAAGCAGTTTTCCCAGGCTGCAATGAATTTTTTTTTCCTTGTTTAGTTGAGCCGTGGCCCCGCAGCGATGCAGAAATCATTTACTCCAACGATGACGGACCTGTACCCAAGCCGAAAAAAAACTGCCCTTTTTCCCCTTGAAGTAACCTCCCTTCATACTAATATGAGATTGGTTTACTTCCCCCGGCGCAGGTTAGGTCTCTTGCCAAAGCGGCATCGCCTGCGGAGAGGCTGAAAATGATCCCTACAATTCCTATCTCGCGACTTTCTAGACTTCCAACCCCTTCTCCCAGCAAAACGCCCTTCGAGTGGATTGTTTCTCCGTGCTATTAAAACTCCGCCTCAGTGAGTTCTTTCCTTCTCTTCGGAAGAGGGAGGCGGGCGAAAGATTTACACTTTCATACCATTTTAAAAAGTCTTTTTCCCCCAAACTTCACTTCTCCTCTCCCCCCCCCCAGTATCGTGATAATTGGCTAATTTGGCATTCGATTGAGCCTGGCGGACTAACGAGGATGTGGCCTTTCAGATTCCGACGGCGCTGACGGAGAGAGGCCCCCTTGGAATGGAACGCTCTCATCTTTAAGAATAATACGTTTGAATGCCAGTGAGTAGCACCTCTTTTCCTTGATCTGAATAAGCGTTCAAGTCCCCTATAATTTTCGCTCTTCTTCTTTCTACTGGTTGCAGTTAGGGATATTCTCCTGTTCGGCGGCACACTTTGAGGCGGGAAATCCCCGTCAAGACTGCACAAGGCAGGCGACCCCCCCCCCCCTCGCTTCTCACAGACCACGATACGGGAGGAAGCGACAATCGTGCCGTTTAGGGAACCTTCGGGAGAGAAACGGCAGGTCTTTTTCCCTCATACACCTCTGTCTTTGACGAAACGAGAAGGTCGCCCCCCCACGGTCTAGTGTTGCATGTTCGCGACGAAACATGTGCCTTGCGGTCTTTCGACGTAAAACGATTCCCCCTATTGTGAAGAAAGTTAGTTTTTCTCCCCCTGAGCGAAAAGTGGGAATCCACATGAGTAGTTTACACAAGGCAAAAAGCACGCCCTTGTCTGAAGCTCTTATTTCCTCATCCTCTTCCTAGGAGCTCCTTCTTTTGCTTGGCTAGTTTTGGACATTGTTGTTCCCCTCCCCTTTTCGCCGCCCCTTTCTAAAATCACTTTAATTCACATTCATTCAAATCGGTTTTATTTCACATATTGAAGACCCTCCCTCAGGCCGCCTTTTTTTCTGCCTATATAGGTTTCAGTCGCGTTTTTCCCTGGCTTCCCATTTCACTCCCCAGCAAGGATTTTATTTTCTCTCCGCTCGCCTCCACCTGCCGTTTCTCCCCCGGTTCCTTCCGAAACGGGAGCCTTTTCTTACTTTTGAACGCGAGGATGTCGATGAGTGAAGCGAGTTCGTTTGATGGTCGCCTGCCCCCCTTTTGGTGATTGCCGTTTTCCCGGGCCGCCGAAAGTCCCTCTGACATATTCTCCCCCCTTATCCAAGTGCTGGCCGCACGTGATGGATATGGAACCGCGGAAGCTCCCGGATTAGATACGTCCAAGCGATTCTCGACGACTTTTTCCTTCCTCCGATGAGCTTTCACTTCCCAAGCGGTTAACTGCAGGGAAACATCCGGGCCTGCGACGAATTATCGTCCCGGATAGGAAACTTTTTTCCATTGCCACCTCCCCGGTAATAAGAAAGTGAGCAACGACTGACTCAAGCCCTCCCCGAGGTACGTTGAACTCCCCGTATCGGAATTCGAACTAGAGCCGTGGCCATTTTTTAGAGTTCCCTAGGCCCTCTACATGTTCCCTTCGGCAAGCGCCGCCCTCAAGCGGAGATTTCGTAATAGAACCTCCCTCTTACCCTTACGCACTGGAGCTTTTCAGGGAGAGAATCTTTTTTTTCTAGCCCTGCGGTAGGATGAGGATCCAAGCAAGTTTAAAACGTCCGCAGGGCGATCGTGCGATGGTGGAAGACATCAAACAGAGGTAGCACGACCGTCACCCTCCCTTCTTGCCCCGTCCTTCACGCATTAAGTTCTGAATGTTTTGTAAAGTTTCAAACTTCCTCATCGAGTTCGGAAGATTTTCGCAGTTTCTGTCTTCTCGTCCTCCAAGGATAACGCATACCCGTTTCACCCTTTTAAGCAGTTCTCAAACGATGATTGATTTTCCCCTCAATGATTACCACCTTCAATTAAGTTAATTGTACACCCCCGACAAGACAGAACTCTTCAAAGTTGAGAAGTATTTGACCGTGAAAATACTTTAGCCATCGCATGTGCCGGGGTACGTAGCCCCCCCCCTTTCGACACGCTCTTCCGTAAGTACATCTTCTAACCCGTTTAGCAATGTCGAGGGGGTGCTTTTATCTTCGACGGCCGCTGTCTCGCCGGAAAATGGTTAATGGAAATTTTTCCTCTTAATTGCACGACTTTGTAGGACTCCACACATGTCCCAATTAACCCGTGCCCCTTGGGACCCCAGCTCCATTAGATGCGGATTAGATTCTTAAATTTGCCGCTCTCTCGCCTGCTCGAACCTGAGATCAAGAGATCCCTTTTATCGCCCTTAGACGTCATTCCGACTCCTTCCTGACTGCCGGTTCTTCTCGTATGGCCAGCACAGCCGCCTCGGATAATTCTCTCCTTTCTTGTGCTCAGCGGTTTCACACATTCTCCTTCCCCACACGAGGACATCCTGCATTCCATTTTTTGGCCACAAAAAAGTTATCGAAGGCGGATTAAAGCCTCGGAACCTTCTTTCTCTTCTTAGGATAGTGGCCATCCCTTGGCCATGTAAGGAGCGGAGTTTCAACATGAAGTCGGAACGAAGAACTAACAGCACGATAGGAGATGTCCTTTGGATGCGAATTTCACGTCCAACCCTTCGATCCCCGTCTCTGACTTTGCAGATGTTCCCATATGGAAGGCAGAGATTATATCTCACGCTTACTGTCCTCGGAGACTCTCGGGCCTGCTCAAGAATGAGGGGACAGGCCGCGAAGAGGTCCCACGGCCGCTCCCTTTTATTAACACTGGTCCCGGTTTCCCTCGTTAGATTCCCTTGTTTTCGATCTAGAGAGAGTTGCTTCATGTCGTAGGAGTCCCTCCCCAATGAGGCTGAAGCGACATTCTTTTCCGGCCAACTGTTTTTGGACGCTTTCCTCCGGTCGTTGAACCAGATGGACCCGTTCCTCGTTTGAAACTCTTTCTAATCGCCCATTCCCTTTCTGAGATTTGGCTGGTTTTTTGTACGTATGGTTCAACTGAAGGTTTCGGGTCGAACTGGTGGATTCCCCGCCTTTTGCGCGCTCTCATGAAGAAAAATTGACCACCGGCAACTGCCTTTTGATCACGTTGTTCCCCCCAGATTTGTAATTTGCGGGTGACGTCTGCTTCTAGGGATACTTAGTTCCCTTCCCCCCAACGTGTTTTCCGGAGGAAAAACTCTTAGCAAAAAGCTTGCAGCGGTAAAATTATCGCCTGAGGGTCAAGGATCCAGATTTGTACGTTTGGCCACGGTTCCTTCTCTTTTTGGCAAATTTCTTTTTGGTCCATGAATGAAGAAGCCGAGGCCTGCATTCCAGATGCCGTCTCTCCTCTTTTCGCGCCTCCCTATGTCAGGCGTCGATTGCCTCTTTTTCCGGCGGTTCTCTCTTTTCGAGTAAGCGATCCGCCGGGGCATCTTTTTATCGCATTTCCGCAATCTCCTCCTCCCTGGCCACGTCCCACTAAGACGGTCCCCCTTTAAACTGCTTTTACATTACGAACTAAATAACGATACCCGGCTAGACTGGCCCTGCGAAACGATCCGTCTTCTCTACTTCCCCCAAGCCAACGCTGAGTGTCTCTCCCCCCCCTCGGAGGAAGGGATCAAGCTGGTTTTACCTGCTCCTGAAAAACTCTTACTGGCGTTTCTGTGAATTCAAACAACCCCGTCTCAGGCTTTTCCCCCCCTAACTAGACGAGCCGCATCCGGTCGCAGATCCGGGTTGTTGATGCCTTTTTTTTCTTTCCCCGCAAAGATTAGGAGCGGTTTTTTCAATTCAAATGGAAGACCACTCCCTCGCCGTTGCGGTCTCCCCTCTTTCGGGACAACAACGTTACTGGCTCCGTTGACACTAGTTTCCCTCGGCCTGTTCGTTTTTAAAAAATGGAAGCCTCCACCGCCACCCCCCCCCCCAGTTACGCCGGCCTGAGGCGATTCATCAGGGCCTTGAACGCGGCTGAAAGCATTAGTCTCCTCACGCGGAGATTTACATTAATGTGCAAGCCCCCCCCCCGAAACCTGAACTATCCAACAAGATAGTTCCACCCGCGAGTTTGATATCGTCCTCGCCTTTTTAGGATTTCTCGGTTGGCCTCCCCTCCCAATTTGCAAAGCTATATCTCACCCTCCGTGTTGTTGTCCTCTCTGAAATTTATCTCTTTTTCCTTAAGCAAGATCAAAAATTCCACCCTAGATTTTTGATGAAAGTAGATGTTGGTCCCGTTTCCGTGGCATGGAAAGGAAGATCTTCCCGTTCATTTTGGATAGAAATAGTAAGACTTGCCCTCAGCGTTCTCCGCGATCCCACCTCTTGAACGATTAGATCTCATTCTCTACTTGCGTTTTTTTCTTTTCCCGCACAGGAATCCCCTATTGGTTTTTGAGGTCGGTATTTCCAGGTGGTGGGTTCTGTTCAAAGTGCGACTTTAGTGCCCTTTAGAACCATTAAAGGTGGTGCTTTCTTTTGTAGACAGTCCTTGATGGAGGGGGAATCTCTTAATCTTTTCGGCCAGGGATTCTTCCCTCGTCGCATTCACAACCTAGCGAAATCCCCCCCCCCCCCTTCTTTCTTACGGACGCCTTCTTGCGGAGCTCTATCTCGGGAACAGCCCCCCTCCCTTTTGATCGGAAGTGGTGTTTCCAAATTTTTTAACCTCCCGCCGATACGTTTTCCTTTAGAATAGTCCCCCCCAAGAGTGATACCTCCCCCTCCGATACCACTCAGATTAGGTTTTGCTGTTCTTTGCACGTCCCAGTATCTCTCAGCTATCTGTTTTCGTTAGTTCGAGCCGGGTAGTTCTTTCTTTCAAATAGCCGTCATCAGTTGAACTTCTGCGTGCCCGCGTTTGTGCCGGACTTCAGAAGAACGCCCTCTTCCTCCGATTACCAGAGTTTTCTGTTATAGCATTAAAGCCCTCTCTCTGAAACGCCGTACAGGTCCCTTCAAGCGCTCCCATAGAGAAGTGCTCGAATCCCCGTTGCAGAGCGCGGGAATGCATTTCCATTCACCCCCTTCCGCCGAAATTTGCCAAAGCCCACCGCCATTGGCCGGCTTTTCCCCCCTCCAAAGGGTATGTTTTTTCTGTCCCTCCTTTTGAACAGAAGCTGGACGATCGCTTTGCTACTTCCCTTCAAAAGACCCTTTGAAAGGTTCTCCGAAATGTCGCCTTCCTCATCGTGGGGCATCCTCCACCCCGAAATCCACCCTCCGTGGAAACACCACAGTTCCCCACTCGCATGGTAACATTTCCAAATTCGTTTGTAAAACGTATTATTCGGGCCCCCCGAACCAAAGCCAAATTTCCCTCCTTCGTCGGTCCTTTTTGCACCAGTCCACCAACCCCCCCCCCCAAACCCTCCCTTCATAGCATCGAATCCCATGACTTTTCGATTTATTGCACCCCGCCCTTTTCTTTTGGAAGGCCGGCTTTATGAAAAGCAGTAAAAAACACCGTTTCGATGCTCTTCATTTTCGCTTCACTCTTCTAACGGCCGACGACCCCTCGGACAAATGAACCCCTCTGAGGATATCAATTTTGACAGACAAGTAGGGTCTTCCGGTTTTATCAAATGGAAGGCGTCTTCGGAATGCCCAATCTTTCCTTGCCGAAGCAAGGAAAATTCTGACTCCGTCGCGGCCGGAACTTGGTGAACGAAAAGATGATTCCTTCATCGGCATCGGCCTTCACGGGATAGAGCAGTTTCCGGCCCAATTCTCCAACGGACGAACGCGATGAACTCCTTCTCGATTTCTATGCCCCAGGCATTCTCTTCTAGGACATGGCCCTTCTTATGGCCAAGACTCCCTCCCTGTACAGTAATTTCCGAGCCCCTCCGCCGCGTTGTTGTTTCCCCAGCCGGACCCTTAACTGGCATCGTGGCCTTTTGCCCTCGTTTGAAGGCCGGGAGGCATCTTACTGCGACACCCCTTTATGACGCTCACAGTCGAAGAAGCTTCTGCGCTGTGAACTCTGTTTTTTGACGCCCTACAAAACCCATGTCAAACGTACGGACTCCCGCTCGTCAGGATACCGCCTGCTCGGGCCTTCGAGCAGGCGATCGGAACGTGAAGAAGAATCCCCTCGGCATCCATCCTTTCTTTTGCAATTGCCAAGATCCTCGAAGGATTTTCCTCATGTGGTGCGGGACGAAGGAAGTCTTCATTATTTACCAGACAAAAATAAAAACCTCCTGCTTTGGCGCCTTGGAGGAAAGCCTCCCGGGGTCTCTCACACCTAGAAATTTCAATGGTGATCCTTTCCTTGCAGCGGCAATAGTTGAACGATGTGTCTTCTTACGGACCCTACGGCCAATTCCCACTGACCCAAGCTTCACAATTACACTTAAGCCCTTTCCGACTTGGACGATGGTGGTGGAAATTTCCTGGCACGGTCCTGTGAAAGGACTTGTGAAGCAGGATGGTTTTTTCAGCCTTGGTCTAGAACGTGCGGAAGATTTCTTTTCTTTGAAACGGGTACTGTTGTTCGTGTGAGCCTTCCTCCGCCCCCCTCCCTCGAAAATCATTTCCTAAAACGATGAAGGATGGTTTTTCTTTTTCCCCTCCCCACCTCTTCGTGGACTGCGTGAAGGCTCCGACCTCTAAGGCGGCGCCGGTTAGTCTCATATTTTGTCACCTCGGAAGCCTTAGCGGCTTTTCAACTGACTTGGATCAAGCTCTCAGGCGCTCCGATGGGACTCATTTCAACCCAGATGATCAACGTAGTGGCGAGTGGATATTGAGTATGGACTCTCCCATACCAGAATCCGTGACCCTCAGGATCTCTTCTGGAAAGGGATCGAAATCTGTCCCCCTTCTCCCATAACCATTCACGGCGGTGGACGCACAACTAATTCCTTTCCCCTTCACCGCTCTGATACGTGGCTGCTTGGTCTTGCCAGAGGATCGAAAGTTGTTCCCGAGGATGTTAATTTCGATATAGTTTTCTCTCTGGTGGCCGATAATTCTCTCGAGCGAAAGCTCCCTCTGTCGGCATGGACGAGTGGCCTTTAAGCTAATCTTTTCCTTTTAGTCGAAAGAATTCCCTCTGAATATGAATAATCTTCCCTATAGACCTAGCTTCGCGTCATCTCTAGCGGCGCACTTCCTTAGTAGGGATATTCTCCCCCCCCAGTTTTGGACCATGTTTGCGCGCCCATCACAGTCCCCTTGCAGTGCGATCAGAAACGACTCTTTCTCAATATCCTCCATCTCGACGTGCTCCCCCCCAAAGTCACGTTGGTCGGAAGGCGACCATCGCCTGCCCCTTCCCCTCTGACTCGGTTTGGTGGTTTTTTTAGAACGGCAGTTCTTCGATCCCTCTTTTTATGTCAATCAAAGCCGGTCGGGGATTGACGACGCGAATTCTTAAGCCCCCTCTCGTGTCCCTTCTTCCGCCGAAAACCGACTCGCCCAACCTGCGAACCGTGCTTCTTTTTTTTGCGACGTCCCAACCTCATGAATTGAAGTTTTAGTCAAGTGAGTTTAGACATTCCTTTCGAAAAGTGGGCAAGAAACGTGTTCCGTTCACAAAAGTCAAACCCTCTTCCCTAAATGATCCTCTCTTTCAAGGTGTTGTTTCTCTTTATGTAAAAAGGCTCTGCCTTTTTTTTCTTTTCTGACGCAAAGTTTTGCCCCCTTTAGCTCACTTCATTTCTAAAATCACTTTCCCTCACCCCTTCATTAAATCGGTTTACGCCATTAGGTGAAGACAGAAAGAAAGGTGTTTGGTTTGTTCTATATAGGTTCGTCTCTTACGACAAGATAAGTGGGATTACCATCCCGTCATCCCAAGAAATTCTTTGATTGAAGGCTCGCCGAAGACTGCGGTTATCCAGGCTCTCCCCCCTGGGGCAGGCTATTGTCGCTGCCTCGTATTGTTTTGGTGTGGGTTCTTTTTCCCCTCGATGAGCTCTAGCTCTTTCCTTTTTCTACTGCTTGTGAAGGTATCTACTGTGACAGATTCCCCTGGGACCGCCGAACACTTCTCCCTCTCAACGTGCTAATTGCTTTAGGCGAATCTCCGACCCCCCCTTGCCAACACATATCCCCCCCCCGACGAGGCCTCCATTGCACTTTTTACGCGGAAAGCGATCTGACGCGATCTCCTCAGCGATTCTCGACGACGCCTTTCCCCCACAGAGCTCTAAGGATCTTTTCCATTGCCCACAGCGATCGGTTACGTCGTAAGACCGACCAAAACCGCTTCCTTTCCGGCTCCGCAAATGGCTCCGGTAAACCACTTGCGCCCTAGCCGATCAAGCAGCCAAGTATTTCTTTTTTTTGAAAACGGGGCCGCTCGGAATTCGAAAGTGCTTCCCTCAGCCGTTTTCCCAGGGGATGCGTGAGCAAGATTAGCCCTCGACCCCCCCTGGCAGAATCCTTACGTTTTTTTCTTGACTCACGGATTCTGTCCTCTCCTGGGGGTAATAGAAATATCAATCTTCCCCCGTTTGCTTTTTTCGAGAATTATTGTTGAGTCTTCTTTCGATGAAGCTGTAGGATGCGGGCCTTCCCGCTACGCAGGGCCCTCTCTCGAGGTTTCACTCTCACCGAAAAGGACTAAGCCAGATTCTTCAACTAAGGCGTAGGACGTCAAGCCTCCCAGTTATGGAATTTCTTTAGTTCAGGATTGGGTACAGTTCAACCATGCGGAATTCCCATCCCTAGAGTCTTTTGACCTTCTCCCAAAAAAGTACACCTTGTCACCTTGAAGATACACAGACCGTTTCCCATGCTGATTGAGTTGACTTCTCAACATCCTGCTTCCCCCTTTCAATTAGTTCTTAATTGTTCCACACACCCGCCCTCCAGAACTTCTGCTTGCGTAAGGTATCTTGAAAGTGATCAGTTTGCTCCTCGCATTTGTTACTTGTTCCTTATAGACGAAACTCCAGCTCGGACCTTTCCCCATCCCTCGGGCCCATTGAGCATGTGATTTTGTGCACACAGTAGTCTTCTTTCCGCGCCCCCCCCCGCGGAATGGTAATTTTAAAATTTGTTTTTTCTTTGAAACTCTTTTCTTCGGACCGCCCCACTTTATTAAACTTCAGTCGGCGCTTCTTCTTCTAAGAGACAGCTTTTCTTTATTGAGGCATTCGATTTTTCTCTTCCTTCCGACGGACTGCTCGCACGGACTTCTCACGCGAGACGGTTCCCGAGCTTCGACGTCATTTCCTGTTTTTTCTGCGTCCCGAACGAGTTAACAGACAGCTTTCCTAGAGCTGACCCTCAGACTTTTAGCAGTCAGCCTCTTTTAAAATTTTCCGGTCATAGGACACGCTCCCCCCCATTTGGTAGGTCGGCCAAACACCCTGGTATACGCGGGGAGTTGGAAAGCAGCTCGCGTAAGTTTTGTTTTCGTGAATAAGTATGGGCAATTTCCCCTGCGGCATCACTCTTTCTCTCCGCGTTAATACGCGTCTTAAGTTATCGCGTGACAACGAGCCTTCTATGTTCGGCCCCGTTCTCAGACGTTCATCTTGTCGGCCTTTCTCTTCCCCCCCCGGCTTCAGAAGCGTGTAATGGCTTCTCCTACCCCGAGTGGCAATGCCTGCAGCGGTTCTTGAGCCCTAAAACCGTCAGGTTGCCTTCTACCTTTAGAGATCCTCAGCGAGTTGTTTTGTCATCGGGTTCGTCTCCCACGAAATGAGGCTGAAGCGTTCAATACGCTCTTTGACCCTCTTTCATCCTTTAACCAGCAACCGGCTGCGCCTTTTTTTTCAACTTCTTGGAACCATACACATTCTTCCTGATCTTCCTTGGTTAGACTGTTACATCCGAACCCCTCTGGCAGACGGTCTCTTGGAAGTTTTTCGCCACCTCCCTACGCTAGATTTTAAGTTTCCCCTGGGACACATGCCACAAGACTTCATCACGTGGGGTAAACATAGTGGGTCAAGTTGGGTTTTGCCCCGATGCCGCAGGGCCTCTTTCGATACCTTCGGGACTCACCGCGTTATCCGGCATCTTTTTCGACTATGCGGACATTCCTTTGGAACGGTTCACGGCCCCAACTCAGGCCGCGGTGTTCTTCCGTCGGTCCTTGAATGAAGAAGCCCGAGGATGCATTCACCTCCCTCTTCTTTATCGCGAAGACATTCTCCCCTCTTTCTTCGTTGCAATTGCCGGACCTGTGGCGTTTCGCGAAGATGGTTCCCTTTTTCGCTCTGTCGCACCGTCTCAGCGGGTTTCCTTTTTCCCCCTGTTCCGGAAACACTCTTCTTCCCAGGACACGTCAAATGATGACGGTCCTCTCCCTCCAATACCTGCGTCTACCGGCTAGAACTGGCAAACGGCCTGGAGGAGAGATACTTCGTTGCCCTCCCAACGAAGGGAGCCCTTCTTCGGAGGAAGGGTTGGTGTTGGACCGATGCTAATGAAAAAGACACTCCCTCTCCGCGGGCGTTTTGTGGTGACCTCTCAACAGATTTCAGTGCTTTCCCGTCTTCCTCAGCCGAAGCCCCAGGTTGTTGCTGATTCCCCCCCGCTTTGCTTTCTTCAAAAGAGGAGGAAGAGGGGGGCCTCTTTCCCCTTTCCGGGAAACCCCGAATATACGAGCCCCCCCACCGCTCCGCGTTCTTTCAATGGCTACCGTTGGCCAATCGTCGCTTTTTTTTTCCGGAGACCAACACTGCCTCTTTATCAAACCGCCACACTCGATCCTCCTCCCGCTTGGATTCTTAACCGGTCACGGTGATGATAGTTTTTACATCAATCCCGTGAGTTTCGCCATAACGGTGCCCTCCTCCCCCCTCCAGGAAACGGGCCAAACCCTTCTCACCGGCGATTGTGGCTTTATCGAAGGCCTCCATCCCGATTTTTTCTATGGGAAGCCCGAGAAAATTTCTCCTTTGTTGTTTACTACGTGCGATGCTTGAATCCAAGAGACGAAAGCTAACTCCCAAATCTCGGTGGCTTCCCTCTCCCTTCCGTGGCGATGGCAGGACGATATCGTTGCGGGAGGTAATGGCGGAGTACTAGTCAGTGATTGATGGTCGCACGCATGCGTCCCCTACCTCTTTCCGATTACTCCTCTTTGAACTGATCCGAGTGGTGGAGGTGTGACGCCTTCTTATGCTAACCTTCCCTCTCAAGTGAGACAGAGTGGCCAATTGCCATTGGTTGTTGAAGAGTAGCGGTGGTCGAACGCCCCCTCGGAATCTTGTCGCCTTGGACAAAGAACACGAGTCCGCCCCCCCAAACGCAGCGGAACTTTTCACCTGATCTTCGGGAAGCCTTTTCCTTCGGCAGGCTCTTTATTCTTAACAGCTCGAAATCCTTTAACACGAAACTCCTTCCTCGGGGTTTGCATTAGAATTTCCTGTTGAATCCCTCCCCTCCCCCGATTACCAATCCGCTTCGGTCAGGATTTTTGCCAAAGAAGTACCTTTCCTCATCCTACACGGATCGTGTCGCCGGTTTCCTTTCCCCTAGTGTCTTTCGTTTTAATCAGTTGAAAGGTCTGAGTGCCCCTCCCTTGGCCCCCCTTCCCCCCCTTTCTCTCAGAGAATTGAGGAAAGTGCGCTACTTCTGACCGGCTTATCGCCACCTTGAAACCGCCGTAAAGGGACGGCCCTCCGGACATCGAGCTGTTTTCTTCAGGTTGCAAGCAGGCATCTTTCCGAAGCCCGGATCTTTCAAGCCACGATACCGTCCCCCCCCCTGATCCCACCAGCAGTGGCTTTTAAACCGTCCCACTTATCCTGTACCGAATATTCAAAGTTGTGCAGCTTGGAAAGTCCCCCTTCCTTTTGTGATACTTACTTGTTTCCCTCGTGTGGGCAAAGAGTCCCCCCCCTCCCTCAATGCCAGGAATCGGGGCAATAGACCCCTACATTTTTACCAATATGTGGACCCAACGTTCTCTTTGGCAGGGGGTCCCCTTTCCTATTCGTGGTACCTTTCTTTCTTTCGGGAGTTGCGACCCAAAAAGTTCGAACTCTTCCTCGGTCAGGTGGTGGAACAGTCGAACCGCTTCCCTTATGACTTTTTAGGAGTCTCAGGCGGGCCAGCCCTGTTTTCGGACTGACCGATTTCTTCAAGCGTCCAATTTGAGCGGATCTCTTCCGGCCTCATTTCGTGGGCCGACTCCTCTGACCGAAACAACTCTGAGGCACATGTTAGATCGACCGAGGTTTTTTTCGCGGTTTTTATGAACCTGGCCGGGCTGAAAGTTTTCATGAAACCCCTTGTTATGAGCCAAGTACACGTTCTGAAGCCTTTTTTGGCCGAGATTTCGCTGAGGGTTGAACCGTTTGGCTCCTAGGCATTCAGCGAACCGAGCCGGGTTGTACGGTCTTCCCCCAAACGGACCTAGATGAACCGAGAAGGTATCGAGTCGATGGCCCAGCCGCGCTTCATGGCCAAGAAGGATTTTCAGACTTGCGACTTCCGCGAGGTCGCTTTCCACCTCGCAGTACGATACGTTGCCTCCCCATTGGCCTGTCTTGCCTTGCCCCCCAAGACTGTTTTTCCTCTCCAAAAGCTGAGATAACCTTACGCACGCGATCGCGCGCCAGCGTCGTGGCAAGTCCTAAAAACAGGGAAGTAACCATGACGCAGATCAGGCAAGTGATACTCTCGAGGTTCCGGAATCCTGCTTTGCGAGAAGGCATCTAGGCAACCTTAGTCCGCATGCCCCCTTCCAATAAGGTATATTTTTGACCATGCCCCAAGTACCCCTGAGGTTGGGACATGTGGGAGGGCCCCGCACGGAGTCGTTACCTCGTTTCCAAAGTCCCACAAATACACCACCTGCCATTACCAGTGCCGCTGTTTTTCCCAGTTGCTTGTTTACCGATGGGGCGTTTCCGACCTTTCTCTTTGCCTATGGATGGAGAAGGGCTTCCCTAGAGGGTTTAACGGCTTACGTTATACGACAATTCATTCCCCAGGCTGTCACGGTTCAAATACCAATTACGCTTCCCGAAGTGTTTTTGTGGACAGGACTTGACCCCCGGAAGTGAAAAGGACTTTTCCTCAGGATTGTTCCTCGTCAACTAAATACTTCCGGCTGCCTCTTAGGTGAACTTTTTCCTTCGTGGCACGTCTCCCTTCTCAAAAAAATCATTCGAAAGATGTCCTTTTTTGCCTGTCCAAAGCCGTCCCGCCACACCCTTTTCTTCCTTACGGCCAGACGACGAGTCTCTCGGTCGGCGACGTTCCCACTCGCCCTCTAGCCTTTGCGGATGAAAAATGACGATACAAGCATCCGTCTTATGGCGAGAACTCCTTTCTCTTGCTCATCCGCAACCTTTGCGAGTGGACATCCCCTTAAACCTCTCCCCCTTTTAATAACGTTCGAGGATATTCCTCTAAGGTCTCCGGGAAACAGGGCGCTCTGTTCGAAACGCATCACCTTCTCGGCGGGATGACTTTCCGATCCCTGGACCTTTTCCTTCGATGATAAGGGGATGATTGTATTTCATTCTCTTGAGAAGCGGATTACCGAGGATTGTTCTCCGTTCCGATCTATCCTGATATGCTGACTCGTCGCGGCCCGATCCCTTTATCCTGGCATGCGACCCCCCCCCACACCACAAAACAACCCAAGTGGAAGCCTCTTCTTCAAGTTCGTCGATGAACCTTTTATATCTGATCCCAGCGTCTTTTCCGCGTCATTCCTTTTTTGGCCATAAATGTGATTTAATTGTTGCAGTTCGTTTATTCGAAATCCACCCCCTGTGGCGCTTTAATCACCGTCACCGGCACATTCCTAACATCAGAACGAACCCTCGCTTCTCAATGCACTCCATCTCGCGTTCCCAAACTCCCTGGCGAACATCGCCCCCTCTTTCGGGGGAGACTGCGGGAGCCCTTCTTCGAGCGTTTGAGAGAGGGCCCATCAAATGCGCTGGGTCTGACGACCCTTTTCCAAGAACACGGCTTTTCGAATGGTCGAAACCCCTCTCTCTCCCCGCGCAACGGGCTTTCCCCGGGTTAAAATGTGGCGACGGAAACCGATTCTTTTTATAAAAAGAGAAAGTGGTTAGAACTACCTGTGGGCAGAAAACTCTTCCAAAAGTCAAAAAAAGAAGGTGTACCACATGATTCATCTATTTTACTCAGCTCCTTTTCATCATTTAGTACCTGGCTTTGCTTTGTTGGTGAAAGCTCGTGGTATGCAAAATGGTCGCGCCTTCATTTCAAAATAAATGGAGGAATGGGAGAAACCAATTATTCCAGTCGCAACCCCTTTTAACCGAAAGCGGGTTATATATAGGTTTAGTCGCGAAACGATCCGTTTTTTTTCCCTTCGCCCTCCCCAGCCCTGCTTTCTTGCAGGCTCTACGATCGAAGAAACTCGTTTTCTCACCGGCTGAGTCTCACCGAAACGGGCCTTTCCTGCCGCACGTGTTCCTCGTTTTGGTGAAAGCTCAGATGTAGCTTGTCTATAAGCGATGGTTTCCTGCCTTGTTTTTTCTCTGACGTCCGCTCACCTTGGGCCGCCGGAACCCGTGTAAGGTTTAGGTCGCATATCCCGAACTGCCACCCCCCCCTTGCTGGCCGAGTCTCTTCTGTGATATGGACGCGAAATTCCGCGGATCAGATAAAGTTCAGCGATTCTAGACTCACTGATCCACACTGATGAGCTAAAGTGGTTCATGCCATTTCCCCTGATCGGGCCGCGACGATCGGCAAACCGCTTTGATCGGCAACGGATAAGAAATTTCCCTTCCTCGACCACTTGCCTCAACCCTTCCAAATCAAAGCCTTTCCGGTTGATGCAACTCCCTTCATTTTCCCGAAAGGGAGTTGCGATATCAGAGTTAAATGGGACTTTCCGAAATCTACCTGTCCCTCCCTCGGCAGAGGTCAGCTCAAGGATTCTTTGGTAGTGTTTAATTTTAGACAACTTCGGTAACTCAATTACGCATTCCTCTCCCCGGCGTTGCGTCGGAGAAGCCTCTATTACCGCTCTCCGATGAAGCCGGGAGATGCGGGATCCAAATCCAGTTTTCAATTTCGTGCAGAGGTGGCGAAGATACAGCCCGGCGGCCCATGCAGTGCTCTCGTCTTTGACTCCGTCAAAGAAGTTCTTTTTGTGGCGTGAAGGCTTGGGAAGTTCCCCAAACCATTCCGTCATCGTTTTTTTTTGGCGAGGATTCGGGCCCCTTTTTCTCCCCCAGTAAAAGTTTTTCCCTCTCAGTTAGCAACAATGACCTTTTACTCCGGAACCCCATAATTGTTCACACAAAGTACCTAGTCCTCCTTTTCCTCCTTAAACCCAGACCTCCCCAAATTAGGACCGTTTGCGTAAGTGTATTTGACCGTGAATAAGTGGCAGTTGTAAGCCGTTGTAGTAAGGGTCGTAGCCTGCTTTCGACCAAGATAGGGCCGATCTTACGCCCCCATCCCGAGTTTTTTCACAATGAGCATGTAGAGTTTTCTCCCAGCGGTCCTTGCTAATCCAGATTTACCCAGCGGAAATGGTAATGGCACTTCTTTTAAACGATAAGGCACGCCTCCTCCCAACATGTCCCAATTCACCTCCTTCTGCGCTGGGCTTGGACCCCGAGCCCACAGGATTGCTGCCGATGAGGCATTCGCTTTTTTCAGATGGGAATGCTCCTCCCTAATTCGGCCGCTTCAACCGACGATCCTGATTCATTGCCGAGATTAGCATAATTTTCCGTTCGCTTGTTGTTTTTGTATCGTCTTCACTCTTCACAGCCCTGATCGATTGTCTCTGTGAGCGGCATTGTGTTTGCATTACACATTCTTCTGCCACGGCAACGATTCCTGTGGCCAACAACGGTAAACTGCTGGTTGTCTTAAGTCGCCTCCCTCTTCTTATCGTGGCACTCTTTTTAAGGAGAGGGCTTTCCCCTTTCCTTCATCGCAATTTCATACCCCTATAAGAAGTTCATTTAATAGAAGTACCTCCGAGACCGGCTCGTCCGATGAAGAAGACGTCCTCCTTCTCCAGAGAAGTATAGTCACTTCCTCATGAAGAGTGTAATTGAAGTGGAAGGACGCCAGCCTTCTTCCCATTGAGAGGTCCCCCCCTTTGAAAGGTTGACATCGTATTCCCCCATTGGGATGATAATAAGAGAGTTTTTGTCATCGGGTTCGCCCCCGAAATGAGGATGAATCTCCCTTAAATACGCGCCTTTTTTTAATAGGTTCGTCTTCCACTCTGGCAGCCTCGGGCTTTGCATGATAACTTCCCCTCCTTAGATTCGTGATGCTCCCTAGAGGTTTAGACTTTTCCATCGACAATGACCGATTTCGGTCTTCGAAAATGATTTTTTTCCCCCTCCGAAGCCGATTTTTACTCCCCTCACTTTGGAAGAAATTCTTGCAAGGGTTGAGAAAGTGGGCCATATTTTCCCAAGTGGAGTGGGGTTTTTTGCTGTCCACGTTCTCTTTTTTTTTCTAGAACCTTGGCCCACACCTTGCTCTTCTTTAACTCAAAGAATCTTATTTTCTGTGTCCCTCTCCCATCTTCTGTCGACCTTACCTTCTTCCAGACACCTTTTCAAAGGAAATTGCTTTTCTTGGGCAAATTTAGGCTTTTTTCCCTTTTCCTGTAAGACTCCGAGGCTTCTCACTCATTCTTTCCCTGAAGATTATCGCTTTTCATGCGTAGCTTTGCCCTCTTTCCTGTCGTCCTCTTTAGCGATCAGCCGGGTCATTTCAGTCCCTCAAATTCGAGGTTCTTTTTACCCTTGGCCCCCTCCCGCACTCAGCTTTTTCCAAATGTGAACGGCATTTACGACCTTTCCTCCTTCTCGACCCTTCCCCCCTTGTCAGAGGGAGAGATAATCCCCTCCTCCCTCGAATCTGTGTATATCAGATGAGGAGTTTCCCTGGTGTTGGAACTATTTCCTAGGAGGGAGTTTTAGGTGACTCCCCCTCCTTCCCCCTCTTTCTTTGTGTAACAAGACATCGCCAATGTCCTTTCCTCAGTCTAAGGTGTACTTATTCTTCCGTAAAGTGAGGGTTTTTTTTTCCAATTAACTGGCCGACCCCTCGAGGCAATAGACGTTGTCGTCCCTTTTTCCTTGCACGCCACCGGTTAATTTGCCCAATAGCGCTTCTGCTGGCGTGCTTTCTCCCCCCTTTTCCAGAAAGACACTCAACCCACCCGCTCTTCCCCTTTTTTCCGCCTTTTTTCAGAGGTACTTTTCCTTTCCTCCCATTAGTTCAACCCTACCATCCCTTTCCGAGTGCAAGAAATCCCCTTTTCCTCTCTCCTTGCAAATAGCACACGGAAACTTTCCCCCCCCCAGCGTTTTGATCTTCTTTTTTCGATGCGTACGGAAGCCGATCTCTTTTTCTCCCTTCCGC
>Ga0179591_1485932_pt1 | contig 19737 bp, 30 predicted proteins | sample CZOMad2_1_08_16f_FD_182891 | JGI IMG/M metagenome (GOLD analysis project Ga0179591, IMG submission 182891) | Vadose zone soil fungal communities from Angelo Coast Range Reserve, California, USA - CZOMad2_1_08_16fungal (PacBio error correction) | ecosystem: Environmental > Terrestrial > Soil >... | reverse complement strand
GGGCGGTTTTTTGGGGCGTCCCCCCGGTGTCCACCTTCGGCTGACGGCCACGTCTGTCATGCGCGAGCATTCCCTCCACTGGTGCGTCTTTAACGACTCTTGTCTTCACGGTATCCGTTTTTTCTTCTTGTGCGGAATCGTGACCGGGACTTCCCCCCTGGACTGGTTTTTCCTTTTCTGGGACCTCTCCTTCTGGCACTCGGGTTCACCTTTTCGCGTTATTCTCCCCCCTAAAAATCCAACCCCCCCCCCCCCCCCCCCCCCCTCCCGACGTCGTGTCGTGTCTGCCGCGTCGCTCTTCTTTTCGCTGGTCCCCTTTTCCCTTGGTTGCCCACCCTCCTGCTCTGGCAGGTTGCAATCCTTCACTTTGCGGGCGTTGCCATTCCCCTTTTTTTCAGGCGAGGCGGCAGCCAGTTTGACTAGTTTCAGTCTCCCTACCTACTCTTAGGCCGAGGTGAACTTTTTAGTCCAGAACCGTGTTTCTTTTTCGCAGATGGGCGCCCAGTTCCGAGTTGGGATGATATTTCCCCGCACTTTTGGAGGCCCTTTTTCCGACCACAGTTTCTTTCGGGACCCCCCCTTTTTCGCGTGGCACCCTGCACGGAACTCTTCTGGCACTCTCCCCGCCTTCCTCCCCAAAACAATTACTTTGCTTCCCAAGATCCCTCGTCTTTTTTCCTGCCGAGGCTGGGCCCGTCTCTCCCCGGAACTCTCTTTTTCTCCCCCGCATGCCACAATTTTTTCTTCGCCTTTTTTAATGATTCCCCTTTTCTGCCTAGTTTCTTTCAGGCTTCGGCTCCCGGCGCACGGATGCCTCAAATTATTTTTTTTTTACCCAGCTCTTTCCCCTTGTTCCCTCAAAGTCTTTTTCAGGCAAATGTTTTTCCTGTCAGGCGTTTTTGGGTACTTTGGGAGGATGCCTGCCCTCCTTCCCCCCCCGCAGAACCCCGCTTCAGGTGGTAGCTCTCCCCCCTGGCCCGAGGTTTGGGCACTCTTTCGAAGCCGGACCCATTTTGGTTGTCTTGGGACTTTTTTTTTTTATGGAGGCACCGTTGTTCGGTCGGCGATCGGTCCTTTTACCTGGTTTTTTTCGATTCGTTGCGGTTCACCCGCCTTTTCGGTTAGGGGCGAATGCTTTCGGCCGCGGCCCTTCCCCGGTTGGTTTACTTGACCCTTCTTTTTTTCCCTCGGTTGTGGTTCGTCGCTGGTGTTTTGTCCCTCTCTCCCCGAAGATGCCCTCTTTCTGCCGGTCCAGGTTCCCCGGAAGTTTTTCCCGGGTTTTTTTTGCATTTTTTGAAACTTGAAGTGCCCTTCCAACCTGATCCGAGAAGGGCCACGACACTTCGGATGGTCCCCCTCCCTGATTCGGCGTTTTGCAATTGTCTGGATTCCGCTGTTTTTCTCCTTCCATTCCAATTTGGTTTTTTCCCCTTCCTGGTGGATGATCCCCAGCCGAGAAACCCTTTTCCCGGCTTTTTCGCTTTTCTTCATTCCCCCAGGATAGGCGTTTTACGTATGTCACTTTTTCCTGAAATTATTTCTTGGCCGGCGATGCTAACAGATGAAAAGTCCCGCTCTTGTCTCTTCCAGAGGAACCTACCCCTTCTTCCCGTTTTCCTTATTCCTTCCTCGTTAGCAATACCCTTGGTCAGCCATCTGGCATTTTCCGGGCCCGATTTCCCCTGATGTTTCGTTCTCATCCTTCCCCCCCCCCCCCCCCCCCCCAAAACACTGGTTTGTTGTTTGATTGCTCAGAAACCGTTGGAACCCTTTTCGACCTCCACCCCGTTGCCAGACTTTCGGGCTGACTCTTCTTGTTGACCCGATGTCCCTGAGCGTCCGCCTGTTTCTGTATTGGCCAGCTTCCCCCTCCTTCACAAGCGGTGTCATTGGGTTAAGGATCTCACCAGATGCAAGTTTGACGGAGCGGGTTTCACTCTCCAATGGACAGCTCTAGACAAATGAGATGCCCCCTTTTTTAGACCTTTGCCCATTTTCGCAACCCCCAACATGCTCCCCTCTTTTGATTTTCCTCCCGATGTCGGTCATTTCCCCTACTCCGAGGATTTTTTTTCAACCCTGTACTCCTTGTCCCTCCCTCCTTGCCGTCCCCCTTTTGGTTCTCTCGAAATCACTCTTTCGGATGTTCGGCAGTCGACGGCCGCTCGTACTCGTGTTTTTTTTCTTCCAGTGTCCCTGGCAACCCTTTTTTGACACCACCTGTCCTTGGCGGCTGTTGCTTCTCCCTTGGCCCCCCCCCCCCCTGTTCTTCGGCCCTAACATTGATCCTTTTCCTTTCTGCCCAAACCCGCCCGCTTCTTTCGTTCGGTCCCCCCCGGGGAGATGTTCCCTTGCTGATGTCTTTTCCCCCTCGTCCACCAAGACCCCCTTTACGGTGACGACGTAGCCTTTCCACCCCATAATAGGAGACCACTTTTATCGGCCGGACACGACCCCCCGTGCCAATCGCGGCTCCCCTCCAAAACCTCGGTTTTTCAGAGGTCCTTTTAAAGGCGGCGCCTGTTCAGTGTTCTCCTTATGGGTGCTTGCTTTCCCAGTTTTGACCAAACCAAACAAGCGATTCGCGGTAGTCGAACTTCTCTTCATCGTTTGTAAGAACATCCCCAAAACCCGGTGGGGAAGGTTCCCCCCCCTTGTGTCTTCCCTCCCTTTTCCCGGTGGCCTTTTTCTTTTCCCTAAGTTGGGACGGACGTTGCCTTCCCCTACTTGCCTGAGACCCTCACTCTCCCCTATACCCCCCTTCCTTCCCCTTGGACCAAAAAACCGCAGTAGAAATAGACCATTTTTTTTTGGTCTCTGTTTTTTTCGGGACATCTCGGTGTAGGTCTTCAGGCCGTGTCCCCCTTCGATAGAAGTAATTTTGTGAATCCTTGTCCGGGTCTGTATGGCAAGATACAACCTCCCCGGTTGGGCTATTTCCCCCCCTCGCCCAAGTCCTCCGTTTACCTTCCCTTTTCCCAAACTGTTAGGGCCCCCTTTGGACGCCTCCCTCCCCTCCGTCTCAGTAGTTGAGTCCTATTGCTTGTCGGTCCCCTCTCTCGGTTCATCTCTCCCCGAACCCAGTCCCTTGTGTTCAAACACGCTGGAGACCCCCCCTGTCTCTGCCTGGTTCCTCCCGTACGTCTTTCCTTCTTTTGACACGGAAATTTTTTCCTGACATTCCCCCTTTTTTTATGGGGCAAAATAGCACCCCTGGCCGTTGATTTCCTTGCCTTTCTCCTGATGGTGGTGTTAGACCAAAAATAGTCGTTTCCCTTTCCCTCCTTTTTGATACCAGTACTGTTTTTCGCCGAGCTCCCCCCTTGCCTAGGGACATGCCTTTCGGTTGCGTTTTTTTCTTCGATTTGCACGTTTCTGGGCGTGGTGACAGGCGTGCTGTCCCCAGATTCCCTCTCCCTCTTTCTCGGGTCAAGACGTTTCCCCCCCTGCCAAGCCTCTTCACATACACGTTTTTTCTTTGGTTTTAAGTGGCCCGTATCCCCGTTTTCTTTTCCCCTTGATAGCTAATTGCAACTTGTGGCGTTTTTCCTTTTCTTCCCGCAACTCCAACCTCTGTTTCATCTCCCGCCCTGGGGGTAGCTTCCCCTTGCGGCTTCCAATGCCCCTTCTTTTTTTTCTCCTCGTTTGTGTCTTTTTGTGCACCTCTTCGGTTGGCTTTCCTTTCCCTGATTAGTCCAGGGCTCCTTGTTGACCAGGCCCCTTCCCCACGTCCGTCCGTTCCTTTTGTGTACCCTCTTTTGTCTCCCCCACCCCCTTTTTTGGTCCCCTTTTCTCGAAGCAGAACTTCGTTGTCAGGGTAAGACGCCCCTCGATTGATCATTTTCCCCTTTCAGTTTTTTTCTTAGTTAGGGCACATTGATTTGGACCTCCTCTTTTTGCTCCCACGGGCCCGCCCGCGGGAAGGGTAAGACCCCCCCCCCCCCAACCGGTCACTGGAACTCCTCTTCTTCTGAAGACAGATTCCCTTTTCCAACTGAGGCCTTCCCTTTCGCATGAGTTACCCCGTTTTCGGATTTTCTTTTTTCCCCGATGCCCCTTCTTTTCGCTCGCGTCTTTTCGTTGCGGTTTTTCCCCCGATGCACATCCCGTCTCCCTCCCCTTGTGATCCTCTTTGTTTGTACATTTAATAACGGGGTACCCCTTCGATCCCAGGTCTCTCCCCCCCCCTTCGATTTTCAAGTTCTCTCTCGCAGGTTAATGGTCGACCATTGTTTGGATGTTCATCAGCTGGTGTCTTTCCAGCTGATCACTCCTTCGGTTTCGTGACTGCAAAAATATCTTCTTTAGGTCTACCCACTTCCCTATGTGCACCGTTCCTTCCATTGAACCGTGTCCTCCCCACAATGCCACCTCTGTGACCTTCTCCCTTTAAACAAGCTTTGTACGACATTAGCGTTTTAACATCGGTTTAGATGGAAACCCTTTCTTCCTGACCAGCCGGCCGCCCCATCGGTACCTTTTTTGGACTTTTTTCCACGGACTCCCTGGTCTGGCGCGGTACTGCAACTCTGTTTTTTTTCAAACAGCGTTTCTGGTCGCCCTCAAATCTCTCCTGCACACCCACCCCCGTTTTCGAGTGCCCTTTGATGTAAACCCCCTTTTTTCACGATTGACACCCTTTTTTAGGGAAATTCTCCCGATGCTGTCATCTTCTTGCTTTTTTTTTTCTTTGTAGTTGCGTCCTTGGGTGAGCAAGACCTTCCCGTCTGGGTTTTCGAGGTAGGTTCTACATTATTTTTCATGTTTTCCCCCCCCCTGCGGACCGACAAACAGCACTAGATCCCCCCCCCTGCGCCTTTTTCCTCCCTTTTCCCGGGCCAACTCCTTCATCGCTGGCTTTGTGTTTTCAGTGACCCCAAGGTTAGTTAGTCGTTTTAACCCCTGGACTTTTAAGTAGCCACCCGGTCCTTTTGCCGGGCATTCCCCTCCCCCCTCTGTTGGAAAGCGTTCATGATAGGGATTTCCCTTTTATTGAGTCTTCCCTTCACCCTGAAGCGGTCCTCCAAGTTTCTTTTCTTGATAATACCCGCTTCTTTGTGCCCTTTGTTTCCTGCCGGGTTCTTTGCAAGACGGGCAGGGTCCTGTTGCGCCTGGGCTTCCCTCCCACGGAGCCGTGGCCGGTTTTCAGGCCCCGTTTGGCAGTTCCACCAGTGCTTCTTTGAATTTCTTCTCCTTTTTCGCTCCCCCCGCAGTTGGAGGGTTTCTTTCCCCCCTCAGGCGGCCTTTTTTCTAGCAGTACCCCCCTCCTTGACAAAATGCCTTTTCGGCGATTGAGACGGGGTTTTCCCCTCCTGCGGTTTCCCCCCCCCACTTGTTCAGAGTACCCGCGGTGCGCCTCCTTTTTGGTTTCCTCTTTCCCGGCATCGTCGGCCCCCTCTGTAGACCGAAAACCTCCACTGGCCTGTGGTTTTTTTGATGTGTTCCATCGTTCGGTCTTTCCTGAACTTCATTGGAAATTCTTTTGTTTCGACCATCTTTCTATTTCCTCCTGTAGAGATCCGGCGGGAACGGACACCAGCCTCTTTTTTTTAGTCAGGTTCCGTCCTCTCTTTTCGATCCGTGCACCCTCCCCACGACTGGTGTTTAGTGCCCCCCTGTGCGGTTTTTCTGTCTAACCCCCTTGCATCCTTTTTCGTTAGGGAGAGAGTGGCGCACCTCTTTTTTGCAAAGTACTTGGTTCCCCTCCTTCCCCCCCACGTCTCAAGTTCTCCCGAGGCATTGGACAGGATGCCGGTTTGTGTCGATTGGCAGCTTTCTTTCTTCTCAAACCCCGCAACTTGGTGCACTTCCCTGTTCTGGGACATTTCCCCTTTTCGAGCAACACGCGCTTTTCCCCGGCCCGGAGCCGTTTTCCTCCTGGCACCGCCCTCTCCCGATGTCCCGTTGCCCCGCTAATTTTGCATACTCCTGGTCTTCCTTTCCCCCCGAGCAAACTGTCCCCTCTCGCGTGCTTTTTTCCTCTCAAAACCGTCCCCATCCCTTCTCCCTGCGGGAAGGTCCGTCCCCCCAAGTTTACTTTTCGTTCGGCTACGTGTTGAAACTACCCCTCGCCGGAAGGTCCCGGAGTCTTCTTTTGTCGGTGCGGCCCGTTACCTCTTATTTTTTTGTGCTTCGAGGCGGTGTTTTGCGCGTGTTCTTTCCCCTGTGTTAGGTGCCCCCTGAACCTTTTTTTCCGGCCCCCCCTTATCTTTCCCTCTGCACGAACCCCCCCCTCCTTTTTTTTGCAAACGTCACTCAGTCCCGTTGGTCAATAGGGGGCCCCCCTCGTGTCCCTCCCCAGGGCTTTTCGGCCCTTTTCCTTTTGGGGCCGGGCGTGGGATGTTTTTTTTTTGCTGAAAACCCCCTTTTTTTGCGCCCGGCCAACTTTTAGTACTGGTGCTCTCTTTGATGCCCGAGCTGCTTTCGAACGCCGATTTCCGTTCCCCTGACCGCTCGGTCTGGACCCGGTCCCTTGGCGTTCATCTAACCCCTCTTTTTCGAACTCCGAGCGGGAGGCAGGTTTTTGGGCCTCCCCCCCCCCCACCCCCCCCCCCCCCCCCCCCCCTCAACGTCGCGACTCCGCGCCACCCAATGTCCCCCCCCCCTGCCCGCCCGCGAGGTTTCCCCCGCCGCTTTTTTTTGCACAATTCGTATGGATTTCGCTACCCTGTTTTTACTGCCCCGACCCACCGCCCCCCCCCCCCTTTGCACCAACCGTGCCGCCGGATTGATTTTTTTGATTTTTCCCCCCCCCTTTGATGACTCCCAAACATGGCTCCCCTTTTCCTTTCCTGCGTGATTCCTTACAACTCTCTTACTTCTTTGGAATCCCGCCCGTTTTTTAAAACCTGAGTTGGTCCCCTTTTCTCCCCCTTGGAACCTATGCGACCTCGCGACGAGGCTGCTTTCCCCGGGCCACCCTGGAACGCTTCCACTGGAACTGTCTTTTTCTCCCCTCCTTGGAATCCCCGAAATGTTCCCCTTCTTTCCGTATTGTCTTCGGGCCTCCCGCCGTTCGGGATCCTATTCCGGCGTCTGACGAGGTGACCCCTTTTTTTGCGGAGGGCCAGTGGTTAACTACGTCCGATCACTCTTTTCCCTCTCCGACCCTTCACAACACCTTCCCCTTTTTTTATCCCACCCGCCCTTCCTGTCCCTTGACCCCCCCCCCTTCGCTTCGGCGTTCTACCCCCCTCCCGAAAACCCCCTTCCGAGTTCCGTTTTCCCACTTTTTCACAGGGCCGCCCCCTCTTCGGTTGGTTGAAACGGCGTCGTTCCACCGTCGACCGACGACCTCAGTTTCCTTGTGAAATTTCTTTCCCCGGTGCCTTTTCTGGTCTTTTCCAACACGCTGTGGTTTTTGCCACCCTTTGGTGCTGTATTGATCAAAGCTTTTGCAGATTCCCCACCGTCTGATGACATCGTCCACGTTTCCTATTTTGATGAGCGGCAACCCCCCCCTGCCACAATGGTCCACCCTCCTCTTCAGGGTCTACCAAAACCCTTCCCCTCTGTCCCGGTTTATGTAATTGTTTCCCCCCGCAGTGGAGGTGCCGGGCGTTTTTTGTAACTTTTTCAACCTTAGGGGGGACGTTCCTTCTGCACTTTCTTCCTTGGGGCACGAGTTTTCACGTAATTTCTCTTCTTTCCAACTTCCTCCTTCATTCCATTTGTTTTTTTGTTTCCTGGTTTCCCTCCCCTTACCCAGTGACTTTTCAGCAGGATGGACGGTCTCTGGTTCCCCATCGAGGAGGTTCTTTCTCCCCTTGGTGCATTAATTTTTTTTTCTGCGGCACGGCTGCTTTTCGGGCGACCGGCGTCTCTTTTCCCCCCTTTTGTCCAGTTTTCTTGCTGGAACAACCATCAACCTTTGGTATCCAGCGGTTTTCTTGGTTTGATGTTTTCTTTCCCTTTCCCTGGGACGCAAGCTACTTTGGATTGTGATCTGACGTCCCCTTCTTGCAGACTTTTCCCGGGATTTTCCCTTTTGCGGACTGCTTGCACCTCCTTTGTTTACTGTTTTTCCCTCCCCTCTCACAAACCGATAGCCACCCTGTTTCACACTGTTGATTGGACCCGGACACCCCCCGAAACCTCTCCCCCCAACCAATTACTTCGCTTTCCTGGCACGCGGTCTGGGGCCGTCGATGGGCAACGTCGATCCCCGAACCCTCTCCTCGCCGCAGCTTGTGGAGATCTACTGTCAGGCACCAACTCTTTTTACTCGTTTTCCCGGTCGGCCGGCTCTGTCCCCCGTAAATTTCTGGAGTGCCCAGAACTCTTCTCCCGTCGAGGTCTTCCCGAACCGTTAATCCCTTCCAAAGTTTCGGTCGGCGTCCCCTTCTTTTACTTTTGAGGGTGGACTTCATGCCGGGCCGCTTCCCTTTTCCGGTGTTCCCCCCCTTTGTTTTTTCCAAACAATTGTCCAGAACCTGGCCACTGTTTTTCCCCGCCGATTCCCAGCTCTTTTTGACCGGCCCCCTGTGCGTATGTTGGGTCCCCCCTTTGGTTTGTCGGCGATTTCTTCCCCCCTTTAATTGGTTTTGTGAGTTCTTTTTTTATTAGTTGTGTTCCTTGTCCACAGTTTTTCTGAAGCTTCCTTGGAAAAAGGCTCCCCCCTTGGGGGTGTCTTTTCCTTCCATCTTTTTTTGTTTGGGCTTCCCGATTCGTTGTTGCCTGAGGTTTTTTTTCATTTCAGTTCCCCTTCCTTTTTTTTCTCGGGTCCTTCCCCAAGGAAGTGTTTTCCTCCCCCAAGTGCTTGGGCCCCCACTTTGATTCCAACCACGGTACGTGCAGTTGTCCCTTTTCCCGAAACCATTCTAGATTGCCCTGGCGCCCTTGATTTCTTTCCCAATTCTGAGGGATGACAGGCTTTTTTCGGCCCAGCTTAATCAGGGTTGGAGGGCTCTCTGGCTTCTCTCCCACACAGATTTCCACCCCTTCCCTTTGGCGCCTCTCCTGATGCATCTCCGCTCCCTCATTATTGCTTTTCTAAAGCTTTGTAGTGGAGTTTTTGCCTAGTCAATTGTTGCTTGATAACACTCATGAAAAACTTGCGTCGTGGGAATTTGACCTCCCCTTCCCCTTCCCCCCCTTCGATCACGTCCCTTCACCCCTCGGTGATTCCGTCATTCCGGTGCCCGAATCTTGCCTGTGGATTTCCCTCCCGGTCCCCGAGTTGCCAAACCCCCCCTTTCTGTCTCCCTCCCTCATTTACGAGAGATCTCTCCGTTTGACCCACCCCCTCCTTCCCCTCGCTCACCACCTGTTTCCAGATTTTTCCTTTTGTCCTAACCCCGACAGACGACGACCTGCTGCTCACGACAGTCTTTTTAGTTACAGATCCAGCTTGCGCCCGATGTTCTCGCCTCAGAGGGGCTTTTCTTTTCCGAAACTTGCTTTTTGCTTGGCCAGCAGTTTCCTACCCCCCTTTCCTCCTTCCTGGCGCAACCTTTGCCCCAAATTTTTATGCCTTCTCTCGCCTTTTCTTGCGAACATTCCCTACCGTCCCGATATTTTCAACCCCTTTATACTGTCCCCGCCTTTCGCCCGCATCAGCACGGTTTGGGATCTTCTCCATGCAAAGTTTTGATGGTTGAACTTTTTGCCTCCGATGAAAATTGTTGTTGTCGGTTTCAAGTTTTCTTTCCCACAATTCCCTCTCAATTCTTGGGCTCTTTTTTCCGACGCAGGCCTTCTTCGGACCCGCTTCCAAAAAACGACTTTTCGGGGACATGTGTCCACGCTTTTTCGCCATTTTTCGTCTTCCCAACTGGGCACTTTTTCTGTTCCGCGGGCTGTCTTTGCTCTCGCAGACCACCCCAACAATGTTTAGGGTTTCCTAAAAAATATTAGCTTGTTTGACCCCCCTTAGGCGAGCCCAGATCCGCAGACTCACCATCCTTCTCCTCGTGTGCTGCCCCGAAACCCACCGAGTGATTTCCTTTAGGAGACCACTTATTTCCAGAGGACCAGTGGTCTTGCCGGTCGTGCCCCCCTTTTCTTGTGAGCTCTCCCGTGACAAACCCACCACCAGTAGAGTTTGCTCCCCTCGAACTCTTCCCAACCAACTGACGGGCACCTAACCGCAAAACACTTTGCCCCCGTACATTTTTTGTCCTCCTCCATCGACGTGGGGGGTCCCCGCTTTTTCTGGCACATTCCGTTGGCAGGCTTTTTTTTGCCGCCGTCCGTGGCCCCCCGGCGCAGTATCTTCCCGGACCTTTTTCCCCCAACCCCAACTTCGAATCTCTTGTTTGCTTTAGGCGTGATTTTTTAGGGGGTTCGTTAAGGGGCAGCTCTAGGGTCCTTTTTCCCCGGGCTTGTGCCCTTGGGCATCTTCAGTTAATTTTTGGTTTGCTTCGGTGTATGTTCCCGATCAAAACCCTCGGTGGCTATCGGTTTTCCCGCTTTACCCGAATTTAGTAGTGTCCTTCGGCTGCAACGTTTCTCTTTTGCCCGAGCAGTTCGGGCTTTTTCCTTTGCGGGAAGCCTTGTTGCTGGATTCCCTTCATGGTTTTTTCCCCGGTCCTCCCCCTTTGCTCGGGGCCCAACCTTGGGAGGACCAAAAGATCTTTTTTTTTGCCGCGTCGGCTTGCCTGACCTGCACACGAAGTTCTTTTTTCCCTCTTTGCGGGAACGCAAACGCGCTGCGGGGCATGGGTCACCCTTGTTTTTTCTTTCCGGGCAACCTTCCCCCTCCCTCTCTGGGTGCTGGCCCAACATCCTTTGCGCAGGCAAGGAGTCTTCCCCCTTTTTTTCTAAAGGAGAGAGAGCACCCCCCCCCCCCCCAGTTCCCTGGGATGGAGGTGGCCTCTTGTTTTTTTCTTAAGTCCGTCCTGTTTGACTCCGTGCCCAGCTTGCTCAGCTTCCTTCCATTCTTAGGTCAGGGGTGGACTCCGGTACCTCGACTTCTCCCCCCCCCCACGGAGTCTGAATCCCCCCAAGAGTTCCGTGGTCTCTTTTGTCAAGTTTTTTTTCCCCTTCCACAGTTGCGCATTGGCTCAACATTTTCGTTGTCCTTTTTTGAACAAGCCATACTTGAATGCCGAGGTCCTTACACCTTCTCTGTCGGGTAGAGGCAGTGCGTTCCCGTAGGTGATTTCACCATGCGTGAGGCGTCTATTCCTTTTGAGGGCTCAGTACCGGATCTTCTTTTCCCCTCTCTTGAAAGGTCGAAACTAAGTTCCCTTTTTTCCCCCCTGATCTGTGAAACATCCCCCTCCACCGCCGCCACTTCCGAGGTCTGGTGTTTGTATCTTTGGTGTCTTTCCATTCCCAAACCGGAAATGGGCGTTTCCGGGTTCTTCCCCGTATCCTTGCCTTTTTGTCCTCGGCTTTCCTTTCTCAGGGCCTGCTTGGCCAGGGTTTTTCCCTGCAGTTTCTCTCCAGATTTTGTGGACCCCCCGTTTTTTTCTGCCCGAACTCCGGGTCAGACAAAATTCCCCCCCTTTTAGAAGGCCCTGATATTTAGGGCTTCCCCTCCCCCCTCCCCCGGGGCAGAAAACTGAAACGGCAGACTTCCCCTGGCATTGGAGTAACGATCCTCCAAGCGGACCCCCTTTCAAGTGCCTTCTAGTCCTTTCCCCCCATGTGGTTTGCAGTCTCTTTTTAGCTAATTGTCTCCGCCCTCCGGGGGGATTCAGGTTTGCTCTTCCAGGGCCCCGCCCTCCTTCACCCATCGATCTCCGATCCCAGGGCCTTTTCTCCCCCCCGACCGTCAGAATCCACCCTGGCGGACTGGTGTCCTTTTCCCATGGTTTCCCATCGTTTTTTCCCCTATGAATCATTCCGGTTGCGTGTTTCCCCCTGACAAAAATATCTTCCTTTTTGAAACTTTCTACTCTTCTGTGCCCTTCATTCATGAAACCTTTCCCATGGACCAGTGCCGGGTGCTTTTTCAGAAGGGATAACCCCCCTCTTCTGCGCAGGCGCCTGTTCGAACCCTCTTTTTCATTTTTTAATCATGGCGTTCCAGATGCGTTCCATAGGGACCCCCCCCCCCAAGTTCACATTGATCTTCATTTTTGGCATATCGTCCCCCCTTTTTCTCGTCGTTCTTTTATTCCCAATATGTTGGACGTGTTTTGTTTCAAACCCGTGTCGCCGTTCGCCCATATTTTTTAAAAAGCCTTCCCCGGGAAGTTCGGTGCCCCTCATGGATTTCGCAAAGTCCCTCTGGTTTTTTCTTTTGCCGTCCCCTCTTCCTCTTTTATCGGGTGCTTGAAACCCTTTAGGCGCCGCATATCCTGTAGCAAGGAAGCTTTTTTGTTCCTTCTTTCCGTATGTTCGGTTAGTGCACCCCAAGTCCCCCTTTTTTTGAACGGTCACAACCTCCCTCGAGTCCACCCCTGCGGGACTTTTCGAGGGCCCGAAACATTAAGATCGTACGTGTTTGGGTTTTTTACGGCCCCCTACGTCGAGCTTGTTATTTTCAAAGTTCGAAGAATAGAACCGAGCGTGGTTGGGCTTGCTGTCCCTTTTCCGAGGAGTTTTTGAGAGGGCTTCCTGATATGGATTTTTTTGGATTTTTCGAACAGACTTGATCAGTCTTTTCCTTTTGTTCCTCTGTCTCCAGGATCCTTTGTGTGCACACTTCGCGGTTTTCCCCCCGGGGCAGCGGGGTCGGCCGCTTGAGGTTGCCCTGGTCCGTTTAACTCCCCAAAACTTCTTCTTGGTCTTCTCATTTTTTGGTCGACCCCCTTTTTGTGATGACGCATGTCGTGGCCTGAACCTCTTTCTGTCCGCAGTTTCCCAGGGTACCCCCCCTTAGGTTAAATCTTCTCTTCGCCCTGGTCATCCTGTCCCTTTTTGGAGAATGTGAGGGAAAGTTTTTCCGACCGCGGTTCCTCTCACACTGCTCGCGGTTCTCTCTTAGGCATAAGACGGTCTCTCTGGCACTTTTTCCCCCTTTTTGGGGGTAGAACGAAACAACCTACTGGCCCGAACAAAGTTCTTTTTTTGTCGGATCTTGCCACCCTTTCTCGGCTGCGCATTGAAAAAGAACTTCCTTTTTTTCTGTTTTCTTTCCCTCCCTTTCCTTCCCATGCATCAGGTTTTGTGGTTTTCTTTCCTTTCCCTTTTTCGTCCAGACAGTTCGGCATTGCCTCCTCTGGTGGTGTCATCTCCGCTCCCCCCCGACTGGTTTCGGCCATTTCTTGTCTAAACCACAGCTGGGTCTTATTCCCTCGGTTTCGCGTTGAATTCTTTCCTATCGTGGGCGCTTTTATCTGTCTCTAGCCTTTTTTGGAAAAAAGACGGTCGGTCCGTCTCAGTCAGAGTTCTTTGATGAAGGGCGTGCCCCCGTCCTTTCAGGATGAACGCGCCCTTTGTCATTTTTGCAATGTGCTTGCCGAAGCTGTTCCGGGCTTTTGTTCAGTCCCCTCCCCTCTTTCTGCCACCCCGCTTGCCCGTTTGAGACCGTGGGCCCTTTTTTTCGGCACTCAGCGTTGGCGTTTCCCCCGCTGCCCGGCCCCATCGGAATCTTCCCCCCCCCTTCTAGGGATGTCTCGGCTTTGAAAACCAACCCCTCTTCCGACGCTCTGTTTCGCATCACCGTGGGGGATTTCCTCAAAAACCTGGAAAAGGTTTTCCATGGACAGTGCACGGTTGCTAGCTTTCGGACCCAGTTTGTGACCATACTCTCCTGCCTTAAGGGCAGGAACCCCACCGGAAGACGTTCTGGATGGTTTTTTTCGCTCCAGAAGGCAGCAGTCCCCTTTGCTTTTCTTTCGGGTGGACTCGGGGCCGAGCTTTTTTTCCCAAACCCCCTCTGCTGATCGTGGCCCTTTGTCGCAGACGTTCCCCTCCCCCCCGATACAGGCGTTCCCTCGGCGGAACCTTTTCCCCTGAGACTTTTTTCCTTTTTTTTGACATCCAGAGGGGTCTCTCACTTCTGTTTTTTTTCCCCGCGTGGAGGATGGCGAACTCTTAACTTTCGACGCCCCCCTTACCCGGTTTTCTTCCTCCCTCCTGACCCGAAGTCCCGCAGTTTCTCCGAGGTTTAGACGATGTGCCGGTGTTGCCGGGCCCCTTCGGGTATGTTCCCGCCCGGGCGTCCCCGATTTTCGAACCCTTTTCTGCATCCTTTTGCCTGCGGGGTCTTGCCCGATGCCCTGCCCTTTTTTTTTTGCATTGTGGTTGCGGTTCACATGAAGTCGCTTTCTCCACAATTCTTGATTCGTCACCCTTTTGCAGCAGAAATATTTTTGCGTTTTTTCGTTTTTGCGCCGGTCTTTTCTTCTTTTGTACACCAAGCTGTGATTTCACTCCCTTGTCGACCCTTTTTTTTCATGACGTGTTGGCTCGACTTCGCATTCTTTCCCTATCTGGTTTACCCCCCCCCCCTTTTGGAGGGCACTGAAGCGCACCCCTATGCGATCAGTTTTCTTCCCTTCCGACGAGATGTTTTCAGTCGGGCCGGTATCCTGGGAACTGGCCGTCTTTTCTCCGACATGGAACTACCTTGAACCTTTACTCCTCGCCGTGGCACCTTTTATGTGGTCGGCCAGGCGCGGCCGTTTTTTTTTTTGGTTATTTGCTTTTTCTTTTTTGGAGCAAACCTACCCTTGCTCAAATCGATTCCCTCTCTTCACTGGATGGTCGGCCTCGGGGTCCCTTTAAGGCGCCTACCCCCTCCCCCACAGCTTCGTGGGTTCTTTTCCCCCCTTTTTTCCCCGGAAGCATAAGATTTCCTGGAAGAGCAACCTTTGCCTGGTGACAACCAGGAACGGGCGTGGAGAGGGGGTCCTGGTGGGCCCCCTTCCTCCTTTTCACAATTTTGGTTCCTCCTCCGTTCGTACTTCCTGCCGTGCCAGACTACGTTTTAAGCACCCACGTCTTTTAGCACGGGGATGGCATCTCCGGATTCCTTTTCAGGCGCCTCCCCATCGTGGGCGACACCGGTCCTTTTTCCCAACGCCAACATCGCTATACAGGGTTAGGGCTGTACCCTTGTTCTGCTTCACGCCTTCTTTTTTTTTCCCCCTCCCCCTAGGAACAGTGACCCTTTTGTGCTCGGGGATTTTCCTCTTGATTCCCCCGATGCTCGCTCGGGTTGCGATGGCCAGGCAGTTTTTTTTGGTCAACCTCCTTTCCCCCTTTTTTTTTCGACGAGTATTCCACAACCGAACACCCCTCCCGTGGTGCTACTTTCGATCTGGCGTCCCCTTCCTGGAAGCAGCTGGCCGCTTCTTTTGTGTCTACACTCCCCCCCCTCCAGATTTTTTGCTTTTGCGGTGAAACTCCCTCAGCCGTTATTTTTTTTTTCTTTTGTGCTCTCAATGCGGTCTCGTGGTCTTTCCTCGATGATATTTTCTTTGTTTCAGTCTCGGCGGGCTTTTTCCGTCTGTACTTTTGCCTTTGGTCTTTCTTTGGGCAACGAGCTTTTTTTTGGCGTGGATTGCACCCTCCCCTCTTTCCGCCCCAGATCCCTTTATTCTCTGCCTCATATTTTCGTAAAGTGCAAGGCGTCGGCATCCTTGTTGGCTCCCCTCTTTTTCCATACGAAGGAACCTTCGGTTTCAACTGGTGTTCCTTTTGTGCAAAATTCTTCCCCTGGTTGATCTGTTTTTTGGACACCACCCCCCCTTCATGCCCCAAATACTGCCTCGCCGGGCGAGAACCCTTTTTCTTTTCACCAGCATGGCCTCTGTTCCCCGCCCCTTTTGCACGAAGCCCCAATCTGGCGCTTTAGAATTTTGGTCCTGCACCTTTTTGGTTAGATACTCTGTTCCCTGTGCGGTCGGACGTTTTTTTTTCGTCCAATCCTTCCCTTTCGCAAAAAATTCTTTTTACCGTTCGAGTTTTTTTGGCCCCCCCCCCCCCCCCCCCCCCTCCCCCAACGAAAACGTTTCCTTCCCAAAAAAGTGTTTTGGTCTTCCAGTCCTCTGGACTGGATTGCGTTTCGGAAGATTTCCTCCGCCCCTTTCCATTTCAGCTGATCCACCCTGGCCGGATTGTTGGAGCTGCCTCCCCGATTTCCTCGAAGGGTACATTTTGTGCATTCGCGCGTTTTGGGCACGGTTTTTTCCGCTCTTTAGGAATGGGGAGCAGTGTGCGATTCGCTGTGTTCCCTTGGCCCCCTACGTTTGTTTCGAGATAGCCGCGTTTCTGCGCCCCTCTTTCTCAGACTTCCGTTTTTGAGTGATCTGGATCCCTTAGATTTCAGTTGTTTTTTTCCTTTGGATCTGCCCCGCTTTTTTTGCTGGGGCTCGTCCAAGGGCTTGGTGCTCAATTTCCTTTTTTCCCCCCCTTTGAGACCTGAAGTTTCACACCACCCTTCTTTATTTTTTGCAGGAACGGGCGAAACATCTCTCCCTTTTCTGTGCGTTCGGCTCCCCCCGGGGGCGATTCCGGCTTTTTTTTGACAGGTTCCTCCTTTTTTTGCATCTCGGGGGACGGTTTCCTTTCCTCCCCCTGGCTTTTCCCTTTTTCGGATTTTTGCTGTTTCTTTCTTTTTTTTTTTTCTCCGGATTAAGGCGTCCTCAGGTTCGATTTCCCCCCTTTTTTGACCTCGTAATTTTCTTTGATACGGTAAAAGATTCTTTTTGTTTTCTTATTCTGGGAACGTTCCTCCTACGACGGGCGTTCCGAGCAAAACCATCTTCTCGTTCGCCTTCCTTTCAGCCGGAATATGGTGCTTTGCGGGGTGGCCCCAAACCTGAGTTTCTTCTTGTACTCCCTTCCCCCTTTTTTTTTTGAGTCTCTTCCGAAAAATCAGGTTTTTCACCTCTTACCATAGGAACTGCACCCCCCCGGGGTGGCCAGGCCATTCTGGACCTCTTGAGAACGTCATTCCTCTTTGGTGGCTTTTCCTTTGAGCGCCGACTGGTCGATTTCAGAGTTCCTCTTTCCAACAGCATGTTTTTCATTCTTTCGTTAGCCTTCAAACCCAAATTCCCCCCTTCCTTCCGCCCCCCTTTTTTCCGATGCCAGGGCAAGCTTTGACGCAACCTTCCCTCATTTTGCGACCCAAACAAGTCGTACTCGGTGATCGAGCTTCGATAAGACACCTTTCTCCGATGCCCCCCCCCCCCAAATAATGTCCCAGCAGGGCACGGAGACGCACTTTTTGGGACTTAAAATCCCCCTGGGAGCTGCAATCTCTTTTCGGGAACAGGTGGTGCTTCACGTTACTAACCTTTTGGGGTCGGCTTGTCGACCCCCCCTCAAAGCAATTTTCTCACCACGTGGTTGGTTTTCCACAGGAAGCACCGCCCGTGCTCCTCTTCGGGGAACCCTCAATAGAAATGATGAAACGGCCCCCCCCGTGCGTGCCCCCTCAAATCCCAACTGGGCGCTGTTCTTCGTGAAGCTTTCCCGACCAACACTTTTGAACGGTGGTCCCCCTAACACACATCCTGTAACTGCTCCCCAGTTACTCGGCTTTTTCTTTTTCTCACCGCATCCCCCCCCCTTGCCCATCGCCCCGCGTCGCCTCCCAACCGAGTCTGGGGGAAGTCGATTTTTTTCACTCTTCAGCTTCGGTCAGGCGTCTTCTGTTGTTCTGGAGTTTTCACTAATTCCCTTCCCGTGGCGGCCTTTCGCTCGAGCACTTTCCCAGTCAAGAAGTTTTTTTTCCCCGGCCGGCCCGTCCCGGTGTTGCCGTTCTTTCGGTTTTTAAAAGCCGACCCCTAGAAGGTTTGGGTCCCAGATGTTCGGTACCCCTCGCCTTCCCGAAGTTTCCTGCTTACAAGCCGCTTTTCCGCGGTATTTTGTGAGTTCCCTCTCCAGGAAATCATTTGTCTTTCCAAGAATTTCGAACTCGCCACGTTCTTTTCCTTTTGAGTTTTTCGAACATCAGTTCGTTCCCCCGACTTTAGGAAGGCCGTTCCGGTTGTCGGCCTCCCCCTTTTTTCGGACAGTAACTGTTGTTTCTGATTATTTTTTGGTTTGGGCTGGGTTATTAAACCACTTTCCTTTTCTCTTGGCCAACCTTTTCCCACCAGGCCCTCCTCATTTTTTTTTTTAGTGCAGCATGTCCCTCAAAAAATTTTTTTCTTCCGCCGACCTTTCCCCCATCCGGATGGACGATCATTTTCGTTCCAGATCATCCTCTCTTCCCACTTGGCTTCTTTTTATACGCTGGGGGACCCATGGCTCTTTTTTCACCCCCCCCTCTTGCGTCCGTCCTCTTCCCCTTTTAACAGCGTCTTTTTTTGGACAGAAGAGAACTCTTTTTCCCCCCCTCAAGTATCCTGTCCTTCTTCCAAGCCCTCTCTTTGCGCTCTCACGTTGCCCCCTTCCCCAAATTGATACCCCCTTTTCCTTTCCCCACTCTCTCTTTTGGAGCACCCCCCCCCCCTTTGCAGACGGCAAGCTGACTCCCTCCCCTCTTTTCGCGACGATCGGACCCTCCCCGATTTTCCTTGTATGGACTTTTTTCCTGGCGAGACGGTGTTTCGGCCGGTTTCCAGATGCCTGGCCCTTTTTTTCCTCCCGTCAGAGTCCCCCTTTTTTCTCGTTTTTCCCCCTTTTCACGGGCCCGAGCACCCCTCCCCCTTTTTTTTCTTCTTGTACCACAATATATGAAGCCGAGTCCCCCTTTTCGTTTTCAGCTACCCCCCCTTTTTTTTTTTTTTTATCATTTTTTGTTTCTTTTTGACCGTTCAGCCTGGTCCCCCCCCCTTTCCCCCTTGGTTGCACGATGTCCTTCTCCTCCTGGTAGAGGCAGATGCGGCCCTTTCTTTTCTTTTTTCCAATGCCATCCTTGATTTCCTTCTTTGTGGCGGACGACCTCCAAGGCACTTCTCGGGGCTTCTTCCCTTTTCCTCCCTGAGGTGTCCCCCCTTCTTACTCAAGGTTTTTTCCCCCTCACCTCCCCTTTGGTAGGCTTGTTTGGTAAAAAACCTTTGGGATTTTTGTTTTCCCCAGGACCTTGACCGTAGTTTTCTCCGGATGTTGGATTTTTCATTAAAGCAGGCCGTCGTCTGATCAGGAAAAGTTGTCCGTTTTGGTTTTCAGATCGTAGCGATCTCCGACGTGGAGCGTCCCACGTAAGTGTTTCTTCTGAAGGTCAGGCCCACCTCCGTTCCGGCCTGTCCTTTTTTGGATCGGTTCGACCGGCATCCTTTTTCGGTTCGCCACTGCCTCCCCCTCTTGCATGAGTCTATGTAAGTCCATGGTAGTCGGCCCCGGCTGTCCCCGTCCAGGTCGGGCGTTACCGTCTGTTTTGTATTGGGCCCGCTGCTTTTCCTTTGATTCGCACCTAGGTTTGTCGTTTTTGGCTAATACTGGTACACCCCTTTCCGGTCGGGTCTTTTTTTAGCCTTTTTCGGCTTTTCTACCGCACCCCCCCCCTGATCAAACGGCTTTTTTTTTTTTGTTCGGGTGTCTGTTTCATTCTCTTTTTTTCCAGCGGATCCCTCATCCGTTTGTTGCGTCCTGCAAAAATTCTTTTACAACAGGATGCCAATTGTGAACAGGGAACTTTATTGTGCAAACGCCCCTCCCCACAATGAACCTTGCGTTGTTCTCCACCCTCTCTTCAGACCCAGCCTTTCGAAACCAAATCGGGCGACATAGATTTCACTTTCGGGTACAAGTTTGTTGCGGTCCAGTGCCCCCCTAATAGGGGACACAGTCCCACTGGACCCTCGGCATCTTTGGCCAAGGAATCTCTCCGGTCTTTGGGACGTTTTTCGACAACCAGCTGTTCAGTCTTAGGAACCCTTGGCAGGCCCCCCCCCCCCCCCTTTTCTTTTTTCGCCTCTCCCCTACCTGGATGGTCCCCCTTGC
>Ga0179591_1332576_pt1 | contig 19743 bp, 21 predicted proteins | sample CZOMad2_1_08_16f_FD_182891 | JGI IMG/M metagenome (GOLD analysis project Ga0179591, IMG submission 182891) | Vadose zone soil fungal communities from Angelo Coast Range Reserve, California, USA - CZOMad2_1_08_16fungal (PacBio error correction) | ecosystem: Environmental > Terrestrial > Soil >... | reverse complement strand
CCCTCAGTCCCCTTCCCACCAGTAGCTCATGTTTTTCCCATATCTTCCTACCAGCTTCCCTTTTTCCCCCCGGAATTGATATCCCCCCCCTGATCCGGAACTAGGCATTACAGCGACTGTTTTACGCCTGCGCCAGTCGTCCTTCCTTTCAAACATCAGCTTTTTTCGACCCCTCGTACCCTGGTTCAGTGATCTACGACTCGCGATGGTAGACTTATAGTTTTCCGCTGTACTGCCCAATTCCGGATCCGACAGTTCCTCGTAGAACCACCTCCTCTTTCGATGGTTCCCCCCTTTCTGGAGCGGCTCCCAGACAGATAGACGCTCCCTCTTGCAACCCCTTACACGGTGGGATGCTTTTACGACATAATCTCCCCATCGGGTGATTCTTCCCCTTCTCCCTTTTACTCCCTTTTGTTTTTTTTTTTTTTGAAGAAGAGATTTCTACACCAAGATGCTCTTCTCCTTGTAGCCGATCCCGCACAATCTTTTCCCCCAGAATGCCCCAGTCCAAAGCTGAATCCAGCCACCTGTTTTCACAGCCACCGAGGATGATTTTCCTGACGAAAGTTGAGTCTCCGGTCCCATACTAATCAGACCAAACGCACATATCAAACCCCCCCCACAACTTAGGTGTTTCTACATCCACAGCGGTTGTGACAGCTTCCGCAACCCCCTGATGTCTTAAGCCCCTCTTTTCTTTCCCCGAAATTCCCCCCCCCGTTTTTTCCCCCTTATCTCCCAGACTTTCCTCCCCCCCCCCCCCCTATACGCCCCCCTCCCTTCAGCTGTCGATCTTCTTCCCCAAAAAATACTTTTTTCGTCCTTTAGAGGCAGAAAAGGCCCGAAGTGCGAACCGCTCCCTGCCCATTTCAGAGACTTCCTCCCCTGCCCCCCTGAACGGTCTTCTCCCGCTCCCTCTTCCAGGAGCATCGCTTCCCCTCTTCGTTGCGAATAATCCACTCACCCCGCCACGCCACTCTCTCCGGGCGGCAACAGCGCAGGTCCTTTTTTTGGTACGCACCCTTTTTTTGGTTCTATTTTCCTTTGACGCCCCGCTCCATGGTAATCGGAAGTCTTCCCCCTTGTATATCTCCCCATTTGCCTCCGCCCCAAAGGTCTCCCGCCAAATAGTCAAGGTCTTTTTCAATTTCCAATCCTACCATCCTCGTCTCCCGAAGTCGTTATGTCTCTCTCCACCGACGTCGTGTAATCCCGGGCCGAGACGTCTGCTTTTTCCCATTATGCTCCCCTTCTAGGGCTACCTTAAGCCCCACCCCCCCAATGAGCTGTGATAAAAAGTTAAACCCACACCCCTGTTAGGCCTTGCCCAGAACTTCCTTAATACTGCCGAGCTGCACCTTGTCCCCCCCCGCCTGACCGCGTCATCCCGTGCGCTTAACTCAAGAACAAGTGAATGTTCTCTCCTTGCCCGCCTCCCAGCCCTTTTCCTATGTTGGATGGTTTTTAAACTCGAAAGAGATCGCTTTTTGCCGCAGTTTTGAGCCTCATGACCGGGATCTGTTCTCGAAGCCTTCAGAAAACTCCCAGTGGCCGGAAACTCGAACTCATTTACCGAATCCTTCCCTTTAAGTAGCTTTTTCTCCCTTCCGATGTTCTCCTTTCGAACCGCACGATGAAGGGCTTTTAACGCCGTCCGACTACCCCCCCCCCCCCCCCCCCCCCCCCCCCCCCCACCCCCCCCCCCCCCCCCCCCCCCCATTGAGCGAATTTGGCTTTTCGCAAGGTTTCAGTCCAGGTATGAAGTTAGAAGTTTTTCATTCCGGACACCTGACATTTAGTCCCTCCCTCCCCTCCTCTTCTTTCTGAAGAGACGTGTTTTTTCGCCAACGCCCGACCTGCGTCCCCACTCACTGGGCAGCTTGAGACGATCTATGCTCCCTTCCCGCCCTGCCCGCGCCCCCTCCCCCTGACGCGTTCCGCAGCGGCCAGAAGGCTGTTTCTCCCTAGAGTCAATCCCGTTACCCCCCCCGGTTCAACACGGGACTGAACAATTTTTTACGCGCGTGCTCTTTTCCGCGATAGTCGCTGCAACTTCCTAACAGATAAGGACATCCACCGTCTTTCCCCCCCTACTTACCCTTTTCTGTTGTTTAAGTCCCCCCTTTTGTCTGAAGAACTTAATCTTTTTTTTGTTTTCATCATATGGAGCCATGTCTCCTTCCTCATGGCCCCCGAATGAACACTCCTTTACCTTCAGAATCTCTTTCCCTTTCCTCCATCTAAGGTTTCAGGGCCAACCGAGACAGGATTGATTGTTTTTGCCTGGGACATCGGCTTCTTCCTGCAAGAAGGTGTATGCCGAATTTTCCCCCCCAAGTGCTAACGCCTTTTTAGGTTCCGGATGCGAGAATTACAAACCCTGCCGAGGGTAAGATTTCGTTTCAGCGAACCTACCTTGTTTTTGAGGATGGCCCCCCTTCCAACGCCTTCGCGACTTCCTCCGGGAGCAAAATGCACTGGTGTCCGCAGAAGCTTTTCTCGGTCACTCCAACGTGTTTAACACCTGAGATGAGCCCTTCCTAATCAATGAGGATTACTCCCTCGTCGAAGTTCCACCTCCAAAGAAAGAGCAGAAAGACAGTTACTTTAAGAGAATATGAAAGGATCATTTTTTAAAGCAGAATCCATGAGCCACCAGAAACACCTCTCTGTAGATGACTCCGGGATCCCCCCCCAGGAGATGGCTTTCCCCTATAAGCTTCGGTAAGAACCGAGCAGAGACCATGCCCGCTTTTTTTCCTAGATTTTCTCTTCGTTTCCCTTTTCAATCTTATCCAGGAAACGTTGTGAGAACGAGTCCTCAAGTGTCGATCCGGACGACCGACTTCTTTTTCGAGCTCGTCGTGGTTTCTTGTCCCTCTAGGACACCCTCTTTTGGTATCCACTAGGCCAGGTCCTGTTCTCGCACCCCCCCTTTCGACCAGCTTCTTTTTTTTTTTTCTTTGCCTCTTCGACACCCGTTGTCCGACCTTGGGCCGACTATCGCCCGAAGTTTGCTCCCCGTCTTTCGACATACCCCCATCTAAGCCTCTTCCCCCTACTCAACCTCTCTCCGTGGTTACATCGCCTGCTTTGATGGGCTACTTTTTTGTGTTTTTAGGGAATTCTCTGGTCTCCCTGTAGATCATGCACTGGCGTTTGCGCGCGTTGAACGAAACCCGTTCTCCTCGTAAGCGTACCGCCCCCTCATACGGTGTCGTACACTTTTCCCCCTCGAAGGGACCCTTTGTCAACTTTTTTTCTCTCTTTTCCTCCTCTGTGTGTTGAGAGCCCTCGTGCCCAATTTTCCGCTTATCGGATCTCCACTTTGTAGCTTGAGTCTGAAGAAGTGCGGTGGGGAACAGAGTAAAAGAAGTGCTTATTTACGTCCCCAAAATTTTTTTTCTCTCCCACTGCATCTTTCAACAACGGAGGAAGTCCATTCAAATGTGGCGCGATCTAAACGCTCTCCTTATCAACCCCGAGCTAGTGACCGATTGCAAGTGTGATTTTCCCAGAGGTACGCTCTTCTTTGAGAATAGTGATCGTTCCTCCCTTTCCTTCGACACCCCTTCGACCCTCCCCTTTCCTCTTTATGACAGATCGCGCGTCGGGGTATTGCGAGAAGCGCACGTCCCCCCCCCACCACCTGCCCCCGTCCCCACTCTGACGAGCAGGGTTCTAGTCCCGCCGTCAACGTTGACAGAGTAGACGAATTTTTTCCTGGCGTTCACCCTTCACTCTGTTGAGAACTCTTCCCTCTGACTTTCTATTCTCTCCTTTCAGTACTTGGCTCGCGCCTCTGACTCGTTCCCCCCCGACTCGTTGCCGCGGCGGAAGGGCTCTTACCCTTCTTGAGTTTATCTCCCCAGGTGATGTTAGGACTAATGTTCCCCTCGTCCGGTTTTTATTCCCATTGAAAAAGATTGGTCCCCTTTTCTAGCCTGTGCACACTTTTTTTTCAACGCGCTCGCAATACCGGCGTTTTCAAAGGTATTCCTTTTCTACCAATGTTTTAAGGATTTTTTTCCCTTTTCAAACAAGTATCTTCAGACTTCCCGGTGTCGGGTCCGCGTCAACCTCTCGCTTCATCCTCCAACCCTTCCCCCTGAGTAGATAAGGACCCCCACTACTGTGTCTTTTTTTCTCCCATTTTCAGCTGTTTTTGTGTTAAAGGATCTTAGAGACCGAAAAAGAACGCTTTTTTCCTTCAACAATCTAAATCTATGCTGACATCTCGCGATGACCGAGGAGATGACTTTTATTCTAGTCATACGCTCTACGCCAACTTTTGATTTTTTTCCCATGTCGACGTTTCTCCCCCCCCCCTGCAAAACCCTAGAGGGAATGGGGTCGATTTCTGGGGAGAGACCCTTTCTATCTTTGAGTCATCGGAATCCCTGAGCGGTAAAACCTGCTGGTGAGATTTGTTTTACTCGGATGCGAAGGACTGCCCGGAGCAGCGGATTCTCCCTTCTCCCCCCCGCGCCCCCTCTATTCCTAGGAGGGGTGAATACGTTTCCTCCCTTCGATGGGGCGTCCCGGAGGACGTTCCCCCCCCAGTACAGTGCGAGGTGTTCAGAGACCTTAAGGTGTATTACTTACTTCCCCCTCTTCCCCAAGATCCGGGACACTCCTGCGTCCGGAAAGGACCCTTCAACTAGAATTTCTTCATCATAGGAATTCTTTCCCCTGTTTTTTATGAGGTGATTTCGGCAGTAACACTGTTTCATGGTGCTGAAGCTGCGGCGCCCCTCCACCCTAGATCGTGTCATCCTCTTGCCGGTCCCCCCTGACCCCATCTACCCGCAGGTACATTTGGCCATTTGAGCGACCCCTCGAGACCCCGGGTCCACGTTCTTGTGGCTCTTTTTGGACTTCCAGAGAACACCGCTCCCCCCCTCGAATCTCCGCGTTTTTGGGTCTTTCACACAGGGCCATTCGGTTGACGACCCCTCCTGCGGTTGATAAGAATTTCTGCCTTCTCCGCAACTTTCCCCTCAAGGTCTTTTTTTCATACCTACTTCGGAGTTTTCTTATGTCCTGTGGTTGATTTTCCTTATCCTGTCCCTTTTTGCCGCCCTTTGGCGGATTTTTCGGATAAAAATCGTTTCCCTCCGAGTTTCCCTGGCTGCGGCCCCGCCTAAACAAAACCTGTTTTTTTCCGTAACCCCTTTTTCCGGTCCTCCCCCTTAGCGTAGTTGAATTGCGACTCTCCACTCTTCGAAGTCATGGAAAGCTCTCCCCCGCTTCCCCCTTCAGGGCTTTTTTCCCTTGACAAGTCGTACTATATAGCTTCTCCGCACCCGAATAGTTTGGCCAATTTTCCCCTTCCTCCCAGCTTCCTTTTCTTTCTAAACCTTTCTCTTCCCCTTTATTACGGTGAGTCGTCCACGGTAGTCATCGCTGAACCCTGTTGGTGCGATCCTTTCCACCGGTTTTCCCTACCGACGAGTCTTTTCAATGTCCTTTCTGTTTCTTTCCCGATTTTCGAACTCGTCGCACCACCCTCCGCCGTTGCTGTTTCCCTGTGGGCCCTTTCTGCACCGTTTCCGAGTTCCTTCCTTTTTGTGGATGAGGAAAGCGCATCCTCCCTCTTGTGGTGATCTTTTTTTCCCCCTCTCCTTTCAGATTTTTTTTTTTTTCACCCCAGGGCCGGTCGGTCCGAACTGGTGCCAAATTAATGCAACTTCCCCTTTCCTCCTGGAATCCACTCGGTGACCTTTACGTCGGATTATCTCAGGAGTTTCGAGGCCCTCTTCCCCTAATCACCCCTCCCTCCATTAAAATCGTATACGACGTTGAAGATGTTTCTAGCCCCCCCTCTCAGCGTGAAGTCCCCCCTTTTTCACACTCCCGTAACCTTCCCTTCTTTCGATTCAACCGATATCGACATTGAAGTCTTTTCTCCTTGATTCAACCACTATCTCATATTGAGGAGGCCCCCACTCAATCTTTGAGATATACTACCCGAGAAGAAACATGACTTCGTTGTCCTTTAATGCTTTCCCGATGAGAGCTCCCTGCCGTTGCGGAGCTTTTTTCCCCCCTTAACATCCGTCCTCAGGGGCGGGGCCTCCCCCCTGCTCCTACGCTGGTGCGTTTCCTTTCACACAGGCTTTGGTGTATTTCTGGCCGCCGACCTTTCCCTTCTGATGAGAGATTTTTATGATTCCCAAAGGGCCGGCACGGCCCCCCCTTGTGCATAGGACAAACCCCCCGACAACTCAGTCTCCCCCCGCTAAGCTTTTTTGTTAGGGGAAAGGTCTTCTCTGCTGCGACCGTTCTTTCCCAAAACAGCAGGCTTTCTTCAGAAACTAATGTGTTGATTGGCAAGGAGTAAACAACCTATAGCCCTTTCGTTGAAGAGGGATAGTTCTCCCCTCCCTCCCCCCCGCCTCCTTTGGAACACCGCCCTGGGGAGAGAATTCAGAAAGTTTTCCAGGCTGTGATCCCCCCCCTACAGTTAGACTTCTCCTTTCTTCGCCCCGGCTGATGCAAGAGAGCACGAAGATTCGTGAGCACCATTTCGTGTGACGGGAAGAGCACCCCTAATACGCGATTTTCTCCCCAGCAGGTTTGCTTCCCCCTATGAATGATTAGCCCCCTCCTCCCCTCGGGCAGTGTCCCTTCACCCCTCCTCCTCGAAGCCCGAATCCCAAGACGGTGGTCTCTCCAGAACATAACGTGTTCTGATTCAAATAGTCGAGAAGTGAGTCTTTTGGCCGACGTTGTTCCCTCTTGCCCTCCCTCACGGGCGTACGGATTTTAAAGACGCCGAGAGAATCCGGATCATTCCGCTCGCTTGAAGAAGAGGATCTCCATCCTGCCCGTCCTTGTAGGGCGAGAATAGGTCCTCCCGTCTTTTCACACGTTTTCGAAACCCTTTGTAACGCGCGAGTTTCTCTCAGCCCGAGGACCTCTTTCCCCCCCCGTCTCTACCCCCCCCCCTCAGGAGGTTTGTTCCTTGTGTTGGTGTTCTGGGGAACGCCTGCCCTCCTCCCATTTTGGTTCGAGCGGAGCGAGAACCCCCCCTTCTTTTCCGGCGGCAGCGCTTTTCCCCTCACAAACTTGTTGATGGTAACAGAGGGCGGTGGGTCTGCGATGCCTCTTCACCATTTCCAAGGGTCGTCATGACAGAACCTTTCTTTACAACATCCCCCTCTGACTCCTTTTTTAGGGGCGGGGGGTTTGGGGGGGGTTAACCCCAAACCCCCCCCTTTGCGAAAGGGACCCGCTGAAAGATGAAAGAGAAGTGTTGCAGGAACCCTGGCCGTCCCCTTCTTGAGAAACATGGGAGCCCTACCTTCCCCCTTGCTCTCCGAGGTTTCTTCACACGGCGGGTGCAGCTCTACAAAGCGGTGCACGATTTTTCTCTACCCATTCCCCCTTCACGCACCGGCTCTGTAGACCTCCTTTCCCCTAATCCTTTTAAATTCCCTCTTTTCTCCGAAAATGGTAAGGTCAGAACGATTTTATGCCAGAATACCCGTAATTTCCTATTTCCATCGTAGTACAGAAGCTTCTCTCCCCCGGATGATCCCCCCCTTTGCGTAGAACAGGACTCTCAATTAGTCTAAGGATTTCGTCTTTTTCTCGACGATTCTTTCCGATAGCCCGCTCTCTCCCCCTTTCCTCAGTGGGATCGGCTGGCGCTTCTCGCACAATCGACCCTCCTTCGCTGTCGGAGTTCGTCGAAACCGGGTTTTCCTCCGAACTGTCCCCCCCCCCCCCCACCCCCCCTCCCATTTTTTTCCTCGAAAAGATTATGGCCCATAACTGAGCAGGCTTAAGTACCGTTCTCCCTGTATGTTCCTGTCTTCCCCGAGATCGACTTTTCTTCCGGCGGCTGGGACAGTCCCTTTTTTTTTGTTCCAGCCCGGGTCTTTTTTTTTGCACCTGTCTCCCCTTCCCCGAGCGTTACCGCCACACCTCCTGAGCGATAAAGCTTCCTACTCCATGTATAGCGTGCGATCTCGCATCTTCGATTGTAAGCTAGCAATCTTTTTTTCCTTCCCCCTTCTCTTTGGGCGTATTTTTTTTTTTTTCTCTCTATTTTTCTCACCCCGAGATCTGCACCACGCGTGGACAGACAGGTGGCTGTAATGCTTGTCCTTTCAGACCCTTTGTTGTAACGCGCGGCCACGTTTGCAGGACGACAGGTGCACCTTTTTTCCCCTTGGGTGGTCCTTCTTTCTGGCACTCTTCCCTCCAACGTTCGACTCTCGAGTCAATACAGGTAGAGTCTGGACGTCTATGTCGCCCTTAAATTTGCGAGCTCTTCGGGACGTAATATCCTTCCAGTAGTGCGCCCACCCCGGTGCCCCCTACCATCCCCCCCGATCGCGTTGGTGCGAGAAGCGCCGTGACTGCCTGCCTTTTGCAGTCACGTTTTGAGCCGCGCCCCGGTTTGAATAGGAGCCGATAGTCCCCCCAGTTCGAGATAGTTCCCTTTTTTAGTAAACCCCCACAAACCCCCCCCCCACCCCCCCATTTCCCCATTGCGGCCTTCTCTTCTTCTTTCAGGGCGTCCCTCATTAGAGAAGACGGTATTCTCCACCTCTGACGTAAGGGTTTTCCCTCTATCTGCCTTAGGTTTCCTTCTAGTTTCTCTCCCAATTTCGGCGTTCTCGACATCGTGGTGGCCTTTAGGACTCATGTGGTCCTTTTTTTATCGGGCCAGCTTGGGAGTAACTTCTGACGGCAGGTGAAACTCCCCCCCCTTTCCGAATTTTTCCTCTCTTCCGCACATTTCTTTCTTAAATGGCTAAGGTCGGGCTGAGTACTCGACATGACCTCGCTTTTCAGATTTCCTCTCCGGGCGCGTCAACGGTTCTTACTCCTCCCCCTTTTCCCGGCCCCCTTCCCGGAAATGCCCCTTTTGGAATGTCGCGCCATTTTTTCGTCATTTTCCCCTTCGCGGTGGGTGTTTTTTCTTTTCAGGACCCCTGTCCCTTTTGGTGGGGGGACCAAAAAACATCAAAACGTCGTGATGCTGGACACTCTCTTCTCCCTGAACGCCGGATCTCCTTCCGGTTTCCTTTCCATTTTCCTTTTTCACACTTTGAGGAGGGGTGTCGATGAAGTTTCTCACCCAACACACGATTGCCCCTGAGGGCGGCTTTGGTCCCTCCTTAGCTGGTAGTCCGCGCTAGTTTCCTCCGTGAACACTATAGAGCGGTCCCAATTCTAGGGAAGCGGAGGCTCTTCCCCCCTCCCAAGAAACTTTCCTTCTCCGAGGGGCTTTCTTCAACAGATGCCTGCCGCTGAGACCGTCCATTAATAGTCCCCGTACTAGGAATCCCGTCCCTTCAAGCGGAGTCCGGAACACTGCAACGTGCTCCGCCTAGTCCACGTGTCCTTTTCCCCTTACCAGATAGTGGCCCCCCACTCGGTATTCTGACACCTTCCACCCCCAGAACGGCGAAATCCTCCTCATTTCTTCAGGTCTCGGGAGGAGAAGGAGTGTCTGAGGGGGCTTTAAATTTTTTTACGTGTTTATTGGGTTTTGGTTTTTTATGGGCTTTCTTCTGGAGGGGGGTTGCGGCTGGGCGTCGAGTTTGGAGGGGTTGTTCGTGGTTTCTTTTTTTTTTGGGTTTTTTTTTTTTTTTTTTTTTTGTTTTTTTTTTTTGTTTTTTTTTTTTGGGTTTTTTTTTTTTTTTTTTTTTTGTTTTTTTTTTTTTTTTTGGTTCCTTTTTTTTTTTTTTGTTTTTAGCGCCTCCTTTCAACCTGGGCGTTTCGACTTCTTTCGCAGCGCGAAACTGTGAATCCTGAGAATAGAGTTTTTTTGCTTCACGACCCCCTTTCTGTAACGCTAACATACCGTCTTAGAGTAGTCGCTCACCCCCGTTTTGTAAAGGTGTACACACCCCTTTCTTTTCTGGATCAGGTGGCTTTCCCACCTCCCAACCGAACATCGCTCCCGGCGGGGTCGTGACGCCCATTGGAAAAAGGGCCGGGGATGAAGAGGAAACCTGTCGGGGTGAAAGAAAAGGTCTCCTTCCTACGTACATTTTCACGTAGGTTGTGTCCCTGCACGAATTCGGGATCTCTGTAGTTGTTGATTCCCTTTTTCCCGCCTACTTTCCCACTTTGGCGTCTTCCGGTATAATACGATGGAAAGGTTTTGAAAGTACGCAACACCACTTGTTTTTCTCACACACAGTCTCGCTGCGCGCCCCCCCTTTTGCGGGAGTTGAATTTTTCTCCCCCCTTTCTTCGAATCTCCTCTCCCTCTTAGTCCCCCCTCCTTTGGTGCGTTCTCCGAAATTAACGAAGTCGTACTACTGACGCAGAAAACTCCCTCCTAGTTTGGCTCCACCAGCCCTTCGATATCGGTTGATTACCCTGTTCCGAGAAAGGCCTTGATGGTCAATTCTTTTCTTTCTGATGAAAAAAATTTTCTTTTGGTGCCTTCCCCCCCGTGGTCCGAAGAGCGCTTGAAGGTTGGACTTTCGGACTTACTCCGCCTTTTCCTTAGAAAAGAATCATCCTTTTTTTTTTCTTTTTCACTCTTTCAACCGTCCTCTTCGGGAATTCGCTTGGGATTGAGACCTTCCCTCCCACCTTCCTGTGTGATTCGTCTTTTTCTCCCATCTCCTTTCTCTCTGACGATACCTTTATGAGCGAGTCCGCATACACTTCCCCAATTCATGTCCCTTGTCGACCGTCTGAATCTCCTTTTGGGGAAAAAGCACCGTCGTTGCTCTGATTTTTAGACTCTTTTGTCGTTCGTATGAGTTTTTTTTTTAATAATACAGCTCCCCGCCCCCCCCTCTTCGTTTCTCACTGTGGACGCTGTTCTAGCCAACAGGATGCTTTCCTCTGGACGACCTCAACGCCGGACCTTTCCCCCCAATCACTCTTTTCCTCGATCATAACCTTAATACCCGATTCGAGACTGAAAGCTGTCGCTTCTTTACCTCCTCCCCTCTCGGAGCGGGCCTCTGAGCATACTTACATTTCCCTTTTTTAACGAAAGCCCGACTGTCCGAGGGGCCCTTAATTCTTCCGGCGATTAGCTTCAGAAGCCTTCCTATCCCGCCTCCAAATCCCGCCTTTTCCTGGTTACGGAAGGCTCCTCCCTTTTTTTCCACAGGGTGTGGTGCGGATTTTTTTCGCCGAACTGTCCTCTTTTCGATGTTTATCCCTGAGTTTCATTTTCCGCCACATTCGGAACCGAAATCTTTTTCAAGGCTGCCGTCCCCCCCCTTACAATCCGCTTAGAAAGCCCAAGTATTTGATTAAGCTCCCCAAGGATTTGAATCGACTTTCTTCTTCGAGTGTCTGCTCGCAGGATCATTCAGCCCCCCCCCTCAGGCTTTGATACAAAACGTTCCACCCCCCCGCCTTTTGGGGATTGATTTTCCGATTCTCCTTCCGGTTGGTCTTTCAACTCCCCTCCGCCAGCGTTGTGGGACACAGGGTTCCCGGGGGCGTCCTGGCCACGACGTTTCCTGATTCCCTTTCAGTTCTTCTTTGGGATCGCCCCGGCTCGATGATTTGCTTCCCGTCTCCACGTGGCGGGTCTTCCGAACTTTTTGTGACTGTGACTGCCCCTCTTCTCACAGAAATCCGGCGCCGACCAGTTCTCTAACCATTCTTCTTTATTCGCCCCCGATGTCTCTTAAGTGACCGGTTTTAAAGGGTTACCTCCAGAAAGTTTTTCTCCAAGATATCCCCGGTGTCTGAATTTTTGAAGTAACTCCCCTCGACCCTTCCAGTATAGACCCTTCTCCGACTCTTCCGTTACTGAATCGGATTGAAGCCCCCCCCTGGACTTCCTCGAAGCATAGGAAGTCCGGACCGAGCCCTGATATACAGGACCTCGTCCGAGAAGAATTGTCTCTTTCCTAGAAGACGTCCAAGGTTGTACGCCGTCACTTGTCAAGGCCTTTAGAGGAAGACCCTCCTCCAGATCTTCCTCTCCCCTCTTAACTCCCCTCAGGATGGTTCTGGTGTTGGTGAAGAACTTCATGGACCTCCACAATTTTTCTTTCGAGGCTTTCGTATCCTTCCCCCGCCTCTTTGGGAAAGAGATCGCGAGTGCATAACGCGATCATGTTTGCTTTGTAACCCCTCTTTCGGGATGGGCTTCTCGATCCACTCACTTAAAGGGTAGTTCATCCAGCCCCCATTGAGCGCTCCCCTCTTGTTAAACACGTAGCCTACGGTGCCGATGAGTGGGTGATTTCTTCCTTCTCTTTTGACGCTTCCCGTTTAAGCTGAACTTTTTCAATGACAGGACCTTTAGCAAATTTGATTACTGGGCTTACCCGTTTTTTCCCCCCGAAATTTCAGAGCTTCGTTTCCCAAGGCTTTGGCCCAAGTATATCCAAGCGGTTGCCCGGGGTTCAAAACGGGCGATTTTCCCCCGGCTTATACCTGCACGGCCCCTTTTAGAGAAACGCCTTTTCCTTCTTATTGCTTTCCCCCCTCTCCGCCCCTTTTCAGGACCGATCCGGGCATTCCTCTCATACGTACTTCGAGGTTTTGAGAAGAATGACGACTCTCTCCTCTCTCAACGATTTTCGCCAGGACTTAGGTTTAAGCGCTTTTGGTGGTAGCATTCTTCCCTGATCTCGCGGGCTCACCCGTTTCCCGCAGGAAGTGGTGATTTTTTTTTCTTCCCCCATCGAACTCCCCTGTCGGATTAGTCGACCCTTTTTTGTTCGCACGACCTCTCTTTCGCCCGAAGAGCGCTCCTTTTGGCGAATCATGTCGCAAGCTACGTCCTCTTTTTGACTCTTTTTTCTTTTGCGGCAAGTAATTACTTCCCACGCCGGGAGGGCATTCTCTCGTTCGATCCCATTGGGCCGCGCGTTTCCCGCAACGTTATTAAGCGCGCTTCCCTTCCCTCCCCGGCCTAACGGTTTTTCCCCTCTTATAGCATTTCCTTCTCCTCGAACTCCTTTTCTCCTCCTCCGTTGTTGTTGTTCCTCTTCCTAGTGGACCTCGTTGCCACTTCGAGCTTTCTCCCCTACACACGGTAGGCAGGTGGCTGTATTTCTCCTTCCCTCCCCTTTTTGCCCCCGGAAAAGCCGTGCAGAAGGTGAAATCGAGCATTTCGGTTTGGCCCACGGAGGACCTGTACTTCCCCTTCCTCCGGCGATGTCCTTCCCCCCTCCCCCTTTCCCCCCAAGTACAGGTCGAGCTTCCTTTTCCCTGTGATGTCTCCCTAATTTTCGTGCGAATGTGATCGCCATTTGGCGACACCCTTTCCTCGACGGTGAAATGAGCGAGGGTCTCGAAGCGCCGCCGTCCCCCCCCACTGCTCCAGGTTCCTTGCCTAGTAGCCCTTTACGACGAGCTCGTTATACTTCGTCGTAGGGTCGCGTCTGGATCTTTGTCTCTCGCACTTCTGGCCCCCGGTAGCTTCTCTTCCCTTCCCCCTCTAAGTCTCTCTTCTTTCTTCTTTAGATCGGATCGGACGGGACCAAGGTTCCCCCAGGCTCCCCCTCCCTTTTCGTTCTAGACATCGGCCTTCCTTGTAGTCCTTTATCCGGGCAAGGCTTTAACTGTTCGTAGCTGCTGTTTTTAAAGCTTGGCCCGCGCGCGAATTGTTCCCCCCCCGGAGTAAGCAAAGTTCTCCCCCCCTGTGTTTCTCAGCCTGTCCCCTCTGACGCCCCCCCCGATTTCCCGCTGGGGTGTTCGTCAACAGATCGGCGGCCTCCCCCTCCCCCTGAGAGCACCTGTCCCCAATGTCCTTCTAGAGCAAGTGTTATGTCATGATCCTCGTTGGTGCGTGGTTCTCCCCAGCCCTCCTTGCAGAGAAAACACACCATTCCACCGTCGCGTGATGGCTGACCCTCTTTTTGAGCTTCCCGGATGCTGTACTTTAGGGTTCTCGCATCCGCCTCTCTCCCCCCCTTTTGAGAGTCCCACCCCCCATTCCCATACCTGAGGAGGGAATTGGGTAGCGACGGTGGATATTTTTATGGTCTTCGCGAGCGTCCCTTTTTCTCTCGCGAGGTACAAACTGGTTTTCCGCCAGGCGGACTCTTTTCCTACAAATTTTGATACGAGGTCCTCCTGCGAGGACGGATCACGAATCTCCCCCTTCTTCCCTCGGTTGTGGATAGGAACGTGCCGTTGGGCCGTCAAGCCTTCCAAGTAGCCCCCTTCCAGATTTTTCCTCGATCTGAAGGTGTCGTCCCTCCCGTAGGGACCAAGATCTTGTACCCCCCTCCTGTCGGTACTTGACACCTCATTCGACGGCGACATTGGCCCCCTTCCCTGAGGGTCTTCCGTTCTCCTTTTGGAGCACTTTGTCACACTGTTGGTGTCGAAGCTGCGTTTTTGACTCGCACGAGCCTTTTTCTCCGAGCATTTTTGGCTAGTCCCCCTCATACTGTCCTGCCTCACAGCCATTCGGTCCTGCGCGACCAAATCGATTTTCCTTTCCCCACCCCCCCCCCCCCGCTTTTGCTGGTTGTGGCGGCATGTTTGTCCACGAGCCCGCCTGCCAAACGAATCGCCTATCTTCAGCCTTGTGAAGAAACATTCCCCTTCTGTGCTGAAGAGCAACTCTTGGTGACTGGACTGGCGCAGCCCCGTCTAGAACTTCCTTTCTGTTTCGCCCCTTCTGCGTTTTTTTTGATGTAGTTGTGATTTATTTTCATTTCGCATAATTGCCCTTTTGTGCATTTGATGAAAATGCTCGGATACACCTCTTTTATCCTCCGATGACTTCTGGGGCCAGACTCCAACTGGTTTTTCCCCCCCAACGTCCCCCTACCGCGCTGGCCCGACACGTACCGTTTTTTTCCTTCCAAGCCTCTTCTCCCTCTCCTTCGAAGCTAACCTTGCACGCGATTCTACCGGCCTTTGCTTTTAAATGACTTTAGCGAAGTATTTTTCGCATCAAATGGCTTAGTTTGGACAATCCCTACCCTGTCGAGACTCCTTCTGAGATCTAGAAAGGACTTCCCCTTTCCAATTACAATTTCGTTTTTGCCAGTGACCCTGAGCAAAGCTTTCCCCGGGAGTTTATTGGATGTGAATGCTTCTTTTCTGCTTTGTCTTATGACTCCTCGTTTTTTTTCCCTCGTCGAAAAAGCCCCTCTTTTTTAACCTTCTTCAAACTACTTCTCTGAGTGCCCTCGATTGGAAAGGTGGATGCTGGCCCTCTCATTTTAAATAGGGGGTCTTGATAGTTCCTTTTCTTTTCTCCGCTTCCTTGTGATCGCTTCTCACCACGATGTCAGGCTGCTCCTTGTTCACCGGCCCTCTCCCCCGATTCTGACTTTTCGGTGGCATCCCCCAATAGGTGAACCTCATTTCCTTGATCTTCTTTTTTTCGGTTTTCGCGACTCCATAATCTTCTTCACCTGATTCCGAGTCGTTTTGGCGTAGACCTTCTGTGTTGCGCTTTTTCTCCACCCAACAGGATGTCCTTCCGATGCCGACCGCCCACCGTAATTTCCTTTAGAAAGGGTAATAACTCTTCTTTTACCGACCTTCCTTCTTGTCGATCTTTCCTTTCCAAAAATCTTGCGTTTTTAGGTACTTGACTACATAATTTCGTGCTTTTCTCCCTGACGGTGAGGTTACGTGCCTAGAGACTTCGAGAAGTTTTCTTCACGTCGCAATTCACTCCCCTTCGACGGGGTGGCGGGGACTTCTTCCCTGACTACGGCTGGTTGGTACCCAAAAAGTGTTTTTTTTGCGTAATTTTTTTTTACCCCTATTATGAGACTCTATGGTTTTCCGAGCAGTTTTTCCTTTGCGGTCCCCCCAGGATATTTTTTTCCGAAACACAAACGACATCCGTTTCCCACCATAGTCGTTTTCCGTTACAGTGAAACGATTTTTCCTTGCTGAGACGTCTTCGCAATTTCCAAAAGAAGGATGCTATTTCCGCACCAGGAATTGCCTGTTGCAAAAAGGACCCACCCGACTCTCGTGTATTCCTCTTTGGGAGAGTTGCACCTGAAGCCAACCGGCCGCCTTCATAAGGTGTTCCAAGGAAATATTCTTGGTTTCCTGGACCTCTGGTCCCCAGGATGTGCAAATTCCAGTTTTTACCTTTCGGTGCTCGTCGTCGATGATCTGATTCCCTTTTTTTTTTTCGAGTTCTTTTAGGGGCTTCTCGTCCACTTGTGAAGGACGCGCCATAACCGACCTCTTTGTGAAGGGTGGAGATCTGACTATCGCCCTTTGCGGCTTTTTTGTCATCCACAGGTGGTCGAGTGATCTGGAGTCACGTTTTAACGTAAGAAACCCCTGCCCTTGTATAGATACTCCCCCCCTTCCTCTCCGTGGCTTTACGTATCGGCCTTTTTCTTTTTAAGGCGACGTTCCTCTCGCAGAGGAAGGAGGACGATTTCTCCTCCACCGCTCCCCCACCTTTTTCAAGAAGATGTCCTCCTGTACGATCTTGGGCGAGGAACTTCTTCGGCCCCCACGACAATCTTTCTTTCTCTATGAAGTACCCGGTCCCGACTTTTCCCAAGCTCCATCCAGTAGTAGAAAACTTCCCGCCATCCTCTTTTTTTTAAGTGGGTTGGTGTTCAGACAAACGTAATCGACCTTCTCCCCCTTTGGCCGTTCTTCTTCGGTTACCAACCATAACCTTGACTCCCCGATACGGAGGGTCTTGCGCCGTTTTCTGCATCACGCGACGGTTTTTTGTTTGCTTTCCTTTGCTTGTGGGTATGCTCTTCCCCCGTGAAATTTTCCCCCCACTTGCGCGCTTACAACCTTGGGCAGGTCCGTGAGACTCTTTTTGCCCTCTGTGAGGCCCCCCGTGACGGTTGTCCTCCTTTTCCCGTTGGTTTTCCTGAACGTGTTTGTTTCGGAAAATTCGCCCGGTGAGCACTTTTTCTCAATACTGCTTCACGGGCTCGCTGTCCCCCTCGAGCGTGGACAAAGGATTCGGCAGCTCCTCCCAAGATTTGGATAAACCGGGCCGAACCAGGCTCCCGCAACCTGATTCGTTTCCCCTCCTGAGCCGATTTTTTTCCATGTTCCCTTGGAACACTTCTCCTCGAGGAGGAAGCGCGAAAGCACTAAGTAGTGCGTAGAGAGTGACCCCGGAATTTTCCTTTTCGGTACTCAAGTGTTTTTCTGGAAGAAGAAATTAGTCCTAGTCGTAGTAGTGGTGGGTTTTTTCTTTAGGCTTGTCACTGATCGCCCGCGTTCCCAGTGAAAAGAAATGCCTTTTCCTTGTCCCGTTCTCGAACAACTTTCCCCATCAGATCACAAAGGGGTTTTTTTTCGCCCTCCCGTCGATCACTATTCTCTTCTTGATTCTGGCCATCACGGCTGCAAGCTACTCTTGATCGTCCTTCTTTTTTTATGACCGCTCCTTCGTGGAGGAATCAGCCGGCCGGCTTTTCCCGCAGTTTTTTTTTTTGAGGGATATTTGAACAGTGTTGCTTCTGCAAAGGAGTGGAAGCGCGCCTCTCCACCGTCAGCCGCTCTCAAGCAGTTCCCGCCCCCTTCTCCCCCTCCTTTTGTCAAGCGTGCCGATCTCTTCCCACCCTCGCAATCTCTCTCCCCAATAAGTTGTTGTTGTTGCTTTTCGTTGACAATAGAACTTGCCCTCTCTCTTGCAACTATTTTTTGCACCCCCGGTAGGCCCCCTTCTGCTGTACTTTCGCACGGTGTGCATGCCTTCGCAGTGCAGATCTCCCTTTCCCTACGAGCATGCCCTCGTGGAAAACCGGAGGAAGTACTGGTCAGCCGCGGCGATTTCCCACGCGATTCGTTCTCCCCCAGGGGAGCTTCGGGACGTAGCTGTTTGCCAGAATCTTTTTTTCAATCGTTTTTTTTAACCCACGGTGTCCTTTCACTCCGACAGGCGATGTCCTCTCGGGTGATTTTTTTTGGAGAAGCTCCGCTTTCATCACCAATGAATGGCTCTTCGTGAGCCGAGAGGTTCGTCGGGCCTCTCGAAGAGATAGTAGGACGAATTACGGGCGCAGAAACTTTTTTCCCGGTTGTTTTGCCGCGCACGTTACTTTTCAGGTAATATTATCGTTTCTCTTTTTCACTCGAAGTTCTTTATTATGCTCGGTCTTCCCCTTTTCGTGCCGCGGATCGAGTTAACATGTCAAGCTCATCGGCGGGTCTTCTCATTCTCGGTGCGTAGACTTTGTTCAGTTTAAAGGGCAACCCTCTGTGTAGTAGCCATGCCCCGGAAAAGCCTTTGAACTTCTAATTGGACCGAGAGGGTACTCCCCTTATGGCTCAAATGTTGTTTTTTTTTTTTTGAGTTACCTTTTTTTCACTCTCCCTAGGTGTACGGGCGCTTCTATAGGAGGCCCCCCCTCACCTTTTGATATCACTTCACAGACGTGTAGTCGCGCCACCTTATGAAGACCCTTTTTCAGAGGGCGTTTTGTCAAGGCACCAGCCCGCCTCTTTTTTTTGTGCAACAAACAATTTTTTTTTTTTTTTCACGTCAGGGGTGATGACACTCGAGTATTGTCCTCGGAGCTGACGTCTTGTCTTCTTCTAATACGACTAGAACGCCTTTTTTTATGAGGCAATTCCCCCCCGATGCAACCATCTTCGTTTTTTTGGGGCGAGAAGGTTGCTGGGAGTTGTATAAGAGAGCTCCCGTGCCCATATGAGCGGTTCACAACACTTTTTGACGCTGGACGGCTCGCTTCACCTTATGCGCTTTTTCCTTCCGGATTCGAACTTTTCTCCTATCACGAGATCGTCCCGGCGGGAGTGATTCCCGTCTCGGCGGGGAGTCCAGTCCGTCCGGCACAAACGTCCAACGTTTCTTAGGGACTCCATGTTAGTATTACTTCACTCCAAGATAGGGATCAGACCCCTTGCAGTCGGTACCGTGACACTTCCTTCCCCCCGACGGACCATCGGTAATCACTGCCTGGAAAGGTCTTCACTTGTTCCGGATTCTTTTTTTCCGTCCCCCCTGATCTGGACTAGAACCTTTCGCGCAGAATAGCCAACGTTCGTGCATCAGAGTCCTCGTTTTCCGGGGCTCCTCCCAGTCAGCATGTGGATCACCTTTTCCATTTCGCGGGCCATGTCTCCCTAGAGGGAAACGGTGGCCACCCCTGAAGCTGGAGCGGTTTTCTTGTGAGCGCCGCGTTCTCGAATCGCAAGAGATGGGTTTTTTTTTTTTCCTTTTGTCCCCAACAGGGCCCCCTGGGGCGTAATCTCCCCCGGCGGTACTGATCACCTGGCGCAGCTCTTTCCCTTTTTTACGGTGCAGCTTGAACTCCCTTTATCTCCTTTCATGTCGTGTTTTCGCATTTCATCTTGACTATTGCTTTTTTTCTTACCTGCTCGGAACCCTGACAGTTCCTTCTTCACGCACACACACTGTGGTTCCCCCCCCAGCGTCTGGCATGCCCTTCCCTCCCCCCGTCCTGGCGGGACGTTGAATTGCGCTCTTCCTCTTGCTTCGACGCTATCGCCTGGCCCTTTTTCCCACCGCGTGTTTCGCGAAATTCCTTGTAATATAGGGCCCCAAATGCGCGAATACTTTGGCCATCACGATCGCAGCCTTCGCTATATTTGCTTACAATGGAGATCCTTCTCCACGGAATTTCAACATTTCCCCTTTCAGTGAAGACCCTTTTGCGGCGAGACCCCAGCGTACCCTTCGTTTATCTACCGACGCTTCTGTCTTTGTCGTCGCTGAGGCCGCCGTTTTTCCAGATTCATCCTTTTTTTTTTTTCAACGATGTGCGCTTTCACCGACGTCCGACGGACCCTTTCATTCTTTGGTGATGCGGGTGACCCGCGCATTCTGGGTGT
>Ga0179591_1328955_pt1 | contig 19744 bp, 35 predicted proteins | sample CZOMad2_1_08_16f_FD_182891 | JGI IMG/M metagenome (GOLD analysis project Ga0179591, IMG submission 182891) | Vadose zone soil fungal communities from Angelo Coast Range Reserve, California, USA - CZOMad2_1_08_16fungal (PacBio error correction) | ecosystem: Environmental > Terrestrial > Soil >... | reverse complement strand
CTCCTTCCCTCCCATGTAGACCCTTCTTTCAATGAATTTTCAAAACGATTATTACTCCGTTGCGCACCCCCCCTTACCCCTTTCCCTGTTCAACCCAGTTTTTGGTTCCTTCCCGGACCCCCGCAAATTTTGGTTTCTTTTTCCGTGGCTTTGTTAGATTTTTTCCTCTGTTCGTCCACTCCCCCCTCCCCCAGGCCGTTGTTACCTAGTTGCTTTTTCTTCCTTCCATTACATCCCTTCTACCCGTTCCTTACCAAAAACTCTGACCCCCCGTCTACGTACGATTCTTCCAACAATGGAAGAACCCTGCCTTGTGAGACAGATCTCTCGTCTTTTTTTTTTTTTTCTTCGTAATCCCCAACCCACGACCTCCTTGTTTTTTCATTCTTCACTACCACTTTCGGGAAAGTGTCCCATCCATACTCCCACTTGTGTGTTTTCTTCGAGATTTGGACATCTTTTCCTAGAATCTCCCTTAATCTCTTGCAGCGGTGTCCCCCGTTTCCCCTTTCGCCGAGTTCGTATATTCCGCTTCGTGGTGGCTTGGTTCCTTTTTTGTTGCAAAATGTTTTCTCTGGAGTTTGAATACGCCGCTCCCCCCCCCGCCGCATTGGTTTTTTTTCTTTTTGTTTTTTTGAACAGATACCACCTTTCTAAGTAAAGCCCCCGTTTGGAATGGTTTTTTGGCGACCAACCGTACCTGAATGCTTTCTTTCCTTCCACAGGTTTCCACAGGTTTTTTCCCAGACCCGTTTTGTCGCTCGTTTTGTGTCTTTTTTTTCTTTGCTACCTGTGTCTTTCCAGTTTTTAGTCTCTCCCCCCTCTTCTGAGGAATCCCCCCATTTTGTAGTCCCCTCTTTTCTGCTTGTCCGGACTTTAGTTTTTTCCCAACCCCCCTGTTTCTCATCTGTCCAGCACAGTGTTGATTCTCAGGTGTGTTTGCCATAATTGTCTCTTTTCTTAATCCCCGCGGCGCCCCTTGGAATCCTTTTCCTCCCCTGTCCGCGACCGATCCGCATGTCGTGACCCTTTCCCACGTTTTTTTTTTTCTTTGTATTGGGCATTTTTCCAACAACATTGTCGTTCTCCCCTGCGGACTCTCCTCATGGCCTCCCTTGAGAAACAGGGTCACCCCCAATTTTTTTCATGTCATGTTTTCCCCACATGAGATTTTTTTTCCCTCACTTTCCCTGTTGGTTAATTTGCCCCGGCTTTTTCGAAGTACCCCTGGAGATCCTCCCTCCTTGATACTTCCCGACAGAACATGTTTGCCCCTTCCCTTTGAAGGCAATTACCCGTCTTTTCATTTTTTGCAAAATGTCACCGCTTCCCTTTTTCACCTACCGCTTTCCTTTTTTGGGCGTGTGACTTTCTGATGAAAGGAGTGCCGACCCCCCTCCTCATGGACTTGGTCGACTTTCCCCCCCCTTTGCACGGATTTTTTCTTTTTACTTCTTCTTTCATTGATCCCCTGCTCCCTTCCGGCTTTTTCGTTTTCCCCCTTGAATGGGGTGGGTTTTTTGGCTTTGCCTTTTTCTTTAGTATGTTTTCCCCTCCTTCGTTGGTGACCCTTTCTTCCCGTTTCCTTTCCTCCTGACAGTTCCGGGCCTCTTCATTTCCCGACACATTCCTCCTTTTTTCCCCCGGCAATTGTTTTTTTTCTTTTTCCATTAATCCTTCTTCCAGCAACCTTCATTCAAACTTCTTCCCCCCCCCCCCACGGAATTTTCTCTTTCTTACCTTCTTGAGCAGTCCCTCCCCCTCCCCTCTTTACTAGACTTTTTTTTTTTTCTTTTGCCGCCTGTTCGTCTGGAGTCCTGTCCCCCCCAGACCGCACTTTTTTTTGATGAAGGAAGGATATTTCTCCCTTTCTTTTCTTGTTTGACGATGTTGATTTTTTTCGCTGTCCAGTTCCTTTGGCGTGTTACACCCCCGCCTGTTTCTTCTTCCTTTTTCTCTGAATTCCTTTGTTCCCCCTGAAAGGCTCAATCCGACCTTTCCGTCGTTTTCCCAACAAGGCGTGTTTCCCCCTGTCGCAGCCTCCCTCACTTATTTTAAGGGAGAGGTTTTTTTCACCCTGGGTTTGCAGACTTCCATAGACTCCCTCTGGACCCCCACTTCCTTGATTTTTGAAACCCCTCAGGTCTACGGACGCCCTTGTGAATGTCCCCCGCTATTTTCTGTTAGACCCCATTCCCTAGGGGCTTCCCTTTTATTTATTTTTCCTTTTCAAAATATATATCTTTTTTTGCTCCTTTTTTTTGTTGTTGGGTTAGTCCTGATTTTTGGGACGGCCCCCCCTTATCTTTCCCGTCTTACGTCTCTTCACGGCCAACCTCTAAGCGGCGCGTATCTTCAATTGCGGGTTTCTTTCCCCTCTGCTGTCTTTTTTTCGGGGCCCTTTTTGCCACAGCCTTGGCTTTTTCACAACGGTTTTTTTTCTTTTTCCCAGATGGAGTATTGCTTTTTTGTGATTTTCAACTTCTTTCGAGGGGTTTTTTTTTGCCTGGGCTTTTTCTTCTGTCTTTTTTTCACCGTCTTTCCTTGGGGTCACCCTTCTTCAACCCCCCGCCAACCTTAGTCTTCGGCACTGACACTCGTGACCCCTCTTTTTTTCTGACACCTCCCCAAGCGCATTCCCCCCTTAATCCCCTATTGGTTTTTTCTGCGGGATGGCCTCATCTTTCATTCGGGCCCACCCACCCCCCCCAAGAAAAGGAGGTCTGTTTGCTTTTCCTCCTTTTTGCGCCGTCTTTCTTAAGTAGTTTTTTTTTTTTTTCCCCCCCACCCGCCCTTTTCCTCTGCACTATGAAGTCATTCTTTACTAATATTTCCCTTTCTAAGGGGGCGTTGCGGTCTCTTGGTGCTGTTCACCGTAGATTCACAACTTCGTTTTTCCCCTGGAGCACCCTTTCTTTTTTCAATTTCTTTTTCCTTTGTCGGCTAGACCCTTTTTCGGCCCTTCCTGTTGACTACGTGATTGGTCCACATTTTTGGCCCCTGACAAGGCTTAAGCGCATCTGAGGCCAACTCCACCCCCTTTTCCAACCCGTTTCCCTTTGTTTCTTTACGCGCCTTTTTCCCCCGTTTCCCCCTCTTGAGTTTTTTCGTGGAACTTCTCGTCCCCCCGAAACGTGAAACGTCTGCTGTTCTGGACTCTGAAATTTTCGTCTTTTTTGCGTGAGGTTTGGTTTCCAACTCTCCTCCCTGGCATCGATTTTTCTCCCCCCCTGCCACCAACTTTTTTGGACGGCCGTGTTTTCGTTTTTTTGGCTCGTCCATTTTGTTGCCCCCCCCATTTCCCCCTTTCCTTCCCCCTGGGATTTTCATAGGTCGCTCAACCTTCTTTAACTCTCTTCCCCCCCTGAAGTTTTTGAGCCCACTTTTTTAGAAAGTGCATTCGCTAATTGAGTCCTACCTTTTTCCCCAATGTGGTCCCCCCCTCCCCTCCCCCATGCTTTAGGCTCCTTGAGGGCCCCGTCTCCCTGGGAATGATCTTTTCTTTTGTTTCCCTAAATGGAAGTTCCTTTTTTTTGCCCAAATGCACAAACCCTACACTCCTTTATGAGCTGCTTAGGTACTTTTCTCGTATCAATTTCCTTTTTCCTCAGAGTTACGATTTGTCTGCCCCCCTGGACCCCCCTCACGGTTCTTTGTTTCCCCCCAGGTGTTCCCCTAGCTTTCAATTTTGCTCACATCCGGGCCGAACCCAACCCTCTTCCCCGGCCTCAACTTTCCCCCCTCTTTGAAGAAGACTCTGTTTTTCCGACACAGGTATTTCCCCCCTTTCTCGTGGGTCCCCCTTTTCCGACGACTACCCTCAGCGTAATCCCCTCCTCGACCCCCCAAGAAACCTGTCCCCCCCCCTTTGGATGTTTTGGTTTCGAGTTGGTTTTTCTTCTTTTCCTTTTGCTGGATTTTTTTTTTTTTTTTGACAGCTTTCTCTTTTCGTTCTTCCGAGTTTTTCTTTTTTTTTCTGCTCGGGCGGTTGTTTTTTTTTTATAAAAATCCCAGGTCCCCCCTTTTTTCTTTGAAACACCCACCCCTTCCATGTTTCACGACCCCCCCTTTATCTGTAAGATTCACAATGGACTCCCCCTTTAAGACTTTCTCCTTCGTCCGACCTCCTTGTTTCTTTTCCCATACCCCGGACCGGTCATTACTTTTGTCCTGACTGCCAAAGTCTTTTTCCCCCCCTCTATTATTTTCCGCTTTTTTTAGATCTTTTTTCCGTTTGAATTGACCGGGTCCTTTTTTTCAGGCATTTTCGCTTCGCCCTGATGTCTAACTCTTTTTGCTGGGGCGACAAGTTTTCCCTCTGATAAGTAGGTTTTTTTTTTTTTTTTCCCTTGTACTTTTTTTTGTTGCGCATCTTGCTTTTCCTTCCTTCCCGCCACCGCCCCGTCCCATTAAGACGTCTTTGGGTGCCTTTGAGAGGACCCCCCTTTGGACGCGCCGGAGGCCCCCTTTTCCACACTTCCGCTTGGCTGCATTTTTTCCCCCTTTGGCAAGCAGACGGGTTTCCCCCTCCTTAGTTCCTCCCTCCTTTTATGAACGTCTTCCCCAACTCCCCCTTCTCTTACCTGTGGTCCCCCTTCGTAGGTAGATTTCTTTCTCCTCTTGGGGGGCGTCTTTCCCAGTCCCAATTTTGTTTTTCTTTTATGTAGAACTTTTCCCCGTAGGTTTTCCGCTTTGTCCCCTTTTTTTCCTCCAGCCAGTTGAGGTTTCCTGGTTCCTGGTTGGTTTGGTGGTTATTCCCAGACTACTGAGCTCTTCTCAAATCATTGACTTTTTTTTTTTATGAGAGTCCCCCGCGATTCCCCCTTTCCCCTCTCGCATTCGTTTGATCATGATTTTTGTTGTAGGGGATTTCCTTTTTTTTTTTTGGGCCCTCCCGTTGTAGTTCTTTCGAGGTATCTATGGTCGCTCCTTTTTTTTCTTTTTTCGGAACAGGGTCAACCCTTCTTTTTTTTTCGTTTTGAAGGGCTTCTCAGACCCCACACTCAGGCCCTTGACACTGTCTTGAGCAGTGCTTCCCCCCCTAAATCTTTCCTTTTCCCCCATGGCGTTTTCCCCAGCCACCCAATTTCCCTCAGAGTTCCTTTTCTTAATGAAAGACTTTCCCCTTACAATTTTTACCGTCTCTTTTTTAAATTTGGGACCCCTGCCGCGGGACCCCTAACACTCCCTCGTTGTTTGATCGAGCTCTTCCCGGTGGCCGACCCTTTCCAACCTTTGGTGAGCCCTTCTGCCCCCGTTCCCTTCGAAGACGGAATCTCTTTGGACTGCCTAGGACTTGATCACTTTCCTCCACGGTTGCCAGTTTTTTTTTCCTCGGGCGGCGAAGTAAACCTTTTTTCTTGTTTCCCTTGATTCCCCAGTGCGGGGTTTTTTGTTACCCTTCTTTCTTGCCTTTCGAATACCTTTTCATTCTTTTTTTTCCACCTCAAGTCCTGGTTTAGTTTCCCTTACATTGTGAATCTTCTTGACAGGAGACTTCTGCTTTCTCTCAAACTCGCCTTTTTACGGATCCCTTCATCTTCATATTCGGTTTCTCATTTCCTTACTCCACTTTTTGAAGGGTCCCGTCCCCAGTAGAATGTCTTGTTGCTCCCTTCAATGGAGCGTTGACGTAGTCTCGACGAACCCCAGACCTTCCTGTTTCCTCTTTCGGATTCTGGGCTCACTCCTTCTTTGAGCTCCTCTTCCCTCCTGGGTTTTTTTTCATACAACACTTTTTCGAGGACTCGTCTTTTAATCCCCCCTTTTTCATACTGCTTTTTTTTCTCTTTTCTCCTCTCAGGTACGTGAACTCTCTGCCAGACCTACAAGCTTTATACCCCTTTTAGAAGCAGCATTCCCAATTTCGCCTTGTTTCTGGTTGGGTTCCCTCTGACCCCGGAAGGACCCCCCCCGGCCTTGTCCCCCTTCATTGATGCCCCCCCCCCCGCGTCCTTTTCCCCTCCTTGAATGAGTCCCGCTCCCTTTTAAAGATGTTCCGCAATTTATCCCCTTTTCTCCCCCGTTCCCCCTTTTTTGAGGGTGCCCCCCCCCATCCCTCTTTCCTTTGATGTTAATCGATTTTCAAATCCCATCCTTTTCTTTCACCTTCTTTTTTTCACCCCCTAGTCTCCGGGTCGTGCGTTCATCAGTCCCCCCCTTTTTTGGAATGGTTTCCTTTTTTCATCTTGGCTTGGCCATCTTTTTTATTAGGCCTTTTTTCTGTCCTTTTTTCTTACAGTTTTTAGCTCCTGTTTTAATTATTTTTATGGTGTCCTCCCGGCCATTAGGTCTCTGTCTTTTCCGGGTCGACTGGGTTTTCCCCCCTCCCCCCACCTTCCCCCGGGTTTCTCGAAACTCAGGTCCCCGGCCCTCGGTTTCCCCTCATGGGAAGGGACCATTCCCCATGGAAACCTCTCTCCTAAACCCTTCCCCTTCTTTTTGGAAGACATATTCAGGCTTACACACACCCACTTCCTTTTTTTTTTCTTTCCTCCACCCCTACGGGATACTTTTTTTCCATGTGGCTTTTCCCCATTTCCCAATAAACCGACCTTTTTTTAGTTATTTCCGTCGGTCTTTTCCCTCGTGCATTTTCTTTTTCTTCCCTCGTACTCCTTCTATTCAGTTTAAGGGTTTTTTCCTTCCGTTTGCCCGTATTTTTAGCTCACCCCGTTTTTCCTTGATAAGCCGCATCCCCCTTTCCCTGAACTTAAACATTTTAGGATTTTTCTGGCTGCCCCTCAGCTCCGTTGTCACACTGCGGCTACTTGTTTTCCCCTTCCTCTCTTCCCACACAAGCCCGTTTTTCCTTCCCAACACCTCCCCTTTCTGGCCTTCATTAGCCTTTCCAATTGGTGTCCCTCAAGGGTCTTTGGAGAAAGATTAAGCCCCCCTCCTCTCTTAGTTCGGGTCTTCCCTTCCAGAACGTAACTTGCCGTCGTTCTTCTCGCGAAATACGCTCCCCCGTTGGTTTTGTATGGTGTCCGGTAGGACACAGGCATTTTTAGAGCTGTATTTTTTCGCCTTTTTGTTTTCCTTTTTTTGGTTTTGCACCTGAACCCCTTTGGAACACTTTTTTGACCCCCCGGGTCCTTGAGGTTCTGCCCCTTTCCCCCCCTCTTTCCCTTTTTCTTTTTTTTTTTTGTATTTTCCGCTCCTGCCCTTTCCCTGAAGTCTTTTTTTTTTGAGCACGGCTTGACCCAAAGTGATCCTCCTGACCCCCAAGTCTTTTTCCCCCTTTAGTCCTAAACTCCTTGTTCACCCTTCCGTTCCGAGAACAGGTTTCCTTTCCTGTCGCGCCGTTTCATCGCTTTCCCTTTCAATTTTTTTGCATTCCGGAACTCTTTTTTGTTTTCATTTTGCACAAAATCCCTCACAATCAGATTTACGTTCACTTCGCTGAGCCCTTTCCCTCCCTATCGCCAAGTGTTCTTTTGATTCGGTCTTTTGCCTTCGATCGGTCTCCCCCCCCCCCCCTGACGGTTTCCCCCCCTTACTGGCTGACCCAACATTTTCCCTTTTTTTGAACTCTTCGAGGTCCCCCCCCGCGGACTTTTCCTGACCTTTGCCGGATCGGCTCCACTCCCGTTCCCCTCCACCCCCCTTAATCTACCCAGCCACAAGCTGGAATCTTTTTTTCTTTTCTTCCCGACCTTTAAGCCAGGGGGACAACCCTAGGCCCTCCAAAAACGTTCCCCCCTCCCCCATTTTCGTCTCAAAAAACTTTTCAAAACCCCTTTTCTTTTCTCGGGTTTTCCTTTTTTTCCCCCGTTTGCACCCTTTAACTTTTTGCCATTGTCGTTTTTTGTACGGATGTCCCTTCCATGTATCTTCCCGGGACCTTTCCTTTTTTGGTGGCATTTTTTTTTTTTTCGATTGCATTCAAAACTCTGTTCCCATGGGTCCCCCACCACCCCCCCCCCCCCCCCTGACAAATGACCCCCCATACTTTGCTCGTGGCTTGGAATCCCCCATTTCCCCTTTAGGAAGATCGCGTTTTATCCTCCCCCCCTACCCGGCCCTTTATCATCGCTGTCAATCCCTTCACCTACTTGAGAAGCTTTTTACCTTTTTTTTGACTAGAATTTGCCATTTCTTTCTTTGGATGTATGAATTTTTCTTTTTCGCCCTTCCCAAGCCGGTTGCTCCTTCCCCTGTGGTTTGGCCCTTCTTATCTAGGCCCTTTTTTTTGCTCCATTGGTTTTCCCTTTGACGGTCGCTTTTTCTTTTTAATGAAGGCCCCATTAAGTCCATTTCAAGCCGGGCGTCCTAAACAGTATCCACTTAGTCGCCCTCCATTTCCCCTTGGAAAAAGGTCCCCCTTTTCTAACCCCCTGCCCCCCCCCCCCCAGTAGAAATTTTTCGCATGCCCCCCCCCCTCTCCTCAGGGTTTTGTTAGTTGTATTTCTCAAAGCTGCTGTTTAAAGTCTGGTCGTTCTTCCTCCTTTCCCGTGACTGTTCCCCTTTTAACAAAGTTCGTGCTATCTGCCTTGAGGGGCTTTTGTCTTCCTTTTCCTGCCTTTTTTTTCGGCGCAGGGTCTTACATTTTTTCCCTTTCCAGAATTGAGGTTCTTTTTGTTTGCTCACGCTCCGTACCTTTTGGCGCGTAGTCGACCCTTGTTTTTTGTTTTTAAAGCCTGCTTTTTTTCCCGCGCTCAGCCCCTTCTTTTGAGTGGAAGATTTTCGTCCTGGGTTGCCCACAATACTTCCCTTTTTCTTGCATCAGCGCTTCCTCGTCGATGTCCATCTCCCCCTCAATTCCAGGCTTTTCGATTTTCCCCTTCCTTCCACAATTTCCTTGGGCCTTTGTATCTTATCCCTGCGTTTCAGTTAGTCATCTTTCCCCGAACCCCTCTTTTTAAGAGGAGTTCTCCCCCCCTCAATAACCATTTTTTTTTTTTCTTCTCATCGTTTTTCCTACATTTTTCAATGCTCAATGTCGTTTTCCCCCCCTGCGCGGACACCCAAACTCCCCCCGTAACGTTCCTTTTTTTCCTTTGCATGCTCCTGAGGTGCCCTCCTTTCTCTTGTCCCCCCTTTTGCCCTCTTTTTTTTTTTCACTTCGTTCTGGCTTTTTGCTTCCCCCACCCCTCCCTTCTTTAGACTCCATTTCCCAAGGTTGGGTAGTAACCCTTTTTCTTAAGTTTGGACGTTCAGATGACAGCGTCACCCCCGGTTTGTCCCCCCCCCCCCCTGATTCTTGAATTCCTTTACAGGTGGCCTTTCCCTTAACGCTTTCCGCCTGTTCCTGGTCCCCTTTCTTTTTTTTCAATCGTTCCAGGCGCAATTTCTGAGATCCTTTTTCCGACGTTTTCTTCACGTTAACTTTCCGTACTGACTTCATTCTTGATGAACCGAGACCTTTCGTACAGAATTCTTTTTTTTTTTCTGTTTGCACGACTTCCTTCGGAGGATCCGTAGCCCCTCCCTTCTTCCACGCAGGGTTTTTGATGGGGAAGGGCCGGATCTCTTTTCATTTTCAAAGGCTATTCTTTTTTTCTACTTTTAGCCGGGTTGTTTTCACCTTTGGTCACTTTTTAAAGATTTTTCTTTCAAGTTTGCGTTTATCCGCTTGTTTCCACAGGGATTGAACCCCCCAGTTTCTTTCTGTCCTCCGCACCTTTTTTTGCTTGAGCAAATTTCGCCAAGTTATTAATCGCTCCCCTCATTGACCTCCCTTCCGCTTTTTTTTTTTGACAGAAGCCTGCAATTTCCTTTTGCAACCCCACTTTTCTTCCAAACGCGGATACTTTTTTTTTTCTTTGGAAATTTTGCGGAGATCCCCCCCATGAGACTCTTGGGATTTTCCCTTTTTCCCCCCCATCTATCTCTTTTCCCCTTGTTGACAGTCTCTTTCCCAATCCCCCTTTTCCTTAATTTTCCTGAAAACTTTTCCAGGAGCTGTTTTCCTTTTCCTTACAAACATTTTTGTCTTGGACCCGCTTTCTTTCCAATGTGAAGTCTTTCTTGATTGTTCCTATTAGGAGTTCCTCCTAGTGCCTCTTTGACCTTTTGCCACCTTTTGGGCGATTTGAATCCTTTCCTTTCCTGGTGTCTTCCCTTCTTTTCTACATAGGTTTTTTCCTTACCTTTAATCCCCTTTCTCCTGTGTTCAACCCCCCCCCCAAACCGGATAAAGGTCCCCCTGCGGCAGCCTTACTGACCTTTTTTTGGAATTTTTTTTTTTTTTTTTAACCCCCCTCGCTTAAGCCTCCTAATTATCAGAGTTCTCTTCCCTTCTGATTTCTTTTAGCTCTGGGGTTTTTTCCCCCTTCACACACAACCTTTCGGAGGTCGTTTTTGTTCCTCCTACTGGGCTAAGTCTTCCTTTTCGTATTTTGGGCACCGAAATTCGTCTGAGTATCAGCGGCTGCCCATAGGGATTGAAGTCAGTTCCCTAATTACCCCTTTCCGAGGGAGTTCCCCTTTTTTGGTCAGGATTGCGTGACTGCTAAGAGGCGTCTTGCTCCCTCTTTCCCCCCCCTTGCCGGCCGCCTTTTAATCTTTTCCTTTTGGTCTTTTTTGGCACCGGTGGGCCTTGTTTTTCTTCGTTTTTTTTTTCCCCTCTCCAACCTCCACTACTTCTTTTTGCCCAACAATCCTTCTGGGCCCATTTCCCCCGCTACACCAGGGTTTTACTTTTTTCTCCGGATTAATTTTACCGTTTTTTTCAATTCTCTATTACCTTCTTTTTTTTACCTTGCCCCTTCACCCAGACTGTCCCAGGCTTTTATATTTTTTTTTGCGCGCTCATTTTTTCTCCATTTTTTTTTAAGGTTTATGACTATACGCTTCCCCTGAAAGTGCTTTTTTTGTGGGCGTTTTTTTTTCCTCTTTTTCTTCCCAACAGACGATGTCCCATTTTTCCCCATTGCGTTCCCATGCTGTGATCATTTCTTCGCTGTTTTAGCTCCCCCTTTTATTTTTTATTAGGGCTCACAGTTCCGCGTTTATTTTCCCCTTTCGGTCCGTCTTCTTTTTTTCCTTTCGACGACCATTTTCCTGAGACGTACCCTCCGGCTTATTTCCCCCTTGGAGAAACTTTCCCAGACCCCCCGCCTCTTTTGGTGAAATTCTTTCCTTTTTTCCCTGTGTGCCTCCCCTCTGGAAGGCTTTTTTTTTTTTTGAGTGTTCCTTGGCCCACCCCAAACTCCCCCCCTTCATGCGGATTTCTCTTTCAGGCGGGAACCTCCCTCGCTTTCTTCAATTGGAACTTGATTCCTTTTTTCCTTACGAGTAGGCACCCCCCCCCAAACTTTTTTTTTTGAACTTTCCCCGGCCTTTTTTTTGAAAAACGTTGTTTCCCCCCGACTGCCCAAGATGCCGGTCCCACCGCAGATCTTCTACATTACATACAAAAATTTTTTTAATAGGCCTCAGCCCCCCTTTTGGCCGGAGAGTTTTCCGGAATCCAGATGTTTTCCCCCTGCCAATTTCAAAACTTCTTTCCTACAGACGTTCCTGGTTCCCCCCCCTAACCACCCATGCCCCCCCCCCCCCTGGAGAGTTCCTTGCAGGAAATTTTCTTCAGTACTTTACTGAGGCTATGGGTAAGGATTGTTCCGCTCCCCACTTTCCAGTCTTGTTTTAGTTGGATTTTTTTTACTTTGATCGAGGTTCTGTCACTCCCCTCCTAACATGCATTTTACCCCCACAAAACAACCACTTTCCCCCCGCCGAGAAAACACTCTTCTGGCTTCAGGCGGCCCCACCCCTTTTCAGAAAACAGCTCCCGAGTTCCTTCGAATGCGCGATTTGCCTACTCCCCTCTGACCGGCTATTTTCCTGACTGCGGTCCCCCCATTTAATACACTCTGTTGTTTTTCTGAGAGACCTTTGCCAGCCCTCTTCATGACGTTCTTTTCTGCTTTCGTCTCTGTTTGGCCTTCTTTCCCCTCTTTGTCAGGCCGAAAGTCCCTTACCTTCCCTTTCTTGTGGCTCTTGCCCTTTTCTTTGTTGTTGTGTTTTTTTTTCCCTTGACGGTTCCCCCCGTTCCGCAGTTTTTTAAAATGACCTCCTTCTTTTTCTGAAGTGGACGACCCTACCCCCCCGCCCACTTTTCCCCCCCCTTTTCCCACACGGAAGGTTTCCCTGTCCAGAATTCTGACCCCGAGAGCCCCCCTTTTTTGTTATGTAGGTTTTTCCAGCTGTATTCTTTTTTATTGTAGTCGCTCTTTTTTTTCCCGGCCTTTACCATGTGCCCTTTTTAGGTAGTCGCTTGCGTTCCTCTTACTCCCCTTTTTGTAATATTTTCTCCTTGAGCTTTTTCTTGTTTCGGGAGTTTTGTTTTTCCATTTGTCCCCCCCCCCCTTGTGCCTCAGACCTTTTTTTTTCAAACCGTCCGTTTGCATCCTCATCGTACGCTCCTCTTTCCTTGCGTTTTGAATTTACCTTTTATTGTTATCTCGATTCCCCTTTCAAATACGGCATGAGTCGTTTTTTTTTGATGTCCTTTCTTTTGGCGGCCTTCCTTTTCTGCAAGTTTTTCCTTTGCAGAAGATATTAACTTCGATCCCCTTTTTTTTGATCATAACCCCCACAAGTGTCCCTGGTTTTTTTTTTTTTTTTTTTTATTTTTTCACCACATTGTGTGCCGTTTGTTTCTGGTCCCCCCTGTTTATTTTCAGGTGCAATGCCCCTTTCGTGCCCATAACTTGAAGCGGTTTCTTACAGCCCACATAAAAATGTTTTTCCTCCCGCCCAGGCTCCCTCCCCCCCCCCATAAGGAACTTTTTTTTTTTCGAGTTTTTTTTTCCCTCCTGGGTGAATTCCCCCCCTCCCTGGGACCCCTGTTGGTTGTCTTTTTGCTTGTGGCCCTCTTCTTTCTGAGAAATTTCTTTTCCGCCCCACCTAAACCTCCCTCAGATCTTTCCTCCTCCGACGACGTTCATTTGCCGGTCACTGACTTTTTTTTCATTCCGTGTGCTCCAAAGGGTCATACATGATTCCCCCTTTGCTTGTCCGGGAGTCAGCCTAAGTTTGGTCCTTTTTTCCTGCTAATTTTCTTTTTCTTCCATCTTTTTTTAGAAAATTGGGCCCCGTATCGTCACTCGTCCTTCGTGATATCTGTGGGCTTGAACGTTACCATTAGGCCTTCCTGTGGAATCGGCCTTTTGCGAAATGATTTCTTTTTTCTTCTTACCGTCAATTTTCCTCTCTTTCCGGATCCGTTAATCTTTTCGGGCCATCCCGCTTTTCCCGAGAAGGGGCTTGATTACTCGACTTTTCGTGGTTTGTCTGGACTTCCGCCGAGCGATTGGACCCTTTGCATACAAGTTTCTTTTTGTGTTTCCGATCCCCCTCATAGGTTGGCATAGGCTCTCTGATTAGATTATGCCCTGGGTTTCGGTTTCCGTTGTTCACTTTTCCCCCCCGGAGGGTAACTTTCCTTTTTCTTATAGTGAATCTCTGTTCCCCTTTTAATCGATTCTTTGACAACAGTCCTTTTCTTATTCCCCGCAACTTTTTTGTCAACCTGTGACGGCAATCCAATAGAAATTATTTTTTCACTTTGCCCCTTTGTCACCGCCCCCCTCTTTTAGCGGGGTTTTTTTTTTTGGGAACCTTTACTCAGGCCTATGTTCCCTTGGCCTTTTTTTTCATTAAAAAAGACGGTATTCCCTTTTTGCTTCAACTGTTTCCTTATTTCACGCCGTTCTTTTTCCTGTTTTTCAGCAAAATTCCCCCCTAAGTCTTTTAGCCGGTGCTATCCCCGTGGTTTTTGTGACCTCTCTGTGGGACTTTTCCCCCCGTATGACATTTGTTAGTTCTTCGCTTCAATAATGGCCAACCGGCTGGAACCCCGTTCCCCTTCATTTGGTTTTTTTTCCCCCCTTAGTGTTTTGTTTCATAGGATTTCGGGCCCTGTCTTGAGGACCTTTTTTCGGCAAAATTATTCGATTTTTTTTGTGTCTCACCCTTTTTTGGGCGGCCTCTGTTCCGCTTGAGGCCGATTCAGTGGATTTTTGTTCCCCTGTGTCCAACCCCTTTTCCTGGCACTGGGAGGACCACGGGACCCCCTCCCCCCCGATTCCCCTCAGTTGGTATTCCTTGGGACAGCTCCTGCAGAAATCGTAGCTTTTCAGATCCTATGCCATTGAGTTTTTTCCCTCTCCGTCCCCCCGCCTTCGTCTGGGCTTCGAAACACTCCCCTCCCCTTCCCCCTTCATTTCGGTCCCTTCCACATCCCCATTCTGCTGGTTTTCTTTCATCGGTTTCAGTCAGTCCCTTTTTACTACCCTTTAAGTTTTTTTTGGGCTGCGGAATAGTGAAAGGGTTTTCTGGACGACGGATCCCTTTCCGGCCTGATTTACACCCTTTCCCCCCGACCCAGTTTTTTTTTTTTTTTGATTTTTGCACTTTTTTCTAATCGTCCCCCCTTCAAATCGTGGTTGCCCCCCCCGAACTTACTTCACTTTCTTATATTTCTCCCAATCAAACTTCCCAAAGGGTTTACTTTTCCTGAAAGATTTCCCCCACCTTTTCAAGAGCTTTTTCTTTTCAAAGTCTAGTATCACTAACTGTCACCCTCAGGACGTCTTCTCCCTCTCCAGACCGACAATTTTTTTTTTTGTGCATTTGCACCTCCTCATCGACTGGGGCACTTTGGACACCTTGTGGAGTTCCCCCCCCCCCCAGTGGCATCTTAAGTGTTTTTTGAGTTTTTTCGCACCAGAACCTCGCCCCTTTGTCATTCTCCCCTTTGATCTTTCTGTCCTCTGATTGTGATCTTTTCACCCTTGGCGTCTACCATTTGTCTTTCTACCGAATTTTTCTTTACTTTTCCCGTACAGGCGATTTGTCCGTCCCCATTTTCCTTCAATGTTGGGTCCCTTGTGACACACTGTTGACGTCAGAGACTGTCTCGTTCCTTCCCATTTCTTTTTTTGCTCCCTAACCTCTGGATTTTCCACCTTTGGTTTTTAATCCAGAAGACAACCCCCAACCCCCTTTTTTCTGCCTCATTTTCTTTGATCGCCTTTTTTTTTTTCACATGGTCCGTTTATGGTTCCTTTCCTTGTCCGATTCTTTTTCCGGATTTTTCCCCCCCACCAAACTGACCTTCCTACGGACCCATTTTTTTCTGAGAAAAACCCGTCTTCCAGGTCCCTGACCTATCCCCCCGACCAGTTTTCTTTTTTCTAGGATAACCTTCACCCTCCCCCCAATTTTGATCTTTTTCCACTCCAGCATTTTCGAAGGTTTTTTTCTGGTAGCCAAGCCTTTGACCAAACCTTTTTTTTCTCCAAGAACGCTTTTGTTGGAGTCCCCAGTAACCTCTCGTGTTCATCGCCTGTCCCCCCCGCCAAATTCGGATTTTAGTAAGGAAGTGGGCGTTCCCTTGCCTAAGGGTGTTTTTTTCCCTGCCCAAGACCCTTCTTGGTCCTCTTTGCGGCTCATTTCAATGATTTCCCTTTTATTAATTTCCGTAAAACACCCACCCCCCCCTCCCCTCCCCAAATGAACAGTTCTTTTTGCTACACTTCCGGTTTTTTTTTTTCCTTGAACACCAGGCTTTCGTTTGAGAAACCTTCCCTTTTTTTGCTCCCTCTTTCCTCCCCCCCAATTTTTCTCGGCCACTCCTCTTTGCCAGAGGTCAAGCTCTCTTTTTGTTTTTGGCTTCTCTCTCCAGTCTTTTCTTTTCCTCCCCTTTTTCTTTTATTGGAGTAGGTTGTCCCCGTCAGCGCGATATGTCTTAACTCGTTTTTTGGTTTGGCTTTCAAGTCTCTTTGAATCCCCTTTTTTTTGACGATACTTTGGTTTCGTTACTTTCCTTCTTGACTGCCGAACGACAACCTGCTCTCTTGGATCCGGTTCCTCCCCCTTTTTAAAGTCTCCCTCTCAGTCTCTTTTAAACCCCGTGCGGGCCTTCATTTTTCCACGAGAGACTGTCCTTTTCTTTAGTCGCTTCATCTTCCGTCTTTTTTTGACCCCTTTGTATTTTTGTATAGCTCTCCCCCCCCGCTGGTGATGGATTTTTCGCCCAGAATCTTCCTTTGATCCTTGAGTCTGCCCCCCCCTTGAGCTTCACCTTTTTTTTTTCCCCCCCAGCCAGTTCTTTGGTCACAGTAAGGGTTTTTTTGGATCTCCCCTTTACCCCTCGATTAGTTGAATTCACGGCTTTTGCTCAGCGCCCCATCTCTGAGTGCCCCCCCTCTCATTGATTTTTTTTGATTTTTTATTGGTTCTCCGTCCTCTTTCTTGGGCATTCTATAATTTACTTTCCTTGTAAAACAGGCTTCGGGTTTGGTGGTTTGTGCTGGTTTTTTTTGGGTTTTTTTTTGGCGTTTTTTTTTTGGGTTTTTTTGAGGGGTTTTTTTGGGGGTTTTTTTTTTTTTTTTTTTTGTGCAACCCGGAGGTTTTCCACACCTGCTCCCCTTCTTTCTTCAAATCTTTTTCGTAGCCCCTTTAGAGGCCCCTCAATAAAAACCTTAGGAGTCCAGTTTTCAGAAAAGAACTTCAATTGCTGCTCCCTTCCCTTTCATACATCTGTTCCAGTTTCTGTTTTTTTTTCCCAAACCTACAATCAACTACCCCCCGTCCTGCCCCCAATAGTTCCTCTTTGTCGGGCGTTTTTTTTTTGAGTCCTTTGGCCTTTTTTTTCAACCCCCCCAAATTGGCTGCGTACGCGAAAGAGTCTTGTTTCTTCCCTTTTGGAATGTTTTTCCTCCATTCCCGATTTGCTGCCCCCCAACACTCTTCTCTCCCTTTACCATTTTCTTACCACCGTGTCATCTTTACCTTCACAGCTGCTCCTTCTCCCTCGTCCTTCTCCTCTCACCCCAATCCCCACCCCCCCCCTCCTCCACTCTCCTCCAATCCCATCCTCCCCATTATATCCAGCTTTCTTCCCCGCATCCCACATCACACTAATTCACCACTATAACTCCCCCTTTCACTCTTATCTTTTCCTTCTACCCTCTCCTCGCTTCTCTTCTCCCCCATTCTAGAACTTCTAAGACCCTTTCAATTGTTGGAAATTTTTTCCCCTCCCTGGTTCGGGGTTTTTTAAAAAGATTTTCTTGTTAGCGCTTCAATTTAAAGTTCGTTTTTTTCCCGCAGACCCGATTTGGGACTTGGTTTGATTTTTCCTGACCCAGGACCCCCCCCCCCCGTGTATCCTCCGCCCCCCCCTTTTGTCGGTCTTGATTACTCCTCTAACTTGACCTTGGAGTAGCGTTTTTATCCATCCTTTAAGGGGCAGCCGATACTCGTACTTTTGTTTTGGTGATGGTTGCTCTAATGTCAGTTATTTTATTATCCCAGACCCTTCGTTTGTTGGTGTGTTCTTCGCTTTTCTTGATCCAATCTTTCTTATTCTTCCGATGATTGTGGCTGCCGGGTCTGCGCGTCCCCTTTTTAAAAACCCCGGAGTTTCTTGCTCGCCGTCCCTTTTCTTGGCGGATCCGAGGTTCTCTTTTCAGTATTGAAACACCGTTGCCGCATCTGAGACCCTTTCGAACCCCCACACCTTCTTTCCAGCATTCAAAATCTGCCTCCGATAAAAGTGCCAATTTGGTCCCCGCCTTTTTCCATTCATCCCCCATATCCTCCCTTTACACACTGTTTTTTTTTAAAACCGACGGTCTTCGAGAAGTGTACAGCCCTGAATGATTAACTGTTCTTTTTTTTTCGTTTAGAATCCTGACTCCTCTTCAGGGTTCTTTTTCCCAGGGGCCCCCATCTTATTTTTTCTTCCCCTTTTTTAATACCCCTTTTGTTTTTTTTTTTTTCGTGTTTTCATCAAATCCCGGCATCTTTTTATCCTTTCGGACATCGTCGCTTTGTGTGCCTGCCACATTAAACCCCTTTTTTTTTTATTTGTTTGCATTCCCCCTGTGTGGTTCCTTCTATTTTTTTTTTTCATTAGTCCCTTTTTCACCGGGCGTCTCGAGCCTTTTGCAGGATTCTTCCTGTTATTTTTTGGCTGGTTTTCGATTGTTTGCTTGTTTCCTGTCCTTTGAGATGCGTTTAGAAGGCTCCCCCACCTCATTTGGGATTTCTTCCCCTTGGTTGCACCCCCTTTCTCCCCCCCTTTTTTCTTTGCCCCCCCCTTCCTTTCGTTTGACTACGTTTTGGCTGAAGACCCGACATTCCCCAGACACAGGCCCCTTTTTTCCACCTATGCTTTTTTCTTTCCGGAGTTCCTTTTTGCTTCATCTTCCCCCGCAGGAGGTAGGTGCGACCTCCTTCTTTCCGCTCATGGTCCCCTTGAGGAATTTTTGAGACACCCAGACCTCCTTCTGCTTTCGCATGGGGATGGGAAGGTCCTCCCCCGCCAATACTCTTAATTGAGTCCCTTCCAAGGCCTTCCCCGATATTTTTCGGGGAAGATCCCGCGTTCTGCTTCTTCGGACTTTCACATCTCCGCCCGGGTCCCTCTTTTCTTTTCATGGAACCTCGCACCAACTTCTTTTCTGAAAAAAGGTTTTCCTTCCCACACCCCTCACTTTCCCCAACCCTGTTCTTACCCCTCCCTGAGCAACCAGGCAAACCCTTTCCCCCTCCCCCCCTTTAATCTTTCCCGCTGGTCCTTCCATTCACGATTTTTGGAGTTCTACGAGGCGTCCCTTTCCGTAGCCGCACTCTGACCGGCGATTTTTTTTGCCCCGTTGTTCCTTTTTCCCTTCGCCTTCCCCCCTTTGTTGAGGTGTCAGGACACCCTCTTAATCAGCCTCTCCCCCCTTCCGTCACATACGCTTTTTGGGCCGGTGTGGAGGTTTGAATTTAGGCGTTCCTTTTTTTTTTTTAACAGACTTCCCCCCCTCCAACTGTTTTTGATTTTTGCCTCCATTGAGGGCTGTTGAGGAAGATTTTTTTCGCCCCACCTTTTTCCTTATTACTTTGCCTTCCCCCCTCTGTTCTCGCAGTTGGACTCCTCCCCCAGTGCCTTCGACACTCCCAGGGTTACAACCCTTCCTCGTCAACCATGTGGGTCCACCTTTCCTTTTGACCCTTCCCCAGGCATGTTTTGCCACTGTTCGCGGTCGTGAGAATCGGCTACCTGTGCTCTCTTCTTCTCAAACCTTCAGGGAATTGGCTGGGTTGCACCCCAATTACTTTCTTCCCCTCCATGATCGGTGCAATCCTGGCTTACCGATCGGCGTCCCGGAAGGGCGATACGCCATTTTCAAGGGATTCCCCGAAGCTCTTTTACGAGGTCGTTTCCTACCTCCCCCACACCCTGACTTGGCTAACACGGCACTTTCAGAGGCCCACCCTTTGTGTGCCCGACGAGGCCGGCGAGCCGTTTTGTAAGTTCCCCTCTTCTCCTTCCGGCCGACATTGCGTTCGGCCTTTCTTCCATCCAGCACGCTGGGGAGCTTTTTTCCCCCTCACGACTACGGGCTCCGCAACCCAGGTTACCAAGGCTCAAACTCTTTTCCTCCAAGACTTTTGCCGGTTTTCGCAACGATCCAACCGTTCAACAAGGCCGCGGGGTTCCTTCCAGCCCCCTTTCTTTTTTTGCCACAGTCCGGTTTCTTTTTTTAGTTGAGTCTCATGGGTGTGTATTGTTTCCTCCAATGACCACGAAACCCCCATCCGCGGCCTTGGTTGTTTTGGGAAGGATTTCCAGGCTCGTCCACGTCGCGGCAACCCACCCACACACGACAATTCCTCCGATCCACCACTACGGCTTATTTACGAATTTCGGCGGCCAACCTGTTCCTACAAAGGCCCGGAGTTTTTTTTCCTTTCCGTCCTCTCCCAAAATACCCCTGAACCCGTTCTAGGAAAAACG
>Ga0179591_1261871_pt1 | contig 19744 bp, 37 predicted proteins | sample CZOMad2_1_08_16f_FD_182891 | JGI IMG/M metagenome (GOLD analysis project Ga0179591, IMG submission 182891) | Vadose zone soil fungal communities from Angelo Coast Range Reserve, California, USA - CZOMad2_1_08_16fungal (PacBio error correction) | ecosystem: Environmental > Terrestrial > Soil >... | reverse complement strand
TTCCTTTCCTTTCCCTTTATCTGCTTCTTCTTGGCCGGCTTTCTCTGGTGTTACCCCTTCCCCTTCTTACGGGTAACAAGCGTGTTCTTATTCCCCTTATGCTTCCGGCGTCTATCGGGCCTTTTTTCCCCCCCCAAAATTTCCGTTCCTATTGAAACTTTTTTTTCGTTACACCTTTTGATCCACAGTTTTTTTTGAGACTCCTTCCCTTTTCGCCTGGCTTTTCTTTTCTTTCCTCCGGCGTCCACCTTTTTTTTCTCCAGGCACAAAGGCATTCGCCATATTTCTTTCTTTTTTGCGTTGACCTTGCCTTCTTCCTTAGTTTTAGTTTTTTTTCCCCACCCAAAGTTCCTTCCCTTTCCTTCCTTCTTTTGTAAAGAAGATGTCCCTTCTGACTTCCACCTTTTTTTCTCCGTCACCAGACCACCCGGCCTCCCAACCTTTTCATCGTATTTGATCCCTCTTTATTCCCCCTGTAGTGGTTCCCCCCCCCTCTGTTTTTGTGGGATGATGGTCTTGCTTTCTCCCCCAACCACCGATTTAAACATCTTACTGCTCACATTTTTTGGCAGGAACCCTTCTTTTTTCCCCTTCCCCCCCCCCCCCTTTCTTTTCATTGATGTTTTTTCCCCCAAATAGACCGTTTGCCACCTTTTCCCCTCTTCCCCCCCAGTGCACTTTTTTTTCCCCGTCTTTTTTTTTTTTTCCCGGGTTGTTTTTTAAACCCACCGGTCCCCCTCCCCTGTCAGCTAAAGAACTTAGGCGGCCATCCTGTTCAGTCTTTTCCTATTCCTCACCTTTTTTTCCTCCACTTCCCTTTAGCCTCTCGTGAGCTTTTTGAAAGTCTTCTTTTTCTTTTCCCCCTGTCCTACTACCTTCGTTTCCTTCTTTTTTTCTAATTCATTTTGTGGACATTTTTTTTTCCCTTTGTTGGACCCGATCCATATTGGGTTCCCCCCCATGTTTTCCCGGTAAAACGTTCGTTCCACGATTTCCCTTTTCTTTCCCTTTTTGATGACCCCTTTTTTTGGATCTCCATTCCCAACCTTTTTCTTAAGTTTGCATTCGAGGCAATTCCTTTTCTGGCCCTTTGATTTTTTTTCTTTTCCTCTCCGTTTCGTAAATTCCCCCTTTGGAAAATCACTAGGATCACTCTTGACCCTTATTTTCCAGTTTTTACCCCCCTTTCCCTTTCAGTCTCTCCATCTTTGCTTTGTTCTTTTTAGTCTTCCTTTTCCCAGTTTCGTGAAGAGAAATGCGGGCAAACCACCTCTGTTTTTTCGTTTGACCCTTTGGTGGATTTCTTTACTCTGTTCAACGCGACAACGTTTTTCTTTCATTCTCTTTCCCTTCTTTTTTTTTTGCCGTAACTCTTTTCCATTTAGCTTTTGTTTCCATCAGCCCCACCATAGGCTTCATCTTTTTTCTGGGCGGGCTCAATGTCTCAGCTTGTATTTTCCTTGTCTTTCTCCCACTTTATTATGATCAGGGCTGATGATTTTGCCTGTTCTTTCTTCTTTTGCCTTTTTGGACCCTCTCAGTCTATGCGTTTTTTTTTATTTTTCCAAATTTTCGGCGACGGCGTGCACAAAATCCTTCTTTCCTCTTTCTGTCTTTTAACCCCCCCCCCCAAGTTTTGTCCCCCCCTTACCTCATTGTGCATCGTATCCTCCAAACTGTTTTCCTTTTGCTCCCCGAGGTTGGATGGAACAAAGTTCTCGTTTGTCCTATGGGCCACCATGCTATTCCTCCCCCTTCCCCGCGGCAATACGTGACCTTTCCAACATGTAATTAACCGCAGCTTTATAACTCTTTGCGAGTAATTTTTTCCGTGACCCAAATGCTGCTCTTTTTTATTTTTTTTCGGCTCCCACTCTTTCTTACCCTTTATTGAATTCTTCTAACTTATCCGTTCCTCCTCTACTTTTTTAGGCGGGGTGATTTGAAGTTTTTTTTTCTTATTTTCTCCTTCCTACATAATACGTTTTTTTTTGCGTTGAGTCTCTTTTTTCCCTGACGCAGAACTTTTTTAGGTGCCCTTCCCTCCAGGAAGGAGGGGGTTGCACCTGCTTTTTCCGTTTTTCCCCCTTCGTTTTACCTGCATCTTTCTTTCTTCCCCATCGAACTAGGTCTTCTTTTTTCTTCCCGAAGTTGTTGGTCTCGTTATTTCCTCCCCGAATCTAAAACTTGGGGTGGAAAACATCAGCCTTTCCAGCTCTTTTCCACCCTCTTAGGCCAGTCCTTTGCGGAGAGTTCATCACTCCCATGCTACAATTATACTAACCAGTTGAGTTCCCTTTTTTTTTTTTTACTAGGCCGAGTACACCCTCCCCTTTTTTTGACCCGAAACGCTTTTTTTGATGCCCGCCTACCAAGTTTCCGTATTCCAAAAGCCTCCCTCTTCCTTTTTTCATCTGTCCCAACCTTCCTTTTCCTTCTTTTTCATCTTTCCAAATGATACGATTGAGTCCGTATTTGCCTCCTTGAATTGCTGCCCGACTCCTTCATTGTGAAGAAGCCACATTTTGTCTGCCCCTTTTCCTAAAGATCAGGTTTTTTTTGGTTTTGGGTGCGAGGAGTGATCTTTTTTTTTTATTTCTGTCCGCCCCCACTCTTTTGGTTCCCTTTTTTTTTTTTAATTTTCAACAAGGTTTTTTTTTTTTTGTGATTTTTGAGCTCCTGCTTCCACCAATTTTTCCCTGCATTCATTCAAAAAACCCTTTTTTTTTTTCCAATCGCTGGCGGCCTTTCTGCGTTTTTTTTATCTTTCCCCCCCCCCTCCTGAGATGGGTTATCTTCTATTTTCACGCATACTTTTTAATCGATGAGTCCTCGTGTCACCCCTTCTTCGAGATATCTTACCCCCAACCCTTCTCAGTCCAATAAAGGGCTTTTTCCTTTCGCCCCTGTCATTCATCGTTCTTTCTTTCATTTTTTCCCCCAGGGACTTTTCCCACATTGAAACAGTCTCGTTCCCACCTGTTTTTCCAACCCATTGGCCAACTTTTTTTCCCCCCCACCCCATTTAGTGATTATCGGGTCCTAATTTGTTGCTTGGTTCAACTTTTTCCCCCTCCAATCTCTTGATTGCATCTCGTTAAGTTGAACCAGGGGGGAGCCTCCTATGGGATTTGAAAGAGGATCAGAACTTTCATGAAGTATTGGCTTTGCGTCCAATGATTTTCTTTTTTTCTTTTTGACCCCTGATTTTTTTTGAACTTTTTGCCCTTTTCAGGGTCTTCTTTTTGAGTCAACACCCCCACTCGCTTTTCTTTTTTTGTATAGTTTCCTTTTCCCTCTTTCCGTTCTTGTGTTTTTTCCCTGTCGGTTTCCCTTTTTTGGGTCCCGCGAAAATGTTTGGTCCCCTTTGTTGTTCCATTTTCAACTTTACTGGCTACTGTCAGTGTTCGTCTCTTTTTAACGGTTGCCTTTCTCCTACCTTCCCCCAAGTCTCCCCCCCCCCCCTCTTTTTCTTTTCGTATCACTCCGGTGATCCCCTACTGTTCACCCTTTCCACCCCCTTTCTTATTTTCCCAACGTTTGTTTTTTTTTCCTTTCCCTTTGTTCTGCCCTTCTGCCCTTTCCCCCATTCTCTCTTTTTTTACAAAACGGAATTTTGCGGCCTTTTTTCATTTTGTTTAGTCTTCCCGTTTCGAACCTACGTCAGCTTAGACTTCCACGCCGCCTTGCGTAATGATTGTTTCCTTTTTTCCCACCTTTGTTTCCAGGCGAAACAGTTCTTTTGCTCGGCCGGATTCCACCCCCCCCTCCTCCCCTTCTGCCTGGCTTGAAATCCTTTCTTCATGTTTTGCCCCTCTCTTGTTTTTTTTGGATGTCGAAAGTTCTTCCAAGGGCCCCCCTTTTTCTCATAAATATCTTTCCCCTTCCTTCCAGTTCCTGACCTTCCGAACGCTGTTTTCTTACCCTTTATTAATTTTCTTTACAAAAGACGGCAAATTTTTTCCCTTTCTCCCCCGGGGCGTTCTTCGCTTTGTTAACTGCCTCCCCGTCTTTTTAGGCCCCTTCCTTCTGGTACTAGGCATTTTGGCATTGCTTCTCTTTCTTACCAGTCCACTTTGCCTTTTTCAAAAGCCCTTTTTAATTTCTCCCTTCTTTGTGAAAAATGTCTTTAGCTCCATTTTCTACTCTTTCCCCGATATGTCATGTTTACTTGTTTTCTTCAACCCCCTTATCTTCCCTTTTTTTCACTCTGCCGGCGTTGGCTTCTCTTTCTTATTTAAGTATTTTTTTTTTTCCCTTTTCTTAACGTACGGCTTTTCTGACCCCGGCTTTCCCTGTCCTTCTTCTTTGTTTTTCATCATGTAATCTCCCTGCGGTGATTTTTTTCCCGGTCTCCGTTAGAACTTCCCACTTTCTGCCCCGTCACAGTCCTTCGCTCATCACTTTTTTTTTAGATTCCTTCTACAGCCGACTGAGATCTCCTTTTCTTCCTTTCTTCTCCTTCCGGTTTGCGATTCCGAGTTCTTACCTTGTTACGACTTGCCTACCTTTGACCAACTTTTTTTTTTCCAGTTTCCGCGTCTGTGTTTTTTTCCCTTTGTTTCCTCCCCCTTCAGGACTTCCGCCTCCAATCTCCCCCCCCCCCGGTTGTGGCACCTCCTCTCTTTTTTTTTTCCCCAAGTGCCCCCTTTTCCTCTTCGTGAAATCACGGGTGTGCCGGTTTGTTTTTTTTCGAACCCCCATTGCTTTGCGACTGTCCTTCAAGCCGCAGGTCCCCTTGGAAGTCCTTTCGCCTTCTTTTTCTCTAGGTGTTTTCTATTTTTTTGGAACCAAAAAACCTTCCCCTTTATTACCATACCCTTTTAACTTTTTTGGCAAACCTTCCCCTCTATGAACATGGAACACCATTAGTTCTTATTTTGCCGTTGTTTCGCGTTTAATCCGATCTTACCCCCCCCAATTATTCATTTTTTTTTTTGAATCTTCCCTCTTTTTCCTTTTGTTTTAATTACCTTTTCAGGGTCTGACGCGATGTAATCCCCTCTTAGTAATGGTTTTAGGATGGTACCAGTTTTCTTTTGTTGTTATTTCTTTGATTATTTGTTCTTTCCTTTCCGGTGTTCCGACTTAGTCCTTTTCCAATGGTTTTGAATTCCTTCAATTTTTTTTTTCTTTTTCCAACCCCCTCGGTTTTGCCCTTTTCTTCTCGAGAATCCTCCCTGTTCCCTTCCGTAACTTTCCCCTTCGTTTAACTTTCCTAGTTTCTTCCCTTTCTTCCCCCCCCCACTGCGTGCCACTTCGTTTCTTCCCTCCCTTTCCACAGTTTCTAAGCGCCCCACTCTTTTTTTTTTGTAAGAAGCTGTCTTCTGACCCTCTTCATAATTTCCTCCTGTTTTTTTCTCAATACTTCTAGCTTGTTTTTTCCCCAAGGTGTTAATTCGTTTCCTAAGTCGTTCCCCCGCGTCCCCCTCCCTTTTGTTTGTTTTTTCTTTTCTTTCTTCCCCTCCCCCCACCATCAGGTGTGGTTAGCGAAGATGTTCCTTTTGCACGGTTGTCGCCCCTTTACCCCCCCTTCAGACCTTTTTTCTGAGGCAACCTGAGAGCGTGTCTCCTTTTTTCCTTTTTTGTCCACTTTTTCTTTTTAAATCGGGTTTACCTCTATCCGGCTTTTCTTACCACCCCCTCCAACGCATCTGTTGGCTTGCCAGCGAGTGATCGGCATCTCTTTTTGTCTTCTCTTCCCAAGGATAGCGGTGCTCTCTTCTCTCTCTTTTTTTGTTTTGAGGAGTTAGGATCCGTCTTTTTTTTTATTTCTTTTAACTCCTCGCCCGCCCCTGTTCCCTTTCCCAGGTTTTTCCATATCGTTCCTTTTTTTTTTAACTTGAGGCAGCCCCCCAATATTCCCTTCTTTTTTTCCGACCAGGACTTTCCTTTTCCTTTTTCTTTACGGCCCCCTTATTGTGGCCCACCTTCTTGCTCTTCTATCCCCACAAAAGTTCTTTTTTTTTTCTCTCCGCGGCTATGCGTTTTTTCCTTTTTTCCGTTTTAAGTCCCATCCCCCCCGTCTGTCTTTGAGGCGTAACCCCCTTTTCCCTTGAGAAGTCCCCCCCCTTTTCCCTCTACAAAGTTCGGGATCGTCTCACTTTTGTTTTTTCTTCTACAAGTGCTTCTTCCCCTTTACTCCTTTCCCCTTCTCCCTGCGGTCTTGCTTCCCTAGGGCTGTTTTTTTTCACGTGATTTCCTTCTTTTTTTTTCCCCATGAGGGATCTTTCTCTTTTTTCTTGTCCTTTCACTTTTTGACCCAGCTTCCGTTAAAACTTTTTGGGCGTTTTTTCCTCCCCTTTGCCTTCTTCTGCCCCTCAGTTCTGAGCGTATCAAGAACCTTCCCTTCCCCTTCTTTTACACGCTGCTTATCTCTCAAACCCCTTTTACCTTTTTTTTGTGCCTGGTATTTTCCAGTCTAATGCCCTCTTTGCTTTTATTCCTTTTTTTTTTTTCCCTTTTGTCCTGAGGAATCTACCCTGCCCTTCTGTTTGGCGCCGGTTACCTTTTTTTTTTCTTTTTTTCGTCCTGGTTCTCCCCCACTGTTAAAGACCCTGTGTCCTTTTTTTTTTCCGGTTCCTTTTTTCCCTCCCGCCCACAAAAGAGGAAATCTGGATTCCCCCCCCCCCTTTTTTTCTGGCTTTCCCCTGACAGGCCAATTCTTTTTCCAGTCGCCGTCAGAAATTTTTTCCCCCCCCCACTGTGCTTGGGCACGCGAGGTTTTGGCGGGTCTTTTTCCCAAGTGACACAGTTGTGGTCCTAGTTTCCCTGTTGTCCTTTTTTCCTTTCAAACACTTTTTTGACGTGTGGTCCTTCACAATCGTCCATCTTAACCAGGCTCCACTCCCCTTTTTTTCATTTTTTTTTCCCATCCTCAATCTTTCTCGCGCGGATTGTTCCTCGCTTTGTTTCCCCCACCCTTATTCCTGCCCCACCTGCCTATATTTTTCTCCCCGACTCTGTCCTGTCCCCTCCTCAGCCCCCCTGCCCGCCTCTGGGCCTGTCCCCTCCCCCCCCCTCCATCCTCTTCAGTCCCCGCTTCCCCCTTCCCTTTCGCAGCTACTATTTGCCCAATCCTGCCACCAATCTTTTACTTGCACGCGGCTAGCATTTTTTTTTTTTTCCTCCTTGTTTTTTTTGTTCCACGGCTGAGTTGTTTTTATTTCCCCCCTAGTACCCCTTTGAGTTTCCCCCTGAACTGTCTCCGTTTTCAAACCCCTGTTTTTCTTACGGGTCCTTTTTCCCCTTTTTTGTCTTTTCTTCCTCCTACTCCTGTCTCGGTAACATGTTTTTTGACTTTTTATTTTACTATGTACATCTTGTGTAATGGCCAACCTTTCGTTTTCCTGTCTCTCTTTTCTTACTGGGGCCCGGTCCCTTCCTCTCTTTCTTGATCTTTGAGTAGTGGACGACCCTCTTCCTTTTCCTATCCTCTTTCAACTGCTGGATTTTTTCAACCCACCTTTTTTCCCCCGCTTTTACTGTTTCCCTCCTTTAGTCATTTCCCCTCTCGATTGTTTGCCGATTGTTTCTTCTTTTGGGTCCCAATGATTCTGTAACTCTTTTAACACGGTTACATGTTTTCCCCCGGTTTACCAATCCCTTGCCTGGCACTTCTTGATCCTAACAAAATGGGGTCTTGGCCTCCTTTTTTCCCAAGCCCTCTTTCCCCAGGTTCAAAAAACGTCACTATTCTGTCCTTTCCCGATGGTCCCCTTACGTTCTCTTTTGGTTCCGCCCTTTTTCACCTGCCCTTGCCTTTTTTTTTTTTTTCTTGAAGCCAAATTGGATGCCCAGGCCCCTTGTTTTCATTCCTCTTGGCCTGTTTTTTTCTTGTTGAAGTCGACCAGGTTCCTTTTCTTTGTTCCCTCACCTCCCCCCCCTCCGTCCGCCCGGCCTATCGTTCCCCCCCTTTTTCCCTTTTTAGCGAATGTCCGGACGCATTCTTTTTCCACCCACCTGTTTATCCCCACAGAATCAAAAATTGTGCCCCACTTCGTTCCGTCATATGGGATCCTGTTTTTTGATTTACCCCCCTATTTCCCCGTTTCCCCCCCTTTGTTAGTTTTTTTTTTTTGCTTTTCGGACTCCCCCCCCCCTCTTTTCCAAATCTCGCACCTCCTTTGGCAGGGCAAACTTGTCCCTTTGAAACCCTTTCCCCACCGTTTTTTCACATTTTTCTTTTGTCCCCCACCCCCCCCCTAACCGCTCACTTTTTTATAGACGGCATATCGACAGGACCCTTTTCCCTTCTAGTTTTTGGGGTTGTTTCACCTTTCCCTTTAAACTTGTCTGTTTGCCATCCTTCCTTCCCATCTTTTTTTCTTCCCCTTGAGTTTTCCTCCATTCAGTTTGTTTTTTTTTTTTCCCAGTTTTCCTTCGCGTTGTCGGTGCTTTTTCCCCGTCTTCGATTTTTTTTTTTTCGCTAAAGCTAATCGCCTCCCCGATTTTCTTCCTTTTTTCACCCTGTTTAAAATTTTTGTGCAATTTCTTGACAGATATCACAACGATTTTGCTTTGTTACCCTCTTTTGTTTTCCTTTCGGTGACCTTTTGTTCGTTGGCTTCCGGGTCCTTGGGTGTGATAAATACCCCTTTTCCCCGGGTCTTTCTTTACAGTTGCCTTTTCGGTCCCAATCCTTCTGTTTTAACGTCTCCTCTGCCTGACTTCCCCTGACTTTCTTCCCCCCTCTTTTTCCCCCCCCATTTATCTGATCGATCGGGCACCATTTTGCACTGGACTGCGCCCAGTTTCCCTTTTTTTTGCAGACCATGCGCTTGTGATGCCTTTCTTTGTTGCCCCCCCGCTTTTTTTTTCTTTGATTGGGACTTCCTTGGCTCTTTTTTCCTGCCCCCCCGTTCCTTTTCCTCACTGACTTTCCACCTTTTTTGACCTGTGCCGATCATCTGTGCCTAGAGTTCCCCTTTCCCCTCTATGATATTTCTCTTGTTATGCTGCTTCACAGTTGGTGGTTCCTCGGCCCCCGCTTCGCTTGCTTTTTTCTTCTCCCCAACCTTCCCTCGTTGGAGCTGCGACTACAATTTACCTGACTTTTTTTTTTTTTTTTTTCTCTCTTTTGGCCCCTATGTTTCCTCTCTCCTTTGGCTTTTTTCCGGCCTTCGTTCTGAAGGCGTTTTTCCTAACCGTCCCCCTCCTTTTTCCCCGACCCTTCCCCCCCCCCAAAATTTCCTTCTGTTAATCGGTGCCCCTTTCCCACCACAGGTGCAATCCACACCCTAGTCACGTAGTTTTTCTCCCCCCCTCTCTTTTCCCCAGTCACAGGTGCGTTGTTATCAACGATTTCCGTGACAGTTGGGCGTTAGTTTACTAATTTTGATCGTATCGCACCCCCCCAGCTCCTAGTTACTTTTCCCCCCATTGTGTTTTTTTTTGTTCCGAGCGTTCTTTTTGGCGTGTGTGAATCTCCTTCTTTTTCCCGTCCACAATGTCTTCCCCGGCCTGACTGTAGCTCTTATTCCGTTCAGCTTCCCCTTTTTTCCGAAGTTTTTTTGACCACTGTTATCTCTTTATGCTTTTATCTCTCATCTCTCCGTTGGTTCGATCCGCATCCCCCCACTGACTCCTTAACGGCTGAAGGTCTATCCTTTCCCCTTTTCCCCCTATCCTGAAGGATTCCCGCTTTACTTTCCCCCAGTGAGGAAATTGGGTCGGGCTCTTTTCCTTTTTTTGCCTCCCAAAGAATGCCCGCACCCTTTGGCGGCCTTCTTGCAAACTCTCCTCCTCAAAAAGTTCGGGCCCACTTTTTTTTCTTTTGTCACTGGAGGAAGTTTTGGTTCTTAGAGACTCCACCTTATTGTATATCCTCACCATTTTTTTTCCCCCCATCCCCCCTTATTTCTCTCACTTCCTTTATCGTTCCCATTGATCCCCCAAAGTTTACCCAATTTTCTGTGGATTTCCCTTTTTGGTTTCAACCTTACCCAGTCGAGTAAAGTCTTCCCCCCCACGTTGATTTTTTTATTTTGTTTTCTTCTTTCCACACCCTTCTTGGGTGCATGTTCCCCAGCTTCCATATCGTTTTCCTTTCTGGTTACAACGGCGCTTGCTCCCCTGTTCAACTTATTCCCTCAGCCCTTTCCCCCCAAGCGCCCTGATCTGATTCGAAATTTTTTTAGTTTCTTTCGGATCCACCATCGTTACCCCAGATAGCAATCCCCCTCCGTTCCGTGGAGGTCCCCCCCCCCCCTGTCGAACTTTAGTGAGTTTCACCTCCGATTTCCTTCCTGAGTCGGGCCACCTTCTTTTCCTTTTGATTTTTTTCCTGCCGAACTTAGGTATAGGCTGTTTTTCGTTAAAGGGAATCACCCTGAACCCCATCCCAGTTCCGAATCCCCCCCTCTTTCGCCGCCAGGTTTGATTTGATTTTTCTTTGGCCACCTTCCCTGTAGCTGTCTTGCGATGTTGATGACTATTCCCTGTTAACTGCTTTTTCTTCGCCTTTTCCCAATTTACGTTTTTCTGAGGTCACCGGTCGGAATTTACCTTCTCCGTTCTTGTTTTCCCAACCCCACACATTCAGCCGACAAGAAGGTTCGTTCTTCCCAGCAACGGCACCCTCGTTAGTCATTATGGCCTTTCTCCCCCCTGCCCGTACTACTCCCCTACCAAAACAATCTCCGTGACGAAACGGAATTGACCCACCCAATTGACCCCCCCCATTTAGTTTGATGAATTCTCCGAACATTGCCGGACAAATTTTCTCCCCCTTCTCCACCTGTCCTGTACGCTCACTTGAGGTACGGGGTTGCTTAGATTCGACGGTGGTTGCCAACTCTTTCATTCCTTTACCCTTCTCCTTGTAATTTGCGAAGTTCGCTGGTTTTGCTTTTTTCAGTCGTTGCTTTTTTGTTGGCTAACCGACCCTGTTCTTTTCCTCAGGGACCAGTTTTCTTTTTTCTTCTTTTTTTTGTTTAGGGTCGAGCCCCCCCCCAAACAATAGTCCGGACTGTTTCTCTGGTTCTCTTTTCCTTGTTCCCGATTTAGCTTTTTGCTTTTACCCTTCTTGTCCAATGCGTTTAGATTCTTTTTCCCCCCCCCCCTTTCGTCCCCTGGCCCCTTTTTTTCCATTTCCAGTTCATTGCCAAGTTCCCCCCCAAACTTTCGGTGTGAACTTTGTGCTTTCACTTCCCCGAGTCCACTTCCAGCAGCACACCTCACCCCTCGTTTTCTTCATTTCATATGATCCTTGTTCTCCCAACACAAACTTTGTAACCCCCTTCAGCTCTTTACCCCGTTTTAGTCTGTATGTACGGCGGAATTTGTTTTTCCCTCTTTTTGCTGGGAAATTCGTTTCTGCATTTCCCCCCCGTTTAGACCTTCTGGCTGCTTTCCTTTATCAAATGTGTTAGGTTTTCCCCCCCGTGTCTCCCCCAACTTTTTTTCCCCTCCTGCAATTGGTCCCGCACATCTTCTTCCACCCGCTGGGTTTTCATCCCCCCCTTTGCGGTCAGGCGAAAAAGGACCCCACCAGTCACCCTTTCACTGAGTCCCCCCTCGGCCCTCTTCTCTTTTCAGGCCCCAGCGTGAACGATTTTTTTTTTTTAACTGTCCCTCCTCTTCTCTTTTTTTTTCATTATGAGTTTTCCCCTTATGGTCCCCCCCAAGACCCCCTTTCTTTTTTTTCATAATCGTGACTCGGCTGGTTACCGTTCCCCTTACTGAAAATTTCCCCCGTAGCCGGTCCTACTTCCGTAACGTCTCCTCCCAATTACGAATTTTTCTTATTTTCAGCTAGGTTGAATTCACGCCTTCCCCCCCGCGTTTTTCCTGAAGTTTTGCGTTTTTAAATCGCCCGTGGCCGGCTCTTGCTGATTGACCCTAGCCTTCGCCGCCTTCCCCAAGGGTTTTCCCCCCTTGCGTCTGTACCGTATGTCCAGTGCTTCCTCCCTGTTCAATCCTTTCATTTCCCTTGTTCCATTGCTCCTTTTCTGTACTTCTTCACCCCCCCACATTTTTTTCGATTCCCTGGTCCCCCCCTTTTTTTTTGCCTTGCCTTTTTTTCTTTACGTTTTCAATTGGAGCCTTTTCTGTCAACTCCTTCACTACCCCCTTTCTCTCACTTCCGGACTCAATTTCTTCTTTTTATGTTTTCTTTCGGGTCACCTTCTTCCTCTTTTTCTCCATCAGCCAGCTGATGCCGTCCCCCCCCCTGGGCCACCGCCTCTTTTTTCCCTATCCCCCCTCCCTCGTTTAGCTTCCCAGCTTCAGGACGGACAGCCGCGCTCGTTTGAGAAGCCCAGGTTTTTTGTGTGCTTCGATTTCCTTGTTCTCTTTTCGGCCTTTTTCGTTATATTTTTTCTTTTTTCCCTGATTGTTGCATTTCTTGATTTTTTTGACTTAGATTTCCCCCCCTTCCGACCTCATGCTGCTAACAAACCCCTTGTCAAGGTTTTTGACCAGTTTTTTTTTTCCCCCCTCCCGAAGGTTCCACAATTTTTTCCTTAGGGGTGTAGTATCTCCCGAACACGATGGATGCCCCCCCTTTCCTGGCCCTCCTTTTTCCTTCCCCCCGTTAAATTTGGTGATACCTTTTCCTCCCGATGTATGGGTTTCTTCCCCACCCCCCAAATTTACCTTACTTCAGCCTAGCCTTGTATTTTCAGACCCCCCCCTTTCCCTCCTATTAACACGCGCCCCAACTTTTTTTCCGCTTCGTTTTCTTTTTTAAACAGCCCAGTCCAGTCCGATTTAATCGGGGGAACCTTTCTTTTTGAACGAAGAATTATTCACTTATCTTTTCTTTTTTATGCTAGAGTTTTTTTTTTCATCCCCATCCGTCCCCTTTCCTCTTTTTTTCCAGGGAGGTGGGACCTTCATTATTTTTCTCTTTGTATCCCCCCAGCATATTCCTCTTGCCGGAGGAGCTTGCAAACGGTGGTTCTAACAGCGGCCCCGTCCCAAAACCTTTTCTTTCATTTTTCACCGGTTTTCCTTGAGAGAACCGCAGTTTTTTTGTGGTTGTCTCTTTTTTTGGTTTTTTGTATCCCTTTCGTAACTACTTTTTGCACTTTCTCATCGGCTGGGCCCTCTGTGAGCTTTTCTTTCCCCCCCATCCCCCCTTCTCTTGAGCACTCGGGGTTCAGTTGCGCGACCCCCCCCTTTTTTCCTGTTTCCCTGAGTGGCCCCCCCCCGATCGTGTCTGAGGTTCGACCCCTTTTCCTTACCCTTCACAAGTTTTCCCCGTCTCCCGCCCCTCCATCGCTCTTGTTTGTTTCCCTTTTTTTTTTTTTAGTTGGTCTGTGGGACCCCTCCTCTTTGTCCACCTTTGGCGCCACTGAGGATCCTCCCCACCACATTTTTTTTGCAGCTTGTCTGTCTCCCTTTTTGTTGAGACACCCCCCCGAATGTTTTTCTCTTTAAAACCCCCTCCTGCACCATGAGGGCAAGGCGGACCTTTTCCTTCCCTTTTTACTTTTAAAAATAGTGTTTTTGTAACCGGGTCTTGATTCTCCGCCCCGTTTCTCCACCCCCTTGATTACGGCAGACGGATTTCTTGGCCAGGGGCTGAGCTGGCCTTTCCCTTTTTGACCGGATGTTTTTCGGTTTGACCTCTTTTCTCTTTTTCTCCCCTTCACTTTCCCCTGATCACCTTCTCCTTTGTCGCTGATTATTTCCGCAACTGGCTCTCTTTTTTCCCCTCCGGAGCACATTCTGCTTTTTTTTTTGTTTTCTGTTGATTACTTTTTATCATCAAGGCCACATTTTTTCAGGCGTCGTGTTTTGACCCCCTTGAATACCTCTTTTTATTTTTTTTCCCTTGTTCCCTCCCCCCCGTCTGTCTTTTTTCTAAAACCTTTTGGCGGCGGTTTCTCCAACCAAATGACTTTTTTTTCTCCTCGGCTATGGCGAGCTTTTTTTACCCGCCTGCCTCCCCCTACTTCTTTCTTCCCCCCACCATCTTCGATATGGAGGGTTTTGAATCTATTTCCTTTGATTGTTAATGAATGACTCCCTTGATTATCCTTCTTCCACGATCTGTTCTCTTAAAGCACCTTTTTTCGTGTTACCCCAGAGTCCTTTTCAACTCTCTCCCAGTTGTTTTTTTTTCATACCCCTATCTTTCGAGTTTTGGGCCCCTTTTTTCCGATCTTTTCCATGACTTACTCTGGTTTTTTTTTTTTTTTCTTCGACTGGTTAAGAACCTCCTGCCCCACTCCAGTTTTTTTTTTTTCTCCTTTCTGGTTTTTTTACAACCCCAGTTTTGGCAATCTTCCTTCGGCTCAAGTGTGACTTCTCTTTTTCCAACCCACAGAAAAAATTCTTTTTCATTGCTACTCCCTCCCGTTTGGTTAACTTCTGCTATTTCCGTACCTGAAGAGTTTCCTTCACCCTTGACATTGAGACTGACAATAAGTCTAGCTTTCCTTGTCATTTTTTCCCTTTTTGCTTCTACATGCCCTATGCTTGGCCATGTGGTGCCGGATTTCCCCCCATGCTATTCACACCTATGGGTTTCTGCTGGTCTTTTTTCGATTGTTTTCTGCTGACCAATGTCCAAAACTTTTGGCGTCCCCCTTCAAGTTTCTGTCCCTTTTTCCCGACTGAGAACCCCCCTTTCTACTATTTTCTCCACCTTTCCCTGTCGTGCTTTTGTAAGTAGTGTTTTCGCCTTTGCCCCTTTCTGCTGACAGCCCCCTTTTCCCACCGTTTTGATGGGCCCCTTGCTTCGGAATTTCTTGGCAGTGTCGGCGCAGTGTCCCCCGTTGTTTTGATGAGACTTCGGCACCTTCGTGCGTAGCACATCAACCCCCCCAGGTTCTTGCGAAGGGTCCCCCACCTTTCACCCTTTCTCACCGTTTTCGTACCCCGGCTCAACTCTTTTTCTTTTATCTCCAAGGCGACCAAGGCCAGGGTTGCTTTCTCTCTGCCGGACTTCCGTTCAGTAGCTTCTCCTCCCCACAGATTCATTGCTCTTCTTCTGCGTTGTAATTTTCTTTGTTGAATTTCTCCTTTGTCTTTTTGCTTTGATTTTTTTTTTGGCCATATACCTGTCTGGGCCGTCGTGTCCTCCCTGTGTTCGTCTTCTTCTGACGTTCTTTTATCTCCGGCGATACTTCCCCTTCCTTTCCAGTTTTTTGGTTACACCAAACTCTTTCTTTACCGCCGACAGACGAAGCAATTGGTTTTTTCCACCCCACCTTTTCCCCTGGAGTTCCCCCGTTGTTGCCCCGGAAGCCCAGGAGTTTCTTTTCTTTTTTGTCTCCGTCTTCTCCCCAGGGGCTTCTTGTCCTCATTCTCTTTGTCCCCTGCTTCCGAGTTACCTTTTTTCTCTTTCCTTACGTTGTCCAAGCGGTCGGGGTGACTGTAGCTCCTTTCTTCCCCTGTAGCCTGCTCTTTCTGTTGCCTACTGCCTGATTCTGGTTAAACCCAGTGCGTGTCTCCTGGGGTTCATGCAACTTTTCCCCCTTCTTCAATACTGATTTTCAAAAAATGGGCTTTGATTTTTTTCCTTGAAGCATCTCTCTTCAAAACAACGTTCGACGTCTGGATCTCGCCAGTTTCTCCCTGACATGGTTTTTGACGCGCTCTTTTCTGTTTTTCACACTTCACCTCCCCTTTTGAGGACCCCCCTTGACACCCATCTTCTCATCTATGGCGGCTCGTTCCCCAGTTACGGACTTGTTCCGTTGCGGGCCGAGACCCCCCGTCACGTTTCTGCGCTCAATGTATTTTTTTATCTAATGTTCCCTCTGTGTGAACAACCGGTTTTTTTCCTTCTCCCAAGTTTTTCCGGCCACCATTGTTAAATCTACGGGGCGTTTCCCGATGGTCTCACCCCCCCTTCTTTCTTTCCCCCCCTTTGACGGAAAAGTTTTTTGTTTTCTTTTTGTCTGATCTTTGCCTTGTCGACCCCCCCCCCTTTTTAAAAACTCTTTCCCCCCCCTCTCTCCCAAACTCCATTTTGGGGCAAGGCAGTGACTGGCCAGGGTCCCCCCCCTTTCCCCAATGTTAGATGGTTCCGGACGTCCTGCCCTTCACTGCTTCGACACGTTTGCATAGCGAGTCCGATCCAAGACGTCTCCGTGGTTGTTCGTTTTGGTAAAAGGGCTTCGAACGCACTCTTTTCCATTTTGACTTCCCTTTCCCCCCCTTCATTTTTTTCTTTGCCATTCCGCTTGTTGCCACGCCTTCCATTTCTTTCCTGCTCGGTGGCGGTTGTTCCTCGCCCCCCCTTTGTCAGTTTCGCTCATCGCCCTCTTGTGATAAGTTTGTCCTCCCTTGTTTGCAATTCGCCTATTTCTCCCACGAATTTTTTGGGCATGGTTCCTGACAAATTGGTTTTCGGGATGACGTGCTGGTTTTTGTGGTTAGCCTGGGGGAGAACAATTTTTTTCACCCTCACGGATGTTTCTTTGTCTTCTTCTCGTGACATCATGGTTTGATTTTTGAAGAGCTCTTTTTTTGCGAACGGCCAATGACCTCGGACGAGATGCCATTTCTGCAGAGCTGTATTGCCACGGACATGTGATTTCCTCCGCTCAGGTTTTTTATCCTTCCCAGCCCCCCCTTTTCAGCCTGGGGCGCTGGCAAAACAACCGGCGGGTTGATTTTTTTTCTTTTTTTTTCCATAGTGTTTTTTGAGGGTCTGCTCCTCTCTTTCTTTCCCCTTTTATTTTTTTACACCCTGCGTCATGCGCAGATCTATTTTTAGACATTTTCCCTTCCCTCCTTTCCGCTTTCGCGTGGCGTTTCGGCCAAGGGGTTCATCGTTATTAGTCTTCGGCATTTCTGCCGGGGCGTGTTTTATAGTTTTTTTGACCCTGTTTCTCAGCGTGGGTAGTCCCTTATTTTTCTAAGCTGAAATTTCTCGAGCTCTCCGGGTTCCCGGTTGAAAAACCGTTGCCTTCCCCCTCTTATGATGGCCTTTTTTTTTTCCTCAATTCCCTCGTCTCCTGGCACACTGTTAATTTCTTGTACCAAACCAGTTAAATCCACGAATTTCTTTTCTTCTTTTTTATTCCGACCTCTTCCTCCCAGTGTTCTGTTGCCCAGTGGCTTTTTTTTAACAAAGTTTTCTTCTTTATCCATAAATGGCCCCCCCCCTCCTTTGATCGTTCGACCCACCGAGAACGCTTTCTTGACCCCCCCCATTTTGAATCAGTCCTTTCCTAGGTATCTTTTGTTCACGTACATGAGTATCCTGAACCCCATACCTCTTTCTTTCTCTTTGTTCACTAATGTCCTTTCTTGCTTCCGGTTCCGTTCAGGAGAAATTTCGTTGCCGTGATTGGAAGATGCTTTTTCCCTTTCTTTTCCATCCTCTCCGTTTTTTTGGCCTCTTTTTTTTTCTTCCCATGCCTTCCCTTGTCCCTTGAACCCTTTTTTTTTTGATTTTTTTAAGCGGTCCCCGAGGTGCCTTTCGTCTCACAGTCCTGGGCCGGAGCAATTACATTTTTCTTTGAGTTTGTTGAGACCCCCTCCTCTGCGGCCCCTTCTCCGCAACTCGCTTCGACCGTCGGCCTTCCCCAATGTTTTTTTTTGCCTGTCGATATCTTTGCGGTCGTACCTTTATTCTCCCCACGGAGGGGTTTAGTATTATTCTTCTTACTAACAACTTGTTTCCATCCAACTCGGGAGCACCTTCACCTGGCGATTCGCTGTCTCCTAACGTTTACTCCCCCTCGTTTTCTTTTCCCATTGTTTCGGCAACTTTTTTTAACCCTTCTCAGTTCTTTCCGAAGGTTTTTTTGCCCTCTTTTGCCACACACGCGTTCCTCTTTTCTTGGTTTGTGACAACCCTTTCCCATTTTCCATTCCCAACTTTTTTTTTCTGTTCACCGGCGCGTTACATTCCTCTGAATTTGAGCCTCAGAGCATTCTTCCGATTCTCCTTTTACGGATCTGCTGATGACTGGTAAGAAGCCCTTCTTTTTCCCATTTTTTGCATGTCAGTACTCCGTATTGAACCAATGGCGAACTGAGTCACTTTTTGCTTTCGAGGGTGTCGGAGCAGGCGTTCCCCCGCGATCGTAAACCCGTCTTTCTATGGTGAGTCCCCTACACCGTTTCGCGGTTTTGATTCCTTCCAGGCTACGGACTTCCCCCAATCGACCGGAAGTCATCCCGGCCAACTTTTTTTTTTTTTTGCAAGGCTCCCCAAACTTCGCGTCTGCTGTGATCTCAACAGCATGTTTCTTTTGGTTTGATCTTTTTAGACTTGGCCCGCCCTTCGCTGCAGAAACTTTTCCCCCCCTAGAGAGTCGATTTCACTTTTTCCTTACTTCGCGGATACCCCCCCCAACCACTCCCCTCCCCCATCCCCCCTAAAGGGCTTTTGCCTTTCCGCAATTTCAACGTCCATCCTCCCTTTTGAGGTGGATGACTACCAAGTCCTCAGATCCACTGAACCATCTCGTTTTTTAATCCTCACCTAAAAAATTTTCTTCAACCCCCATTGCAACACCCATTTATGGGAGGCGTATTTCTGTTACGTCATTGCCCAACAACGGTTCTTTGCTGTAAAAATTCTTCACTTTCCCCCCCCCCCCCCTCTCTCGAGGCGGATGTTTCCCTTTCCAGGAAACCCTTGGGTGATTGAGTGGCCAGCTTCTACGGCCCCAACCCCTTTTCCCTTTTTTGCCTACGTTTCTTTCGTCCCCCCTCTGATTGGCGGACCTCAGTCCCCGGGGCCCTCCCTCCAGTGAAACTCTTTTTCTCTTTTTCTTTTTTCTAGTGCTAACACACCCCAAAACACCCGCGCGTTGCTTTTTTTTGTGGTCCTTTTTCCTGTCCGATATGCCGTTTCTCATTGAGTTTTGTCCCCCCGGAGTTTTGTGTGGTCTGATGCACTGCGCCAAAATTTTTTTCCAAAGTGGTGTAACATTTTACCCTTTCAACCCCCTGTGACTGCCCAACCCCCCCTGTTCGTTTCTATCTTGTTAACTCTGTGGTTGTCTTTCCCCTCCCCCCAAGAGCCTCCCTCCCGCCACTCCCAGTTTTTCAGTTTTCCTATGGCCCTCCCTTTTCCGGTGTCTTCCCATCTGAAACGGGTTCCAAACTTCTCTTTCCCACGTTGTGAAGCATTTTTGGTTCTTGTCTGCCCGTTTTTCCCCACTTCGCCGGGACCCCCCTTTGCTCTTTTTTCCCCAAGCCCTTTTTCGCCGTTTCCGGGGCGGACCATGGGTTGGTCCCTGGCCCTCCCCCTTCAAACACTAGTGGACTTCACCTCCGCCTGTGCAAGCTTTGTGCGTTCATTACCCTTGTTTGCGGTCCCTGCGAAACCAGCACAGGCATTTGAGCTCGGGCGCTTATCACTTTCCCCGTTCCCCTCGCGACCTTGATGCCAGCTTGCGTCAAAACCCCTCTTTTATGGTTTGACCTCATCGTCTTGTGTGTGACCTTCCTGCCCCATTTTTTCTATCATCGACCTCCCGCCTTGCCATTCATGACCGGTGTGAGACACGCTTTTTTTACCCTGTAGCCTGCAAATTCACGCACCGATCCTCCCCACCAGGCCTTACCAGTTGCGACGGTGCCTGAAAGCATTTGACACTCCCGGACCACCTGCTGCGGCCGACTTCTTTTGTCCCCTTGCCAGCCCCTTCGTTGCGAGAGGATTGAGAGTCCTTCTCCGTCCTTTCCACAAAAGAATAACCACCCCCGCGCTCGCGAATTTTTAAAACTCGTTTGCCCCCCTTGAGCTTGTCGGTTTTTAGAACTCCCCAGAGTTAAACCGGATCTGTCTGTCATTCGGAACCAAAGATTCCCTTTTTTCACACTA
>Ga0179591_1287404_pt1 | contig 19746 bp, 22 predicted proteins | sample CZOMad2_1_08_16f_FD_182891 | JGI IMG/M metagenome (GOLD analysis project Ga0179591, IMG submission 182891) | Vadose zone soil fungal communities from Angelo Coast Range Reserve, California, USA - CZOMad2_1_08_16fungal (PacBio error correction) | ecosystem: Environmental > Terrestrial > Soil >... | reverse complement strand
CCCGTTCCACGGCCTGACGCGTCCCCCCCTCTTTATTCTTCAGACCCTAAGGTCCAGAAAACCCCCAACTGCTCCGAGTTCCTAGCACATGGTTTACCAAGTTCTCCTTGTTGGATCACGGCTTCACTCGCTTAATTCTCCCCATGGAGTCTTTCCTTTCAGGCTCGCTAGAGCTTCTGTTGAGGTTATCCCCCCCCAGACATGTACATTTGGCGGGAGTTTGCTGAGTTTGATGTTAACTATGCCACTTCATAACCTTCACTTTCATTTAAGCCCTCCCCAGACAAAGGCTTTTACCCCCCCCGGAATGAGTTCCCGGAGCTGTGCAATAAGCCTTGATCTGCTACCAATGTTTCAATCTTTGCTTTGTTACTTAACTGACGTTCAGGTACCCCTTTTGGAAAACTAAACTTCATCCGCCCCCTGTCTTCCAATCCTATGGGACCCTGCCCTTAATTTTATCGAAATAAATGACAGATTCGTTAACCTCTTCTTAGCCGATAGATACCCTGTTCAGTCCTTTCCTTGAGAAGAGGCCCCCTGACTCCCCCCTGTCTCCGCCGGCAGGGCGATAACTTTCCCGCGATCCCCCCTTAATAGTGACCTACGTCGCCCCACGCTTCTTCAAACCCTCCCCCCCCCTTCCAGATGAGGCGGATGTTTTCTGGGGTCATATGGCTTTTGTCTCTTCTAAAACAAATTCCCCAAATGTGGGTTGAAACTGTAATCCCCCACCAATCTTTTTTCTTCTATGGACCCCTGTCACCCTCACTCTTCGCCCAATAAAACCTTTCTTGGACCTTCAACTTTAATAAGGCAGCCGAACCCTTCCGTTTTCTTTCTCACCATCGAACAATATGTTCCCCCTACGTTCCCTATATTCAGACCAGTACCACTATTGGGTACCCTGATAGTCGTTCTACTTTGGAGCGAATTCTTTCGTTTTAGAAATCCCCCTCCTCAGGACATATTTTTGGCCTCCCTCCCCCCCCAACTCTCCTTAATTGGTTTTGCACCCTAGGGAGACCTTTCGGGATTTTTGCGTGGCGTCAAGGATTTTTAAATCCACCACTATTTCCTCCCTAGTCTTTAGCTTTTGCGACTTCTTTTTTTCACTCCACCCACGAATATAAGAGGGTCTCCCCCTATCTAAATCAATTCCCCACGTTGATCGGAAGGTAAATGGGATGCCAAATTATTTCTTTGAGGATCCTTATGGTAGCTGTACTTGGTGCTACAGACGGCATGCGGGATGATCATAGCAGATTTTTCCGTATCCCTATCTTTCGCGATTTTCTAAAGAATAATAATCTTGCAATTTTCCTCAACCCACACCCTGATTAGGGGTCCCCCGAAAGTCCTTTTCTTGACCTTTGACCCCTCCATTAATCAATCCGAGAACATGGGTTACATGCCCCCCCTTTTTCGGCCACTTTTAATTGGTCCTTTCGCACCCACGAACTTCGGATTTCTTTCCTGGTGTTCCAACTTTCCCTTTGACCGTAAAAATGGTCCTTTAATAGTAAACCGTCACAAAGCTGGGTAACCTGGGCCTGACACAAGTCCGTTTTTGACTGGGGGCCTTATTTTCCTCTCATCCTTTGTTTTTTTTTCTCGTAACCCCCCCCCCCCTTCCCCCCAAAGACCGAAATTGTCCCCTCCAAAGATGGTCAGTCGGTTTCACCCCGTCCCTGTGGAAGGGACGATGACCAGAATTTCCCCTGCCATGATTCTTTGCGTTCCTCCCTCTTAATACTTCCAATCAGTGTTCCGCCCCACTTTGGTTTCTGGAAAACCCATGTGTTAGTATTTCTGACTGGTTTCAGGTCTTGCTGCGTTTCCCCATTAAGATTTGTACAGCTCTTTTCAATCTTATTGTATTTCCCCGGATAATATTAAAAATAATTACCCAGGAGACACTCTTTCGAGAGAAGACCACGCGGAAGTCCTTAGAAAAAAGTCATCCAACCCCCCACCAAAAACCAGAAATTGCCCCGCCAACAACACCACCCAGTACCCAGTTTTTCCCCCTTTACCCCCCCCTCCTTAGCAAAAAACACCCCGTACCCACCCCCCCCCCCCCCCCTTACACCCTTACCCCCCCCACCGTCCAATTGGGTTCCCCTACCCCCTACCCCCACCGGTTCCCCCCCCCACAAAACACCTTTTTACCCAAAATCGGCCCCTAAATCCCCCTGACATCTTGAATAAACTTGTAACATTCACCGTGTCTCCCCTCGTATTTTGTTTCTTAGAACCTATGATTGTGTGTCTGCCACCTTGTATCGCCCTCTCCCCTTTCCCCTTTTTTCTACACCTCTTACATGGGTTTTTTCTATACTTTCAAATCGAGAATAAAGCGGCTGAATAGGTCTCCCCCCTTAATTCAACATTCGCGTGCAGTAGTTTTTCTTTTTCACTCCACCCCTTTTAATTATGCCTTTCGTACTTACGCACCCTCGAAATACGCTTTATTATTCCTGCCCGATTGGATCCCTAGGGACTTGTCGGCGGATCCAATCGTCCGATCCCTGAATATGTGGGCAAGGATCTTCAGAACCCCTTCATGTCTGCGGATTATTAACTCCCTGGCGACTACCCTTGCTACCGGCATTGCTTGCGCATCGTGCCTTGTCGATGTTCCCCCTTTTTCCTTCGATCAGCCTTCTGTTAGTTTCCAACATTTTCTTTTCCAAGTTGTTGAGTAGCCAAAAGATATAACCACTCCTCCAATTTGTGCCCTTTTTCCATATCTGTTATCCACGTGGGCACCTCATCCCCCCCCCCTTTTCCTTGAGCAATTCTGTAAATCGACAAGTACGATACCGTTTGCCCATCTTTCAAATTAGTCTACTAGGACCCCTTTTAGTATCCCCCCCCCCCCTGAATTTATTTCTTTCAATAGGCCCGGGAGCGGAGAAGATGAGCAAGAAAGCGTGACTCCGTCATGGAATTTCTAGCTAGCACTCCCTTGTACTTCTTAATCCCCCTGGCTCTTTAACTCCCTGACTCTTATCTAAATGTGTAACCTTACCGTTCCGTCACCCTGATTTTTAATCGTAGGTGGGATTGATTTTGATTATCCCCTGTCGTTTTCTAGTGTCTGTTTCAATTAATAGACAGACGATGTACGAGAGACCTGTTGCCCGCTGTAAAACAATCGTGCTAGTTGATTTTTTCGGACGCACGCCCCGACCAATCCACTCCCTTCCTCCATGGGATATTTTAACCTTCGAAATATCTTGCCCCAAATCTACCTCCTGAACGACCTTAAAGTCATAAGTTCACGGGCCATTTCGCCGTTTGACTCCACACCTTGACTCAGGTGGGCGCAGAACTATTTGTATCCTTTCTGTTATTTTTTTTTGGTGACCCTTAGGTTCTTACAACTTGGGACTCGTTCGGTTGTAGTGGCGAAGGGGTGAGGCCGGTGGTCATGTATATACATGACGGTCGTGTTAAGTTCAAAGTGCTCCCCCCCCGACATGTTGAATGTTTTTTTTACCTTCAGCCAGTAGTCCCGAGGAGTACATTTCCTGGCCCCTTGTTTGGTTGAAGACCCTGGCAGCTTTGTTCCCCTTTGATTTAAATATACGGTGGTGGTTTATGTTCTTTCCTCACTGGGCCACCTCGGGTCCCTTTTAATCCCCCACCCCCCCGGGGTACCAAGGAAGCCCCCAACGGCCTTTCCCCCAACTCCTTCGGTCATTTCCCACCCAACACGAACGTAAAACCCGAGTTTCTCGATCAGCTTCTCTCCCTCCTGACGCGTGACCTTGCATAATTCACCCTGTCGGCCGAAAAAATGTCAGGTCCCCTACCTGACCTACTGGGGTCCCCCATATTAGGGCATAAATCCTGCCTCCCCCCCGAAAGGCCTCAAAGGAGTTCCTTTCAACACCACCACACGTTCACCCATTTCGGTCGCATGTTGTTGGTAGTCCCCCTTTCTTTTAACGAGACAATTCATGGCAAAAAATGTCGTCGGGTCTTTCCGTCTTCTTCCCTCTGTCCCTAGTAACTCCTGTAGCAAGTCCCCTTCACCCCTTGAAGTATGGGTGTCTTTGGCTTTTTCTGTGGCGTCAGATGCCTTTGCTCCGAAACGAAAGAGTAATTTTTCAGGTGTCACATCCCCCCCCAACCCCCAAACCCCCCCCGCCCAATCGTTCTTGGAAACGGCATAGCGCTTAGGTTCTTTTAGCCTTTCTCACCCCCTTCCGATCAAATTTCTTAGATCCCCACAGTTCAAAACAAGAGTAGTAACTTAACATAAGGCCGTTCGGGCCACAGGTTATTACACTTCACACTTGGCTCCTAATAGGGTACTCCCCACTTGAAGGGGCGAAGATTTAATTTTCCATGACCTTCAGTCCCCCCCAGATTTCTTCTAATCTTCTATCCCTGTTAGAATAATGCGTGACGAAGACTTGACCCTCACTACTGGTCATTCCTCGTCGCAGGCGGCTCTTTCCAATGTCCCCGATTCGCCCCCTTCAGGATCTTTGAACGAATTACGAATTACCGCTGATGTGCCCGGGTTGATACTTTTCCTTTTTTCACAGGCACCTATTGATGAGTCTGTGGACTATGGCTTGGTGTATCTCCAACAAAACGTTGGCCAAAGACACTGGGTTTGCCCAAAAGGAAATCCCCAAGAAAACTGCTTTCGTACGTACCCTTGAGATAATTGCACCGCTCCTGACCCCCCCTCCCAAATGAATGGTATGGACCGCCTTTTCAGTTTCTCCCGGAACTTTTATAATAAATCCCCTTTAAGTGTGTATTAGTAAAGGACAGATTATTAAGCTTATGTCCCGCTGTGAGCCCTCACCGACCTCCCAAGTTCGAGGGCATTATTCTTACTCCCCCTTTCTCTTTCCCTGAGAGAATTTGGCGGTCGACGTTTCCGAAGGGCCCTCTTGGTGGACTCTTCCAACCTCCTTCAAGCCTACTTGTGAAGACCCCCTCCTTATAGATATCCTGTGTCTATTACGAGTTTCTCACGGAGCGCTCTAAAGAAACACCAACTGTACCCTTTCTTGATCCCCCCTAGGATCTCTGGGGATATCCTTAGCTCCCAAACAAGAAGTCTTCCCGATTGCATCCATCCCACAATAACGCAGGTCTGAACCGTTGCTCTCTTCAATTTTTTCCACTTGAGTTCTCTGTTGAGGACATTCTTTCTTTGATGCTGTTGGCTACCGAAGAATGACTGTTCTGACTTGCCGATTTCCCGATATTTCGAGATCCGATGGTCCCACGATCTCTAGTGCTTCACCTCTATTGCGGAACCCAGTAAGTATGAAATTTGACCCCAAAAGCATTACTCTGAAGTCCTTTTATTGACCCCCCTTTTTTTTTCACTGTACACACTCATACTCTTCTTTTCCAGGACGCAAACCAAGAACGTCTATTTCTATGACTCTTTTTCCAAAAGGTAGGAACCACGAATTGGTTCAAGTTCCGTTCCCCCAACGCTGGGACCCTCTTTGGGGCCCAAGTGTCTGTTTTTTCTGTTTTTGGAATATCCCTAATAATAATCCTTTTTTCGAGCCCCCACCACAAACACGTAAACGAATTGTTCTCCCCGATTTTTCCCTGTATTTGAGGTTATACCCGGGACTCTCCATGTGAGAAGGCCAGACCTTTGCACTAATCTTCCCTCCCCCCTCCCTGCTTTTCGTCCCTAAATATGGACCTTCCCCATGCCACCCATGCGTGCATGGCAAAACAATTTTGACTTGGAGGGTCAGTAACCTACCCGATCCCCTTTCCAAAGTGATCTTGCCCTCTAGGAGATTTTCTTTAGTCCCCCCCCCCTCTTTAGACACCATTCCGCTTACCCCCCGAACCACCTAGGCGAGATAAAAAGATTCTTCTGTCTCCCCCGCAAAATTACCCCTCTAACTCTTCGGCATCAACAGTGTGAATTCTAAACGTTTTCTTAGGTCTTTTCGGTCTCCATCGCTGGACTCCTGAGATCTTTTCGTGCCCCCCCCAATGACTACCTCTTTCCCATTTAAATGGGTTTCATTTAGGCTCCGTGAGGCCCATATACATCCTAAAGAGGTCTAACGCAAGTGTGCTCACATTCCGTCCTGAGTTTCTTTTCCTGTACACCCAACTTTCCACTTATGCTTCCCCTATTCTCTTTCCTTCTGACATACCTTCGACTCTCCTCCCCTTAAGTGGCTACCAAATCGTTTTCATTGTCGCGACCCCAAAGCTTCCCCTCTAAGGAAGAGTTGAGGGCCAGAAAAACTTCGGTTCGCTGTGAACCGTAGTGAAGAACAGCGGCCACTAACTTGCAAGGGTGTTAGTGCCCTGCTCCAGTTTCTCAAGCTACATACTAGGGGTATGGGATTAACCATTTTAATTTGCAGTTGTTGATGAGAACAAACTATCTTTCCCCCCCCCATTTAAAACTTTTCAGCAAATCCTTTTCAGTAGAGTTTAGCACGTGGGCACACCTTAAATTATCTCTGAGTACTTGCTCGCCCCCAGGTCCCCCTGTCATTTTTATAATATTAGGCCCTTTGTCGCCGTCTTGGCATCCGGGAAAGAGGAGTGGACGTGGCTCTCCATTCCCCTTTTCCAAAGCGGGGACTGTCTTTCCCTTCTTAGAGCTTGAATAAGTGACACGATGTAATCCCTGGATTTTCACCAACTGCCTGTGTCCGGACTGGTACCGGCAGTAAGGTTACCTTCCATTCTTCTTTTTTTTCTGACCTGGGAGACTGCGTTGGACTGGTTTTCTGTCAGGGATAATTACCTTGCCCTTTCAAGGCCGAGACTTTTGAGTATTTTTCCATCAAACCATTAATCGGGCCTTTTCCCGGTTATTCTTACGCACACCGCCGCAATCCCCCTCCCCCCCAGTCCCAGGGATCTTCCCTGGAGACAAGATGAGTAGAGGCCAGCCTATCCTTAAACTATCACAGGGTTTCAAGAAGTTAATCTTCACTCCTTGTTGCCTTCTGTAAAATTGTCGTAAGGTGTCTCCTTGTGGGAAGGGGTAATGTGTGTTCGACGTTCCGTTCTACCTCAGTCCTTTCCCGAGTAGCTGAGTTTGCCCTTCCCTTTTTTTGTCCTGCCTGTTGTTCGTGATAAAGGGCCTAATGGTCCTCGACTGAAAAACGACTGGTTGACGTTCTGTACCCTTCCTCAGGCATGTGTCCCTACTCGGAGTCTGGGGTGTGCAAAGGGGGGTGGGTGGCCGACCCCACCTATTTGTCTTATCTCTACTTCCAACATCCTTGGTTGAGAGATTTTCTCTTTAAAGTTAAACTAGTGCCGGCCGTTTCAAAACAAACGCAAACATCATACGCATCCAATCCTTCGGCAGGGACAAAGCACGTCAACCAGGTCGTCCCCCGATCCTTTAATTTTTCTGCCTTAGTAACCTGGCAGTATAGACCTCCAACCCTAACCCCTGCCACACGACCGCTTGTACTTCTTAGGGACCACCCTCGGGTTTTACTAAAACATGAACACCCCTCAAATTTCCACCGATTTCGGAACAAACTAGGAAAGTTCGTTAAATCCGGGTTTGGTCCGTTTAACACGGCTTCTCTTGCCTCTTCATCAAACCCATGGAGTTCAATGGCGTTTCCCTAGGTATCTCTTTTCTCTTGTAGACAAGTGTTTCCTCAGCCCATGTACTCTTTGACTTTCCTTGATTTGGCGTCCTATTGCAAACGAAGCGACCTCTTCGATTACTGCATTGGGCCATCCCCAACCCCAAGTGATAGGCTTGACAACTTCGGCGTTTCTCGTTCCTTCCGCGACGGCGAACAACCGCTCCATTGCTCTGCTCCTGGCCCCCGCTCGGAGATGTATGTCCCGCCTTTATCCCTTTTCTTCCCCGTTGGGACCCCAAAATCCTTCTGGATGTTCCCTCCAAATCACTATGGTATTAATGGTATGCAGTGTGCCGCGCCTCCCCTCAATTAACCTTTTTTTCTTCTGAATCTCTCGATCCCTGTTCGTCACAGCTTTCCTCCTGCAGGTCCTTACTCCTCTTTTTTTCCCTCGGAGCGACTAAAGGGCCGATGGCAATTCCTCGCAACTATCGATGCTGTCCTTAACGCTGCCCAAGTTGCTAAGCTCCTGTTGTGTTCCCCCAGGATTTCTTTCTCTTGTAAAGGTTTGCTGTAAATATGGATTTTGTCGCCAACAAAGTTGTCCCCCATGGGTGAAACCTGTTAAAATTCCCATACCAATCGATCTCCTCCCTTTTGCTTCACCCCCTTGGAATATTCCACCGCATTAGCAAAGTTATTCTCGTCAGGTAACTTAAGGGCGCGTAATAGTGTTTTTCCCGACATTTCCTCGAAAAGCTCTCCACTTCTTTCTTACGTCTTTTTCTTAGCTGACAAGTACCACGTTGGGTATGACACGGTCGTTCCAGATCCTACTTTTATGTTAGAGAGGAAGGCCCTAGCCCCTCTAAGTCCAATTCTGGGGTGGTTTCCAGCCCCTTCCCCACCCGCAATAGTCCCTCGGCGGTATCCGCTATTGCTCGATGGAACGGTTCAGTCTCTAAAGTCAAACCCCCCCTCACGTAGAGACCGTCTTTGGCACCATCATTAGGTCAGAAAACGAATCTCCTTGTTCTCAGGTTTTCTCCTACCTCTTCTCGAACACTTGACTTAAGTCAAGTTCCCAACGGAGTTCTCGGAGGATATTACGTGTTCCTAGACTATCCGGTGTGGAGGTGTGATGGCTACTCCCGGTTATCCCGATTATCTGACCTATTGTTCTCTCCGAATCCTCTCGTGTTTTAACTACTTCTTGGTACAACCATCGTTATCACTCCGAAAGTCATGATGACCTGACACAATCTCCCTAGCTTTCCCGCACCCCTCCTTGGCAAGAAATTTAATCTTTCCTATTGGGACCTCCCCCCCAACGAACGTCTTCTTTTAGAGGGTGACGACTTGGGTCCTCTGCACTCAAATGGAAGGGGTTCACTTCCCCCTGTTATAACCTTTGACATCGCTTTTTTGCCCCGCTTTTTACCCCAAGGAGTTTCATGGGGTCCCCCGGCCCGCCTCCTTTTGTTGGTTTTCTCTTCTCCCCCCACCCGCCCCCACCCTAACGCCTTGTTGAAAAGATGGTCACCAGCTATTTGTCTTCAGAGCTTTCCCCATGTGGAATTTCCGGGAAAGTTTCCCCATTTCTCCTCTCCCCCCTCCGGTTCGTGGTGCGTGTCCGATCTTCCCTTTTCCCCAAGTAGGGTGGTCATGGAAAACCCCTGTGTCTTTTCGTTTTGAATTTCTTGGTGTCCGGTAATAAATGACTTTCGGCGTTTCCCGATCCTTTTATCCATAGATGTGTTGTTGGGTGTTTTTTTTTTTTGTTTTTGTGTTTTTTCTTTAGTGCCGGTTCTCAATCGGTATCTCAATAATCCCGTTAGCCACCTTTCCGACTAATACTCCATTCCCTTTTAGCACCCGCCCCTTCCAATTTACATAGATCCGCAAACGTGACCCTTGCATCCCCCTCCGTATCCGTTTTTTCGACCGGAGTCTGTATTTATCATCTTTCGTCACTCTCTCTTTTGTATGCCCACTTTCCTTGCTTCCCCTCGCCCCCTTTCTTTACCCCAAATATGGGTTTTATTTAGATTTTCACGTTACCCAAATCTGCCCTCAGTCCGAGGTCTCCCGCCTTTTTTTTAACCCCCTTCGCGTGAAGTCTATGGGCTTCCACCCAAGCTTTGTAATTATGATGACTTTCTTTGATCCATACATTAGATAGACCCTTTCTTTCTCTTCACTACGCCCACTCCCACCATCGTGGACTTTGTGATCCACCAGCTCCTCCCGCCGGAATCCTATTGGTCCGTGGGAGCAGAAAAATCTCTGCGGCTTTGCTATTTTACTGCTCCCCCTTAGTAAGACAGGGAGTGGCAATAACCGTTTTTTTGGCTTCTCCCAGTGATAAAGGTCGTCGATCAATTATGGTATGTTGATTCACCCCTTTATTTTTACGGTGTTGTGTTGATCAACAAAACCTAGTTTTCCCCCCCCTTGACAATTATAAGACATTTCTTTCCCCATCTCGCTTAGCAAAGTTGGTAAGTCTGATCCCTAGCTGAGTATGAATCGGACTGGTTCCCTCCTGAATGTACCCCTGTTTTCTCCTTCTGCTGGTATTAGTAGACGTTGTGCACTCTTGATGCGAAAAGGGATCGAAGCAGCTTCGACAACTTATCTTCCCGCACGATTTCATCAATGCTTTTCACAGAACTTCGACATTAGTTATTCCACTTTTAAACAGGACACTGGTCTTATTTCTACGCCCCTGGTCCTTTTCCGCAAGGCCTTTTTTCCGTACCTCCCCCAGGCTGTGGGTATTCTGGTTTTTCTCGCAACTGGCGTCTGTCTTTCCGGAAAATAGACGAGCCTCCATCTTTTGCGGGGGATGTGAAAGATTTCAACCTTTCCTCGGGTTTTAGTAAGGTTTGGCAGGTCCCCTCCTCCCGACACTACGTCAAGGCTGCTGGAGAACCTGGTCCAGCCCTTGCGGTACGATAAATCGCCCCTGCTTCAAGCCAGGGTTGCCGACGTTTCCCCGTAGTTTCCGACCAAACCCCTTCTGTACTGAATGTTTCCCTCCATTTTTCTGCCTCGGTGAGAAGGGCTTAAGTTCCGAGTTAGTGAATGAAGATTCCTTCCCCCCGTAGCTTTTAGGCTTGTTCATCCAGTGTGAGGAAGTTTTTGCCCGCCACACCGTGACAGTAGGGCGTCCTGGACCGCTTTCCTTCCCACAACAAGCACTGTTGACGTCGTGTTTCCTTTCAATGGGTGGAAGACCGGTCTTCGGAGTCTCTTGTTGGATTTTGTTTTCAGGAAAAGAGAAACGTTGCCCTGTATTCCTCTCACAAGTTTGTTGTTTAGTAGAGCCTTCATTCTCCAGGGACCTGTGCTTTACCCACCACACCAAGGGGTCACCGCCGCTGTTCCGACCCTTTACCGTCCACTCTCGTCCGGCTACCAAACCAAGTAAAAATTCGATGGGGGAGAGAAGTAGTTCTGGGTTCACGAACGACCCCGAAGTGATAGTGCCCCTGACAACAATAGCACACCCCCCCCCCAGTCCGAAAGCAAGCTCGCACCTTTTTTTCTGGACCAAGACTGGGTTTCTTAACAAAAGGACCCAGTAAAAGTCCTTCTCCACTTTGAGGACAAGGTTCCTTCCGCTTTTTTTTTCGTTCCAGGAGACTTGCCGATGAAATCTGCAACATGGAGTTACCTTGCATTTCTCTTGGAGATGGAAGCCTTCCTTTTTTTGCCCCCGGTAGCGCGTCGTGGCGGCGTTTTGGCTTCCCCTTCTTGGTTATGAAACCTCTTTTTCTGAACTTCCCGAAATGTTTCGATTTGTCCCCCCTAAATTCGCTGGATCGGGCATCGTCGCTTAGTTCTCCTCCGGACTCCCCAGAAACCCTCCTCCCATTTCCCCCAGGTAAATACCCCCCCTCTCTTCGTTTTCTCCAAGGTTGGAAGGGGACCACCTAACTAGAATCCTTGGCTTTCAAAGACACTCTTTGTACCTGAAAGTGCTTTTGAAGCGATTACCAGGAGGTTCAACCTCCCCTCTTCGAATATGCCAGATCCAGGTTTCCCTGAACATCTTGTACGCAGAGGAACGTTTTAATCCTGGGTAGACCTAGCTAGCAGGCATTGTCCCGTTATATCTGAGTCTTCAGCTCTTGACAACTCCTTTCCGAATTACCAGAGGATGTCCAACGTTCTCTTTGAAAGTCCATTTGGTCAAGTTGTGAAACCTGGGCTTTGTATCAGTTCCCCCCAAGGTGCCCCAGGACCATGTTCGTTGACAATCCCCCCTTATTATATAGAAGACCATTCTACTACACTGTTCAATCCCCCCTCCTTTATTGAAGACCTGTTCTTCTCTGTAACTACCAGCACTAAGAACACTTTCAATTTTCGCATCCGAGTTCCAAGATCCCCCATTGCAGCTGTATCTCAAAACCCACTATTTTTCAACTTACAGAGTTGTCAGGAGTACTACTCTCTTCATTTTAGAGGAAGGATATGGTTATTTTACTCTCCAATTACAGCCTGACTTCTTTTCACAGCAACGCCTTTTCCACTTCGTACCTTACGGGAGACCTAGGTGAGTCCTTTCTGTCTTTCTGTTTTAAGAGATACTCCAACCCCGTCCCATGTTTCTCTACCCTGAGGGATGTCCTGGGTCAAGTAGGTTTGTTCAGACAAAAAGAATTCACGGTCTCCAGCTCCTAAACCCCCCCTTTTTCTTTAGTTTTTTCCCCCTTGTAGTTCACGTGCTGCAAAATTTCGATTTTTCGATCTATGGGTGTATTGCAGAGGAAGTGTGGCAGAAGGTTATCACATTGATGACTTCTTCGCTTTTCTTCATTTTATTTCTATATCGATGAACTATTGGTCTTTCCATATCACCCTTTATGTCACCTCCGGATCTTAAAACGCCGCCATTTCTTAGGGACATTGACCCACCCCTCAGTTTTCCTAAGATCCCCTTTTTGCACATCCCCGCATTTGGGGATGCTTAAACTTACGATCCTGTTTTGTACCACCCCTCATCGTAGGGTAGAGTTATGGTCAAAACCCCTTTAGTCCCTTGAAGGGTTAAAGTCCGACCTTTTTTCTAAAATTTCCCGATCCCCCTGCGGTTGGAAGGAACGGTCGTTCTTTTTTTTTGTTTGATCTCTATTTAATCATCCTCCGTTTGTCTTTGATTCTAAAACAAAGTACCCAAAGACTCCCCCTTTTTTTTTTCTTCCCCCCCTCTTTCCAACTTTTCTCCGGCGATGAACCCGTAAATGTGTTTTCGTCCGTTTTACGATCTTCTCCCCTGTCGTTGGTGCTGTCATCATGACATCCCTTTTAAGTGACTCCCCCCAAGGAGGGGTGCATTTCCAACCCCTTTATTCTTTCTTTTTTTTGTCCCTTGGTCATAAACTTCTGGATCACTTATCCCGATCTTATTTGCGCTAGAGGATTTTTTTCGTGCGGAAACAATCGTCCTCTCCAATATAGTCCCCCCTTCGAAATCTAGGTCTAGATCATAAGCATCCTCTCACACCTCCCCCCCCCCATAAGTAAGCAAAACTCGAACTCCTTAACCCTTTAACTTGTTCCCTCTCGACCGGCGACACTCGCTGGGACCTTCTTATATTTTTGACCCAAAAATAAGCTAGTCCCCAATAGACATCCTTCGTTTCTTCCCATCCTTTTTCCTTTACTTCCGTGACGAACCCGACCTAGCTGTCTGACCCTCGAGGTTTCATGTGCTTCACAATCGTGAGTGGGTTTTGTTCCCTCCCCCCATCTTTCCTTCTGCTTTCCCTTCTCGATAATCCTCTCGAGAACTTGAGATCCTCACTCGCGTCGGCCTAAAACCCCCAATCTTTGTATTTCTGATCCCCTCTTTTTGAAGCCGAATTACTTTTATCGTATGGAGACACACTAAGTTTTCCTTTCCTGAGCAGAGAACGTCGTTATAAAGCCTTTGGGATTGTTGAAAATTTCCTGATCCCCTTTTCTTCCTCTTTAAGTATATGGTAGGGGTTTACCATTTTCACCAAATTTTCTTCTTTTTTGTGAGCTCCACGAAACTGGGCCCCTTGCCCCCCCCCCTATAATAAATCCTTTTCCCTTAACTCTATTTCTACTTGTTCACATCGAGGTTAATTCGGATTTTCCCCTCGTTCCATTATGCCTTTACCTACGGCTTCCATTCGGTCTCCAGGCGAACAGGCGGAGTCCATTTCTCCCGAGAGTGCCCTTAAAGGGATCCCCTGTCCCCCCCTGAAAGCGGTGAACGTCGAATGTTTTGCATTTCCACTTTACAGGATGTATCCCATTAGGGCTTTGACCTGACCGCTGATTGCTAATGTTCCCCTGACTTTTTAAGTACCAAATCCCAGGAGGTTGGTCTTTCTCGGGCATCTTGTTCTTTTTTCTGCGTCCGGCCTGTATTAACCTACTAGCTGACGATTTTTTTCCCCTCCTCCCTTTTCTTGCCCCATGAACCACACCCCTTGAACTTTTTGTCTCCCGGCAGTTAACACCAATACGGGTTTGTTTGCCCCCCCACCAGACACAATTACGTCCAGTGTTGTTTCAAACTTTTTTTCTCTTTCGAGCAATAGCCTCCTCAACATTCCCTTTTCCTCAGTCGTTCACCTTTCGACGGGACGACAAAACCCTGTCGGGAAATGGTTCCCCTCCCGGCTTCCGAATAGGTTGAGACGGCTGATTGTGTTATTTCTTCCAGACTAAGGGGACGTCGGCGGATTCATTGCACTTGGTTTTAGGCAGTTTTTCGTCCGACAGTTTAGGCGTAAACTGGTCCTATCCCTTTAAACCCCCCCTTTTTTCTTTTGTACCTGTCAGGAGTGGACTTCCCGGAGGCGGCCTCTTCTTTTTACCAAGGTTTTTTGTGGTGAATTACAGAGTTCTGGAGATCTATCCTCTCTTATCCGGTGTTTTCCGAAGTCATCTACAGTGAAAACTCTGCCTTGTTCCCCTTTTTACCCACCCAGGCCCCCCCCCTTCACGCTCGAGGGACGTCCAACCGTCAGCAAAGCTTTCACAGGCGTGTTCGCGACGTAGAAGTAGCCAGGTAGACCCTCCCCTTAGTATAGAAACTTGCCAATTCCCCCTTTTGAAAAAGAAGTCCACTTCCCGCGTTCATTTTTCCGATTGAAGGAACCCCTTTCAAAGCTTTCGAAACTGAGGAAAATTTCTCTGCTTTTCCAAAGGAGACTTCCGTATGACTTACCACAATGGAGTTCTGGTTGCCAGTGGCGGATTGACTCGCTATCTTCCCCAGGTCATATCCCTTTAGAGTGTTTTTTGTGCTTTATCTTGACCCGCCGCGGCCCTTTTTCTTTCCGTGCAGTTTACCAGGAGGTTCCCTCCCCCGCAAAAAGTCTAGGCGAACCCTCTTCCCTCTGATTATCCTTTCCCCTGAACTGCTAAACCGACTGCTGCCAGGTTTCCCCCAAATTCCCCCAATTCTCTTTTTTTACTCCCCTCATTACGTCCTTCAGGAAGGGGGGACACGAGTCACCTCTTTTTCAACATATTTGATCCACCTGTCCACTTGAATTCCCGAGATAAGTAATCACTAAGTTTAACCGCCTTCTGTTTTCGCCTTCGACTTTTTTGCAGGTGAGAATGAGGCACGGCCTTTCCTCTGTGTTTTCGGACGAAGGTGCCCTGGAGATTTGCCTTCCCGCTCTCCTCCTTTCTTAGTGCACTCCTCCCAACCTTATTTCCAACAAGCTTCTCTTGACAAGGCCCGATTGCTTTCTTTGGGTACCGGTGGGTGGCACCTATTTCTTTTTTTTCTTCCCTCAAAACTTTGCAAAGAAATGGGTTTCCCCTTTTACCCCTCCCACTCATTCTTCTTTACGGTCCCTTGTAACATGGCACCCCTTGCAATCCCAACTACCCCTTTTATCTCGCTCAGGAACTTTCTAGCCGAAGTGCCATCGATCAACACCATACTACACCCCCCCCCCCCTTCTGTATTACAGATTGTGGATTTTTCCCCCTTGGTCTGCCCGTCGAGTGGAGTCGTCTTCCTTCCTCTCTTTTTTCGAGGATTAGTCGAGCACATTCGCAGCTGGACTTTGGACCCTTACCCCCTTCCAAAATCCTCCAACCTTTTTCAGCCTTACGGGCGACTCGTTCCTTTCCCGATTGTTTGACGATTTCACGGACCTCGCTACGAACCCCCTTAAAATGTAGAGAAAGAGTCTTCGTTTGTTTCTTTCTCCCCCGAATCCCTGAGTATCCAGACGATCTCCCTTTCATACTCGGTTCGACCCAAGTTTATACGGAGTTTCCAGGGATCCAAAGGCTGTAGAGTTTCTTCTCTTTCTTTTATTTTGTCTTGAAGGGTGGCTACCTTACCTTCGGTTCCCTCTCTGTTCTCTGGGTATTTCGATATTGCGATGATCCTTTTTCCATTGTTTCTACTCATTCCCTTCCTCTTGCTTTTTACAATCTTGATAGGGAAAGCCTCCCATTTCATTCTGCCCCCCAAAACTCCCTCCCTGACGAGCCCCTTGGTGCTGCCTTTTCTTTTGAACTGTCCCTGCCTCTCTTTCCTCTTCTTCACCCCCTCAAGTCGGAGTTCGATTTTTTTTTCCTTTAAACGGTCGGGCCCGTCCACCTTAAGGGTCACTTCCAAAGGGAACCCCCTTTGAGTGGGACCAGTTTCTGAAAAATTTCGTCAGTTGCTTTTTTGGCTAAGTCTTCCTTCCTTTTAGAGAGATTCCCCTTTCAACCCGACCGCTTTCTGCCCCGCTGTTCAGGATTCTCTTCCCGGGAATTTTCCCCACGTAAATTGTGACTATCCCTTCCCAGACTCAGGAAGTTCGTTTTTCGTCCTTCCCCATGACAGTCTTCCCGCTCCCACAACGTTTTTCAACCTGGCTCGTCTGGATTTATTTTGTTTAAGGTGCCCCAGGAGGCGGCTTCCCCACGATCCCCTGATTTAAAAAAGATGATTTGCACTCGAGGGTCTCGTGTCTCCCCCTCGGATCATCGCCCTCCTCGGACCCCAGGACAACTCTTTTCTCGATCATCCCCCGTCCTTCTTCACCCCCACCCACTCCCCTAAGTGGCAAACTCAGAACTCCCTCATCCCCCTTGCCATATTACAGTTGTCAGACCGGCTGATTTGAGACTCGCTGGCCTCTTCTCTTAGTTTTTTCCCCCCCTAAGGATCCCACCTCTCCATCAGCCCCTTTTTTTTTTTTTCTTTCTCTTTCCCGTGACTCATCTCTTAATTCAGTGCCCCCCTAATTGTGCTCCCCTTTTTCGGTGAATTGTTGGAAGAGTCCACTCTGTCCCTTTGAATGGCATGCTCGACCCCATCTCTCTCCCCCCTTTTACGCTTTTTCGATCGAATCCGGACACTCCTTGGCCCCCCCTCGGGTCCCCCAAGAGGAAGAAGCCCAGATATGGTCTCGGCTTTTACCTTTCCCAAGTTTTTTTTTGATTCTTCTTTTATCAAAGTTTAACCTCAGAGAACAGGCGTTGCCAATTTTTATTGGCTCCTTCCTTGCCAGTTTCTCTCCCCCTTTCGTTCCTCTCCCTTCCTAAGGGGGAGTTAACTTTCACCCTTGTGTCTTTTATTGCGACAAGTATTTTAAACACTTTCAACATCTCCCTCATATTTTTCTTTTACCCCCCCTTTGGGCACGAGGGAATTCGACTTTCCCTCTCTGACTTCATGCTTCCTGCCTGTCCTTCGTCTCCGGCGGACCAGGTTTTATGCGCTTTTTCGTAACGCTTGAGTGCCGAAACCAGGGCTTTTCAATTCCCCTCAAGATTTACAGTAATTAGTTCTGCTGCTTACAGTGCACTGGAAAGGGTAATCCCACATTTCCTTTGAACAAGCCCAATGTTGCTAGTCTCCCTTCCTGCCCTTCGTAAGGAGTTCCCCCCCCCCACGGGTTTGTTTGACTGTCGAAGGCAATGTGCGTCTTAGCGTCGGCCTTTTTCCCCCGGAACTCCCTGATCCCCCCTCCCGAGTTGTGAGGGATGGTGCCCCCTTGACACTTCCCGGTCCTTTCGTCGCTTTTGGCATGCTCGACCACGCCCAACGCCCGCACTTAAGTGTTTCTTTTTCTTTAACACTTTTGAACACTCTTCCTACTCCCCCCTGCCCCTAAAAGGAACGACAGGTGCCTACGTCACCTCTCGCTTTTGTACCAACACCTGGACGAACTGGTCTCCCCTGGTGTGATCCTGAGGGTGTCTTTGCAAACGCTCCTCAGAAGGGTTAAAGAGTCGGTCTTAGTTTCCCAGTATTGCCTTTTTGCAAGTAGTAACGACCTTTCTTTTTTTCAAAAATGTCACTCCCTAAAGCAGTCTCCGTGTGTTGTAAATGCGAAGTTGACCCCCCTTTGTTCGAGGACCGGAGGAGGGTACCCCGTTTTGTTGAAGAACAGCCACGTTTTTCCCTTTCGTTGCTATATCATTTACTCAATTTCCAAGTTGTTGTTTCTTCTGACTAGAATCCTTCCCCAATATGTCCTGCCCCCGGTTTTTCCACCCGCAGCCTTCGTTTCTTTTTTTTTAAGTACCCACTTAGGACATTCAACTCCCCTGCAAACCCTGGGGTGTTAGCCGGTTCCGGAGTGTCTCCCCCTAACGGTCAGGTATCGACGACCCCGGCCTGCCCAATTTCCCCATTCGACCGAAGCGGTCCTTTTCTTAGTGGAAGAGACGGTCCACAACTTTCCCTGCACGTAATCAAACGAGTTCGGCCCCATTTCACCCTCGTACAGCAGGGGGTTTTTTTCCCCGGCGAGAATTCTGCAAAAACCTGGCGTTCCTGGTTCTCTTTTTCTCTTTTTTTAGATTCCTATTGTGATTTTTACTCTACGAAACTGGAACGCTTGGCCCCCCGCTTTTTTGTTCGTATGAAAAGCTTCAGCCAGTTAGATGAATTTCAAGAGGGGGTGCCCCCTTCCCCTCACAGGCTCTCTGGAACTACGGCATTCTCCCGATTCTTCCCCTTAATCCTTCGCCAACCACTCCCCTTTGTCTCTGCCTCCCCTTTCAATACCCAATTTGACGATTCTATTCCTACTTCCTTCCCTTCCTGGACAAGTAGAACTCTTCAGTCACTTCCATATGGATACTTCCCCCCTTGACGGGCCATTTGATGCATCCCCAAGAAGTACGTCCCCCTATTTCTGTCATCTTTCTCTTCCTGTGGCTGTCTTCTTCACAGAGCACCTCCTCCTGGTCTATGAGACGAGGGACTGCTTTCCTGTAAGCTCTCCCCTTTTAATTCCCCCCTGAGGTCCGACCCACTTCCTGGACCCCACTGGCTCTCTGTCCCCCGGAGAGAGGGGTTCAAGGGGGAATTCTTTTGCTTCTACCCCCCCCTTTGCCCGAAAGGTTAACCGTTTTAATCCCCTTATCACTCCTTTTGATCTACACTCCGGTCGCCACTAAAAATGCCTTCCCAGCCCTCCGAGCATGCCCTTAATCGACTCGACCCTGACCTCTACCAGGATCTTGCGGTCGGCCGCGTGGATTTTTTCCCTCAAAACTCTTTTTTAGGCCAAGTAGTTTCAGTTCCTCAATTTATGGTCTACTCTGGATTTGTCATCCTCTGGCCCTCGAAGGAACTTCTGGGGTTTGAACTTCCAGCAAACGTTCCGCCTCCAGGGTGAAGCACATTACTTTCTCCCCTTGTCATCCCTTCCTTGCTCGAGTGCGGATTTTCTAGCAAACCTAAATGTAGCGAGATTCCTATGGGGCGGTAGGTTTGCCAGACACCTCCATTCATCTTTTCAGCGATTAAAATCCATTCTTTTAGCCCTTTCCTCAATTGGATCAAGGCTTTTTTTTTTGGGATCTTGTGTATGGCCGAGGGACTTTGGCTTTCCTTTTCCTGCTTGATGATCTATCATTCGTTCTACTGGGGATCCGTCTCCGCAGCTTGGTCTTCTCCTTTCTGAGTGCACTTTAACTTGTACCCTCGGGTTTCAACGCCTCGTCATGATGTGACCTTCCCCACGCCCCTCCCCCCAGATCGCACATGGTTTGCAACCTTGCTGCAATGTCCCCTTCTTCCTGGCATAGACGACTCACCCCCGTCGGAGGGTCGCGATCTTACCCCGGTAGGCCCCCTTCCCCTTAACCTTCCTCCCCCCTTCTGAACAGGGCAATCGCTGGGCCAGTTTGTTGCCGATTGTTG
>Ga0179591_1305294_pt1 | contig 19747 bp, 24 predicted proteins | sample CZOMad2_1_08_16f_FD_182891 | JGI IMG/M metagenome (GOLD analysis project Ga0179591, IMG submission 182891) | Vadose zone soil fungal communities from Angelo Coast Range Reserve, California, USA - CZOMad2_1_08_16fungal (PacBio error correction) | ecosystem: Environmental > Terrestrial > Soil >... | reverse complement strand
TTTCCCCTCTCCTCAAGGGAAGGAAACTTTTGGCCCCCCCCCCCCAGCGCCGGAATCCTACCCTCTAACAGTTCCCTCTGAGTTCTTGTCACTTCTGAGTCTTTCACCCCCTTCCATAAGTGATATCCTAACAAATTTCTCGATCGACTTCCACCAACCCTCCAATCCGTGGTAGATGGCCCCCTATAGGCGGCTATTTCTCTAAGGATTTTGAAGAAAAAAAATTCAAGACAAAGGGCATTTTGTTCAACCACAATGAGTGAGTTCCCCACACTCTTTCGGTCCTTGCTTTCCGCGCAGCTCTTATGGCGGTTGAGAGTCCACCCCAGAAGACAGGACTCCCCCCCCCCATCCATGACGTTCTTCCGTCCCTTTTTACCCTTCCCAGAATTTTTTTTTTTTCCCTAGGTTCCCATGCTCCCTCACGTAGCGGTTGAACACAGCGGCCAGTTGTATTTTTCATTTGCCAAGATTTTTCTTCTATCACCGCTTTTTCCTTAACGTTGCTTTAACCTGATATTTCTTCCTTTTGTAAATTTTTCCTACCTCAAGCTCTTCTCGACTCCGGGATTTTCACCACGAGTCGACAGTTTCCTATCCCTTTTTCCCAGATTTGAACCCAACCCAATGACTGGAGTTTTCTTTGTTTGGAATGACGCCGGTGTGCCTTTTTCCTCATCCGGCATGACCTCTCTCGCGGGGATTGAGCGGATTCCCTCCACATTAGCTTGCCCCTAAGCGATTTTCGCTCATTATTTTTATGTGATTCCCTTCAGAGGATTCGGAGTTGTTGTCGTATTAGCTTTTCCTCGGATTTCCTGTCCTTGGTCTGCCCCCATTCTGGGCCACAATTTACGGTTCTCTACAGTGAAAAGAAGGTATCTGCGTTTTAGCTTTTTTTCCTCACCGCAGATAAGCCCCGTCTCTGTGAAGGTGGCGATTCTCCTTCACGGTTATTCATAGACAGAAGCCTTAATCCTGCCGCAGTCCAGAAGGTGTACACATTTGGATTTCGCCCCGCGGCGTGGGGATCTGGACTTGCTGATTCTGCAGTCAAGATTTTCCTTCATGTCAGCTCTTTCGAAATTTCTTCCAATACCGTCTTCTTTATTTAGACAGGAACGCCTTGACCCCAGCCGTTTGGCTAATCCACCTGAAAGTTTCTGCTATGCCCTTGAACAAACGCCTCAAGAGTCTGACTATTCCCTTTGGTCCGCCTTCCTCCCCCGATACTCTTGCTGGGCTTTCCCCGTGTGCAAGCCTGCTGCCAACTGCATCCCGTCAAAGAGTCCCATGAGACTTCCCCCCCCGACCACCTCGGTTAGGAGATGCCAAGAAAAGCCATAAACGAACGTTCGTGGCCGGTCCTCGTTCCAGCCTGCCCCCATTGATATTTTTTGACCTTTCGCATTCACCCACTTTTTCTTTTTTTTGTTCCACCCAGTCTTCCCCTTGTGCTCCGGCGATTTTTTTTCCGATAATGAGCGGCATTTCCTCCCCCAGACTGGACCCCTTTCTTTACCCCCGCTGCGCAGTTGACCCTTTACTTACCAACACAGACCTTTTTTTCCCGGTGGCCAACAACGATCACCTTTTTTTTTTCGCATCCTGACGGTTACCTTTCATCTGCGTACTTTGCCCCCCCAGGACGTTTCGGTCGCAGGGAGTGAAAATGGCCCAGTACGCCCTCTTGGCACCCTCCTCTCTTCGATCATTCCCAATCCCCATTGTTTTCCCCGGTGACCTCTCCTGGTCTCGTGGCTCTCGCCAAGTCTTTCCGCGTCAAGTTCCTGTCGCACGAAGAATTACCTTTTCGCACCTGTTCTTTTAGGCATCTTCGCTTCTAGTCCCTTCCACCTCGTCCCCTTTTTGTTCGAGATTGCCAACTCCACTGGAAAAGGCCTATGGTTTTCTCTGTTTATCCTCCTACTTCTCGCGAAGCGCTGTTTTCCTCTCGCACACTCCGGTGGAGACGAATTTTTTTGTGATTTAAACTGTCCCCAGTTTTTGAAAGTTGACGCCTTCAATCCCTGACACTTGAAGCGCGTGAGTTTCGATGAAGCTCTTTTCGGCCCTTTTAGTGAACTCCACTATTCCCCCACCTTCACCCTTTCACCCCCATTAGACTGGTCCTTATTTATAAGTCTCCTTTTTTCCCACGGAAGGCCAGCTCATTCACTTCTCCCTGCCTTGCTGTTCTTTGGCCTAATCCCGCCTTTAGTTCGATAAACTTCCCCCCCCCTGTTCTTGGGAAACGGCTTTTGGTTACCCCACCCCTTCTGTTCGACCTTAGGAAGATTATTGACATGTTCTTCTTTTTCTAGAATTCCTTTTTTTTTTCGAGATCTGCAACCTCTTTTTTACTCAATCACCCTTTGACTCCTTTATTTTGGAAAAAAACATCGCCATTTTCCGCCAGCAGTCTTGTCTGTGACTAGACCTCCGCGTATGTTTCTTCTTTCAGAAATGCTTCCCTCCGTTTCTTGCCGTGTTCTTCATCTGAGTTACCCCCGTCTTTATACATATAGCCCGCTCTTCCTTTTGTATTGGCTATGTGATCCCCCTATCCCCTGCCCCACAGCTTTCTTCTCCAGCACTTCTTTGGAAATGTTTTTTTTTATGCGCGTCAAAACTTTCCCCCCCCGGTGCTTTTTTTAACTTATCCTTCTTCTCCCCAACGTTGGTCCCTTTTTTCCTTTTTCTAGATGTGAACGCGATAGTCGTACAACATGACTCCTCCCCCCCCCCTCCGGAGGGTCACTTTTCGTTCTTCCCAGGCCCAAGTTCTTTTTCGTTTCGTATGAACATTCCCCCCCCGATTCACCCCCCTGTTTTCTACCTTTCGGCTTCTTCTAAATTCGTTCTTCCCCCTCCAGAGCCTGGACCTTTCTGCTCGAAGTCCGTCAAGACTGCCCCCCTTTTCCCGGAACCCAGTTTTGCCTTTTGGTCGCCCCTCTATCTTCCTTTTCAAGCTGGATTCTTAATACGCGATCATCTCTTTCCTTACTGCGACTGAAGGCTGTTGTTCTTGCCCTTTTCCTTTTTCCTCCCCACGTAACTTGCTGCGCATTTATGGGAGCCCCTGCAGGACCCCCCAAACCCAAAATGTCTTGTGTGTAGTACCTTTTTGATTCCTGCTTCGCGATAGATGACTTTTCAGAAAGCCCAGATCTCATTGCGCCTCCCTTGAACGTGTAATTATCCGTCAAAACTCCCTCTCCTGTTTCCAGCCCTTCTCCAGTAAATCACCTCTTCATTTGGGGCATTGCTACCCCCCCTTAAAAACTAGAACCTTGGTTTTAATTGCTTCTTTCCCTGAGAATATCACCCTTTCCCAGGGGTTACCCGGTTGCCTTCTGTCGGGTATGGTGAATGTATGATTATTGTTTTCCCTTTTTCATTGTATGATTTGTTTCGGAACGTTAATAAGGATAGCCTCTCTCCCCAGCCCCTTTTATGCCCCCCCCACTCTCTCCATTCTTCTCCGTTCTTGTGTTTCTTTCCATCGCGCCTCTCCCCCTCTATTTTCTCTCCCCCCCCCCTTCGTTTTCCCCTTCCTTTCCGCTTTCTACGACGGAAAGTCCCCAGTTTACTTTATCCATTTTCAGTGTATGTCCGAGGAGCCACATCTTACCTCGTAAGTATTGAGCCCCTTTCCCTTCTCCCCCCTCCCTTTGTCCCCACCCCTTTCCTTTCTCTTTTCTCTTATCGTATTTCCCTTTTGTTAACAGATGCCCAGTTCCTCCCTAACCATGCCCTCCGGGGCTGTTCGCGGTCGTGCAATTCCAACCTCCCCTTGATAAGTCTTTCCCTGCTCGAAAAAGGGGCGAGTCTCCCTATGTGTGCGGCGCCTAACAAGGGGAAACCGCGCTCCCCTTAACCCGAATAATAAGCCCACCCTCCACAGCCTACGGACCACAGTCATCTCAACTTACCGAAACTTTCGTGCGAAGAGCTTCCCGGCTCCATTCCGTCTTTTTTTTTTCTTCTCCAAATTCCCTTGCCCTTTCCTGGCATCCTTCCTCCGTTAATTCAAGGAACCTGACGTGCCCCTATAGACTGCAAAACCACTCGCCCCTTTCCCTTTTTTTTTGTTTGCAATAACGCGGGTGCACTCCCTTTTATGCCCTTTTTTTTTTTACCTTTATAAAAATTCTCCGATTCCCCTTCTCTGATCCCTCTTATGGAGGAAACTTTTTCCCCAAAATTTGCGCATATAGGTTAAAGACACCCTCTCCCCGCGTTTCTCTCTCTCACCTGCGGCAACTCCACTCTTTTTGAACCTTTCTTTACTTCTTTCTGGTTTATTCTTGCAACGATGGGAAGTTCTAAATCACCTTCATGGCGATGTTCTTTCCGCATCATGGTGTCCTTGCCTTTTTCTCCCCTCTCTTCCTAGCTTCCCCCACCGCTTTCTGATGAGAGCTTTAATTTTTTTTCTGACCAAGAAATGGTGGCTCCTAATTTTGTCCCTTGTATTGTAAATCTGTTTCCCTGACAGTACTTATTAACCTCGCTTCCGTTCCTGCCTTTCTACATACGCTTGTCCGGTAGATACGCATAAATTTTGTCCCCTTCCAACTCACGGCGTTTGCTTTGGGAGTTAGCAAGTTTCCCCACACCTGGACAGACTTTTTAGGCCTTTCATTACTGTGTGGTTGTTAATTCCCCCACTTTCGCTCTGGTATCGATCTTTCTCCCCTCTTTTGTTGTGATTAGACTGAAAGGGAATTTCTCTTGAACCACCCCCCCCAGCGAAGTATCCCTACCCCGGCTCATTTTGTCCTTTTGGGATGGGAAAGAATTGGTCCCCCTTTCAAAAATCAAACCCATGACAGCCCCCTCCTCCATTTTTTCTTTACTGACCCATTGCCCCCCCCTCTCTTCCGCATCCCCCAAAATTAAAAGCGTCGGGTATATTCCCAAAAGCCATTTTTTTCGAGGTGAGATCATTCCTCTTTTCGGCTTTACCAGTCCCTGACAGTGATGACAAACTCGTAGTAGCCACCTTTTGTGGGCGCTGGACCGCCCCGCTCTTGAGGTTTTCCTTCAACTCCTCCAGGAAGACACCCATTAAGTTTCGTCCCGCAACAGCTCTTCCTTCTTACGTCCTCCCTTTCGACTGCCAGCACCCCCCCTACTTTCTGTGCCCCTTGCCATTGAGCGTTAGCTTGGCAGATCGTTCTTTCCTCTGAATCTTGTTAACGTTCTGTGGGTCACCCCCTCCCTCGACTTTTTTATCCCCTTGGTAACGGCGGAACCCTATCGCGCTATTTTATTCTTACTGTTTAGACAGACTTTAACCCGAGGTTGCCCCCCCTGCAAGAAGAACCGCTGTCACCCGAGTTTTCCCCCAAAAATTCCCTGCCCTTTTTTCGTGACTATTTTTTCCCTTTCTAGGTTTTGCCGGTTCTTGCTTTTTCCCGGAATCCAGGACGCCCCCCCCCTTCTCTTTTGGGACTTTTTCTCGTCTCAACTTCGGCCCTATCTTCCTTCCACGCGATTTGGATATGCCTGCACTTTTTCCTTTTGATGAAGTGTCTAGGATTGTTTCTTTTCGTATTAAGCTGAACCTTTTCTCGTGGCCTTATTCAAAATATTTGCCACACTATGCGTGAGTCATTTCCCCTACACTCTTTGCAGATGTGCACGACCCTCTTGATAAGCCCCGACGTAATGTCTGGGTGTGCTTTATTTTCACGTTTTAACGAAGACCTCTAAGGAAAGAATTTTTCTTTTCCCCGTGGCGGGGGGTCGAGGCCATTTTTCTGACGGTTTCCTCTTTTTTTCGCACTGCGTTGATCCTTTCTTAAATAACCTGCGTTCATCCTCTAGGACCGACTTGACCCCCCTTCAAGTTTTTTTTTTATCCCCGGCCAATTTTGGCGAGGCTCCTCCTTTATCCATCCCCCTCCTCACCACGTTCTTTTCGGGGGTCTGGCTTTTTCTCTTTTACAAGCAAGAGACTTCGCTGGTGCTCGCCCTTTATTCATGATTACATCACCCAGCAAAGTTCCAAGAGATTCAACGGCAACCCCGGGGGGCTGATCATTGCCAAGACCCTGAAACCTTAAACCCTTTTTCCTGTTGTGTTCCCGAAGGAAACCCTTTGCTATTTGGTTTCCTCCCGGGAAGGACCCCTGTCTGTACCCTTTGCCGTTGCGAACCCCTACTGGCCTTTGAAGATAAGGAGCTTTCTTTCCGGCAGTGGATCATTTCTTTTCGACCCGGAAAACTTCATTCTAAAATTACGAGACTAGTTAGCTGGCTCATGACCCCGTACTTACCCAAGCCCTGTTCTTCCAAAAATAAAGCGAGCTCCTTCGCAGGTGTTCAGGTTGCCTCCTTGGTCTAATGCCCACCGTTCTCCTTTCGCCGGTTCTTCCCTTTTTTTGCTTCGTCATTAGAAGAACTTGCACGAAGCTATTCGATTTCCTACCCCTCCGAATTTGTTTAGTTCATTTAGGCCGGCTTTCCTTCTTCCTTCGGCTTTTCCACTGTTTCCTTCCCTCCCTTTCATTCGCGACGTAATCGCCCCGGATTTTTCCCTTTCTTTTTCTCTTCCCCATAGCCCAGACGGAATAAGGAAACAGAACCTTTTTTCTTTCGAGATTCCCACCGCCCCGGAGTCCTATGGGTTTTTCTCCCAATTTGCTCGGATCCTTTACCCCGAGCTTTTTCACTCTTTTCAACACTTACCTATTACTCCGACCTCCCTCTCGGTACACGGTCCACGGGGGAAATTTGACGCGTCCCCTTTTTTGCCCAAATTACCTTTTGGATCGTCTTTATTTTTGGCAGGGAGAATATTTTTTTTCCTGACACTTTCCGATCAAGACGTCACTCCCCCTTAGTTCTACGGTCTAAGAATTCTTTAAAGTTTCCGGACATCTTAACGTCCCAATAATGGGAAGACTTTTCTTTTCCCCCTCGTTCTCAACTTACTACCTCTTCGTCTTTCCTTCCACTTCTTTCTTCCAAATTTCCTGTTTTTGTTGTTTCCCCCCCCCATCGCGGGTGGTCGTCTAGACTTTCGCATACCTCTTCCCCCTCCCCCTTGTTTTTGCTGAGGATTGAAATAATCTTCCCCCCCCCCCACTGTTTCTCCCCTTTTGGATTGGTCACACACCCATAGCCATCCCTCTCGTTGTGTTTCATGTGATCTCACTCTTTCCCTCTTTTTAGTAGGCCCAGAACTTGTTCCCAAGCCGGATTACTACCTTCTCCGGAGGATAATGTGTTCCTTTTTAAAGGGTTTGTTAAAATTCCGGGTATACCCTTATATCCGCAGACCAATTTGTAGTTCAGTTTTTTCTATTTCAACAATGAATTGACACCATCTCCATCCTAGAAAAGCCTCTGGTTGCCCTTATTGACTAGCTTTAGTCCCTTTAACAAGTCCGTGTAAATTCCCTTTTTAGATACCAACCTTATTCCATGTCTTCCCTTTCTCCACGATTTCCTCTATATTTTCGCCACGTGAGAATTTGCCAAAATCAAGCCGCCCCCCCCACATTTCAGGGTACCACCCTTGCTGCCCCCATCTCCGACCGTTAATTTTCTGTGTGCCGTCCTTTCTTCTTCCCCTATTGACTAAACATACTTACCCTCGGTTTCGTTGAAATGCTTAGTCCTCCCCTCCTTTTGTGCCGCTTCCCTTTCTTTCTCCCGCACGGCGTATCCTGCCTTTCTTACCGGAACCCCGTTCACACTTTCTTTTTCTCTATCGAATAGAATTAGGTTAATTTTCCTAAATACGAGATCCATTTTCCTTCTTCCTCCCTTGTCCAATTGTGGCCCCCATTTACCCTCTGTCGTGCATTATCTGCCTTTATTTTTTGTCCCTTTCACCACAAACCTTTTATGTGGTTGTAAGTTTCCTGGAGAAGGCTGCTCTATTCTTTTCTTTTTGTCAACCGCAATCCTCTCTTTAAGTTGTCTCCAATTCTTCTTTGATACTTTTCGTCCCCCACTCTTTCCTGATTAACCTTCGTCAGTGCGACTTTTTCGCACGTCAAATACCCTCCTCCCGTGGGTCCTGCCCTGTGGGCCACACTAGCCCCTTTCTTGCTTTCCGCGACAACGGACAAAAAACAAACTTTGCTTTTGTCATGTCCTTTTTTTTCCCCTTTTTATACCTAGTTAGTTTTTTCATTGTGTATTCTTTACTATTGATTGTCTTTTCTTACCCAGGCTACTTAGACTCACCCCCTTTTCCCTATTCTCTTGATTTCCTCCTCAACTCGAAATATTCTTGCCCTTTTTGAGGCTGTCCCCTGGACTTCTGAGACATTTTCGACAAAGTTTAATATTGCGTCGCCCCACCACTGTTTTTAATCTTTCCGCGCCGCCTTTACGAGGTATTTTTTACGGGCCAGCCCTCTTTGATTGAGCCCCCATTCGCAGTCACAATTGACTCTCAACACGCAGTTGGAACATCCCTCCTCTTATTCCCCCCTTTCTGTCGTAGGGTTAACCCTTCTAGCATACTCCCCCCTTCCAGTAGGGGCGTATGCGGTTTCGTTTCCCTCTTCCAAAAGAGAAGGACCCATGGTATCTCTTTTCTCTTCTCATTGTGGACGCGTACGGTCATTACGTACCCCAGGCCCCCTCTACTCTCCAATCCCCCTCCCCCTTTGTCAAAAATTCATAACATCCCCCCCTCTGATATCAAATTTTTCTTTGTTTTCGAGAGGGCTATTTTCTTATATCTCCCCCTCACTCTTCTCTAGTGTACGTATGGATTGAGGTACGCAATCACCCTTCGGACATTACCTTCGAGAAGTGAAAATCGACGTCCATTTTTTTTGCCAATCTTTCGACATTGAGATTGACGACCCTGCGAAATAGTTCCCCCTCCTCTAATCTTGGCCCCACGTCTCGTGCGTCTGCCCTCCTTACCCAAATTTCTCCTACAGGGTTCCCGAACCCCTTTAAGTTTTTGATATCAGCCTTCTTCTCTCCCCATCAAACTTTCCCCTCTTTACAAGCCTGCTCTTTAATGCTCCGTTCCTTATGGTTCTTCCACATTGGGACTGGTAAACTTCAAGACCCCTCCTAATGTTCATGGTAATGTTGGTGAATCTTTTCCTTCTGCTTTTCTTTTTCTTCTGGATCTACCCCCTCAATTATCTCTCGGCGAGCCTCCCCCCCCCTTCACTTGAAGCCAAGACTCCTTTTTCCTACTCTTTTTTTTGTCCTGGTAAATTTCTGTGGCTCCCAGACTCATGGCCCCCCTAAGTATCTTGTCATTTTCCCTTCCGAAGATTTCGTTTTTATCCCTCTCGCTCCCTTTTTCTTTTCCCAGGAAATACCTTTTGCTGTCCGGGTTTTATTTGTGAGTAGCTCTTGCACACCTCACCCCTTTGCCGGCCATTCGCTTGGTTGACCTTCCTCTTTTTTTTTTTCATGCTTCCGTCCCTCTCTCGTGGTATCTTCACGACTGTGTTAGTTGTTGTTCTCTAGACACCCTCCCTAAGGGAAGGTGACAAGTCCTTTCCCCCCAACACACAGCGAGTACCTTTCTTAACCCACGACTCCTTTCCCTTTTGTGGTGCCACCTCCGGAGGACTACCAATACCCTGGCACAGCACCACCCCTGCGTGATTTCCTCAACTTCACATTTCTGCGGCATTCTGTAAAACCACGCCACGTTCTTTTTGTTGCCCTAACTTCGTTCTAGGGAGATAAATCTTCCTGTTAGTCCCGCACATTCCTTTCTTTTTTTAACCAACGCGCTTCTTCCCCCTCTTTTCTTCCCCCCCTTTTCTTTGCAAGATCTCCGACTGCTCCCCCCTTTTTTCATGCATAGAAAGGAAGACTAAGGAACAGGATTACAGTACCCTCCCCACTCCTTGATGATTTATGTCTTCTTTTCCTGAAAATTCCCACCCCCTTTTCTAACCAGATTCCCAGTCTCTTTTCTCTTTTCGCCGCAGTGATGCTGATAAAGCGGGAAGGAAAGTTTGTCTCTCCCTATGTGCCCTTTGCCCTTAGTCAAATAAGCGCGTTCTCGTCCTTATTCTCTGATTTAAAGCTTCTACCTTGACTCCCCTGTCTTGCGTCCCACCCAAAAGTCTTCTTCTTTTCACTTTTTTCAGTTGAGATCCTCCCTCTTTGAGTGCAGTACCGGCCCCTTCCCTTGACTGTTTTGCCCTCTCCCTCCTTCAGTTTTTTCCCCCTTTTTTGTTATATGCTCAACTTTCCTGCTTAGTAGCAAGCCGATTTTCTTCCCCTTTCTTCTTGCTTTATGATTCTTTCTCTCTTAGTCGGTTCTTGATTATAGCTGTTCCATGGAGGTCGCTGGGATTTCCTGCCACAGGAGGAACTCTCCCGGTGCGTTTTTAACTGTCGTCTCTTCTTTGGATCAAGCTCATCTAAGCCGCCTTCTTTGGTTTCTTATGCCTTGGCACGGTTTTTTACTAAGCCAGACGCCCCCTTCATACCTAACCTTCCATTTTTTTTTTTCCATGCGGGGGAGAGTCCCATTGCCTCTGACGTTCGCTTTTTCAATGCCTCCCGCGCTCGCCCGTTTTTGAAAACCCATGGCTTCCCTTTTTCCCCCTGCAGCCCCTTCTTCCCCGCCTTCCCCCCCCAACCGCCTCTTTTCTACTCATCTCCCCACTTTTTGTGCGTTTTGCTCCGCTTAACGTCCCTTGACCTCAGACGTCTTCGTCCTTGGTCCTCCTTACTCACCCTATTACCCTCTCTTGGTGCTTTCTCCCTCTTTTCCCCCTACTCCGGATGAACTGCACCCCTTAAAAGCAGTAACCGGAAAAGGAAAAAGCCCGGGGCTTCGCAGGTTCACCCAAGGTCCTCCCAATTTACCTGCCAACGTGGTCTTCCCCTTTTTGTCAGTCAATCCTCCACAATGGCATTGACGTGAATTTTCCCCCCCCCCATTTATGTATTGTCCGTGGCGGTACCCCTCGCTGACGCCCGGTACTTCTTAATTTCGAGATCTGAAGCACTTACGTTTCTAGACTCACCCTGAAAGCGTGATTTTTTTTCTTTTTTTCACGGCCATCTTTCCCCGCATCCCTGATCCCGCGAAGTAATTCCAACAAGACCATGTTGTGTCTTCTCTTCCACCCCAGTTCCCTTTCGTAATCTTTCCCGGTGACGGAGCCTCTACATACCCCCTTCAAGCGGTCCGACCGGAAAATTTCCCCGAGTCTCTTGATTCAGTTTTTCCCCTAATCCTATTCGTTCTCTTTCGAATCGATTGCCGGGTTTCCCCAGGTGAAAGAGGCCCTTTTTTTTCCGCGGGCTTATTCGACCTCCCCTACCAGCTGGATGAAGACCATAATGGATACGCCTCCAAGTGCCTACGTCTTTTCCTGTCGGTTATTCATCCTCAATCCTACTCCGCCAAAAACCTGTTAACTCGATACTTACACTCTTCCCCCCCACGGTTGACCTTGATCTGTGTGTGCTATTCATGTGTTTTAAGAATCTATCTTTTCGTTCCAGAGCCTTAGACATCTCTCTTCCCAAACCCCCCCTTCCCCAGTTGGATCCGAATTTCTTTTCACCTCCAAAGTTGTCCGGTACGCAGCATACTCTCACTCCAACGATGCAGGGCTTTAGAAGAGCGCGAGTGAAGGCAGGCTATTTCCAGTTACCTATAAACATAATTCACGTCAAGAGCTCGGCTACCGTTCCCTCCCAGATAGGTTCCCCTTCCGGTTTTTCCCTCAGTATTGACATCTTCTTGAAGCCTGCTTTAGGGCATAATACGACCTTCTTAGCCCACAAGCCCAAATGTCTTGCTTTGCCAGTTTATGGTGTTGTTACAAATACAGTGGTTTACCTTGGATTGTCCTTTTAGATTTTAGAGATAGTCTTTCCCTTTTTTTTTTTCGAGTTTCGTTCCCAACCATACATCAGTCACAGCGTGTGATGGGCCCCCAAAACCTATCCTTTTCCCGCCCTGAAGTTGTGTGCCTGGTTCTCTCAATCCTGCGGGAACAGATTCTTCAAGCGCTTTCGAGGTTTTAATGGGATCTCTTCTGTGTTGGAAAAAGAGATTCTTCCACATAATCCTCTACTGTGATCGCCTTTAGATGTGAAAAGATGAGAAATGCCACCATCTTTTTTCCCATCCTTTCCTCCCGAATAATAGGTGGCCTTAGTTGTGCTGTTGCTTCTAAACTTTTCCCCCCCCCCGGTCCGTGCTTCACTTACAATTTTTCTATCCAACGGGTCCTTTGTGACCTCATTGTCGACGCTTTCTCCAGTCTGAATAGTCTACCATTTTTGAAGCGCCCACCCCCTTCGTGGTTTGCTGGTCCCTCTCGAAAGTCCCTCTCTTTTGCCGTCTTTTGCTTTCCATACCCATCCTTTCCACTCGCTGACTTGACGTATCTGCCCAATGCTGTCCAGTTCCCTTTGGAAGGACTTTGTCTGAACGTTTTCTCCTGCCTTCTGACCGGACACGCCAATATTTTTCGAATACCAGAATATCGTCCATTCTCCTATACCCCTCAATAGTCCCTGAGACAAGGTAGGCTGCTGCAGGGGGGTAGACGGATCGTCCGTTCACCTTTCTGTCTTCCTTTGCTCCTAGTTATCCTTTTTCCGTACGGTGAACCACAAACCCTTTCCCGGTGTGTTAGTACTGTCATTAGACGTGTTTGCGTTCGTTTTCTTTCTTGTCTTACCAAGTCATACCTATTTCGTATGTTCATTCCTTTCATTATCCTTACAAATAGCCTGAGAGTACAACTGCGTTCCCCTCTGAATTGTCGTCCCACTTCCCCATCAAATAAATGTGTGTCTGCTAATTCCCAATAGCCTCTTGGCAAGTGACCCCTCAGCGTCTTCCCCCTCCCACGTTTCGGTGTCTGGCTTTATTGTCGGCTATCGTTTCTCTGTCATCCTCCTTCATCTGTGCTCTGGCTTCCTTTCCTTCATCTTTAGCATCCGCGAAGCCTTCCAGAGGTCTCTTGATTTAGTTCCCAATTCGAAATTTGCTTTTTCTCGTTAGGTACTTATGAGACCTTACAAATTTATATTGTTAAACAGAGTTCTCCATGTTCCTTCCGACCTCCCATTGTTTACCAATGGAACGCCCATAGGGTACGTTGTTTTCCACTATTTGAGCTTATGATCCAAATCTTTGTAAGCTTTACTCTCACCCCTCTCTCCCCTCCAAAATTAGTTGCCTTCTCGGCGTCCTTTCCCCCGGCCCCCTCCTCTCCGCACCCATTGAACCCGTCGGGGTTTTGCTTATGCGGGCGGTCAACCAGCCTTCCTTTCTCTACCGGTGACTGGTACAACTTATCTTGCCTCTTTCAAGCGGTTTCCTGTTGCCTGCGTACCCCCCCCCGGCCCTCCCGGTGCAGTCAATTACGATTACCCGTTCCCACCTTCCTTTCAAAATTCATAAAGAAATCTCTGCTATCCCCAAGCTCTGTGCTCCGAGATGGGAGTTTAATCCTCTCCCCCCATTCCCTCGATCGCGTCTGTATTGAGGTTTAAGGCAACCTTCTCTGCCATGAATATAGACTGAAAATATCCCTCTACTTCATTGTTTTGTTTGAAAGCTGTGCAGTCCTTGTATTCTTCCCACGCCTCCGCACCCCTCGTTATCAAAATCTGCATACTTCTCTCGCGTCGACGACTGTCCCCCCCTGAGAAGCAATCGTTCACGCACTCCCTTCCCCGATGTTAATCCATACTATACCAAAGCCATCGGCAAGCCAGACTTGTAACTGTGTGCTCCTTTCTGTATTGTTTCTGGTGCATATGTCGTACTCCTCATGTTGTTGGTTCATTTCATCGCTTTCCTTTGTATTATGGAGCATGCTCTTCATGAGCTTTTCCTCTCCGGTAACTGCCCCTAAGGTGGTCCCTAACTAGTGGGTTCTTTCTCCACTGTCTGGTCATTTCTGGGGTTAAGAATACCCTCGACGCCCAGACTTTTATTGCAATTCTACCCGGAGTTTCGTTTTTCTTTCCTGGCCCCTACTCTTTCCCCTTGGTGTCCTGGCAAATCCCTCGTGGTCTTTTCCTGGTCTTGTAGTCCTCCAGATCTGACCCCTCCTAACGGCCGGAATTAGAGGGTAGGTTTACTTAATTAATTGGTTTGTTTTCCTTTTTCTCTAGGGGAATCTTCTCTCTCTTCTCTTTTTTTTTGTTTTGTCTCGATACCATAGCGCAGGACGTAAAGCAGGACAACCAAACCACATCCCTGCCCTTCATAACCAACTCTAATTCTTCCATGTGAGGTTTCCCCTTCTACTCAAAATAACCGGCCAGCACGTCTTTTCCCCCCCCTCCCCGGTATCGGATTTTTTTTATTCCTTCGCTTTTACAACCACTGCAAAGTTCGTTATTGATGGCCACTATACCCATGTGATTTTTTTCTTATATCCAGGATTAATGCCTGCCCCCTGTACAAGTTACCTTTTGTAGAAACCACGCTGTAGTACCCCCGTGAGGAGTTTGCTTTGTGCATCTCTCCTATCTGACATCGCGAGTCCTGATCCCTAAGACTGCCCATGACCCTCTTAAATTGGATCCTTACCAGTACATCCCTCCTTTTTACTTACATTCCCACTTTTCCTCCCCTCCACCCACTAAAGACACACCCTAGGAAAAAAGAGGCAAATTCTCATTTTTGCCAGATTCCTTTTTAGATTTTGATGACTTCTTAACTCGGGTTACCCTTTTTCCTGGAACCTATATTGCTGTTTACTTGTACATTTCTCTAATACATCAGCGCCTTTCACTGGGAAGCTCGCTGGATTCCCGCTTCGCAAGTTGCACATAAGTTCTCTTAAACCCGCTGTCCAACACCAACAATCTTCCGTTTATACTTTTTTGTCAAGTTTAGCGGCCTTTGTCCAGTTTTCCTTTTTCGTGATTCCTTTTGACATCCGACGGCACGCTCCTTTTCTCGGTTAAATCTTGATCGTTGCTTCCCCTAGACCGCCGTACTCCCCTACGATTGTATATCGGGTATTCTTTTTCTGAATTTCAGGATCGGTGTGATTGTGCCTAGCTGTTCACCTTCTTTTTCTTTCCGCCCCCTGTTGGTATCGCAACACGATCCCACCGACCTCGTGATATCCCCGTCCCCTACGTATCTGCGTTCTCATTTGCCACCCCTCATGATCCCCTCCGGCAATGGTTGGTATTTCGCTTGTTTTTCCACCGAGATGCCCTCACTTCAAGAAAGAATTGTTGTGACCCCTCCGGTTGGGTAGCGGTCACTGCTCTACGTAAGATGTTTTTTCCCGCATCCTCTCTGTAGCAAATTCTCTGCAAATCCATTGAGTTCTTCGGCGCACCTTGAAGGTGCCCCCCACACCCGCCCCGTTTTGTGTGTCAACTCATTTTTCAGTTGTGCGCGTGAGCATCCGCCGACCCCCCAAGCCCACAATCTCTGTGTCTTCTCTTTGTTCCTTACCTCCAGCTTTCCTTATTTTGGTTGCTTCGGATGCCTAGTGAGGCCCCTTACTCCCCAAAGAGTAACCGCGAAGACCAAGTCCAAAATCTGTCTTAGAAGTCCCAGGAAAGCAACCCGCCCGAACCCGTTGGTAGTTTTCTTCTTCAGTTCAGTCAGGACACCCCACTTGATTTGGACCCGTCGCAGGTACCACACCCCTATTGTATTGACTTTGGTCCAACGTCGCATTCCTCATGTCAGATCCCGGTTTCTCTTTTGACGATTAAGTTCTGAGGTCTGGAGCCCTCGACCCCGTCCATGTTATGCTTACACATGCCAGAGATCGCAGAGTGCTACCGTCCCTTACTTAAACCCCCCTCATGTTTTGTTTGTTTTCTTCGGCCAACAGTCCCTACTCGAATCAGACTCGGTGATTCACTGGCAGAAGCCCCCAGTCTTGGTCGGGAATGTCGGAAATTGGTGTATTAGAGCCCTCCCCCGAAACTACCCCCGTGTATCGCCCCCCGCTGCCGTTGTCCCGTGCCAGAGGCAGGATTTCGCGGGTCTGCGCCCCCTCTTCCGCTGGCACTGTTCCCCCTACGCGCCCAGCCGCCCAATCGTCCACCTATGGGCCCGGTGTCATTCTATCAGACGGCCGACTGCCCACCAATACTTGTGAATTTTATTAATTTGCCACGCAGTTGCAACGGCCCGATGGGGGGTTTTTTCTTTTTTACTTCCTATTCGTGCTTTCGAGTTGATTGAAATTCTGCAACCCCCCCAACCGTTGTTATTCTGAAAGATCTCTTTCCCCGGTGAACCTTTGGACCTTTGAAATCTCCTCACGACTTGCCCCAACCTATGCAAGTGATGGATCTCTTCCCTGGGAAGTTGACCTGATTTTTCCTCAATCGCCCCCAAGACTGAACACAGTCCCTCCTTGTCCTGTATAAGCCGCGGTTCCTGGATGAAAGCCGATCCTTGCATTGAGGACCGTCCTTCGGGTACGGTCTTTCACCACCGTTTTTTCGACCTGCCACAAACCGTTTTGTCACCTGGCTTGTTTGTTGTGTTTCCACCCCCCCTCGGGTCGACCGGTTTCTGGAGACTGTCCCTTTCATTCCCCTTTTTTCCTCCTAAGTGTTTTTTTGGCTGTACTGCAATCTTTCTGACAATCAACAGGTCCCTACCCGCGTTTATTGGCACCAAAAACCCCTTCCGCCTTTTCTCCCTTCATTTGTTGACTGATCGAACTTTTCTAGTTAGTTACCCCCGAACGGACCAGACCTTACCGGGAAGAAGGATGATACTTCTTTCCTCCGCTTCCACTAGCGGCATCATATAGTCAGATCGTCGTTTCTTTGAATTTCAAATCCGCACCTGCCCCCAGATTAAATTCTCCGTTTCCTAATCGTTGGAATGGTGTGGTGAGTTCTTCCCACACGGTTCCTTTTTCCCTCTCCGGGCGATCCAATGTTTTTCCGCGAGGTAGACTGATATGCGCAATTTTCCTCTTTAGAAAACATTGAATACCACCCCGGCAGTTTTCCCTTGAGTGGGGGAAATCTAGCAAAAGGAACACATTCTGGGCAGTAGTTCTTTTTCCTATGAACGCCCAAGAATGTAACACCCCCCTTTTTCCTCCTTCGGATGTTCCTCCCTTCTTTCCCCCGTGCCATAGCCTTGACTTTATACTCCTCTGAGGTTCTTTCCTACTATGGCACCGGAACACCCAATGAAATATGTTGTTCGTTTATCCTAGTTCATCTTTTCGGTCAAGATGGATAGACCCCCCGCCCCTTTCCTCTGTGGGGGACCCCGTGGAATGTGTTCTGATCCAGGTCCTTAACCTGAGTCGTTTTTTCCTTTAGACTTTTTTTTCCCTCCGAACCAACAACCCTTTTGTTGTAAGTACGTCTCCCTGCGTTCTTGCGCGGATTCTGTAAAAGACCTAAAGCTCTGTATGGCGACCAGCCTGCTCATCTTCGTCAAAAATCTCCGCCGGAGCATTTACTTCTTCAGTAAGTGCAACTCCCCCCCCCCCATAAATGTGGGTAGCGACGGTCACAATAGAAATGTTTGTATCCCCTTTTTCTCGATCACCGTCCACCACTGTTCAGGTTGCTTTTCCTCTTTCCTTATAAGAAAAGTCTTACCTCTTCCCCCTCTTTTCCATTGACTATTGCCTTACCGACATCATATCATGCGTACCCATGGAAATATTCCCTTTTTTCATTCCCCCAATACGAAATAGCTCCGTACTAGTGGTGTTTCCCCGGTAATCTTTTCTTCGCCCTCCACTTTTCATTGATTATCCACATGCTTTTCCTCCTCTTCAAGAGGAGCTTTCACTAAAGGGTTGGCCCTCCGGATAAGACTTTTCACCTTAATCCACCATCTTTCTTGTCTAGTGCAATTGCCTCTTCTTTTACCCCCTTTTCTGGCAACCATCTAACATACTTCTTCAATTATGTAGAGGTTCACCTTGCCCCATATAACCTCCCCCATTGAACGCTTGTAGTGATCTGATTCTAGCTCAAATTAGACCTTAAGCTACGTCTTACATTATCGCACGCGTCAGAGCTTTTCAACATCCTGTTTACGGCCCTATGACCCCGAGTTCACAGCACTTCCCCCTAAAATCACACGCCCCATTCTCTTTACCCCCACTTTCCTCCAGAAATCCTGCTCTTCAAATCGTGAACTGATCGGTTTTTTTTCCGCAGCCGCTCAATTTTCCCCTGCGCGCGCGTTTCCTTTGTCTTGCCGTTTTGCACCGTCACCTGCCCGTGCACATTAATCTTTTCTATTTGAAAACCTATTCCCTCCTGCATTTTTTTGCCGCCCTTTTTTCTTTCCCCTTTTCCCCTCGACCTTCTTTAAACAAACTCCCGCTTTCTATGTAAATTTCTCCTCATTAGGAGGCTTCCTTCTTTTTTTCTTCAGGCAATCCGTTCCGCCAACTTCCTTAACTCCAGTTTTTTCTTTATTCAGTCGTTTTAAAAGACCCCTCGGCCCACCCACGATTATTGTTCTGTTGGCGCTAATTTCCTCTGGGAGGCCCCAACTATGGGACCCTTCAGCCATATTCATGGCGCTTTGTGTAGGTCGTTATCTTTTCCCTCTTTCTTCCTTTATTATGTTTTTTGAAAAGATTTCCTGATCGTTTCTCGGCTTCTTTCCACAGCGCACTCGAACGGACTGTTTCTCCGCGTTTTTCTCCCCTTTTTTTCTTGGGAAATTTTATGTTTTCTTTTTGACCGCTGGATCTAACTCAAGAAGTCCCAGGTATCCTTTGATACGGCACTCACAGTACTCTTTTTTCGTTTTTCTCAAGCAGGCCAGACTTCTTTTCTGTGAAGTAAATCACTGGCGTGAGGAAGTTTTATGTAGTAGACGATTGGGCCCCTCACTGGAAGGAATTCTTTTGTCGGATCCCGCTTCTTCTTGTTAATGATTTCACTTCAATTTCCCAGGGCCTCTATCGATTTTAATACCCTTTGTTTTTCAGAGATATCCCCTTCCGTTCCGGCAAGCATTAAAAACACCAAACGAAGTAATCACCCCTCCCCTTTCCTTTTAAGCCCCTTTCCTTTTTTTTTCCTCGGAGCCTACACCCCCCTTCCCAGTGCCTCCCGTGATTTATACCGCCCCCAGTGGAGATATTTATCTATAAAAACTAAAAGAGTAGTCGCTTTCCCCAATATAAAATTTTTTCTCTCTTGGCGCCCATGGCTTCTTAAGAAACCCGAAATTCCCAGGACACTTGGCCCTTCCCACCACGCCTTAGCCAACCTTTCGTGCTTTTCGATGGAAAGCTATCCACTTTCCCTGTCTTTTCTCAGGCTACAACGCCCCGGCCTTCAACCGCCGGCTCTTCTTCCCCCCTTAACCAGCTCATGACTTCTTCTTCCTTCCCTATGTTCTTGAAACATCATCCTAGCGGCACCAAATCCGCCCCCTGATCGTGTTTATTTTTAGGTTTAGAGTCAGATCCCTTTCCTTACAGTGTCTGTTGCCTCTCTCTCAATTGTACGTCGTCAACCTTATTCCAGTTGCAGCTCTACGGAGAGAGAAGTTTTCCTTTCCCCGAGTCGCCTTTTTCCTGAATCCCCTTCTCACCCGTTCAACCCCCCAATCTGTAGATTTTCTAAGTCTAGATCATGTCCCCTTTTTCTCAGGACCTTTCCAATCCAGGGAATGCCAGTTCTTTCAATTTGCGCGTGCTATGCTACACAACATCTTTCTTCTCCTCGATTGATAGAGTACTTGATGTCTTGTCAAATTTTTCGTTATTTCTTTTTTTGTGTAGTATTATATTGAAATTTTCGTCCTGGCATGGTCCCCTTCCAC
>Ga0179591_1343169_pt1 | contig 19749 bp, 11 predicted proteins | sample CZOMad2_1_08_16f_FD_182891 | JGI IMG/M metagenome (GOLD analysis project Ga0179591, IMG submission 182891) | Vadose zone soil fungal communities from Angelo Coast Range Reserve, California, USA - CZOMad2_1_08_16fungal (PacBio error correction) | ecosystem: Environmental > Terrestrial > Soil >... | reverse complement strand
TGTGGTCCTTTTTTTCGAATCGTCTTTTGATGCCGCAAAGGTCTTCCCTTCCTTTCAGAAAATAGCGTCATTCCGATATAGCCTCGTTCCCTTCCCCCCAGCTTACTGGCGGATTGTTCTGTCCGGGCTCTCTCCCTGCTAAGGTCGCTTTAAGGCGTGATCGGTCCCCCCTGAGTGAGCTCTCTCACGCCTCCCCCCCCCCCCTCTGGAAAGGGAACCTCCAGAATGTGGCCCGTGACACTGTGGTCACTTCTTTGCTCGATGTCCGGTACGCGAGTTTTTTGTCTCACCGTAGACGTTCCCCTTCTTCTTCACGAGGTGCGAGAACCTACCCCGTGCTCTTTTCTCCCTTCCCCGAACGTCACCCCGACTTTAGCACATGATTTTCGGATTTTTCGCGTTTTCCTGTACCCCGGGCCGTCTTTTCGCTTGATTGTACCGATTTTTACATGGTGCCTAGGACTGCAAGGCTGTGTCCTTGTCGCGCCCCCTACCCTGCCTTTTTCTCCTCGGTCGGCGACTCTCTATCCAGCCGTTTTGTTTGCTTCTAGGCCGTCCAGCTCTCCTTCCGGTCCCGCGGTTTGGCTTTAGCCCTCGTTCGGAAGGTACGACCTTGGACCCTCCCATTACCCCCAGCGCAGTATCATGGCGACGATCTTCCCGCTTTCCCTTTGACCCGTCCTCACCGGTTGTTGCGTCTCTGTTTCTTTCTTCCTCCCCTCTGCTGGTGCCTTCTCGCGCTCGCTTCTCTGGTTTTCCTTCCTTGGAAGATTGATGATGTCTTCCTGTTAGGGAGAAGGTGTCTCTGCGGCACCCCAGACGGTTTAGTCCTCGCTGGATCACGATCAGATGGGACCCGGAAGGGTAGAGATAAGCATTCTTCTTTCTACGTTTGGTGAGCTGATCTGTGATTTTATAAACTAGTTTTGTACCTCTTCGGATACTTAAATGTCGTGGTCTCTAATCTTAACCCCACCCGAAGAAACAGATTCAACATCTGTTCTGTAGTTCGACGACGTACAATCCTCCGAGGAGCATCCTTTACATTTATTAGCGCGATGGAAGCATAAAACCTTCACGCCTGAGTTGTTTCTTAGGACTTTTCCAAACCGTTCAATCGGGAGGAGATAGAGCTTTTTCGTTTTTGAAACCACCCCCCCCGCGCTCCCCCTTTGTTTCCAGTAAGTTGACTGACGATCCCCTACTCCCGCCGCTTGCTGGAGATTTCTCTCGATCCTCCCCCTTTGCCGACCGCAGCTTTAAAAGAGAGAGAGACGACCCTCCCCCCTTTTCGCAAACTCTGTCCGGGAGCTTTTCCAGGCCCGAACGCCCGTAGTCTCTCCCTTTTCTCTCGGACCTTTGTGAAGGTTGACCTGGAGCTACAAGGTCGGCTCAAGATGACAGATAAGTCTCCCATTTAGACCTCTTCTTAACTGTGGCCTCGACGAGTTTTTGCGTCAGCCTTTTCGGCCCATCGTCTGTCAAGACACCCTCATAGTGGGCCCCGATAATTGATCGAAAGGGTCTTCAACTTTCCTCCCACAGAGGGATCGGGGCGCCAAAATTTGTTATTTTTCGGAAAACTTCGTCGACGTATTGACGCTTGTTGACCTTTCCGTGTGTTTGTTTCCGGGAGTGAGAGCTCCCCCTCCCTAACGATCACATGGACGAGCCCTGTTAGATAGTGAGCCCCCAAGTAAGTCAGTCTTTCTGAAAACCCCGACCTTTTTTCCCCCCAAGACGTACGTCCTCGCACACGAGGGGGCTCCAGGGTTCCCTTGTTGCGGATAAAATAATCTGATCTACCATTTTCTGCGAATCGTCTATTGCAACCGATTTCAATCTTTAAGACTTCTTCTGGAGTTTGTCGACCAATCGTCTTGATATGTCACAGGTACCGGCGTATTGCCTAGTTCAACGTTCCGGTCATGTAAACAGTAAGTAGGTTGGATATTTTTTGAACCCCGACGTCCCTTCCGCCAGTCGTGGTCCCCCTGTTGGACTTCCCGTTCCCACAATTTGAGACCCCGCATGCTCGGTTTGGAAAATACCTGCGGTAGGCCATGTCGTTAGTGGTTCTTCTTCGACAACCACTGTGTTTTCCTTCCACGGAGTTCTTTCTGAACACCTTTCTGCAGGTCCATACAATAAGAGCGCAGCACGCTTCTGTCCCCGTGCTTCTTGATCGCTCTACTTCCTTCCAGAACGACCACCCAAAAGTCTACATCGCTAAATAGGTTGATCTCCTACCCCAAAGAGCCCGAGACGGAGCGCGCTCTTGATCAAGATCCCCTACGATCTTGCTTTTGTCGTCCCGAATTCACTGAGGCAAAGTAACCTTTCTCCCGTCCATGCTCAGCCACCTTCCTCCTTTTTCGAGAGTATCCTTGTTTTCCAAGCAGGCAGCACCATCCTATTCCTCCCTCCGTGTTGTTTTTTTCTTGGTGTTCTTTTTTTCAACTTAGACTAGAGGGAACGGTAAGCTTTCTTTGTCCGCGCTGGACTTCTCAGACTTCTTAACGTGGACGGCAGTGCTGCCCGGCTTCTCTCGTATATCCACAAAGTTTGCACCCTCAGATAAGGATACGATGCATCCCGCATTCTCCCCTTTGAAACAGTGGTTTGTGCGGCGGTCGGTTTTTGTGGCGCCGGTTTGTTTTTCGTTGCGCGAGGCTACATCCATACATGCTGCTTTCCCCCTCCCAGGAGTTAGCGAAGCACTTGTTGAACACGGCCTTCTTTTTTTTAAGGGAATCCATCTTTCCCCGTTGTCTTAGCTAGACCAGCTTCCACGTGGCCTTTCTCAACACGCGTTTTTGACCCCCCACAAACCACCTCGTCCGCAGGTACTGCTGGTTTCTGTCCTCGTTCCATCAGCTCCGCCTCGTCGTGTCCTCGAAGTCTTCTCCTCGCCCTCGCCGTGGTCGGCACCCTTTTTGCGGAGGAAACCGTCACCTCGTTCCGATCGGGGAGACTCCTCCTTCAGTTCTTTCGTCCTCCAGCTTCCCCCGCCCGGTTCCCCACGAATACCGTTAAAAAGTCGCCTGTCTGGTATGTATGATAGAAGTGGTGATTTAAGACCCTCACTGTCCCCTAGTTACAGGACCTTCCCTCCCCACTGCCGCTTTAATTGGGGTAAAATCGTTTTCCCATTCCTGAATTGGGGGAAGCTGGCCGAGCGTACCCTTTATGCTCACCCCTTCTCTTGCCACGTTGATTTGGAAGGTCGTGTCTCCACCTCGGTCCCCCCCAACTTCTGGTCACACCTCGTAATCAGTTAACAACCCGTCTTGCCGCAATATTGCCCACTTGGGGATCAACGATCTCCCCCGGAGACGTAGAGTTATTCTTTAGGACCCTATCAGTCTTTCCACGGGGGTTCAAGAATCGTGCTTTCGTCCCCGTTGATGATAGAATATGACCCTGGCCTCACTCCCCCTCGCTCGCTCTCAGCAGTTTCCTTCTTTAGTTAACAGGACCCACTCTTCTCGAATCTACCGGGAAAGAGGGCTGGGGCCCGGCCTGACTGTTTGTATCACCTTCCCCCACCGAGTACAGATTCGTTCTTCATCAATAAACTTCGCATCCCTTAACGTGTTTTTTGCATTTTTTTTATGGAAAGGGGTCGATCCGGTCTCGCTTCTGGCCTTTTTGGTATTCGTCGTCGGCCGGGTCCCCCCGCCCTGTGCAGGCCACACAGGCTCCCCTCTACAGACACTTCTACTTTTCTTTCCTGTTTTCCACCGAGGTGACAAGTCCCTAAGCCTGTCCGGGGTTTAGGCTTCCTTTCATCGGGGGACGTCGCTCGGGCTTGTGATCGACCCGCGTCGGCTTTCTTTCTCCTGTCGCTCATTCTTTCAGTGTTACTGAGGAGTGGGACGGACACGACCCCCCTTCAGAGGACGCAGAACCGTCGCACAGTCATGCTCGCAGACGCATGCTTTCTAGGTGAATATCCGCTCTCCTTCCCTAATAATTTTGCTAGTGAGATGCTGATAGTACCTCGTGTACCCCTCTCGACGTCGGTGATCTGCCAGCTGTCGTCCCCCTTCTTTTCTCTTTCCGGTACTCTGCCTCTACCCACCTGTCCCACTTTTCCTCATATTAGGTCCCTTCGTCCGAGTACGAAACTGCCCTTTTTTCCGACGACGACGCGGTCTCTCCTCCCCCCCCCGCCGATCTCTCTACCCCGAACTCAGACGCAGGTTCTTTGAAGGATTAACCCCGCTCCCTTGCCGGCTATTCTCTATCTGTTCTCTTTCGCCTTTGGCCGGTGGTTAAAGACTTTGGTGAACCGTGTTCCTCCTCCCCGCTCCCTCAAGGAAAGCAAGCGAGGAGGATCTCGTCTCTTTTGGCCTTATTCCTAACAAACGAAGGCTGTTCTCGACCATTGCCTCACTCGAGTAAATCGGCCCCTCCCTCCCGTAGACATGCAGACCAGCGCCCCTTTCCCCCCTTGTTCATTGCCCCGGCTCTCTACAGGACCCGGGGTGTCCGGTGACGATCCGCAGAACCGTTTTGAAACTGTCTTCCTCAGACTTTGACGCCGGGGCCCTCGCGATCCCCAGATAAAAGATTATTGGAAGGGTCGCCCTCCACGCTTCTTTAAGCCAGCAGGGGGATCGCTTCTCCGGTCGAACTCGTTAAGACATCTTGTCAGTCAAACCCTTTTTTTCCGAGTTCCCCCCACCACGGCGGGTCTGGTGTCTCTGTTTCTTTCTAAGGTGGGTGGCCCGTATTTTGCTCTATCTCCGTAGTCCGGAGATTGAACCTCCTCCGGAGGAGCTCACAAACTTGTTCCCTACCCCCACGTAAGTCCCCCTGCGTTGACATTTCACCAACGTGTGTACCTCGCTTTAAGTTCGGACTGTTAGTGTGTTGAGTAAAGCTCCCTTTCTAGTCTTCCTCTTTAGCGAACTCCTTTTCGACTTTACCGGACACGAGTTCAGCCCCATTCTTGACGCCTGCTTAAGGATGGCTAGTAAAGTACGGTGAATTATGAGGTCAGGAATCTCCCTCTTTTTGAAAGATGAAATGGCTCCATGGTGTGCCCCCTCCCCCTGTCGATGCATCGTTCGGATCCTCCCGTTGTGGCGGGCATTGCTGATTTCGCTTCAAACTGCCCTCTAGTACCCCGTTTTTCTCCCCGATAGTTGAATTGCCTCTTGTTTAGGTAAAGGTACCACTAGTACGTTTCAAACGTTTCTTCGATCTGTGAGGATCCCAGCATGGCCGTTCGAAACCCAGTGAGGGCCTAGAACTTCGGGAGACTTCCGTAGAGAGATGCCTGTCTCCCCCTCCTGAATTCACCAAACCCCTTGTCGACCCACCCTCCCAGTCCCCTTCCCTACAAAAGAGCTGATGAAGAGTGCAGGCCGTATCCCGAGGGGAGTCAGCTGACTCCTCGACGACGTTCCCTTCGGTGCAATCCCGGAACGGTAATCTGTTTTTATTTCTCACAACGGGACTAGACGTCCCCTCCCGTTTAAAAGAGGCCAAAGTATATCTATTTTCTCCCGTTTTTTTCGGACTTCAGCGTGACAAAGTAGTATTCGCAGTACCCGGACTTCCTGAAGCTTTCTATCAGGGGCGGGGAATATTTCTCATTGTTTTTTCCGTTAGTAGGAGGAAGATGTCGAGCTAAGCTATCTGTTATGAACTTTCAGCTCTGTTTCCCCCCTGTGAGGTAGCCCACTACTGTTATTTTGCTTCCCGGGGGGGTGAAATTAAGAAGGGACGTTCGCCCAGAATATATACCCCTGATCCCTGCCCGCTTTCCCCTCTGAGTTCTCGTTCCGAATTCTGACAGACCTCTTCCTTTGATCCTCGATTCGGGATTTTAGATAGACCCGTACGTGACATGGTTCCCCCCCTCCACCCTCTCCCCCGCTTTTTATGTCCACCCCCCCTTCATTCGGTTATCTTCCTGTGAGTTTCTTCTGTCCTCATAGAGACCCTCGGCGGCGCCCTCCTGAGATAGTCCCAGCCCTCGCACGGGCGCTGTCCCCCCGGGTTCCGGCTGGTCGGCTCCCCTTCTGTCCCCCCTGCCGTACGAGCTGTCGCCCAGATCGCCGATCTTTTCTCCCCCGCCTCTTCGCCGTTCCCTGCACCCGTCTGGCCCCCGCTATGACGTTTGACGATTCGCGAGATGGTCTGCTTGCGCTTCGGTTCCCTAACCACGGGTCCCCTTCCCCGCCTTTAAGCCCTAGTGCTCTGTCCATTTCATTAGGGGCCACCTCGTTTATCCCAGTAATTAATTGTTAGTGCCGCCGGTTCCTTCTGCTTACCGATGTCTTCCTTCTCGTGCAATGCGTTTCTCTAGGCTTAGTTAGCTACTAAGTACCCCCCACCGCGTACGGCCACATAGCTCCCTCACCCCGACCTTCGTCCCCATGTGGGACCCAGTCTCTAGATGATCCGCGTTGTAAGTTAGTACTTGATCCCCTTTTGCGGGTTCGTCCTCAAGTCTGGGCTGCGACCCACCTGCTCCCCTTTCTTTCTTCTAGATTTCCGCGTCCCGCATCCTCCCATGGGTTTCTCTGTAACTTGAAGTAGCTTTAATGATAGGAACCGGTCCTGTCCGCTGCCTAGTTAGCGAGGGCCCCCATTTTTGTGACCAGGCATAGGATGTCTCTTCCTTTCTGTTCCAGAAGTCTTGTTCTAGATAGTGCTTCGATTCCGCTTCCGGGTGTTGCTTAGTGTCACCGGCTGATCGCATCAGTCAATTCTTGGCTGGTCGGTTCTGCTTCCTGTACCCCGGCAAGGTTCACCGGTTTCGACCTGACTTCAAAACTGACTTCGACGGATCCTCTCGCGCTGTAACTGAAAATTTCCCCTGCGAAGACCATTTTCGTCTTTTTCTTCAGGGGGGGGGATTTTTTCTTCTTCGGATATGGGTCGTTACGCCTAGGGCTTGCTTCTAGACCGTCACCTTGGGATCTGTCTTTGTGTGTCCCTACTCTTCCGCAAAGGGATGCGGCCATGGTTCCTTCCGATGCAGAGGACGCCTCCCTCATCTCTTGCCCTCCCGACGCGGCTGACTGTTATATTACCTCTTTTCCTTTTGTTTGTCTAGATGCTATCTTTCCTCGTGACCTCTATCTCGGTCTCCTTCTTGGTCTCTTCTTCATCTATTCAAAACTGCCCCTCCCCAGCCGGACCATCTTTACCGGACTGAGTTTCGTCCCTCCACCTCGAGTCAGCAAGAGCTCTCCCCGGGCGTCCTTATTATGCGCGAAACAGCCTCAAGCCGCACCTGGCGTGCTGGCAGACGTAAAGTCTCGGAAGTAGTTCGATTCAATTTCTGGTAGAATCCCGGGCAGGTTTTTTGAACCTGGGCCGACTTATGCCCAGAACGCCCTCTCTTCATCTCCGTACTTCCGATAAAAAGAGGCTGTGTCTCCGATCCTCCCTCGACTGATTCAGAGGACTCATTCTCGGTACTCTTTCCTTCATTCCCATCCCCCGTCTCTCCCGTGAGAAGCGATTCCGGTCGCCCCCTCGGTGTCATCGTCCTTGCCCGCGACAGTCCGTGTGTCGGATTCCCGCTCCCTTACGCAGGGCACTCCTCTCTCCCCTTCTGGTCTTTTTTTGTTCCGCCGGGAAGGCGACCATTTAGGTTCGCCGTTTTGATCACAATCCGTGAGACCCGCCTTTTTTCCGTTGATCGCGGTGTTTACGTTCATCGTCCGCTCTTCCTCTGCGTTTTTTGATAACCCATTTACTGACTCGGATACCTTTAGGGGTTAGGTTTCCCTGTACGCGTTTATTGTTGAGCTAAAGCCCCTTCCGAATACCGCTGCAGACCGGAGGAGCATCTTAGCCTCTTTCCGAAGTAAGCTCTTTTCCCCTCAGGGGTAACCAGATCTCGTCACTGATTTTTGAATGGCCCCCGTTAATGATACCCCCCTCTTGCCTCCTCCGTTTGTTAGGAATGACCCATCGCGACAAGCTGTCGAGGTCTACCCCCTGTTTTGTCGGAGACTTGTTGACGCTCTGGTTTAGCCCTTTTCCCTCAGACTTTTCACACAAGCCAGAGAAATGGAACAGTGCCGACCTGTGCAAAGAGTCTGTTATGATAGAACCCGACTTCTGGACCCGGAGGTGTCCAGAGATGATCCACCCTTCCATTGTGTACAACGGAATTACCCTGACTTGTTTTGGGAACCTTACTCTCTGCTAATGTCCCCATGAAGCGCTATTCCGAAAAACTGAGTAGGGCAAGCCGGAGATTTTGCGTCAGATTCCTCTGCCAAGTGGTTCCCCCTCCGCTTTCCGAAGATTTTCAAATTGCGGAGATTGCCTTTTGTCGCTTACTCACCTGCCACACCCCGCGACGACAGCCGCAAAGGACCTTGAAACCTTCCATCGGAAAAACGTAGATTCTGCCTTTTCCGCTGTCCAGATTTCAGCCCGACTTTTACCCCCTGATTCTCCGGTAGGCGCCCACTTCCCCCCTCCTCGATGTATCCGTAACTAGGGAAAAACGGTAAGATAGAGTACGACGTGGTCCACCGCCTTCCTTTCCTATATCCATACAGTTGTTGTTGTGACGCTTCGCTGCGTTCCCTTCGGCTTTTGACGTCCGAAGAGTGAGCCTTCAACGGATGCCGCTGTTTAACCTTCGTTCAGCGGACTGTTCCCTGCCCGGAGTGCGCACGCGGCATTCTTCGCAAGAGGATAACCCTGCGCTCCCTTTTGCTACGGGGTCTATAGGGGTCCGCATCTACTTTGTTTCGTTTGACAACAGGTTCTTTTCTTGATGGGGGAGAATTTTGTTTTTCCTCCTGGATGTTGCGCGTGAATGCTAGCCCACCGCGCCCCTGGGTCCCCAATATCGTCTCGTGACCGCATGGTTGCCCCTTGAACGACTTGCCCATGTTTTCCCCCTCACGATCGTCTGCTGTGATGGAACAATGTGGCCATTGCTAAATCGAAAGCTTTTTGGGTCCCCCACACTAGAAGTGGGTTAGTTAGCGTCAATGCTTTTCGGCTCCCCCCCCCTCCAAGCTGCAGCCAAATTCTTCAGGAGCTTCCTTCGGAGTCCTCCATATGAATTTCCGGTTTTTTCGCTTAATTGTTACGGCTGGTCGCCCTTTAAACCTATTTCAATGTTTTTTTTTTTGAGACGTGACCGTTTCCGAAAGACTCCGCTATTGGTCGGTGTACTCTGCTAGCCAGGCGACTCTGAACGCGCAATTCTGTTAGACCGTGACGTCTTTCCCGAATACTGGTCGCGCGCTCCCTTTTTTGGATGAAGCGCAGGGTCTGACTTCCTCATCAATCGGTGGTGGTACTTAGTTCTTTGGCAATTTTTTCACCAATCCTTTCATTTTTTCTTTCTGTGCGTTCTCTCCTTTTTTTCCGTTAAATGTGATCGGCGTGGAGCTAGCCCCACCTCACTTCCACAAATCGTCCCGGCCCCCCTCATCACCATTTACGTCGGAAGTTGGCCCTTCTTACAAATCTTGACGCTTCCTCCCTCTGGTTTCCCCCTTCGGACCTCGATCCTTTAAAATGCTTGGTCCTCCCTACTAGGTTTTTCGGCCCCACCGTGGATACCCCTTTTGGTCTCGCCGGCCCAGGCCATGCAACACACCTCAGTAAAGAGGGGTAGATTCTTTTGCTATTAACCTTCCTGCTCTTCCCCCTGGTTCTCCCTTCCGAGGGCTTTTACCCTTCAAGGATCCTTTTTATACTGGTGGCTTTTTGTGATTCGACCTCGGTGCACATTTCCCGAGTTCCTTCCCTCTCCTCCGGTCCATAAGTTTATCAATCCCCGGTTTTGCATTCTATCTATCGAGATATACTCGCTCTTGTTCTCTTTCTGAGTTTCACCCTTCTTTCACCTGACACATTGACCAGGCCCCCGTACGCCACCTTCAGACATCGACTGCACCGGGGCCGTAACAGGTCGGAGCAGCCTCAACGCCAGGTCGTTTAGGTTGCGGCCTGCCTCTCGATCTGTTGCTTTTTCTCAACGAGTTCGGACGGCTTCTGTCGTAGTTCATACTCGGAAGTACTCTCGGCTCATGGCGGCATTTTTTTGAAATCGATGAGGACGACACGCAGGTGTACCGTCTAGACGGCAGACTTTTACCGAGGAGCTGCTTCCTCCCCATAATAAGTTGTGATTAGGATGCTGATCAATTCGGCTGGGACCCGCTTCTGTCTCTCTTTGTCTACCCTTGACCCGTATCTTACCCCACAGTTTTCCTCCCTCTCACGTTTTAAATGTATTCTGAATGATTACCCAGACAAGGAAGAAAGAAACTCTTTAAACGAAACGGCCTGGCCCCCGACAACCCCCTGACTTCCCCCGAATCCAAAAACTTCCGAATGTTTTAGTCCTTATAAGGACACTTTACATTCCCCGCTGTCCCAGTGACTTCTCCTCTCCTGTTCTATGGTCGTTTTTGTGCGTTGTGTCGGAACCTTTTCAGACTTTGCTACCGGTCAAGAATTACGGAGCCTGCCTGCTGCTATACTTGAATTCCAAAATATCGTATGGATAGTATAGCCGATCTGGCTTTAGGAGTGCACCATCAATCCCCCCGCGTCATTCGCCGAAGGAATGCACAGCACGTCGAGGCACATGTTTCGGCTCGTGCCTCCTTTACCGCGACCTTTACTTGGGGGTTGATCACCACCTTATCTGCAGACTTGACCTCCAAGTCTGCCCGAATCGAGAGTGCGTTCGAAGGTCCGCCTCCAAACTTGTAGCAAGTGTTTCCCCTCCCCTCCAGAACAAGATCTTTTCCGCGTGTATCTTAGCAATGTCAATCATCCCCCCCTTCTTCTTTGGAAGTCACCCCCTTTTTAGTCTTAATATTGTGTTGAGCGGGGACCCGCAGTCGGGTTGGAACCTTTCCTGTGACGAGTCTCACTTCCCTGTCACCACCGGCCTTGCCCTCTAGGGCATCGTTCCTCTCCCCTTCTCCAAGAAAGTAAGATTCTTGGTAACCTCTTTTTACCCCTGTCAAGATATGGAATCCCTTCCTGACAAGTTTCCCCCGGTTTAGGGACCCTTGATCAGGATAAATCTTCGCTTTTCCGAAGCCCCGTGTGTAAATAAGTTAATTGCAGATGCCCGGCTTCTCGCAAGGTACGTTGCTTCCTTTGGACCTCTTCCGAGATTCTCTGACCATGAGAGTCTTCCTCCCCCGAGGAAAATTCATGACATTGAGTCCCTGTTAAGAAATCCGTTGCTGAAAGCGCCTGGCAGGGTTCTTGCTCGCGAGTCTGGACTGAAGACTCGTGTTTTGCTCTTTTTCCGCCCCCGGGAAGGACAGGACAGTACGATAGGTTTTAACCAGGGCCTTTTTCTTCACACCCTTCTATTACGTTTTGTCTTATCGAAAAACTCCCGGACCTTTCGATCACCTGCATGTAGCCTGACCCCCTTTGAAAACGAGTCACTCCGGTCAACTTTCTGCCGAAGTATTTAGCTGCCTCCCTTGTACCCCCGATGACCGACTCCCCCGGCAGCACGACCAACCCCTAAACCAAAGAAGTCGTTCGAAGACCCCCTTGAAAAGAAGAGATGCTGACAATCTCTGCACCCCCCGTAGGCCTTAAGACGGCTCTCGGAGGGAGTAATTTTCCTATCGAAGATTGTTCCCAATTTTGACGGGTACCCCGACTTTATTTCCAGTCGCCGAAACGAGGGTTTCCGGTCTGACCTTCCCAATGGCCCAGTACCCCACTTTTAATAATGTTGTGTTTTAGGCGATCTTCCTTACGACGTAATTCCCTTTTACAGGCTTGCCGCTTCCTTTGCAGCGTGGAAGCTTCCTCAACGGAAGTGAAATTCCTCGTTTTAGTAGACGGAGGATAAGACGCAGTCCTTGGGCACATTTTATCTCCTCTTTGTTTTTTTCTGTACCCGGCGGATGATGCTTCCTGCTGGTGTTGGTGGTTGTCCTTTATTAATCGGTTGAGGTCGAGTTGCAGCATCGTCTCCTCACTCGAACTAGGCATGACTCGGGGTATCGTCCGACTGGTTGCATCCCCCTTTCGATTACTCTATCGCCTGGTTGAGATTAGATCTCCCCTTTAATAAGCATGTTGACCCGTACAGTGGTTGATGAGTAACCCAACCTAAGAGCGGTTCCTTCCCTTCGATCTTTCCCCCCCTTATTTAGGAGTACATTCTCCGCGATGCATACTAGTTGGGAAGCAGAAAATCCGCCTTCGTAACAGTTCCCTTTTTTGTCTGTTCCGGGGCTTCGTTACCGCGCAAGATGCCTTTTACCCGAGCACTGAAGACTCTTGAGTCAAGTCCTTTAAGCTAGTCTATAAGTTACACCCCTTAATGTCCTTCCTTTGTCGCTTGAACTGCCTATGTGACTTTTAATGCTCCTGATTTAACCGTTCCCCACCTTCCGAATAAGTCTTTCTCTGCTTTGTAGTATTAGTTGGTTCCCCCCTTGTTACTCTTTTTCATTTCATCCCTGGTAGGCTTTTCTCCGGGTCGGAGTTCCCTATGTAATCCCGTTTTGTGCCAATTGTTTGTACTTTTTCCTAAAATGGACCTTAAACCCACCTGTACCTTTCACTATAGTTACAGTCTTACTTTTTTTTGAACCATTTTTTCCCCCCTGATCTCCCTAGGTACTCGAGTTCTTGGACCTGTAGATAACGTTCATATGGGGTTGTAAACGTTCCTCGGTGCTTGCGACACCTTTGCCTCACTTTGATCTGGTCTCTCCCGGTCGACCATTTTCAGATTTCCCCATGAAGGTTTATCTTGATCGGTTTATAGTTAAATGCGTGATCCATGACAAATTCCTGTATAGTGGAACACCGTCCAGGATTCGAGTCCCCGGCGTTAAGAGGGTGCCCTTGGAGAGATGAAGTTTATCCAATTCCTCAGTTCGGCACCCCCCCCTATCATCAGAAGCTGTTTTTCCATTAAGTTATATTCTCTGGCTGGTAGCGTCGTCCGGTACCTTTTACTGCCCCCCTGACCAATCCACCCCAGAGAAAGGGTAAGGAGAAGGACGCAAGTTCCTTTCTTCACAACTTACACTTTTTTTTCTCGAAGCAACTGCCATTCGGAGCTACTTTTTTCTCTCCCTGGTTGAGTCCGTTGAGGGGCGGACGCCTGTGTCTGGCCTTTGGTAGCTCTAATCAGCCGTTCTCTTGCCGGCGGCGTCTATTTTTTCTCTCCTGATTCCGTCCCTGTGACAGCTGTCGAATCTCACTGCGATGGTTCACGTGCGACTCTCAGATTTTTTAATCGTGTCTCTCATGTAGTCTTACCATCTGTTTACAGCTTCTTACGGATCTCTTTCAGGATTTCGTCGTAATGAACGGATACAACCCTACTAGGCACCTCTTCCTTTCCTGTGGTTGTCGCTCTTTTGCGACAAGCCCTCATGCTCTTCTACTCCGGCCAAGAGGCCGGACCCCGATTTCAGAAGACGCCCCGAGACGCCGTCACTCTTTGGTCGGTTCCCGTTCAGGCCTACAGAGTCGTCTACTTGCGCTCGAATGTGTCCCTCTGTTCCCCGGTTTCACGCTATTGACGTTACAGCACCTCCCGCGCTATTGAAAATTCTCCCTCTCCATCCCTTTCCATCACACCCGCCGTATTGAGAGTCCATCTCCGACTCTTACACCAGAAACTCGTTAGAATATTGCGTTCCAGGAAACTTGATGCCTAATTGATTAATCTGTCGTTGCCCTAACCGCTGAAAGAGCAGAAGGGTTGGGCGATTTCCGCTAATATGTAAGAGAGCGTTTATTAGAAAAATGATGACTATTCCTGGAGGGACCGGTTGGCGTCTACCAGACAAGGTGAAAGGTTGTTCTCCAGACTGTGTGACGGACCCCTCCTGGCATCTATCTTACGTTCGTAATGGTAAAATAGAGCCTCCCTCGTCCCTTATAGGGCCGTCCATTTTCTCTGATCTACCGGTTCAGGGTGTCCGTTGCTCTAGGACCTGGTTCTCCTTTGGTGGACCCACGAGTTCATGATCGATCAGTGCTGTACCTTTGAGCGCTTTCTTCGCTAGTCTTACTCCTCTCCCGTTGCACGACCCAGTCTACTTCTTCATTGGTCCCTTTAACGGTGTAACCAGAAATTTAAGTAAGCTGTGAGTTGATGTAGTCCGCCGGTTTACGTTCGAACTTTCGGGGTTCCCCCTCAATTAGAAGAGACCCGCTCAACGCTTAAGCTCCCCGGTGGTCGGAGCATTTTACGGTGAGACGACTAGATGATTAGACAAAAGTTTGAGCGCTATGGTTCTCACCTTTTAAAATCACTAGTGACCACTTTTCCCCGGTCCTATCCAAGCAAGGACGTGAACCGTAAATGAATTTCGGGATCGGTTTTCTACATTCTGTTTTCGATCCTCCCAAGATTGGGAGACTTGACAGAAGGCCAATTTCGGAAACGTACCATTCCAAGAATTCCGTTTGGGAATACCCCTATGTCTTATTTTCTCTCTGTATGTCCCACTCTTTATCAGGCCTATAGCAACAAAAACCTTACGGACTTCTTGGGACCCAACTAACTCTCTCCTTCCCAGTGTTGTCCCCTGAGTCACTCCTTAGTCTCCGCTTATGTCTATTCGGATCATGAGGCCCTCTAAAGCGTAGGCACAGTAATGAAAAACACCGGCCGCCCCTCCCCACCTCCGCCATACTCCCCCAGTTTTTCACCCCCGACAAAGCGCCAACGAACCAGTAGTCTCGGACTGCTGTCCAGATTAAGAAGTCCAGTCCCGATCCTCCGTTCGGTACTGAGGAAGGGTCCTACTTTTCTTACGCTTTCCGAGGACTGGCCCTTCCTGATAGAAGTAGTCACACCGGCAGGACTTCCACCATCTTCCTAACTTTCTGAGAGAGATGGTGAACTTCTGCTTTACCTAGTACTTGAGAAGAAAACCTGTCCCTCTTCGGTTTCATAGCCGGGAAATTAATTCCCCATTTTCCTCCCGCTCTCGAGGCAATCATCTGATATTTACTAAGAGACTGGTCTCCTCTTTACGGTGTTTCTTTCCCCCCTGCCTTTCGATTTTGTGACACACTTTGCCACGTGCTTTTTCCTTCTAAGCTTGTGGCTTTGCCAGAAGGGAGGAAGCCTGACATCATCTCTTTCACTCTATACCCCCGCGCAATAGGATTTCCTCTCGTGCCGCTTTTTTTTGCAATACTTCCTCCCGATAACTGAGGTAAGGGTCTACTTCTAGAACCTAATACCATTGTTTTCAATTTACCCTCCCTAAAACTTTAGGCACACCCGTAGTTCTGGGAGAGATGTCTCAAGGTAGTGTAGGGTTATTCATCTCCCAGGGGTTTATCTCAGAAGCCTAGTAGAGAATAATAACTAATCTGGTTCTTGTTACGGTTCCTTTCGTCCCAATTCGATCTTAAAATTTCACCCTCACTGCTACCATCTTCGCTTTTCTTCCCCCTTTTTTTGACTCCCCTCTCCGACAGGCGTCTTGGCCCGCACCAGTAATGAAGGATCGATAAGATGAATAACGGTTTGTTACTAGGCGAAGTACCCGTTCTGCTGCACTACCTACTGGTAATAGTCTCCTTCTATTTGCAGTTAATTAAAGATTTTTAGGGGTTCACCTTTTAGTAATATTAACTACTTATTGGTAGTGATTTTCCTCCTGTCGAATCGCCCCCTATGTACTAGTCTCGGCTTTTACGGTACTCTTTGAGCTAGATCAACCTAGTCCCGTCTTACCCAACTAGAACCAGACTCCCCCTTTTTTGTCCCTTCTAACAATTTTTGTTTTTCACCCCAAGATCCATAACGTCCCGGAGAGCTGATCTCACCGTCGATCAGGTCCCAAGCGCTAACCTCTTCTTATGGCTAAAACCCTGAGGCCAGAACGGTCTACTACTTTCCGGCGTAATTAGTCTCGCTTCAATGTTATCAGGTAATCTTTTCCCTTCTTTCGTTCAGGTGTCCAGGAACATTTTCCGTCGCGGGCAGATTACAAAGGAGTGCCTATTTGGTGATTAACTGTGCTTGCATCTGTGCGTTTGTCTGAATAACGATTCATAGAGTTTTCCAACGACTAATACGATTCGAGATCCTACATCTGTCCACCTAGAAGATATCTAATATAGAGGAGGGTTTGGTAGACCGTCCGTCCTTCCTGTACCACTTTCCCACGGCCCCACGGAACTTCCGACGGAGAAGGAATACTTTACTTTTGACAACCCATCAGTAGGCCGACTACACTCATGTGGATCTCTTTCCCTTCCCTTTGGCTTTGAGCTTTGAGGATCGCCCAGAACCCTTAGCTTATATCCGTTGAATGTCTTTCTTCCGTAATCATTTAATACTATGCCGGATTTCTGAACTTGTAAGATACCGACAGAGGTACACCCAGAAGGTAGATGAGAGAAGCCTCCTGATCGTAACTATGCTGTAGAGTCAGATCCATAGCTTTTAAAGTTGTTGTTAAATGAGTCGTTTATAACTCCTTTTTGACATGCTCGGGTAGGGCCTCATTTTATAAAGCGTGTGGTCTCGTCTATGCACCTGGCTTAACCACAACAATGGCTCCTCCCTACTGCCCAGCTTAGTATTGATCTACTCCCCCCCGAGAGCCCCCCTCCGTCGTCACTCACCATCTGGCTCGACAAACATTCCTCATCCCCACATAGCTAACTGGATTTCGCTCCTACTTCCAGCGTTCCCACGGTTATCCTTTTTTTAGTAATGGCAGTTTGTTGTGACTTTTTTTCCTTGTGAAATAGTGGCAGAATACTTGTCTTACCATAATCCCACGGTTCCTTCCCTCTCAGGCGGTCAGTACCCCCAAACGACCTTTGGATACTCTCGACATGGCGTAAACCCCCTTTTCCTCGGTCGATTGAAGGAAAGCTCCCTGTATACGTTTTGGACTTCTGGACATCCGCACCAGAATAGGACCCCCTCGCTCTCCCCCCGCTTACACCCGGTTTGTTATTCAGAATTACTCATGTTACTACCTAGAAACCCTTCTTGACCCGGATCGAGTCGGTTAATTTGCCGCATTCTATATTCCCCCGGGCGTTAAGGTTTTGGTGATTTACCAGCACCCTTGACGTCCCGCCCCGGAATCTGGTGAGTTCTTCAACTCGGAAGTTACTCGGATTGCTCTCTTGAGTCCCACCCATTGTTTACGAGGCGTCCAACTGATTTTTGGCGGTTTACGGTTGAACATCCGAAGGTGGTTTCCTCGAGTATCCGAGCTTCACGGTTTTCACTTCCCCCTAAACCTCCTTCATCCAGTCGTACGCATCAGCGCCATCTTGATTCACGAGGACCTTTTTTGTACCCATCCTCTTGAAGCGTCCGACTTTCTGAAGGACCGCCCCGTGAACATTTTTTCTGCCAGAATTAGCCGAAGGACCAGTCTCCGTTCTAATAGTATATTTCCCCTGCTGCCCGATACCGAAGGTTGAGTTGATTGCTAACCTGTCGGAGAGGATTCAGTCTACCAAGTAGTTGATCTGTATATGTTGAACATGTCCACGTTCATACGAGTTGAAATTAGGAAAGTTTTAAAAGAACCTCCGTCAAACTTGTGAACTGACCCTCATTTATGTGCTGACATACGTTTCCCAGTATGCTATGTTATAGAGTTTTCTTCGGAAGACTCCCACCCCCTGGCGAACTAGAACGCAATTACTTTTGAGTTCACCAATCGGTTTCTGCCCTCCGATAGTTTCTTATTCTTACAACCCTACGTCCCCGAAGGAGATCGTTATTTCATAACAGCCGCCGTCTTCACGCGTGGAAATCGAAAACTGGTTTACGATCTTTCTTGCTTTCCCCGTCCTTCTGAAGATAGTCGCTGAGTATAAGAACTCCCCAAAATGATACACTCCTCTTCCCATCAGCAGGCACGGGTTCAACGAAAAAGCCCGCTGACACCGATTTGAATGGTGGGGTTTTGGGGGTCAGGGAGACGGAGAGCTCTTTCTCCCCTCTTTGAACTAATAAGGTCCTGGTTTTAGCTCCAATGAAGGTCCTGGGTAGAATTTTGTATCTGAGGACCTCCCGAGGAAGCCGCCGGGTAAGGCTAGACTTCGACCCGGAACCGACGGAACGCACCATTCATCTTTTCATTTTCAATCCCCCAGTTTGTCTTTTTAGTCTTGTGTTTGGTTTACACAAGGTATTCATTGCAAAGGATGCCGCGTTCATTTCCTCGCTTAGTATCATCCAAATTCACGCTTCCTGATCTACTTATTTCTGCTTAGAGGCTAAAATCCTTGTCCGTTTTTAGGAGATTCAGTTATCGCCCTTTTGAGGTGCACTTGGTTAGGATTGATGGTGTTGCTTGGTAGGCACGGTGGGGTGGAACGGTTCTTCCCCTAGGGTGATTCGGGTCCCGCCTTGCGGTCACATAAATCAATCTTCGTAGGTCTCGATGACCGTTCCTGGCAGCCGTTTTGATGCTAATAAACTTGCGTCCCTGCGTTTCCCCTCGAGTTTTCTGTATTCCCTAAACCTCTGTTTACTCAACCCCTTTTTCCCAAGTACACCCTATAAGTTTCTTAATTCATGGTAGAGATGTTTTAGGTTTCGGCGTATCATCAGACGCCAATTTATTCTGTCGTCCCTACCTTATGTAGCTCAGCCCTATTTCTTTGTTAAAAGGTCCCTTATGGTAGGCGCTTCTTTAAGAAGGAAATCCTTCCTTGCCGGGGCCCTGAATAATAACTTCTCTTTTTTTCGACCCGAAGAAGAGTAGAAGTTAAGACTTTCCCATTCACTTAGTTCATAACGTAGAAATTCGCCCTTCTGCTTTTCTCGGCTAGAGGTATTTTTCACAACGTCCCCCGGCCTAGCCCACTCGTTTCGGGCCTTGTAATCCATATTCTTGGGATAAAACCCTTTCTTTTTCCTCCCCATTTTAGGGCTGTTTAGCGTTTGATGAGTAAGTGTAAAGTCGATGTGCACTTGAGGTTCCTACTGCGCTGGAGTGAGATAGACCCCCTGGAAGTTTAAACTTCTTGCCTGGCGATCAAAGACCGAACGTTTCAGTTTTTCCGTCTGCCATTGGGTCCCTTCATTCGATTTTCGATTCTGACCGACTCTCCCTGCCGGCGGTATTAAACTGACTTAGTTTCCTGGGGCGACCCACACTTCGCAGAAAAGTGTTCTCCATCGGCAGGCTCTCGTTAAAACCCATCCTTATAGAGTAACTGCTTGGTTGCTGAGGTTCTTCCCATTTAGGTAATCTTGCATCCTTACCCGTGTCCTTGATCTTTTAAGATTAATCCTTTGCCTGCTTGACCCTGGGAACTCATAAGGGAGGTGCCCTAATGAGATTTTACAAGAGAGTTCTTTCCGCTCCTTCCTTTAGTAGTATAGCCTTTTACCCGGGGTTCTTTTTCGGCTTAAAGGATTTTCTCCTCCTAATTTTTTCTCCTAGGCTCGTTTTGTATCCGTTCAGGAACGGTCACCGGCCAAATTTTTTCACACCCCGCGAAAAGCTCCATTAAGGAACTGTCCCCCTTGTCAGAGAAATGGCACTCCTGCATCTAAACGTTCCTTCTCTACTTTCTACAGTTTCCCCCTTGTTTATTCGGTTGCATATTTCTGTACCCTTTGGTCCTTTTTCTAGCCTGTAGGCCGTTTTCTCTTTTCTTTGGTCTACTCAGCCCGAGCTCAGGCGGTATGGGACCATTTTTTGGTGACCTTTCTGGATTCAGATGTTCAAGAAGACCGCCTTTTCGAACCCGCTCTCTCGATGCCGAGATGGTAACCGGTAGTCGATAAGT
>Ga0179591_1362313_pt1 | contig 19750 bp, 20 predicted proteins | sample CZOMad2_1_08_16f_FD_182891 | JGI IMG/M metagenome (GOLD analysis project Ga0179591, IMG submission 182891) | Vadose zone soil fungal communities from Angelo Coast Range Reserve, California, USA - CZOMad2_1_08_16fungal (PacBio error correction) | ecosystem: Environmental > Terrestrial > Soil >... | reverse complement strand
CTTTTTCTTTTCCCCCCACCGAGTTGTAGTTCGTTTTTTTCCCACGTTGTGTCCCGCATTTTTTCACTCGTGAACAGAGTTTTCCACCGATCTGGGATTTTCCTTTTACGCGCGAAAACACCTTTAGGCCCCGTGTGCACCAAGCTTGAGTCCTCCCCTCTTAATTCTTCTTGCGTAATTGCAGATTCATCTCATGGCTGGCGGCCTCTGGAAAAATGGGTCAGACTTAAGGCGGGTGCTCACTCTTTCGTAAACTTTTTTCTTTTTTTGATGATAGCCTTTCTTTTTTTGCTCCGTCCGATCCTAAGGTCCCCTCTTTCCTTTCCTGGGATTATTTTTCGATTAGTCGATTTCCCCCCTTCCGCCTTACATGGGCAGCAAAATTCCCGAGTGACTTCCCATGATTTCCCCACTGTGGGGTTTTTTTTTTTTTTTTTTTGGTTTTTGTTTAACGCGTGCGATATTTTAGCTCTTTGTGCGGCGGCCTTTGTTTCCTTGCCTTCGCATTTCAGACCGTCTTTGGCCTGTCTTGGAAATTTACCTTGTTACGTATCCGCGGATGGTTGGAAGTGAGCTTTTTCAGTTCTTTTCGCGTGTCCACACCGCCTCACCCGCCCGCCGCAGACTGTCCTGCTTTTTTCCCGAGCGGGCGCAGTTAGCGATCCCGTGCGTTTGATAAACCCACCTTTCCCCTGCTCTTTCTTTTTGGGACGGTTGCTCGCGATTTGTTGTTCTCATGGGTTACGCATAGTTTCTCCTTTGTTTTTCTTCCTTGCTCAGTGTCTAAAAAGACGACCCAGCTCCCACGGACTTCCCATTTTTTTTTTTCTGATCCATAACCACGACTGCTTTTTCCGACGGCCGATTTCGAATTGTGTCTTTGCACGCCTCCGGTTTAGGAGTTTAGCGTCGCCTTTTCTCGCTGGAAGGAACTTGACGCCTCGTGCTGTTTTCTTCGGACGAATGGGTGGGGCCTTCGGCGGATTCACCTTTTTTTCTTTTCTTTCTCCCTGTCTCCCTGCGGCCTCGCGCTTTGACGCTTGGAAGGTTTCCTCCTTTTTATTGGATGGGGACAGAGTTCCCCGACTACCTCAAATTCCAGGAATCTCTTCTTTTAATCCTCTCCGTTTTGTTTCCCCCTTCTCCCCCCCTTCCCTGTGATGTTCTCAGATCGGCTTTCCTCTTTTCAACCTCCGTGTGTTTTTTGATGGCTGTTCCAGTTACTTCTCATTTTTTTGATTGCCCACCTGAAGGCGTTTGTTTAATGTCACCGAGTACACTTGAGAGCCCCGGGAACTTTACGTCCCTAGATTACTCACGCCGTCTCTCCGGAATCACTTTGCCGCAGTCTCTAATCTTTCCACTTCAGCCAAAGAGACGTCCCTTTTCCTTTTTTTCAGGTTTCCCCGGCTTCCTCCTCCCCCACTTTTTTTTGAGCTCCTGCTTGCTGTCGTTTTTGTTTTATTACTCCCATTTTCGGGCTCTGAGTTTTTTCGTCTTCAGTTCGCGCCACGAACCATTTTTAATGTTTTACCCGCACTACGATTCCTCCTCCCCTCTGATGTTTTGATTCACCTCGTTTGCGCTTTGTGGTTTCTCGTCGACACTTTTCGTGATTTTCTGCTAAGTACCAGCTCTTCGCCCAATTTCTTTTTCCGGGTCGCCCGGTCTCCCCGCGTCTCCGCACCTGATCCGGTCTGTTGCCCCTATTCCCAATTCGGAGAGCGGCCTCTCAGACGCTTTCCCAGAGGCTAGCGAATCCCGGACACTTTTTTGATGGCCTGCACCGACCCACATCTGCTGCAGGTTCCACCCTCGCAGACGTTTTTGGCCTCCAGCTTATTGTGGAATTAAAACCACGAAAAATTCGTTTCTGTTCTTTCATGCGTGACGTTTGAATGGCATCATTTGGACTTCGGCCCCCCTGTAAGTACCTTTTTCCGGGCGATTATCCATTTTTCCGTAACTTTCCCCCCTGACTCCGCCGCCGCCCCTTTTGAAGCGTAGGAATTAGTTTCCCCAGCCTGCCATTTTTCCTTTCGTCGCCCCTGTTTTCTTTTTTCCTTTCCCCCCGAAGTAGGCGACCCTCGGTGACCAGCCTTTTCCCCCAATCGGGGTTTTACCCTGGTTCCCCCTTTGATTGATTTTCACACCCTACTTTTTAACTCGTCGGGCCACGCTTGGGTTGACCTTTTTTTTTTTTCGTAGTGGTTCAGTCTTGCTCTTCCGAGTTCCCGTAGGCTCTGGCAGATGTCTTTTCGCGTTCCGTGTACTTTCTTGCAAAATTTTTTGACTTGTTTACCCCCCAGCGTGCGCGACTCAGCCCGACTCTTTTTTTGGTGGAACGGGCCGAGCGAACGCACCTTTGTCCTTCCAGACTTGGTCGAGTCTATTGTTCTGGGGACTGCGCCGCCATACGGGTTTCATTTTTCTCTTTTTGATTTTTCTCTCGTTGTCCCCACCTGGACGGCGCGATGTGAAACCATTTCCGCCCCCAATGCCCGGAACAGTTGAGATGAGTCTTTTATCTTTCCACGAAGTTTTTCCCCCCCTTGACCGTGTCCTGTTTCAGCCGATGAGTTAGAGGAGTCCCTCACCTTCCCTTTTAAGCGCGGCACCCCCAAGGGCACCTCATTCCCAAATGGGACGTCTTGCCCCCCGCCAGCGTTAGCGGAATGATTCCCTGAACACCCCGATGGGGATCCGTCACGACCTTCTCTAACGCCAATATTAGCCTTCCTGGTTCCGGGCCAGCGAACTTTTTTGGGTGACCCTGAGGATACATTCGTTTTATTTTGCCCTCGTCGGACTCCTTCCCAAAATCCAGGGGCCTTAATCCCCTCTCTAGACTTTCTCGAACACGCGCGCCCACATCTTTCCTTCGTTGAGCAAAAGTTACTTCCATTTTCCGTTAGTCACCCCATAGGGCGCCATGCATATTCCCCTCATTCTTTCTTTTTTTTTTCTAGTCGAATAAAAAAAAAAAAGACCCACTGTGGGGTTCCAATGATTTGTTTTTGCGGACAGACTGGATTGAACGTCCCCGGTAGCCAGATCCTTCTTCGCGTCTTGGCTTTGCCCGCTTCCGATATGACTTTTTGGTCGAGCGTGCAACTGGGTCCGTTTTCGGACACCCTCCCCCCCATTTTTTTTTTTCTCAAGTTTACGTACAGGTATGCGGCTTGCTGCCGTCTGCTTTTGGTTTGCAGTTTCCTTCCCACGAAAAAACCTCTCCTGGCGTGAATTCCCCCTCAGTCCTTTCCAACCCAAACGGCGTTTTTTTTAGCGGAACCTGCCAGCTGGACGACCCGGCGCGGTTCCTGCTATTTTTTTCCTTTTTTCCGTTCCCGCGAACACCGGCGCGATGTTTTTCCTCCCTTTTTTAGTTCCCCCCTTTCCGTTTTGCGTGAAACAAAAACCACGCCAGCAGTTCTCCGTTGGCAGCGCGTGCAAGGCCCGTGGTTTTTCCCCGTTTTCCTTCCTTAATACTTGTTTGGTCTTTTCTTTGATATTTTTCGCACCGGCTTCTTTTGCGGGTTTGCTCCAAGATGGCTTGCGACCACATGGCCGTTGGGGGTTCTGGCCTTCCGGGAAACTGAATCCCGTTCATCAAGTCTTTCTAGTTTTTTTCCGACAACCTTGAAAACGACCGGACCTCCCTTGGCAGTTCTTAGCCAGCGCCATATCGGTCCGTAAACACCTCGCGCGATCCGGAACACCTCCTTTTCCGTGACCCCAGGCGGAAAGCCGAGACCGCCAGTTTGGGCACTTCAGACGGGGTAAGCCTCGATCCCCCTTTTGACGGGAAAATGGACGCTACCCATCGTGATCCTGTACCCCTTCTTTAATTCCAGATCTTTCAAGGGGCGCACATTCCCTTCCCCCCCCCCCCCTTTTTACAAACAGACTCTCTCGTCTTCTTCGAACCCTGTTCCGTCCAAAAGATTACTACTTGGGACCTCTCTTTTCCATCTCCTCCTTTTTCTGTTGTTGTACCCCCACGCGTTCTGTCCCCTTGTTCCGAAAAGGTTCTTAGTCCCTCGAAACGTGATGTTCTTTTTTCCGTTTTTTTTGCTGTTCTTATAATGTGCCCCTCCAATTGAAAAGATTCTGAACTATGGTGTTTTTTTTTGCATCTTTCCCCCCTTGCAGATTGTACTCCGTCATGCGACGTGGCGGTTCATGACCTTCCCCCCCCGGTTTTTTGGACTTTTGGTTCCGTAGGCGTCGATCCGGTTCCGGATGGGCTCCTTTCGGCTCGATCTTTTCTCTGACCCTGGCGCACTCTTCTCTTTTTTTGCATTTTTATCGCGCAGCATCCGGGTGATGGCCGTTTGGATCCTTTGCTTTTTATCATGGTGCAAAACTTTTCCCGCCCCGCTCAAGGAAATTCCCTTTTTCTTTTCTCACCAGTCCGCCGCGGCGACGTTTTATGCCTGGTTTGACCTTTTCAGACGTGGACCCTGGTCGCACCTTTCTCTCCTGCAAGTATACCCCCGTCGACCTCCGAATTTTTTTACTGGGGCCCGTAACGGCAGCAGCATTCATTAGCGCTCCCGGTTAGTCCCGTCCTTTTTGCGTGTTCTGGCGGGGGCTGCCGTGCGGTTGTGGGACCCCCTCTTTTGACTCTTTCCCGAGGCTCGGGCCCGGATCGTTTTGTTTTCTCCAACCTTTGTACCCCCTTTTGGACCGTTGCGCCCCCCGAATACCGTACGCCGCGCTGTTCCAGCTCGACAGTTCGCCCCAACTTTTCATTCTTAACGTGGTCGCGGATTTGCTTTCGCCCTTTTTACGAGCTTATGGCCCTCTCATCGTCGGTTTCTTTTACAAGGGGCCTGTGTCCACCCAAGTTTTTTGCTTTTTTTTTTTCCATTCCGTGATGTGTCGCTTCGTACCGGCCCAGGATGGACCTTTTTTTGGTTGACGTCCCGTTTGAAGCTGTGGGGAGCTTCATTTAGATACCCCAGTTGGGTTCTAAACAGTTTGAGGATGACTGGATTTGAAGGAGTTCACTTCCTTCTTGCCCCTCTTTCTTTTTTTACCCGAAGGAAGGTTATAACAAAGAAGTTTAGTCTTACTCCTTAGTTTCCCAAGTCTTTCGAGTTGCCTTTCTTTTAGTTTCCTCTTTTCCCCTACTGGCCCCCAAACACAGCGTTAGTTAGATCCGAGTCCCGGTGCCTTACTGGACGTTCCCTGGTGGAGTCTGGCGTGCGTTGCGCGCTATATTTTTCTGATTTTTTTTTTTTCTTTGACTCTGGGGGGGGTGGGAAGCATCGGAGTGACGTTTTTTACGGCATTTCTTTGCGGCCTTTTTTTCAGCATTTCAAGACTGTCAGCAATTTGTGGAACATACTTGGTTCCTGTAGCATTTCAGGGCTCGTGATCGCTCGTCCCCCCTTAGTTTATTGGCGGGGAGGCTTCGAAAGCCCCGCCCCCGGGGCGAAGAGGGCTCCTTTTCTTTTTTCTCTTTCCGATTTCCGTTTCCTTTGCCTTCTTCATTCATCTTTAGCCTCTGGCTCACAAACGCTGTTGGGCGTCCCCCCCTTTGCTTTACATCCGACGGTCCGATCTGCCCCGCTCCCTACGCTCCGGGTTTCTCGTACACGCTGCGGCCCCCGGCCCCCCTTTCTTTTTTTTAGCCTGATAATCCGCGTGTTTGTTCCGTTTTAAGTTTTTTGTACTTTGCTTTCTGACATGGCTTTGCGCGGATTATTCCGGGGTTCCGTTGTTTCCTCATTTATTTTGTGCCCCTTTTTACGACTATTCATGATTTTTGCTTTGGCAAGTCCGAACGATGGTGGCGATGCTCTCTTTGCCCGTCTGAACCGCCGATCCTGACGCCTCTCCTTTTTTTTTTTTGCCCCCCACGCCCTCGCTTCCCCATCACGATTAGGTGCTTCGGTCGATTTCCGGTTTTTGTTTTGGTTTGACTGGCGCGGAGTTTTCCCTGTTTTTTTTTTTTTTTTTTGAAGTCTTGACAGGCTTCATTTGGCACGTTCTGCCTTCCTCTTCCTTTTTTTTTTGACCGTTCTCTTGGTACGCTCGCGATTCTGTTCCACCCCCCTTTCCCGCCCCCAGGGTCCCCCTTTTCTCTGCGGCTGAAAAACCCCACGAGGGAGTGCGTTTCTTACGCTTACCTCTTGGCGTTGATTCACCCCCTGAGCCTTTTTCGGTGCTAGAGTAAGGATTTATGGCCGCGATAGTCCCCTTTAGGCCCCCTGTGTCGGCTCCTTTTACTGACAGTACTTGACCAGCTCTCACGCACGCACATTATGAAATCACCAGACGAGATGGTCGACACGCTCCTCTTTTACCTTTTCATTGAGATCCCCGAGGCTGGTGAGAGTTCTTTTTATAGTTTCCCCCCCCTTCCACGATGGCCTTCCGGGACGCGGCGAGGACGGCACCCTGATGCTTGTTGGACTCATTTTGGGGCTAGGACGCGTGGCTACGACCGGTTTCGTTGCTTCTGGCAACCGTCTCCTTTTCTTTCCCTTTTACTGGAGGATGATGTGAAATTTACCTCCGCCAGCCTCGTCGGGGTTCATGACATAGAACTATCGCCCCATAACACCCTATTTTAGAGGTCTATTTCTCCTCAATAAGTGTGTCCTCTGTTTTTCTGACTGAAGGTAGCGATGGATTCTTATTTTGCTCACGATATTCAAGCACCCTCTTCCTATGGGATTTCATTGATCGAGGAGATTGTATCCCCACCCCGCCAGAACCATGTCTTTGCCTGTAACTGTCAAGCCCGAGCCACGAGAGCCAGCTTCTTTTCTAATTTCTTTTTTTTTTCTTGAAGACTACTTTGCGACAGAACCCGCGGCTGAGCGGTTTTTCCCTTAAATTGCACCCCGCTCTATCTAAAGCGTCCCCTTCTTTCCTTTGACAAGACGAGGATTAAGTTTTCCTCCGAGTTGAGTAACAGTTCGTAACCTCACCTAGTGTTTCTCCTCATCCTGAGTTCCGTTTAGGTATGCAATCCCTTTTCTGTCTTGCTTATAAGGACTGGAGGCCCTCGTAGTCTTTTATGGTAGCTGATTCAATTTTTCCGACAACACTTATTCAACGGATTACTCCGGCACCCAGAAGACCACTTAAGTTCTCCGCTCCCTCGCTGGAGTGCTGCCATTTTGGTTTGTTTCCAATTCCGTGATTAGAACCTCCATGATAGTTAGCGGGCCCCACCCTTGTCGGAGCTCTTGTGAGTGACCGTTTTCCACGTCTACCACCCCGTTGCTGAGGTGAGGGATTCCGTTGTTGTTCACAAAGCCTGTTTAGTACACGGACTTCCCTGCGATCTAAGTTACCCCCCCTTTGACCTTTCCCCCTAAGGGCCCCCAGAATTTTTTTTTGTCATTCAACTCCGGCCTATCAAGTTTTGAGATACCTAATCGCCGGAGTCGTTTTGACCCCCCCGAAAATCGTGATTGCATGACGCTTTTTTTCCTTTTTTTGAGTGCCATCGGCACTTTTCGTGGCCGTCAAGATTCCCAAGCGTTTTTCGGAGGATACCGCCTCTCGAACTGCCAGCCGCCCGCACCTGCCCCCCCCCTCCCCGTGAGTCGGTACTTTTTCCGCCCAAGGCATGATAGATTTTAAGGCCTCACCATGATTCTCCGGACCCGTTTTCCTTTCCGAAGTTTAATTTCCAGTAAAGAAGTGTAAGAAGTTTTTTCCTTTTGGTACTGCTTTGCTTCACCCTCTTTCGTTTTCTGAATCGTTTTTTTTTTGGAGCCCACCTCTTTTTTTGAGTTTAGGTCTTCGTTAGCCGCCCGTGTCATTTTTTTTCATTTGGTTTTCGCGGTACTGACTTTTATTCTTTCGGGCCAGCATTTTTACTTGACCAGGGCTTTGGGAATTCCCCGTAATACGGACAGACTCTACTAAATGTTGACGAGGCGGAACGGAGGTTCCTCTTTTTCACCCGCACCTGTTCCACTCTTTTTTGCAGTTTGGAGGTCCCCATTTTCTTCCTTTTGGTTGCCCATAGGAGTGGAAATTTTTCGGAGCCGACTGAATTTCTTTTTTTCGGAAATGTTTCCCCCTGATTCCCCCCCCCCCCCGTCCGCAGGGTTGGAAAACCTTCTCGACACCATTTGGCTGGACATTGCGGCTTGTGCCTTTTTTTTCAGATCGACGCAAGAATTTTCTTTTTTTCAGGACCGGACGATTTGTTCGGAGCTCCCGACCATTACGCGCGCTGGCCACCAGCCTTTTTTTGTCCCCCCCTGTACGTCAGCCCAGAAACCCTCTTTTTCCGTGCCCGCCTTGGCCTTCCAAATCTTTCCTAACGTCGGACTGATAGCCCCCCGTCCCCCATCCCTGGGACATTTTTTGACGGTAATTTTCACCCGTCTGGTGGAGTCCGGGCGTCGTCTTCGTTTTTTTTTTTCGGGGGCAGCGTAAATCATTCAACCCAATACCCCTTTTGTTGCAACTCGGGCAAGATTACCTCTTTTCCGTGCTTCCACAGCTTCTTATGTGCACCAGGGCGTTATCCTGGCTACCCGTTTACGCCACTGCTCGACCCCTTTTTTTCTTTTCCATTTTCTGGTCGGGTCGAAAAAATAAATATCCCGCCCCCATCCCTCGAATGAAACAAAATTCCTTTTCCCCCTCCACCCAGCCAGACGAAAAAGGTTTCCCCTGGATTTTTTTTGCCTTTCCTTGGTTGGGACCCTTTTCCTATTTTTGCCGTTTTTCCTTTCGTCCTCCTCGAAAGAGCCTGGGCGCAATCTCTATCGACCCCCTTCCTGTGTTCGCGCGAACGACGTTTTTGCTTTTCCCCTATATCCTGAATCCCCACAAGGGGCGTTTCAACAGGCTTCTTCGGCTTTTCTTGCTGGTCGTTTGCAGTGCCTTTTTTTTTTTTTTGTCATTGTGTCACAACAAACGATGAAGGCGATTCTTTTCTGCCTGGCGCTTTTTTTGTTTTTTTTTTTTGTTGTTCAGCGGGTTTCCCAAACTCCTTTTCGTATTTTACAGAGCCGTCGCCGAGGTTTTCCCACACTCCCCGTTTCGAGCGGCGTCCTTTCTTTGGATGGCTTGCTGACAGTAGCCGCGGTCCCTTGGACCGGACCCACCCTGAGACCACTGAGGTCGTACGAAGTTGATTTCTGGTTTGCCTTGTGGGCTCCGCGAAAAACCCCACGCCGAAGTCTCTTTTTTAGCGCGGCAAAGCCCCGTGGCGAGAAAAAGTGACCCCCTTTCCCCCCCCCGTTTTGACGGCTCGGTTCGGTGTTTTTCTGTACTTTCCCCGGTCCCCGTTCCTGGCTTGCGTGCCGGCCCCTTCCCCTCGGTTTCCCCAGATCGGAAAGACTTTTTTAGGAAGCGGCCTTTCACATCAGTTTTGACTTTCTTCATCCGATCTTTGCGCGAAGAACCGGCTTCCCTTTTTTGGGACTCGATTTCCGGCCAGGCGTTAATCTCCCCTTTTTTTTGCCTACCATCGTTGGCGTTCCGGAACCTTATTGGAAGTTTCCCGTTTTCCCCCTTTTCCTCAGGTCAGGCCGAAGAAACGTGTGCCACCTTTTTTGCACGTCCCTACGCGGTTCACCGCGTGGCGATTCTTGACGGTGAACCCTCTACCGCCTTTGACGGCACCCCCAGCGTCAGTTCATCCTTCTTCCCCTTTGCGCCCTTATACATGTTCACCATACACGCCTGTCCTCCCTTTTTTTCCCCACCAGTTCTCGAGGGCCCCTCTTCCCCCCCCCCTGTTCTTTTTTTTTTTTTTCCTAGGGTACATCTTGCGGAGTGGTTTTTTCTATCCTCCCGGTTGTTTGTCCTGCCGGGGCTCCCCTTGTCCAATTTGCCTTTTCGTTACGAACACTTTGGAGTTTTTCCCCATACCCCCTCCCCCCCTCCCCTCCTTCCCCCCCTTCCTCACCTCCGCTTCCCCTTCTTTCTTTCCTTTCCCTCTTCTCCCTCCCATTTTCCCCCACCCCCTCTCCCCCTCCCCCTTCCCCCCCCCCCTTTGATATTCGTGCCGGTAGTGCTTTGGTTCTATAATTTGCTTTCTGAAATTTGATGAACGCTGGCGCGTTGCTTTTTTTCCCTCTCCCTATTTTGCATTCACCGTCGGAATCGCCGCTGGTTCCTCGTGTCGGACGTTCATGCGTCGGATCGCGCGGGGCGCTTCCTCGAACCTTTTTTTTTTTTTTCCGGCGCGGACGGTTCCCCTTTCGGGTCGACGCCTTTTTGCTCACCGCGATGGGTCTGTTTTATAGGAAGATTCCAGGGCCTTTATCTTCCTTATGTTAATTGAAGCATCACGGGATCTCTAGCCACAAGCCAATTCGGGAAGTTTTCAAGGAAATTTCTTTTTATCTGCTTTTTTTGATATCACCTTTCTTTTTTCTTTTTTTTTCCAAAGCCGAGTTTTTCTCTCCAAGTCAGCTCGACTAGGATTTTAGATGGGAGACACACCACTTGAGATTAATTCATTTTCCCAGCCCTTTTTTTATGTTTTTTCATTTCCTTCGGGGACGTAAAGTGACCAATCATTTCGAGATTTCCCCCACACCTCCCACGGGTTCGTCAAAGCTGGGAGGCTTTCTTGTTCTCCCTTGTCACTCGGATGGAAGCAGCAGTTCCGAATTCTCCCTTCCCCTAGGTTCGTCCCTTAACTTGCCTACCCGTTTGGACCGCGAAGCATTAACCCCCTTTTCACAAGAAGTCTTGGTAGTCTTCCTGAATCTTTCACGGATACGGTCACGTGGGATCGGGTCGGATTTGGACTTTCTTCGACTTCCGTTTGCCTATCTTCATCGTCCGAGGACGGGCACCCCCTTTTCTAAGTTTCCCTGCTGAGCGAACATCGGGATGGATTGTTTGGGACTACTCTTTCGTTATGGTCCTTCCAGAGTTGGCACCCGTGCTTCGGACTTTTTTTTTCTGTGGGACTGCGAGTTTTCGTTCCCCGTCGACTTAGATTGCCCTGGATGTGAAGGTTTCTTCCTCCTTTTTTTTCTTTTCGGAATGAGCCTTTTTGATCTTCCTTGGGGCCGGCGTGGACCACCCAATCCTTTTTTTGACCCGTCCGACACGAGTAGCCTTTCACGCATGATTGTCGTTAGAGATATCCTCCTTTCCCCTGGACTTCTTTTTTTTAGAATCCCCGTTCTCAAAGGGCTTTTTGTGTGTTCGTTCCCTGGTGACTGAGTTTCGTTTGCTTCATATAGGATGCTTGCTTTTTTCCCCTTAGAAACTCGGTGCGTGACGATAACTGACGTCTTGGGGGGGCATTGTGTGAGTGAATCGGTCCGGACCTTGGGGACCAGTGGGTTTTCATTGATGTGCAGTTCAGGGGGAGATGATCAGTTAGGTAACTGTTGTTCTTCGTCAGTCAGCGTGGACAGAAGTTCCACCCAGCTTTTTTTTTATCTCTGTTCCTGATAGTCCAAGGAAGATAGTTTCATTAGGATTGGGTCCCCTCTGGCTAACCCCAGGGTAGTTGCGTGGCCTCCCCAATCCTTTAGCTGTTTTGAGCATACGCTCGAGGGCCCCCCCGGCGCTCCTGTACCCCCACGTTCATCTGAACACCTTTTTTCCCAACCACGCGGTTTCCCCGCCGACGCCCCATTCTTCCGGCCTAGACGATTTTTTTCCTTTGGGCTGTTCTCTGACACTGGGCGGTTCCTTACCTTTTGTCCCTTTGAGCAAAGCAGTACCCGATTCCCTATATCCTTTTTGGTGGGAAGGTCCACCGACTGTGGGCTTATGCTGTGTAGATGACGTTATTGGTCCGTCTTTTTTTGCCCCTCCTTATTTCTCCAGAAGTTGAGGAAGTGCTCATCACGACTTGCGGTCCTTTCTCTTTCTTTGTTTTGTGCGCAAGGCGCAGCATTTTTTGAGCCTGCCGTTGCCTTGGAGATCTGGGCTTTTCCACTTTGCACGTGCCTTTTGGATTACGCTGCCCCCCTGTTTTCCCCTCACCGGTTCGTTTAAGATAGACCCTCGTCCTTCCACTTTTTCTTAACGTTTTCCCAGTCGCTGGTGGCGAACGGTCCGGGAGACTTTTTATTTCCTCTCCAGGACAGTTCAGATTCCACACAACACGTTCGTATCCCCATTGATCTCGACTGATTTATGGTCGTCCTTTACTTCCTTTTAACTCTGGCTCTGAAAGAATTAAAGCTGTTTGTTACTGCCTTCTTTCTCTGAGTCAATACCGACGGCTCTTGACGACGCGGTTTGTCCCTCCCTGAATTTTTTTTTTTTTAGAACCTAGGAGGTTAGCTTTGTTTTATAGTTCAAGAGTGAAACGTCAATCGGGCGGAGCGCGGGCGAAAAGAGGGCTCTAGAAAGGCAAATGGCATTAGGGCCTTGATTCCTTTTTTTCCTTGTTTTGCTTCTGGCACGCGCTTTCCCCAGTCCAGTCTGGCGTTACAGATCTGACGCGCACCAACGGCCTTGTCTGGGCCTGTGGGACCTTACCCACTGGTGATTCTGGAAAAAGCCCTCTCGCGGAATCTACTCATAGTTTTTTGTTGTATCGGGATCCCGAGCTTGTACGTTTTCTTTTATTTTTTCTTTCCCTTGCTCCCATAAGCCGAGATTTGCTTTCCTCAGCGTCCCGTGGCCTCGGGCCTTGCAACGGCAGGCCTGTACTCTGGCAAATGTATTCCAACATGCCCAAAAGCAGGAGCCTTTTCGTATAGTGCGTTCCCCCTCCCAGCGACGATTGGCACTTTCCCCTTCCGAGCCCCTCGACTCGAACAACCTTGCCCGGTTCTTGGCGCAGTGAGCGATCAATGTCTCCTGTAGCATCCTTCCTTCCCCCGTTACTTTATCTGCATGCGGATAGCGGCTTTCCGTCTTTTAGCGCAGACCCCCTCGAGATCTCTCGGCGGGGACCCCTTTTTAGCTTCATGCCTTCTTTATTACCTTAGGATAGAAGGTGTGAGTTGCCTTTTGACCCTGTTTTTTCTTGCGGCGAAAACTTTCTCAACTGAATTTTTCCCCCCCCCGTTTCCAATCCCCGATTAAATTGGTTTAGTAGGTTTATAGGTGGTTTGTCCCGGCGTTCACGAGCGGGGGAAACCCCCTGGAGAGCTTGGATTTTCAGCGATCCAGGACCCCTTTTTCCCCGACAATTCAAGATTTCCTGCGAGGACCCCATTCTCAAAATTAGGGTGTGTGGACTGTTGACCCCGAACCGACCTAGACCGGTGGAGTCTTTTCAAAAACCGCAATCTTTTGTTATGGGACTGCTTATTCCTTTTTTTTTCAGACCTTTTGAGTTTTTTTCCCCACGTAAGGATCGGAGATTTTCGATCCTTGAAGGCCTCCCTCAATGACTTTCCCGCCGAAATGCGTTAGGCTCCCCCGGGCCCCTGGCATTCACTTTGTCGGTTTCCCCTTACCTGTCCCCAACCCCCAAGGGAATTTCGTGTCGTTTTCGCCCAATGCCGGGTCGTTAAAGACTCGGGTGGTCCATATTTTTCTAAATTAAAAATGATTTTTTTCATAGTAGAGGTTCCTCCTCCGTGGAGGGGAGTGAGGGAAAGATTAGGGAAGGCGTGGCGAGTACTGAGAGTCCCGTTCTATAGCTTCCCACCTGGGCGGGACCTAAACGCTGTGTTTTAGCCCCCGCGTCCGTTCTTCCCCTCCCCTTTAAGCATTTCAGAAGGCTTAATAACTGGACGTTTTTTTTGACCTGAGTTTTTACACATCTCTCCCCTTCGGCCGTGAGGCGTTCCCAATCTTTACGATGCGCACCTGTTTCGTGTTTTCTTTTTGAGCGCGATGCTGACCTTTCAACGAGGGCCTCCGTACCACCCTGAATTCGGGGAAAAACCCCTCGGAACCGGCGCTTCGCCTGGAGTCGTGCGGTCGCGTTAAGATTGCCGGAGTAACGCCGTTTGTTCAACCCCTCCTAATTTTTTTTTTCTCGCTTTGCCCGCACTCCCCCCTCACAAAGGACAAGCCTTTGACGCCGTTGCCTGTCCATTGTTTTCCTCCCCCCCCGTTGGTTCCACCAACTCGTTCGCTATGCTACCCACCGAGCAATCCCCCGCTGATTTTTTTTTCCTCGTTTTTTTCTGGGCCCCTCACGAACTTTTGGGTGTTTTTTTATTTCCGATTCCAACGGAGCCGGCCCGATCTCCCCTATTTTCTTCTTTCACCCAACCAGCTGAGAAATTAAGGGCACTTCAGCATTTTTATCTTCCGATCGCCTTTTTCCCTTTCCGAAACCCCGAGAGATCCCCCATGATCCCCCTTTTTCCTCAGACAATGCGCTCAATATTTGTTCCGCCCACGCGTTAGCCTGCCCCCACGTCGCTTTCTGGGAGCTTCCCCAAGGACTTGGTTTGGAACACATTTCCGCACTTTTCCCCCTCGGGTTTCGGACGATTTGGCAATCAGTCTCCTCCATCTTGATAACTTTGTTTGACCTTTTCCTATCCCCGATCAACGTGCCGAGTTTGACCCACGTATTTTTCTTTTAGTAACGAATCCGATCGCCCCCTCCCCTCTGTTGTCAGGTATGCGGCGTATTAACCCCTTCCCTTTCTTCCCGAGCAAGTTTTCACCTCAAAACAGATGGCGATACTACGTTCGTATGATTCTTCCAGGAACCCGCTTAAATTTGAACCTCTGACGGAATCTGAGGCAGTGACTTGAGTTTGGCATCCCCTCTGCGGATTCTGGATGGCCGTTCGTCCCCCTGTTTTTTCCCACAACGCTTAGAGCTCGGTGGGAGTTCTCCCTTTCTTTGAATGGCGCCGGTTGTGCTCCGCCCCCAACTCTCGTCCTTTTCTTCTACATTTTGGCAAGCCCGGGGTTTGACCAACCGCCGGCTGCGGGCCTGGTCTTTTGTTCTAGAACTCTGTCAAGAGGCGTCCTGAGGGGATTTTTTCCCCCCCTTTGAACAAAGAATTTTTGCGCACCAGTCTGAAACCCCGGAGTGTTTCCCCCTTTGAATTCCTTTCCTTTTTTTGGTTCCGGACTTCCTGATTGCTGTCCCCCTCCCTTTTTTAAGGACCTGCTGCAGGCGTTTCCGTACAAGATCCCCGGATCCCCTTTCCCTTTCCACGGTTTTTTTCCTGTAACCCGTTCTCCGCCCCCCCCCCCCGGAACCGGGATTTGGTGGTAGCGCCCGCTCCGAAGCGGCGACAGACCCTGTGCACCCCTTACCCCTCCCCCCCCTGTTTGTGGGTTTTTTTACCCTGTCGGATCCCCTGGACGGGACTGAACGCTACAAAATTCTCCGTTTTTTCCCCCCTTGACCCTCCTCCTTTTTCAGATTTTCTTTCCCAGGGGACATTATCCCCCCATTGGCACACTTTCGAAGGTGCATCTAGAGGGACCCCTGACCTGTTCGAAAGCGCATGTAACTTTTTTTCTTTTTCCTCTTTCCCCCCTCCCCCCCCCTACAGTTTTTTTTGTTAGATTTCAAAACGCCGTTTATGACATGCTAGTTCTTCAACAGTTCCTCTAGATGGTATGTCTTTTGCTGTTGTTCTTTGTTTGTCTTTTTTTGCCATTTCTCCGCGCCCCCCCCCTTTCTGAACTTTCTCTTCTTTCGTTCCTAATGTAGACAGATTGTATACTGTTTCCTGTCCGGAGCTGCTGGTCCGAGGAATTGCCCGGTGGCCCGGAGTTTTCATAGAAGGATTCGTTTTTTCCTGGTTCTTCTTTTCCGTTCCTTTAGGATCGTGAGCAGGTTCCATCGGTTCTTCGACGCTCTTGAGACCCCGACGTCCCCGATCTGAGCTAAGTGGTTTTTTTCTTCTTCAAGATTTTCTGATAGGCGTGCGCTGCTTTCCCCATTTATGAGTAAGATTCGCCCCCCCACCCTTTAGGAACTCCCGGTCTTTATCCCTTCTGACCTAAACGTCTTTGTTGCCCCCTTAGTTTTTTCTTTTCTTTTCAGGCTGGCTCGTCCAAGAGAACTTTGGAAGTTTTTCTGTTATGCCCCCCCCCCCGTTCTGCGACTAGAGCAGGAGTGTTTTTTCTTCTTCATGGTTTAATAGGCGCATTGGTTCAATAAACTTCTGTCTAGAGTTTCCTTGCGTTTTTGGGAACAAAGCGCAGATTATCGGGCCGAGCTTTTTTCCCCAAATTTTATAGCCAGAGACCTTTTGGCCCCTCTTCCATAACTGTAGATGAGCGAGATTTATTTCCCCTCCAAACGGCTTTTTAGAGCGTTCCCTTGTTCTTTTTTCGGATTTCCTCCTTGCGCCAGGTCTCTCCGAGGCGTTGAGTTCCCTTTCCAACCAGGCCCCCCCCCTTCACAATGGCCAGGTGTTCCCACCACCCCAAGGTTATAATGACCCTTTTTTGGTATAGGACACTTCTTTGCTTTTTCTTTCCTTTTTTGTTTTTTTTTTTTTCTGTGGACTTTCTTTTAAGAAGCTGTTTCTCCTCCCTGTGTCCTGGAAGGGCGAGTTGAGTTCCCCTGATGAGTTCTCCTCTAATGGATCCTTCTTTCCATTAGGTCCGTCTCGGCGTTTGAAGACGTTGACCCCCCTTGGACGATTTCCTCTTCAAGTTTACCGGTCCCCGCATTTTTTGATTGTAAAGTTAGATGCGTTTCCAGCCCGGGGGGGGTTTTTTTGGTGTTATCTACCTCCTCACGGTGGTCTCTTACGGTTCCGTTCTGGTTTCGCTTTTCGACGTTTTCTTTCGGAGCTCTTTTATGTGACCTTTCTCGTTCCTCATTTTTTAGTCCTTCTCCAGGACCCTATTAGCCTGGATTTTTTTTTTTTTTTCCGACTTTCCTTCAGAATTTCATTTAAAAGCCTATATTTTCATGTTCTTGTATCCAGTTCTCTGACCCCTTTCTAGCTTACTTGGATTTTTTTTTTTCTGCCCCCTTCAAGAAGATTGGACTTACTCCTTCCTCCGTTTAATCGAGTAAGTCTGACTCCTTTCTCCCCGGACTCTATTGTCTTCGGAGTTTTATCTTTTCACCGCAGATTCTTTTTTCAGACTTCAATCCTGTAACTTTCTAGCACTATCGTCTGGACTTTCCTGACCTTTTTCGTCAAGAAATACCAACCCTTTCTGAGAAGATGTAGATTTTCTCAATCTCGTTTACTTACGATTACGTTGGATCCAACTGGCTTGTTTTTAACCTTTTCGACTGCAGTTTTCCCTGGGATCGAAACCTGTTAGGCGCTATCTTATTTTGTGACCTGGGCGAAGCGACCTCTCTCTTTTTGTCGACTTTCTGGGATGTACTGTAGAGTATGGAAGTCACTATCCCCTCGACGGCCATTGAAGGACAAAGCAGAGCTCCCTCGATTTAGGGTTTTCCCCCCTCGATTTTTTTATAGCCGTTTTTCCCTTTTTTTTGAAAATTGACTGCCCCCCCAGGGAGATTCTTTCTTATTCCCTGTGCCTTCCCCCCTTTCTTGATGCAGTACAGAGAGTTCAGGACCGTCCTTACCCTGGATTTCCCCTCTCAGAGTGAGTAGTTATTTCCCCCCCCCCCCCCCCCCCCCCCCCCCCCCCCCCCCCCCCCCCCCCCTTCCTTCACCGAGGGAGGGTTAAGTTATCAGCCCGTCTTTTCGCTTCTGCTCCAGCTCCCTTTTCTTTTCACTTCTGATTCTTTGTCCCCCCTCCTACCCCCTTTTTCGGATTTTTGGTTGGATTGTGGAAAAGACTCCCATTCTCCCCTCAGCACTGGTTCTCCCAATTTTTGCTTCGACGGCCCGCCCCCCCCGCTTTTGATTTCCTTACTTTTTTTCCGTCCAACCCCTTCTTCTGTAGCTTTTGTTCTCCTTTTATTCCTGAGTTGTTTTTAGTGGCGGTTCTTCACGCCGCTAGATCTTCGTTGTTTTTGCAGGTCTGCATAGTGCACTACTTTTTGACTTTTCAAGTTGTTTTTCCAGTTTGTCGTGTTTTCCTCTTCCTTCAGTTCCATTTTCGCAGCTTAGGTTGGTTGATGGGAGCTTTCCCTTCCCTTCCCTTTCCCAAGACCAGTTCCTCCGCGGGAATCCTTCCTTCCTCCCAAGTTTTTTTCTATGATCCGCGATCTTTTTGTTCAGATCTCTTTTTCTCCCAACGGTTTTCCAACCTGAGCCCTTTTTTTTTTTCTGTTTGTCCGTTTAGAGAGTAACATCTTGGCTGAGTCGATCCAAGACAGCCAAAACGTCGAGTCCGGGGTTCCAGTTCCTCCCAAACTTTTTTAGAGTCCGGTCAGTTTCCGAGAGTTTTTTCCCTCTCCTGAGGACGCAGTTCCGTCATCCTTTTTCCCTGAGAAGCTTCAAAGACTGACATTTAATTTTCTAGTCGCATCTTCGCGGTCTTCGTTCCTGCAGCCTTGGTACTTCTTTTTTCCCCTTCCCCCCTTCGGGTTTACTGAAGGGTCTGTTTCAACTGGGCCCCTCGACCCCCTTTTAACCGGATCGATTATTAACAACTCTTTCGGCGATCCGTCTGCCCCTCCCCCCCCCCCCCCCCCCCCCCCCCCCCCCCCCCCCCCCCCCCCCCCCCCCCTGTGGTCTCATCTTTTTTTCCTCTATCCGAGATACTTTGTCTTTTCTACCCGCCACGCTGATTCTCGGAACTTTACCCCCCCCCTCCCTTCAGCAATCTTCAGGGTCCGGAAGGATTCCGTTCCTGGTCGAAGTTGCGCAGCTCTACACCTCTCTTTTTGGTTCCCCGTACCCTTGAAAGAGAAGGCCACGTGGCCCCTTTTTTTTTTTCTCTTCTCGCTGCGGGCAGGCTAAATTCGGGCGGTGTTTTGAGCGTCAAATCCTCAGGGTTTGTCACCTTGACCCCCTTTTGATTTTTCCTTTTGTTGACCGGGCAATGATTCATTCTTTTGGAGCTAAGGTCAGATTTTCGTCCTTTTTTCAAGCCCCCATTCCCCTAACCAGACGGGAAGTAGTTTTTTCCCTCGTCTTTCTACGACTTAGGGTCAGAAAGGATTTCTATCCTGGGGGCTCCTCCCTTTTCACTAGTTTCCCAAGTTCGTGAAGACAGGTTTTAATTCTTTCCGACACTTGATGACATAAGTAGAGTGTCCAGCTATTTTATACGGAGGGAGATGTGTTAAGTGTTTCTTTCCCTGCCTTGGTTGGTGTCTTTTTTTTTTTCCGGGGTCCCCCTCTCGCACTGGGACTCTTCGGTTCGGTATACTACCATAGTTTTGGACGTCACTTTTTTCGCCTTATGTCCCCCTTCATTTCCCTTTTCTCTTACCTGACAGAGCAGGCCCACCGTCGGGTAAGCCCCCTCCTTTTTTTGGTTGATAAGACGTTGCGTAACCTCCGCTTGAGCCGTGACTTCTGACTGACGGTATTTTTTTTTTTTTTTTTTCGTTTGAACTGCTCCCCCACAAGGAGAGCATGTCCCCCCTGATCAATTGGGCGGAAAAGGGCTTCTCTCCTGGCGCTCGTCCCCTCGAAATACTTCCCCGTCCCGTTTCCTTAGTGTGCGTCAGTGAATATTTTCTCATTCGTCCAACACTCCCCAATGAGAAAAAACAAAAAAATCCGTCTCCATTAGAACACCCCCTCACCCACACGTTCCTTAACAAACGATGGGAAATCGAGATTTCAGCCACACGTTCCACATACTAGCGATTTTGTAGGTAGGGAGCGAAACCCCTTTATTTTTTAGAACCACAGGGCGGACGGTCCTTGAGGGCCTTCCTGTCAAACGTCTTTCACAACCACCAAGGCGCGCCCTAGGGTAGACGCCTCCCTGTTGTTTTCCCCTACGCCCCCTGATCCAAAACAGCTTTTTCCCCTTCGTCAGCGAACCGGCTGATCAAACATTTAAGTTT
>Ga0179591_1274432_pt1 | contig 19750 bp, 22 predicted proteins | sample CZOMad2_1_08_16f_FD_182891 | JGI IMG/M metagenome (GOLD analysis project Ga0179591, IMG submission 182891) | Vadose zone soil fungal communities from Angelo Coast Range Reserve, California, USA - CZOMad2_1_08_16fungal (PacBio error correction) | ecosystem: Environmental > Terrestrial > Soil >... | reverse complement strand
TCGCCCCCCGAGGAAGAACCTGACGTTTGAACTGGCCCCCCCCGGTGCCTTTCCCCCTGCGAAACCCGGTCCCTTTTTCTTCCCCCTGGTTTTGTTTTTTGAACCCGCTTTCTCAGATCCCCCGTTGGTTTCCCTGAGCATAAGCGCTTGGTTAGAAACCCCCCATGCTTTTTTTCTTGCTAAATTTCGGATTGAGGTTTTTTTGCTTTGGTCTTCTGGTTTTTTTTTTTTTTCAACCTTCTTCCCGTTCCCAACTTTTCTTTTTGTATTGCTTTCCTGTTTTTCCACCATACCATCTCCCTAGAGCTCGCATGATCGCGGGTTTTTTTTTTTGTTACGTTCCCTTCACTTGATTTGGGGCGTTCAGTTTCTTTGAGCTTTGCTCCAACGCTACTTATTTTTTTTTCTGCCGTTTTCTTTCGCGCTCGAGTTCTCGGCCACGCCTTCATTTCGTTTTGTTTCTGGTCTTTTTTTTTTTTTCCTTTTTTTCTGCTCTGTTTTCTGTCTTTTTTTGTCTAGCTTGCTGCGGCTATTTTTTTTTTTTTGACCCCGTTCATTGTTGATCGCTTTGACTAACCATTCTGATTTTTTTTGATGACTTTTCCTCCCCGGCTTACCCCTTTTTCCCATCGTTCCCTCACTTTTTAACTTAACATTCCAAAGGGTCGGGAGTACACTTGAAACTCCCGTTTTTTCCCCACCCCTTTATGGCCGCCTTTTTTTTAGGTGCTTGCATTGCAAAGAGTCCAGAGTGTTTGGGGATTGTTTTGCATTTTTCTGTCCTTTTGTCCCCCCTTTGCTCCTCCTCAATGCTCTCCACTTTGGCGTGCGTGAGGGTTATTCCCGGGTCTGCGTCTTTGGTTTTTTCTCCTCTGCCTCCCCCCTCCCTCCTCAGGGTGCCTAGAAAGTGGGTTCTGCCCAAAGTTGGCGCAGGAAAATCTGCTTCCTCCCCTCTTCCTTCCCCCCCATGTTGTTTTTTTCTTTTGGAGTTGGACCCTGTCGGTTGCCACTGACACTTGACCAGCCAAATGTTTAAATCCCTGTCCCAGGTTTTTTTATATTCCGAACTTATAGCTCGAGTGCGATTGACCCGACACTTCTTCCCCATCGCTTTTTTTCTTTTCCCGTTCCTCTTCCTGTTCCCCCCCCCCCCCCCTTTGCCCCTTCTGACTCCCCCAGCTATTTTTTTAGGCGCTGGGGGGGGGGGTTTTAGGGTTTTGGTTTTTTTTGAGTTTCGTAATGCCCTGACCTCTTTCCCTTGAGCCCCTTTTCGTCCCCGGTTTGGACCACTTTCCGTTTTTTCTTTCTTCCCGCCGGTCCAGTGTTTTTTTTGCAGTTTACGAAGTATGCGTTTCCAATGTCCAGCGTTCTCGATTTTTTTTCGTTCATCTTTTGAGGTTCGGGTTTTCTTCGGACCGGTTTCACCCACCTCTTCTTCGTAATGGCTGGGCCAGTTTTCGCCGTAGTTAGTTTTTTTTTTTCCCCCTTCCCTTTTTCGTTCCGTCTTGTGGGCACCATTTTTGCTTCGAGGCCGGGTCACACCCAGAACCCCTTTCGTGTAGATAACCTTTGGTCGTGCGTACCGTGCTTCCCTTCCCTTTTCTCCGTGACATGAGTTTCTTGGCCCTCAGTTCGCCCCGCCTCGGTTCGTCGTTCTAGAACTTGCAGGCCCGTTGGTACGTTCCTGCAGTTTAACCTGACTTAGTTTTTCGGCAGGTACCGCGGTTATGACTTCGGCCCCCTTTCCGATTTTTAGCGTATACGAGTTGGTAGCGTGTAGTTTTCGCGCTTAGCACAGAGCTTTTTGGTACCCTGGTGCTGGCGGTTTGCTCGAGAGTCCCTTTCCCCCCCTTCTGCCTCCCTGCTCCACTTGCTTTGTGCAGGACACGCAACGAGGCCCGAGGCCGTTTTTTCTTGAAAAGTGAGCTGGGTATTTTGGAGGGGTTTCCCTGCCTTTTCTTGACCAATTTTCCTTTTTTTCTCTATTTTCCCTCATAGGTTTGCCTGCCTTCGGGCTTGTTTATCGCTTTCACCAGGTCCCAAGAATATTGTAATTGTTCCAGTTCCCTGTTACTATCTAACCCCCCTTTCCCCCTTTCCTTTTTTTTCCTGTTCCCTGGGTTCAAATCCGAAGATTGTGTGACTTGAGTTCCCTCACCCCATTTTTAACGCCCTGAAAAGGACACAGCTGTTTTTACCGGCTCTGCTTTCTCAGCAAGGTCTTTCTCTCCCCTCTCGTGTTCTTTTTTTTTCTCCCTCACTGGGATAGCCAACTTTTGGAATCCCCCTTTGTAGTTCATTTTATCCTTACCCTACTTATGCTTGTCATTTTTCAGTTGTAATCCCGTCCTGCTCCTTTTTTGGCCCCCTCTTTATTCGGCCTCCTGGGGGAGTAATAGACCCTTGGCCCTTGCCTTCCTGAAATTCTACACGAGCGTGGAGGTCCCCGCTTCCCTTTTTTTTTCCTTTTCCGGTCTCCCTCTCTTCGATGGCGCGGGCTTTTCTTGTTTTTTTGTACGCAAACCCCCACTAAGCAGCCCAGTTTTCGTCCCCCCTTTCGACACTTTGTTCGTCCAAATTTGGCATGTCAAGTTCAGACCTGCCTCCCTTTGGTATAGGACCTCCTCTCTCCCTCCTTTTTTTTGTTTTTCTTAGTCGAGAGGAAGCTTTTCTTCAGGATGTTTCCTTCCCCCAGGCCCTCTTTGTGCCGTTTTTAACACTTTCCCGTGGAGAGGCATGGTGTTCATCAGCTCTCCTTTTTTTGTTCGTTTTGCCTTCCCCAGAGGCAACGGCCCGGCGCAGTCGAGCATCTATGCCTTACTGTTTTGTCCCCCTACCGAGCTTTGATTTGGTTTTTTACCTTCCTCCCCTTTTTTTCGGTTCGACTCTCTTTCTGTTCCCCTCTGCGTATGGGCCGCCCGTGCTCGGTCGGGGATTTCGTGCGGTCCCCACAAGGTTTCGGGAAGCTCTGCGCTTGCCCCCCCGGTGGTTTTTCCTTCCTCCCCTCCTTTTGATTCCATTGTTCATACAACAAGTCCCCCAGTTTCCCCCTAACGTCTCCTTTTTTCCTGCTTTCATAACTTGGCTCCTGATCAGATCTCATGGGAGGGTTTTTGCCTTTTGAAGTGGTTGAGGCGTTCCGAGTGCCCTTGTTTTCCCGGCCCCCTCCCTCAGATCCCGTCTTCTTTCGATTTGACACCAGCACCCCCCCACCCCCCAAGGGAGCATTCAGTTGACTTTTTTCTCTCTGTTCCCCCCTCTTCCCTTTTCTTGACACTCCCCTATTGTGAGGGGCCTGAGAGGGCTGAACCCCCCTGACGCCAATTAACCTGACTGCTTCTTATTTTTCTGGCAGCTTTGCTTCAAGTGGAAACAATTGATCCACTCCCTTCGTTCACCCGTTTTCCCCTTTTTTTTCTTCCTTTTAGTCTTTTTGGTAATTTACTGAAGACAGTTATATTTCTTCCCCCGGTCCGCTTTTTCCTCTGTGGTGTTTTCTCCCCCGTTCTGTTTGTGTACCTCCCGACGTTTCTTTAGCGTGCCGTAGGGTCCACGGGTTTGGAGGTAGAACATCGTTTGTCTTCCCTCTCTTTTTCTTTCCGTTTTCCTTTTACCTTGCCGCTCTTTCCAATAGGGCGGGCCATTTTTTTCCTTTTCGTAAGTTCTTTTGCGCCCCGGCGTTTCCCTTTTCCAAACAGTTCTGGCACGTTTCCTCTTGTGCGCCGACTTTTGGACGCTGGCTGATATCGTGAAATGTTCTCACCCTTCCATGGCAGTTGCCGGCTTCTCGAGCGTTTATGAGAGTCCACGCAGAAGGGGGCGGAGAACCAACCCGTTCCCTGTCTTGTTTGGTTCCCCCTCTTCTACGTCGTGAACCGTTGGAGTTACAGTGTTTTTTACCGACCTTTTGTTTTTAGTTTGTCCTCCTTGTTTCATTCCGACTGTGTTTGAGACCTTTCCCCCCTCACTTGCTGACCCACGAAACCTGATCCTCTCCTTCCGTCCCTTTTGAAGGCCTACGGTCGTTTCCCTAACTGTCCCTCTGTCCCTTTCCGCGTGACTTCAAGAGCCCACCGAAAATCTTTTACCAGTGGCACCTCTTTTTCCTTTTTCCCCCCCTCGTCTCCTTTTGCAGTTACTAAGGCGCCCCCCCAGAACCCCCCCAGAACGAGTAGCGTGGCAAATTTTTTTTTCCCCTTTCCCTTCCGTGTTTTTTAAGGTGGCTTGTGAATTTCCCCGATTTCATCTTGACGTCTGACTCTTTTTTGGTCGCATATCGTTAATGGCCCTGCTGTCTTTTTTTATGGTGCAAACTACCTTTACCGTGCTCAGAATGACCCAACAAGCGGCCTGCTTTTTGGCTTCTCGTGGAACACTTTCACCGCTAGATCGGGGCAGCAGTGGTGCCCCACCTTCCTTTTCGGGCCCCTTTTTCCCCTCCTACTTTTTTTCGCTACTTAAGGACGGCGTTTGCATTTTTTTGGAACGCATCGTCCACCTTCGTTTTTGTTCTGTGTTCCCATTAAATGTCCCCCCGTAGTCTGATTTCCTCTGTCCTCCCCTTTCTTTTTTGCTTCTCTAAATGGCCCCTACAGGAAGGGTTTTGCAGTTTTTTCCCCCGAATATTTTTTTGTTTTCGCTCACTTTTTTGAGGTTCTTTTGGCGTGACGACCCTTTTTTTGACCCGGAACTGTTTTAAGGCCGGGACACTTCGGTCCCTGATTCCCCCTCCTTTTTTTGCGCCCCCCTTTTTCCTTTTTTCTGAACCAACTCGTATTGAATTCCAGGCTACAGCCCATAAAATTGGTAGTTGCCCCACACGCAGCCCTGCCGCGCTCACCCCCCCCAACCACCTTTGCTGTCAGCACCACCACAGAGGGTGACCCCCCCTCACACCCCTTAAAACCCAGATTTCGTGACGGGAAGTTTCTGCTTCTTTCCCTTCCTTGATCTCTTTCGGATATCTAGCGGTCACCCGCTCCCAGATTGCCGCTTTCTTGTCCCTCCCTACCCACAGTACCAGTCTTTTTAAAGGTTGTCTTTTTCAATTGGAGACTTATTTTCCCGTCTTCCCAAAGTTCTCTATGTCAACATTGCCTTGGACTCCACTACCGGCACCCATTTTCCCCGTTCCCTTTTCCTGCGTCTGAGAATGGATCAGCGTTGTCTCGTTCTCCTTCCTTTGCGCCTTCCAAAAGAGTCGTCCATTCGGAAGAGAGAAGGTCAATGCGTTATTCTGGTTAGGGTTCCTACCCGTTCGTTTGCATTCTCCCCTTTGTTTCCCCCCGCGTTTGTGGCTGATTGCCCCCCACCGCCCCATTGCCATCAACGACAACAACACCACCACTCCCCGGCGCTCCCCCCACACCCCAACTCCCAACACCAACCAACCAAACAAAACACCCCCCCCCCCCCCCCCCCCCCCCCCCCCCTCCCCCCCGGCACCCCCCCCCAACCCTCCCCACACACACACCAACCCCCTCCCCCCCCCACACCCGCTCCCCTAAAAACCCCACCCAGCCCCCAAACACACCATTCCCTTTCTTTTCCCTTCTCTCCTTTTCCTTTCTTCCCCCCCTTCTTTCCCTGTTTTGTTTTTGAGTTTCTCTCGCTCAGACGCAATGGCATGGCCGCAGTCCCGTCACACAGGCCTGGTTTTTTTTTCTTCCACTCCTTTTTCCTGCACTCCTTCTTTTTCTTTCACCCCCCCGTGGCACACTCCCTCCTCGTAACGCCCCTCGGATTTCTGTCAAGATTGGGTTATGGGATCCCGGGTTCTTTGGGTCGCTCTCTCTTTCCTCCTTTTGATTTTTTTTTTTCCGCGTCTTCCCCATGCGGTTCAGTGACCCGGTTTGATTAGTGCGGTGTGTTCCTCATAGATAAGGTGGGATCGGTTCTCTGATTCCGTGCTGGGGGTATACTTCTTCGGCCCCTTGTCCTTTTTTCCTTTTTTCTCCCCCTCCGTCCCCGGGCTGATCCAAACGCTTCCCCGCCGTCTAGCGGTCTTTTGCCGTCCCCCGGAAGAGACTATTTTTTTCGTTTACTACTTCATCGTCGGTGACCTCAGTCTTGTTTTTTTGCTGGTTTGAGCGTCGTTTTTTATTCAACCTGGCGTTTGTTGGTAGTGCTGCTTTTTTTTTTTTCCTCCCCTTTCGGGTCTTCTGCTTTTTGCCATCCAAGGCGGTATTTTAGCCCCCCTTTTTTTGGTTTTGTTCCGCCACTGGCCGGGCCCCTTCCCCTTTTTTTGTGTTCCCCCTTTTCCCGCCACTCGCCAACTCGGTTCCTTTTTCCCCAAGACAGAAGGTCACCGTTTTAGCCCAACACCAAGCTTTTCACCATTGTTTCGGTTCTTTTCTTTTCTGCCATTTTGCGCCCCTCTGTGGGGCGAAACTATTTTTTTGGAAAAGTCCTTATCAAAACCAGGGACTCGTCTGATGGTCTGTCTCGCCCCCCTGGTGAGGGCGTTCGAGGGCAAATGCGTCTACGTGTGGTTTCAGTTTTTTTTGTTTCACCACGGAGGCTTCTGTTCCCCCCCGTCCTTTTTCCACTCCCCTCCCCCCGTTTGGCCAAAACCCTCGCCGTTTTGAAGTTTTGGAGACCTTTTGCATTGCCCAACAGTTTTTTTTCAACCCATGGGTTCCAATGTCCCTTTCCTTTTCCCTTCTCTTTCGACCCTCTGCCGATCTACTGACCCCAGATTACGCCCCAACTGTCCCTCGGCCCCGTACGAACAAGGTTGTCCAAAACTTTTTTCCCTCTGGTCCCTTTTGGTCTCCTTTCGTCGCGTTTTCTGGCCTTTTCTTTATTCCCTCTTTATGAGACAAGGCGCGATTCTGTTGCGCTTTGTTGTAGAGCGAACCACCCGGCCCCTCCTTTGTCAGGTCTCCCGTTATTTCGGCCCTTCCAGCGTTGCAGTCTTCCCATATCTTGAGTGGGCGTGGCGTCTTTTCATAGTGACCCCGCTTCCCCACCCTCGCTACTTTTTTTTTTTCCCCCCCTTTTCTTCGTTTCCTTTGCGTCACCTGTGTTTTCAGGGCCGTTCGGTCCAATCGTGTTGAGGGTTGGTACAACCCTCACTCCTCTTGTTAGTTTGTTTTCCCGACAAATGAGTTCTCGGGCCCCGCCCTCTTCCCTTCTCACTGCCCCCCCTTGCTTCTGGCTGCCCAACGGGCTTGAGTTCGCCATAGACCATGAAGCGTTTTCCCGAGACTGACTTTCCGCCTTCTCCCACTCTCCGTATTTTTTCTTAGCTGAACCTTTTTGCTCTTGGGAACGATCGATTTAGCCGCGTGCGTGCAATTGACTTTTTTGCCCGCAGAGAACGGGTTTGTCTACGAGTTTTTTCCCAACCCCACGTTTTGTCGCTTGATCGTTGCCGAAGATTTTTCACGGTTGGCCACCCCAACCCCCTCGTCCTCCCTATATCCCTGATTTTCCAACTTTGGTCGGTTGTGGGGCGATGGGGAGGTCTTTTTCTTTTTTCTGCCTAGTTTATCCGAGACAATTGTATCCTTTCGGCCTTTTTTTTCCTTCCTTTTGTTTGCAGATCCCTCCTTTCCCCCCTTTGTACGTTTAGATTCTTTACTTTGTCAGCATAGTTAAAACTCCAGTCCTTGCTTTTCCTTGTTGTTTGCCCCCTTTTCCGGTCCCTCTTTACGTGATATGCATTTCCCCGGACCCCCCATCTCGTGCCTTAGGACCTATGTGTTCCCACACGTGTCTTCCCTCCCGCTCTTTTCACTTCTTTTTACTTCCGTAGTTTTATTTTTTTCGTACTGGGGATCGTACAAGGTCGAATTAAAAGTTCTGCAGCGTCTTCCCCTCCCCCCCTTTTCTTCCTTTTTCCTTTGTTCCCATTCCCGTCAGGGTCCCGGTTTTGACCCCTCGGCCTCCCGTCAGATTGCGTGTCGTCCCGAAGGGACCTTTCCCCTTTTCGCCCCCCCCTACTCCCCTCTCCGGTCTTTTTCACCGTCGTTCTCGCAGGATCGGGATGCATCGTTTTTGATGCTATGGGGGAGTACCCTGTGACCCCCAACGTTTTTTCTGCGCCCCCCTTCCCCTTTTTTTCGCCACTTTTCCGAAAAATTGTCTCAGTTTTTTTGATGTATGTAACATTATTCCCCCGGTCTTGCTCTTAATGCGTACGTCCTCGATCTCTTCCCCTTTTTTTTTGTTTTTTTTGCGGAATGATTCTATTAGTACGATGCACCCGCTCCGTTGACTCTTTTTTTTTTCCCAGTTTGCCCCGCATTGCGGCCCCTAACCATTTAGCCCCGTTTTTCAGATTTCACTGTTTTTTAGGGAGCGGCCTTTGGTTGGTTTGAGCCCCCCGAGACCCCTGCCATTGCCCTTCCTCCTTTCCCCCTTTTTCCTCTATATTTCGCGACGTTTGACCGCGACCCCTTACATCGTGTCGTCGCGACTTTTCTTCATTTTTTCTCCTTTCTTTTTCCGCGCTGTTGACCTATGAGGCGTTCCCGCGTTGATCCCCTGGGTCCCCCCAGTCGTACAACCAGCCCCCGACGGATTTTCTCTTTCGAGATTGCCTCCTTGGGGGAGGGGGATTTCCTTTTCTGATCCCAACGTTCCTTCACCACCCTCTTTTTCCGTGATTTCAGGAGTTATCGAAGGAGACTCAGCTTAGGCCGCTTTTCCTTTTTCCCTTTTCGGTTCTAGATTTTGTTCTTTCCTGGCAGTCCCCCATCCCTTCCTCATTTCTATTGGAACCAAAGGTTTTTTTTGCATTCTGCAAGTGGTAGTATCGACCACCCCTATGACCCCCCTTTCCCCCTTTCCCCCCCCCCGTACCCCCTCTGCGGGTCGGGGCGGGTATCCCCTTTTGGAAAACCACAAGGTCCCCCCCGCCCCCCAAGTCACCTCTTTCCTTATTTCCCCCTTCCTCGATTCCTCCCCAAAAGAAAGCTGTTCTAAATCCTCGGACCAAAGGACCTTTACTGATCGTCTCTTGTTTTTGGTTTTTCCCCCCCTTTGTTCTTTTCAACTTGATAGTTGATTTTCCTTTGAAGGGCCGATGGCAGTCCTTCCCGTTTTTTTTGTTTTTCCCATGCGCTCTGTGATATTTTTTTCGTCTAGGACTTAAAGGCGCGTTCCTATGAGACCCGAGTTTATTTTGTCCCTTTTCCTCTGCATTTTTGGCCGAACTCGGGTTTCGATTTTTTTCGAAGCCTGGTCGCTCGTGTTTGTTTCTTTTCCCCCCCCCCCCTTCTTTGCCTTTTATAGGGCGGATTGCTGTGATGAGGCTTATTAAGGGGCCCAATCTGGGCCGTCTGGGGCCGGGGGCGCGAGCGTTTCCTGTCTCCCCGTGCGTCCCTTCCCATTTCGTTCCCCCCCCCTACTGCCTTTTCCTTTGTGGGTCCCCTTGTCGCTTAGGGACGCCGCTTCCCGACGGAGTCATTTCCTCGTCAGAGCAGTGTCCCGGCCCATTCCCACGTCTGTGTTTTTTCTTTTTTTTTTTTTTTCTGGTGTAGCAGTCGTGTTCGCAGGCCCCGAACATCCACGCTTGCCTCCCACGTAGAGAGATATGCGTTGTTGGAACTTTGGCTAAGCGTTACCCCTTTCCCCCCCTCGGTTCCCTTGTTTCGCCCTGCGTGAACCACCCGCCCCGCTGCAACAGCTTTACACCGTGCGAAGCTTTCTTTTTGTTTGGAACGCTGTTCCCTGGCAGTTTGTTCCCGGCCTTACTTCACCCTTGAAGATGCGGTGTTAGCTTTGACAGGTTTTTGGTAACACCACGGAACGTTGAGGTCAGGTCGTGTTCTGCCTTGGGGATTTTTTCCTTTTAGTATGGGGAAGTTCCCACCCCCCCCGGTTTTTCTGTTTTGTGGTGTTTGTCTTCTGGGTGTTGGTGTTTGTTTTTTTTTTTTCCTTTTTCTTTTTTTTCTTTTTTCTTTTTTTTTTTTTTTTTTTGCACCCCCTTCTTGCCCTTTCTAGTGTTGTGTTTTTTTGTGTGTGGGTGGTTTTTTTGTTTTCGTTTTTTTCCCCTTTCTACCTCCTTTCCCTTTTGACAGTTGATTTTACAGGATGTAACATTTTTTTTTGTGGTCACTTACTGTTTAACCCTCCGGTCTCTCCTACCCTTTTCAAACCCCCGTGGTCCCCGAATGTTTGGTGTTTCTTGGTTCGTTCACCCCACGGATTTCCTGTCGTTCAGCGTTTTTCCGTCTCCCTTTCTCTTCCGCCTTTGCTCTGCGACTGCGTCTCCCCAAAGGTTGCGAGAAATTTTTTTTTTGATCCGGCTCCCAGACCCCCATACCGCCCCCTTCTTCCTTGCGTTTTCCCGCCCCCTTTCCACTGAGCCTAGACGATTTTACCTCGTGCCCCCTTTTTCCCCACATTTTGAGGGAGTCTGTGAGACCTACCCCTGACCAGTTTTTCCCTCCCTTCGGCCCGTCAAGGTGGTTTTCGCGCACGGTTTGAAGTTCTTGCGTGTCCTTTTTTTCCCCCCGCAGTTTTTCTTTTCGTTTAATTGTTGAAGCTTTCCCATATTTCTTGTCTTCCTTTTTGTGCTTCCTTCTCGCCCCCAAAATCGTATTGAATTCCCCAGTCGTCCTCCCCCCCACTCCAATGCGGTTTCCACTCCCCCCCCCCAGCATCGTCTGCCCACAAACCACAACACTTTTGTGTCCCCTCACCACACCCTGCTGCGGCCCCCCCCAGCAACACGCCCGATGTGCCGGACTTTCCTGTCCATTTTTTTAGTATCTCCGTATCTAGGGCAGTCCTAGGATTTTGCCTTTTTTTTTTTTTTTTTTTTTTTTTTTTTTTTTTCTGTTTCGCGTGGGAATCAGCTCCCCTGATTGAGCCGGTGGAACGCGCCAGTCGCCCAGGTCATTAAAGAGAGGTTTTTTGTCCACATTTGTCTGGCTTCCCCCCACCTAGTCCATGGGACAAGATATCCACCCCCTGGAGGAACTGTTCCCCCCCTTTTTTGGGTCCCCCTTCAATTTGCCGCTCCATTTGGAGACTTTCACTCTCCCGCCCTCCCTCCTTTCCCCGTTCCCTCGCCTCCCCCCCCACCCTGAGTCGGCCAATCTCCTCCCGAGCGCAATGCCAGATCGAGTCGAGTTTTCCCCGTGATCGATCCCTCTCTTTCGTTCCTGTCTCTTGCGAACAAGTTTCATTAAGGCCGTTTTGCGAGTGAATGTTTGGCCCTGTTGCATATCAACATTTTCTTGCTATCTCTTCTCTTCCCATCTTCCTCCTTTTTTTTTTCTTTTTTGTGAGAGATTTAGCGCAGCTCCTTTAATTGTCCCCCTTCCCCCGGAAGGCAAGATGACCCCCCGGCCTTTTCCTCTTGTCACTGTTTTCCTCCCCTTTTCGTCCGAACTTTCTTTTCTCTCTCCCGGGGCCACCGGCGCATCGGAGGTCGGCTTGGCTTCCCTGTCCTGGCTTCATATTGCCTTCTTTGAGGAGGAGTCTTTTCCTGCTTTCTCGCCCTCTTTCTTTATCGGTTCTTCCTCAAATTTTCCTTCCCTTTGCCAATGTTGGGTGGTGCTCATTTCGGCTTGTGTTGTTCAAATTTTTTTCGATACTTTTCTTTAGGTTTCCCCCCCCGGATTTCCTTGGTCGATTCTTCTCCCCTGTTTTTTTCTTGTGGCGTTTTCGAAACGATTTGGCAAATCTGGGAGCGATCCCCCCACTCCTCATGATCGATCTTTTCCTGTGATTTCCCTCTTCTGGAAGATTTTTCCCCTCTCGTCAACTCTTCTTTTGATTTTTGGGGTCTTCCCGTTGACCTGTTTTTTTGTCTTTTCCCCCGCTTTTTTTTTGTTGTTAGCGCTGCTGCGTTGGTGGCCTATGGGTCACCCCCCCTTTTAGGGCTAGCTTTCCATACACCTAGAGAGTTTTTTGCTCAAGTGCTTCCACCCCCCTTGTCTTTCCTTCCCCCTTCTTTTCCCCCTATTTTCCCCCCCCCTGCAAATCGTAAACCTGGGCTTGGGCGTCACGCAAGAAAACTTCCCCCAAGCCCTGAACAAAACCTTACCTTGACGCCATTTTTCCCCCCCCTTTTTCGGTTCTTCCCCGGTGCCATGCTCCCCTCTTTTTGCGGGCGCGGGAAATTCAATCTTCCGGATGCTTTGACCCCCTCGATCGTGCTTGTCTGGGTTTTTTTTTCTTTTTTTTCCCCCCAACTTTGGTCTCCTTTTTGTTCCCCTTGCCGAAGATGTTTTGCAGCGCGCTTTGCTCCCTGAGGCATTTGTCCCCAAACCCTGCGAGAATGTGACTGCAGAGTTTTTTCGTGGAACCCCTCCCCCCCTCCCAAACACACATTCTTTTTCAGTCGGTCTACCCGGTGTCGTGCCACAGTGACGTGTTTTCCCCCCGAAAATTTCCCTACCGTCCCCCCCAGTTGTTGCGTCTTAGAAAGAGCTGATCCCCGCCTTCCTTCCTTACCGTCTAACAATGATCCCCGTACCCTCCCCTCCCCCCCCTTGGGAAAACGTGACCTCGCCGACGTATTTTCTCCGCTGTTCGCCCGTTAGTTACTGCCCATTCTGATTGGTCTCGGAGCCGGGTCGAGGTTTGGCGCTGATTTTTTCTTTTTTTTTTTTTTTTTTTTGCCTGGGCGATTGCGGCGTTTTTCGCAAAACCCCCGCTTTTTTGTCCAAGTGCCCCTTCTGTGGCGTTCCCTTCCCAAGCGCCTTTCGTCAGCTGTGTTGGGGCGTGCCTATTGGAGACCCCCCCCACTACAACAAAGTTCCCACCAACCACCTCCCCCCCCCCCCCCCCCCCACCCCACGTAACCCCACCCAACCCCCCCCCCCCCAACAACCCCCTAGTGTTCTTTTTTGTACCCTTTCGAAAACCCCGCGGAGTTCCCGCCTGGACCGGTTGGGAAGCTTTTTTTTTTTGTGCCTGCCCTTGTTACGTTTGGCCAATGAGTTTTCAGGGTCTCCCTGGTGTTCACCCAGCACCCCCGGCCTTTTTTTTTTTTTTTTCTGATGTCTTTTTTCTTTTCCCCTTGGGCCCGCGCCTACGTTTTTTGTCATATCGGAAAACTTCTGTAGGCTACCTGACGCGCCTTCTCCGTCGCAGTTTGCTCGTCACTTCCCCCGCCGTTTTTAACTCTGGACCCTCGCAAGGAGGCCACGAGTTTTCTACAACAATTGCACCCCGTTTCCTGAGATGTTCCCCATTCCCTATGTAGGTCAGCGATCGAGGTCCTGATGGAGGGATGGCTCCCTATGTTCCTCTGCCCACCCCTTGCTCCCCCTCGTGCGGTTCCGTCCCAACCCCGCGGCGCCCGAGGCGTCCCTTTTTCCCGTACTTAACTGACGTTCCCACGTACCCCCCCCCTTTTGCCCCCCCTCTTGTCTCTCCCTGAAAACTTCTCCCTTTGTCTCCTTGAGGATCAGTTGCCTCTTTTTTTTTAGCCCTCCCATCCCTGATCGTAAGGAAATTCGGATTGGTTTGACTCCCTCGCCCTTTCCCTGCCTTTGTTCCTTTTTACTTGATTTCCTCGGGTTCCCTCTTTCAAGACCCCCGGTCAGCTTCATTGTTTTTTTTCCTTTGTGCTTTTTTTTCCCCTTTCCACGTCAGATGTACGTGATTATTGCCCTTTCCCGCCATTTCACTGCCTTCCCCAGGACACTGTTCCTTTTTTTTTACGTTTTCAGTCCTGTATTTCCCTTTTGACTTACTGTGATCGTGATGTTCTCTTCCTGTTGCTCGCAAACCTGGTCGGAATTACCCCTGGAGGTATCCGCCCATCGTCCCCAAAAGGTCTTTTTTTTTTTCTCATTTGACCATCTTTCGATCCTTGGTGCCCTTCCCTCTCCCCTTTCCCCCGTCCCTTTTACTCATCCTGCCCCCTCATGCGCCACCTACCGACGCTTCGGCGTGGTCCTTTTCGTCCTGCGGCATAGCTCTATTAGTCCATTGAGAGGGTGATTTCCCCTTTTGGTTTCGGCCGACAACCACTTTCTCCTTAACTGCCCCTTTTTCTCCCCCCAACTTGTCTAACTGGTCGGCCCTGGTTCCTGCCTGAAAGAGCCCGGGCGGGCTGTGAATTCTTTGTGTCGGTGTGGTTTCGTCATAGATAGTTTGCCCTTCATTTCTCCTTTTTTTTTTTTTTTAGATCGGGGTGGTGATTGACTATGGTCCGTTCTGTGCCCTCCCCCCTTTTTTCGTTTTCCTTTCCAGATTCGGCGACCCATTTTCTTTTTGAGGGCCTTTTGAATGTAGCGCGTCCCTTTTTAGTCAGGGGGAACTCCCACTGAGCAGCCCTTTTTTTCCCTCCTGATTTTTTTAGGAGTGCTATTTCGGCGAAGCCTTTCCCCCTCTCCCGTTTTGTCATCGTTCCCTTTTTTTCGGACTTTTTTTTTTCCTTTTCGTTAGGTTACGCGTGTCGCTTTAAAGTCCAGGCTCCCGGAAGGAATTGACCTTTTTCCCTTCATCAAAGTCTCTCCACCCCCCTTTTTCCGCTTCTTGTCTGCTTCTCTTTTAAACTCCCTGGGGGGAATTCTACCTTGCATAGACCCAAGTAGATCTCACCACCCCCCACTATTTTTGTGCTTTCCCGGCCCTTTTTTCTCCCGATCGAGTGCCCCGTACCTTTTCTGCCTCAAGAGTTAATTTTCCGTTGCCTTTTCCCCCTCTATTGTATTCCCCTTTTGGAAAAGTAAGCCAGTCCTTGTTTTGCCCACCCCTGCCCACAGGGAACTCTGACGCAAACCCCCTTTTTTTTTTCCTTATTCCCCGTCGTCCCTTCCTTATTGCCACTCGTACAATAATGGGCACAATGCTGGTTTCTGTTGCTTCCCCCAGGGACCCCTAATCCCCTTGCCCCTGTTATGACTTCTTTCTTCTAGCTCCCCTCCCCTTCCAGGCTTTCTTTACCCTTTCCATCCTTTATGGACAGTTCTCTTCCTGTTCGCTTCTTCTTCTCTGTCATGCTCTTTTTGTCCGTTTTTTCATTCCAACCCTCTTTCTCCGGCCAGATGCCGCTCGCAGTTTTCTACGTCAGTGGTTTGGTATCCTCTCTTTTCTTTAGCCCGGGGGTCGGTCTGAAGGAAAGGGCCTCCAGAGTTCCATCTGTTTACTTGACCTTTTTACTGCCCTTTCTCCAACTTTTGTTCCTGCTATACCACTTCCGGGATGGTAGGCTTTTGGGAGGTCGCTGGGTTCCCTGGCGTTTCTCCTCGAGGTTGGCGAGTTCACCCCCCCCGGAGGCAGTTTCTCTTGATGGAAGGTCCGTCATTTGACGACGTTTTTTAGTGGCTGGGCTCCCTTTGGCCGTCCGTGAGTCCGAGTCGGTGTAGGGAGATGCAGTCCCCCTCCTGACTTTGTGCTGAAAAAGGACGGATGGTTTTTTTTGTTTTTTTTGTTTTTTTTCCCTGGGCTCTTCCAACGCATTTGAATTCCCCGGCCAATAGTGACCACCCGTTTGCCCTTTTTTTTTTCCCCGTGGGGCCCCAGCGTTACGGCGGTCCCGGGTGGGTTTCGCTTTTCCTCTTGTTTATAGGGGCCCGGACGGCCCCTGTGCTGCCCGCCCAGTCTTTTTCGAGAATGCCGTTTTTCCCCTGTGCAAGAATTGGACCGGCCGTACAATGTCACCCGTTCGGCCTTGTTTTCGCTTTAGGACCCCATGTCCGCAAAACCTACAAATCAGCTTACGCCCCTTTAGAAGATACGAGGGAAAGTTATCTTATTTTTTTTTTTTTCCAGTTGTTCTCCTTTTAAAGACAGGTCTACCCGAACCATAATCAGTCACTGGATGTGACTTTGTTGTACCCCCCCGTTCCGAGTTGTTAAATTTTCGAGGTCATTTGGTATTGCTACTTTCTTGCCGTTTTTTTTCGATTTGTACCCCTCCTTGCTACACTTTTTCCGGTTTTTTGACAGGTTATGTAAATTTTGGTTCCCTTTTAAAACTGTTGTCACTTTTTTCGACTTCCACTTTGAGCAGGTGGGATTTTGAGTGGGTCCCCTTTTCACTCCTGCTTTGTCTTTCCCTTTTGTGCCCTTTTGGCTTGCTCCTGCGCCCCTTTCGCGTGCGCTTTTTGCCAGGGGAAACGTCCCCGCGCCTTTTTTTTTTTCTTTTGCCTTGATTTTTCCAGCCGCAACATCCGCCTTTCTTCCCCCGTGGTTTTTTTGAGCCCACTACCTTTTCCCACGTCGGCTCGATTCTTCCCCGTGCACCCCCTCACCATCTTTTTCCTATTGTTTTATCAACGAACCTCCCTGCAACACCAATTTCCCACGGCTCTGGCTATAACCGTTTTTTTCCTTTCGGTGGACGTTTTTTTGTGTTCCGTTCTTGGGCTTTGTCTCTTTGCTATTCGTTGAAAGTTTGCGGGGTTTGTTATGTTGGTCTTTCCCCGATGCCCTTCCTTTTCGGGTTTCCTTGCCTTTTTCTCACAAACGATCCTTTTTCAATTCAACTTTACTCAGACTGGACCCCTCTTGTTTTTTTTTTGCCATCTCCAACTCAAGCACTGTCTGCGACCCCCCAAAACCCTACAGTGGTGTGTGCACAGCCCCCCCTCCACCCGCGTTTCCCACCCACCAACACGCCTGATGGACTCCGATGAAGTTAGTCCGCCCCTTCGTCTCAGTTTTTGCCTTTTTTGTGATGTGCCAGCAGCAGACGTTACCTGCGTGTCTTATTTTCCCCCTCCTTCCCCCTCCTGCGCGGTTAGAAACCGCCAGCCCCCTGGTCGAAGAATTTTTGTCCCCGCACTTTTTTTTCTTTACCACCCCCGAGGCACCAGTATTCCCGAAGTGTAAGCTCAATCTTCTTTGTGAACCCCCCCCATAGTTTCAGGCAACCGCTTCCACCCCACCATTTTTTCACCTTTCTTCAGGCTGGTGGGTCTGCACTCTCCCAGGGCCCGCGCTCGTTTTCCGCCAGGCACGTTAGCCGACAACCCCCAATCCTTTTTCTCCATATGTCAAGCTGCTTCTTTTTTGTCCCATCCGATCCTGATTCGAGTGACCTTGATCGTTGTAAAGCTTCCCTTCTATTCTGGTGCGCCATTTTTTGGCAGCTCACCCTCCTTTGTTAGCATGAATTTTGGCCTTTTTTTCCCCCCCCTTTCAAGCTTTTTGGCTGCTTTTCTTCTCTCTCTTTTACCCTTTTTCCGTTGTTTGTTTTTTTTTTTTTTTTGTGACGAAGAGATTAGTGACCGTCGTTTGGATTTTTTTTTTTGGTCCCCTCATGTCCTTCACCCCGTGGCTGGGCGCTGCACTTTTTTTTTTTTGTCAGGACTTTCCTTGTTCCTTTTGCCGGTCACGCTCATTTTCTGAGGGATGGTCATCCCCCTTTTTCGGCTTATATTGTTCCGTTCCTTGGGTTTCTTCCCTTCTCGTTTCCTGGGAGTAGATCGGTGCTTGCTCGTGCTCGCGCTGCACATGGTCTTCCTTTTTTTTTGTTAGTTGCGGTCACTTGTGTGAAAAGATCTTGCTCCCTTCTTGGCTTTTTCCATGAGTCTTCCGTTGCCTCCGTCTTTCGACTTGGGGGTGACGAAAAAATTTTTTTTTGTCATATGGGTCCAGTTTCCAAAGACTACTTTTTTGTGGTTGTTTTTTTTTGGGTTTTTTGGCTCTTTTAGCGCCGGAGAAGTAAGATTTCGCGGACTACCTTTTTTTTCCATACTTTGCCTTTCGGCTTTTTTTCTTGGGGGTCGCCTGGTGGGTTATGTCCCTTTTTTGTTGTTTTTTTTACGTTTTCTGCTTTTTTGGCTTCTTTGCACAGCCTTTTTTTTAGGGCTAGCTTTGACTTCCCAAATCTCGGATTGTTGAGCTCCAGGGCCCCTGCCCCCTTCCTCTCGGAATTTTTTTGTGCCTACTGCACTCCCGTCCCCCCACGGTTTCGTCACTCACCCCACTCCCTCTTTTTCGTGCTCCCCCCACCCCTTCTCGTCCAGGAAAGACGCTCACCTTGTTGGCTTGCTTTCGGCCCCCAGCTGGCCCCCTTGCTTTCCGTTTTTCTTCCAAATCCTGTTTTCCGGGACCTGTATTGCTTCCCACGCCGAATCCTGCTTATTTTTGTCCTTCTGATGTGTCAGAGAAACCTTGCTCTCTCAGTGCGAAAGTGCCCCCCCCGGTACTTGCTCGGAGACGGGGCGAGTCACACACCGTCCCTTCCGCTTTCAAACTCCCTCTTCCTTTTGCCCCTCAACGACCGCAACCACTTTCGAGGTTTTTGTTGAGCCCGGCGTGGCACCTTTTTTACAGTGACCCCACGCAAAATGTCACATCCCCTTTTCCAAGGCGATACTGACTTCTCTCTTTCCCTGAATAAGAATGGACAGCGAGCTTTCGAAACGTCCGCCTGGTGACACCCCACCTTTGTCCCCCCTCCTCCTGAAGCTCTTCTTTCCTTTCGCTTGTTTTTTTCGTACTGCTAAAGTCGGTCTCTTGAGATTTCCCCCCGTGGGCGTTTGATTTCTTTTTTCTCATGCCTTCCTGAAACCCAGTGGGGCCGCGTTAGGTAAGACCTTCTTCGGCACCTTCCCCCGCTGTCTTTTCTTCTTGACTGATTGTGCGTCAGCGTTTTGTTTTGGCTTTTCGACCCCTTTTTTCCCCACCTAGCTGTTTGGTACCGGTTTCCGGATTTGTGAAGCGCTTACGGCATTGTTTTGCACTGCCGTCCTATAGTTACCACCAACCCCCCACGACGTCTTTTGAGAATGTCTGCGTCGTTTTCGCGAGCCGTCGCGTTTCGGCCTTGAGTTTTTTTTTCACGAGCGAGAGCGCTTTCGCGCTACGACCTTCCACTTCTTTGTGGTCCGCTGTCATACGAGGAGCCACCCGCATCTAAACTTCCGAGGTTAGGGATGGTTCTTTTTCCACCCATTTTCTTTCTTTTTTTTTTTTTTTGCGGGTGCAAGATGGATTTTTTGAGTCGGGTCGGAAATTTCCCTCCGCGATTGGATGCAAAATGAGGAACACTCCATCGGGTTTTACCCCCCCCAAGCCTAGTATCTTTTTGAGTCTGGCCTCTTGCCCTACGCTCCCCCCCCCCCCCCCCCCCTGATTTTTCTGACTTAACCCAGTCGACGAGCCCTGTGAGAGTTGAAGGACCCACTTCCCTTTGTTCCCCCTTTCTTTTCTACGCTTTTTTGCAGCCTTCGTTGGCGAATCTGAATAATTCCGCCGGTGAATGCGGCGGTTTGTGCCTTTTTTCCCGTTTCGCCGGGTTCCCCCCCCCCGCATACTTTTTCCCCGTGTCAGTCAGGTCCCTTCTTTTCAAAGAAACGTTGCATCTTTCCTGCGTTATTTGCCTTTTTTTTTTTTCCCCCCCCCCCATCCCCGACTGAGGGGGACGTGTCCCTTTTTCCTTCCTTTTCCTCTTCCCCCCCCCGTTTTGGACGCCAAGGAACCCCCGTGTCTCCTTCCCTTCCGCCTTTTCCTTCGGACGTACCTTTCCTTCAAAGCTTCAAGAGTTTTCTCGACTTGTTCTCCGCCCTTTTGTTCCTCCCCCGGTTTGAGTTCTCGCAGACTCACATTCGGGATTGTTTTCCCTTTTCTCCCCCCTCTTTCTGCATGATGTCGCGCCTTCCCTTCCCTCGTCGCTTTGTACTCCCCCCGAGGCCTGTCAAATAGTTTTTCCACATCCGACTTTTTTCTGCCCTGTCAACGTTCGATATGCTCGATTTTTCTTCATGCTCTTTCTGTTCTTTTTTCGGACCCTTCCGACCACCCCCCACGGTCGGTTTTGCCCCCAGGCTACGCCAATGGGCCGAAATGTTTCCCCGCGCCTCCCTGGACCGACTTTCGCGGGCTT